>Ga0302320_10003360_pt1 | contig 37303 bp, 33 predicted proteins | sample Bog_T0_3_FD_202130 | JGI IMG/M metagenome (GOLD analysis project Ga0302320, IMG submission 202130) | Peat permafrost microbial communities from Stordalen Mire near Abisko, Sweden - Bog_T0_3 | ecosystem: Environmental > Terrestrial > Soil > Wetlands > Peat | place: Sweden: Abisko, Stordalen Mire... | reverse complement strand
TTGTCAAAATCCGGGGAAGTTAGGCTAAAGCCACCGCATTCCAAACGCTCGCGCGACTACTGAGCAAGTCTCTGAGCGCGAAGACTCTTGAACTGCGGCTGCCCTCCGCCGGTCTATTTGGACACACCCGATCCAGCCTGACGCGAATTTGAGCGAACAGCGTGCCCTTTGCTCTTGTCGGAGCGCGGCTTGTCCCAAACCGCAGCGCGTCGCATACCAATGGGGCTTGAAAATCATGTCACGGCAAGGTCTGGAGGAGCGCTGCGAGTTGGGACAACTCGCGCTCCCATTCAAGAATAATTCTCCATCCCCGCGCACGAGCAGACCGGGTTGCGGTCGCCGAAGACGTTGTCCACACGGCTGACGTGCGGCCAGAATTTGTAGTCGTGCAAACTCTTGGCCGGGAAAGCCGCCTGTGCGCGAGAATAGGGGCGGTTCCAATCATCGCTGGCAACTTGGTCGGCAGTGTGCGGGGCGTTCTTGAGCAGATTGTTTTTTGCGTCCGCTGAACCATTTTCCACGGCGGTCATTTCGGCGTGGATCGAAATCATGGCGTCGCAGAACCGGTCCAGTTCATATTTTGATTCACTTTCGGTGGGTTCCACCATCAGCGTGCCGGCGACGGGAAATGAGAGCGTGGGCGCATGAAAGCCGTAATCCATCAGACGTTTCGCCACGTCCTCGGCAGTGACGCTGTGGAACGCGCGCAAATCCAGAATGCACTCGTGCGCGACCAGGCCATGGTTGCGATACAGCGTGGGGAAATAATTCTCCAGCCGCTTGGAAACATAGTTCGCGTTCAGGATGGCGTATTGGGTTGCCTCAGTCAGACCGTCCGCGCCCATCATGGCGACGTACATCCAGGAAATCGGCAGGATGCCTGCGCTGCCCCACGGCGCGGCGCTAACCGGGCCGATGTTCTGTCGGGAGTGTTCCTCTTCCAGCGGCGACAACAATTGCGGATGGCCCGGCAGGAAATGAACGAGATGTTTCGCCACGCCAATTGGCCCGACGCCGGGCCCGCCGCCGCCGTGGGGAATGCAAAACGTTTTGTGCAGATTCAGATGGCACACGTCCGCGCCGATGAACCCCGGCGAAGTCAAACCGAGCTGCGCGTTCATGTTCGCGCCATCCATATAAACCTGCCCTCCGTTCACGTGGATGAGGTCGCAAATGTCGCGAATAGTTTCCTCGAACACGCCGTGCGTGCTGGGATACGTGACCATCAGGCAGGACAGCTCGTGCTTGTGGGCCTCGGCCTTGGCGCGCAAATCGGCCACGTCAATGTTGCCATTGGGGTCGCAGGCGACGGGAATGATCTTCATTCCCGCCATCGCGGCGCTGGCAGGATTGGTGCCGTGCGCGGAAGTGGGAATGAGACAGACGTTGCGTTGCCGGTCGCCGCGTGATGCGTGCCAGGCGCGGATGACGAGCAACCCGGTGTACTCGCCCTGCGAACCGGCGTTGGGCTGCAAGGAAATGCCCGCGAAGCCGGTGCATTCCTTCAGCCAGTCCACCAGGTTCTGGAATAGAATCTGATAACCGCGCGCCTGACTCAATGGCACGAAGGGATGGATTTTGGCAAATTCGGGCCAGGAGATGGGAAACATTTCCGCCGCCGCGTTCAATTTCATCGTGCAGGAACCTAGCGGGATCATCGAAGCCGTGAGGGACAGGTCGCGCGACTCCAGCCGCTTAAGGTAGCGGAGCATCTCGGTTTCGGAGTGATACGAGTTGAAAGCCTTATGCGTGAGGAATTTGCTGGTTCGCGCATAACGGTCGTGCGAGTCCTTTACCGCCGAACGATTGCCAAACAGCGCGTCAGCTTCATCGAAAAAAAGAACGGTGTCGCCAGATTCAACCGCGGAAAAAAGTCGCTTCAGATTTTTTTCCGTTTCGCCGAGGTAGTTATCTGCCACCGCGCCCAATCCCAGCGCGTCACAGATCTTCTTGACGTCACCAACGCCCGAGGTTTCGTCGAGCGAAATGCCGATCCGCTGATGGTTGATGATTCGGAAGTTGATTTGAAGCGCCACTGCAGCTTCGGCGATTTGAGGAGCGGTGCAATTTGCCAGCTCGACGCAAATCGTGTCAAAAAAATTATCCGCCACAATGCGATGACCGGATCGCTGGACGGCTCCCGCCAAGAGCCGCGTCAAAACAAAAACCCGTTGCGCAATCTTTTTCAGCCCCTCCGGCCCATGATAGCAGGCATAGAGCGATGCCATGTTCGCCAGCAGGGCCTGCGCGGTGCAGATGTTGCTCGTGGCTTTTTCGCGGCGGATGTGTTGCTCGCGGGTGCCGAGGGCGAGGCGCAAAGCGGGTTTACCGCGTGAATCTTTGGAGACGCCCACCAAGCGGCCGGGCAGCTGGCGCTTGAATTCGTCGCGCGTGGCGAAAAACGCCGCGTGCGGCCCGCCGTAGCCCAGCGGCACACCAAAACGCTGCGCGCTGCCGATGGCGATGTCCGCGCCGAATTCACCCGGCGGCCGGATGAGCGTGAGCGCCAGCAAATCCGTGGCCACAGTCAGCATCGCGCCCGCAGCGTGGACTTTTTCCGCCAAGCCGGAAAAATCATGGATGGCGCCGAACGTATCAGGATACTGCACCAGCGCGCCAAACACCTTTTCGCTAAACGAAAAGCGCTCGTGATTGCCGACGACAATTTCCACCCCCAGTGCCTCGCCGCGCGTGCGGACCACTTCAATATTTTGCGGATGGCAGGTTTCCGAGACGAAGAAAACATTGCGAGCGTCAGAACCCTTAAAGCGGTGGCTCATCATCATGGCCTCGGCGGCGGCCGTGGCTTCATCGAGCATTGACGCATTGGCGATGTCAAGCGCGGTGAGGTCGCTGACCATCGTCTGGAAATTCAGCAGCGCTTCGAGACGGCCCTGAGAAATCTCCGCCTGATAAGGCGTATATTGGGTGTACCAGCCAGGATTTTCGAGGATGTTGCGCTGAATGACCGGCGGGGTAATGCAATCGTAATAACCCTGGCCGATAAAAGATCGAAAGACCCTGTTTTCAGAGGCAATGCGCTTGATTTCGGCCAGCGCATCAAATTCGGTTTTGGCCGGGGGCAGGTTTAATCTGCGGTCGGACTGGATTTTCTTCGGCACGGCGGCGTCCACCAACTCGTCCAAGCTCTTGAAGCCTAGCAGAGCGAGCATCTCGCCGGTTTCGCTAGCGTTCGGGCCGTTGTGGCGGCGGACGAATTGGTCCGGATGTGATAATGGATTTTCAGTCAAAACCATCTGGAAAAAATAAAGTTCGCGATGGCAAAAAGCGAGTCAAAGTATGGTCTTTACCGCGGAGCGCGGATTGTCCCAATCCGCGCGCCGCTGAAGCTTATTTCGCATTCGCCAATAGGACGCCATTCCAAAGCGCCAGAGGGCTGGCGCACTCCAAGACGCGCTTCGCTGACTATTCGGCAGCGCGCCAGCGTCCTGGACTGCGGTGGCCCTCCACCGCTTTCTCATGGTGCATGTGAACCGCATACAGTTTCAAGTCCGCGACGCCTGCTTGCCGCGCAATCTCCCTGCAGCGCGTGGATAGGCAGGGACGGCTTGACCATTGGCGGTGTTCTCAGGTCTGGCAGACTGCTGCCCGACCTCCGTAGGAATACTGCGGAGGGTGGACAAGTTGGGACAACTCGCGCTCCGCTGAAAACAATTACTTTTGAAGCGTGGCGCGGACGACGCGACATTCTCCGTAGCCATATTTCCCGCCGAACGACTCCACCACGCCGCCAAGGTTGCCAAAGCCATATTTGGCAAAGGCGGTGGCAATCTCCCGTTGCGCCGCGACCGACACCAGGTCGTTCACGGGAATCGTTTCCCCAGCAAGCATCGCCTCTTCCAAGTGGCTGAAAATGGTGCCGTCCTTCAGACTGCGAATGCGGGAGATCTCCGTCACGTTTTTGCCCTGACGGAAGAAATGCAGCGTTTCGCGCACGGTGTCAGAGAGTTCCCTGCCCGCTCGAACCGGCGAGAGGCCTGTGCCACTGACAAAGGAATCGTCGGCGAATATCTGGCGCGCGTTCGTCGCCAAATGCGCGGCGACCTCGCGCCGGAAAATATGGCCAAACTCGCGCAGCTTCCTTTCGCCGACGCCGCTGATGCGGGAAAAGTCGTGCTCGTTCGCCGGATAGAACCGCGCCATCTGCCGCAGCGCCACATCGGAAAAAATGATATACGGCGGCACGGCGCGCTCGTCGGCAAGCTGTTTGCGCAGCGCGCGCAATTTCTCGAACAGCGCCTCGTCACACGCGATTTCACCGGCGCGATGCTGCTCGGGCTGGGTGGAGGCAACGGGTTTGGTCAGCGTGATCTGTTGCCGCGATTTTAGCGCGGCTCGCCCGGCTTCAGTCAATTCGACAATGTTGAATTTTTCCGCATTTTGAAACAGCAGGCCGAGCCGCACCAGTTCGCGCCCAACCGCGCCCCATTCGGCGCGGGTGTGTTCGCCGCCAATGCCGTAGGTGGAGAGGCTTTGATGTCCGAATTTGCGGATTTTTTCCGTGTCCGCGCCACACAGCACTTCGACGACGTGCAGGATACCGACGCCGAAATTGCCTTTCTCGCGAATGCGATAGACGCAGGACATGAATTTTTGGGCGGCGAGCGTGCCGTCCCAAGTGGCGCGCGGAGCGAGGCAGTTGTCGCAGCCGGCGCAATTGAAAAGCAGGGCAGGCGTCCCGCCTGCCCCCGCCGGTAAAAGGGGTGCACGGCCATTTTCATTTGCTCCGCTCGCGCTGACGCGCTCAGGAGGCAGGCGGGACGCCTGCCCTGCTTTTTCGCCAAAATATCCCAGCAGAAATTCCCTGCGGCAGGAGGCGATTTCGGCATAGTGGATCATCTGCTCGAGCTGCGCGCGCGCAATTTCGCGCTCCTGCGGATCCGGCTTTTCGTCAATGAAGTGCATCTGTTTAACACGGTCGCCGGGACTGAACAACAGCAGGCATTCACTTGGCAGGCCATCCCGCCCAGCGCGGCCGGTTTCCTGGTAGTAGCCTTCGATATTCTTGGGCAGGTCGTAGTGAATCACGTAGCGAACGTTCGGCTTGTTGATGCCCATGCCGAATGCGATGGTGGCGCAGATGACGCGCGCTCCATCGCGGAGAAATGCCTCCTGATTTTTCGTGCGGTCACCGGGGGCCAAGCCGGCATGATACGGCAAGGCTTTCACACCATCAGCCGAGAGCTTTGTGGCCAGGCTCTCCGCGGTTTTGCGAGCCTGGACATAGATGATTCCGCTTTCCCCCTTGCGCGCCCGAAGGTACGACAGAATCTGTTCGTAGGCGCCGGCCTTGGCGGCGACGCGATAGGTCAAGTTTGGCCGGTTAAAACTGGCCACGTAACACGCGGCGTCCTTTAGATGCAGTTGCCGGACGATATCGCCCCGCACACGCTCCGTGGCGGTGGCCGTAAGCGCCATCACCGGCACGTCGGGGAAAATCCCCCGCAAGGTTGAAATCTGCCGGTATTCCGGACGAAAATCGTGCCCCCATTCGCTGATGCAGTGCGCCTCATCGATCGCAAACAAGTTCACCTTCCATTGCTTCAAATCCTCGACGAAGCCAGACAGCATCAGCCGCTCCGGAGCGACGTACAACAAGCGAAATTCCCCGTTGTGCAGCCCGCGCAAACGCGGACGCGATTCGCCCGCAGCCAGCGAGGAATTCAAAAACGTGGCGGCGACGCCGGCGGTTTGCAAGGCATCCACCTGGTCTTTCATCAAGGCGATGAGGGGCGAAACGACCACCGTGAGACCGGGCCGGACGAGCGCGGGCAGCTGAAAGCACAGTGACTTGCCACCGCCCGTCGGCAACACGGCAAAGACGTCCCGACCCGCCAGGGCATCGCGCATGATTTCCTCCTGCAACGGGCGAAAGGAACTGAAGCCGAAAAACTGTTTCAGCGGGACAAGAAGTTGATCGTGGTGAAGTTGCACGGTCAAGTTATTGAAACCACAACATATCCACAACGCAAGGAAATTCCGCACAAGTAATGGTATTTATTGCGCCAAAAAACCTTAAATAATGATTGTGAATTTGGGGTAAATTTTCTAAAATTCAAACATTCCGTCTGGCGCAAAATTGCTGGCGGATACATCAATTTATGGCGACTGTTTCGGACCCTATCGAAGAAAACATTTCGGTGACGGAGAAGATTGCGGATGGCAAGTACGGCGCGGACGATTTGAGCCAGCTCAAAGGCCTGGAAGCGGTGCGCAAGAAGCCCGGCATGTACATCGGCGGCACGGATGAGCGCGCGCTGCATCACTGCGTCAGCGAGGTGCTGGATAATTCTGTGGACGAACATCTCGCCGGCCATTGCGACCGCATTGAGGTGACGGTACATCTGGATGGCTCCATTTCCATCCGCGACAACGGCCGCGGCATTCCGGTGGACATCAACACGGAATCGGGCCTGCCCGGCGTGGAACTGGTGCTGACCACGCTGCATTCGGGCGGCAAGTACGGCCAGGGCGGCTACAAGTTTTCTGGCGGCACGCACGGCGTGGGCGCCAAGTGCGTCAACGCGGTGAGCGAATGGTTCGAGGTGGAAGTCTCGCGCGACGGTGAGATACATGGCATGGGTTTCGAGCGCGGCAAGACGATTGAAAAACTTCATGTAATCGGCAAGACGAAAAGCACGGGCACGCTGATCACCTTCAAGCCGGACGCGGAGATTTTCCGGGAAACGGTGGAGTTCAAGGCGGACATCATCGGCCAGCGGCTTCGGGAACTGGCTTTTTTAAATTCAGGGTTGGAAATCGTGTTTGCGGATGAGCGCCGGACGGAAGCTGAACCCGAGACTTTTTATTACAAGAACGGCGTGGAGGAATTCGTCAAACAGCTCAATAAGAGCAAGGAACCCCTGCATCCCAAGCCCATTTCCTTCCGCAAGGAAACCAAGGAGAAATTAGACGACAAGCCAATCGAGGTCCACATCGAGGTCGTGATGCAATACAACGACAGCTATAACGACCAGGTGCTGTGCTACACCAACACGATTCACAACCCTGACGGCGGCACGCATTTGTCCGGCTTCCGCAGCGCGCTCACGCGGGCCATCAATCAATACGCCAAGTCGAACGAGCTGCTCAAAGACAAAGATCCGCAGATCACCGGCGACGACGTGCGCGAAGGCCTGACGGCGGTGATTTCGGTGAAGCACAGCGATCCGAAATTCGAATCGCAGACGAAGGTGAAGCTGCTGTCGCCAGAAGTGGAACGAATCACCGGTTCGGTGACTTACGAGGGGTTGATGGCCTACTTCGACGCGAATCCGCCGGTGGCCAAACGCATCATGGAGAAGGGTCTAAACGCCGCGCGCGCCCGTGAAGCCGCGCGCAAGGCGCGCGAAGCGGTCCGCAAATCCGCGCTGACCGGCGGCGGTTTGCCCGGCAAACTGGCGGATTGCTCGGATCGCGATCCCGAAAACACTGAACTCTACATCGTCGAGGGTGATTCCGCCGGTGGCTCCGCCAAGCAGGGGCGGGACCGGAAATTTCAGGCGATTCTGCCCATTCGCGGCAAACTCATCAATGTGGAGAAGGCCCGGCTTGACAAGGTGCTGCAGAACAATGAAATCCGGACGATGATCACCGCCATCGGCACGGGCATAGGCGATGGCGAAGGTGAGGGCGCATTCCAAATTGAGAAGCTGCGCTATCACAAGATCATCATCATGACCGACGCGGACGTGGACGGATCGCACATCCGCACGCTGCTGCTGACCTTTTTCTACCGGCAAATGCCGCAGCTCGTGAAGCAGGGCTTTGTCTATATCGCGCAGCCGCCGCTGTACGGAGTCACCCGAAAAAAGAAGACCGACTACATTGACGATGATATGCAGCTCAACCAGCTCTTGCTGCAAAACGGCACGGAGGAAGTGAGGTTGAAAAATCTTTCCGACGATCGTGAGTTCACGCCGAAGCAGCTGGAGGAGATTCTCACGCTGCTCGAATCGCTGGACAAGCATGCGACTTACATCAAGCGGCTCGGTGGCGACTTTGGGGATTACGTTGACCGGCGCGCCAAGGACGGCACGCTGCCGCAGTTCATGATCAAGGTGCGTGACGGCAACGATGAGACCGTGCATTATTTTTCGAGCAGCCAAGAAGTGGACGGGTTCAAGTCCGCAAACAACGATCTTTTTGGCGGCGACACGGAGGTTGAACGCAAGAAAGACAGCCCGACCCGGCGCGCAAAATCTTCCGACCTGCATCTCGAAAGCAAAGCCATCACCGATCTGCTCGGCAAGCTGGCCAAAAAGGGCTTTAGCGTCGAGCATTACGCCGGGCAGGACAAGCCGCTGTTTGAAATCCATGAAGGCGAGGGCGAGCGGGCGGTCGTAAAGCCGCTGTTCTCGATTCCCGAAATCCTCACCGCCGTCAAGGAAACTGGCCGGCGCGGTTTATCCATCCAACGGTTCAAAGGGCTGGGTGAAATGAATCCCAAGCAGCTCTTTGAGACCACCATGAATCCCGGAAACCGGAAGCTCCTGCGTGTGGATCTCACCGACGCCGTGGAAGCCGAGGAAATGTTCGTGAAGCTCATGGGCGACGAGGTGGAACCCCGCCGGCAGTTCATTGAAGATAACGCGCTCAACGTGCGGAATCTGGACGTGTAAAAAGAGTTTTGACAATGTAGTCACATGTGACTACATTCAGGGCGTGAAAATGAAAACATCATTACGTTTATACAAGCAGCGCAAACCCGTCGTAAAAATGACTGCGGAATCTCCGGGGCCGATGGTGCTGCGCGAGGCGGTGACGCTGCCGGGCATGGGCCTGACCATTCCGGTGCGCGCGGCCAAAGCCAAGCTCTCGGCGTTGCTCGAACTGGTGGCGGGCGGACAAGAGGTCACCATCACCAGCGACGGCAGGCCAAAAGCAGTGCTGCTGCCGCTTACGAAACACAAACTCCGGAAAGTATTCACCGGCACTTGGGAACACCTCAAACAGATGCCAATGCAAACCGAAGGGCCATTCGCCGACGAGATCATCCGGGCTGATCGCGATGGTCGCGGCTGGTAAGCGAAACGATGTATCTCGATTCCTGCGTCATCGTCAAACTGCTCAGCCATGAACCCGATAGCGAGGCCTTCCACGGAATTGTGGCGGGACAATCCGTTGTCACATCCGAACTTGCCGTGGCGGAAGTTCGGTCCGCCCTGCTCAGCAAAGAACGAGCGGGGCGGATTTCCCGGCAGGCGCGCCTGACGGGCTGGCGCTTGTTTCAAGACAAGGTGCGCGACCAAGAATTTGTCCTGCTGCCGCTTAGCCGGCAAGTCATCGAACGCGCGGGTGGGGTGATTGACCAATGCCATCCGAACGTGGCGTTGCGCACGTTGGATGCGATTCATGTCGCCACGGCCGAGCTGCAAGGCGGCGAACAAATGTGCAGCAGCGACCTGCGCGTTTGTGAGGCGTCGGATTTCATCGGACTATCGCTCGTGCCGCCGCCGAAGAAATGAAATAATTTATCATGCCAGACGAAAACGAAGCTACTCCGCCGCCGCCACAACTGCCCTCGCAGCCGGGCGGTCTTTACTCGCAGGGCGAGAAGATTACCAAAATCAACGTCGCGGACGAGATCAAGAACTCGTTCCTCGATTATTCGATGTCCGTGATCATTTCGCGCGCGCTGCCAGACGTGCGCGACGGACTCAAACCCTCCCAGCGGCGCATCTTGTTTGCGATGAACGAGCTTGGCGTGATGCCGAACCGCAAGCATCTCAAGTGCGCCAAGATCGTCGGCGAAACGATGGGCAATTACCACCCGCACGGCGACCAGGCCATTTATCCCACGCTGGTCCATATGGCGCAGCCGTGGGCGATGCGCGAACGGCTGGTGGACAGCCAGGGAAATTTTGGTTCGGTCGAGGGCGACCCGCCGGCGTCCATGCGGTACACCGAGGCGAGGCTGACGCATCTGGGCGCGGTGCTCATGGAGGACATGGAAAAGGAGACGGTGGATTTCGTTCCGAATTACGATGAAACCCGTACGGAGCCGAGGGTGTTTCCCGCCGCGTTTCCCAACCTGCTCGTCAATGGCGGCACCGGCATTGCCGTCGGCATGGCCACGAACATGCCGCCGCACAATTTGGGCGAGGTGATTGACGGCGTTTGCGCGCAGATTGACCAGCCGAACATCACCATCCCGGAGTTGATGAAATTCATCAAGGGACCGGATTTTCCGACCGGGGGGATGATCTGCGGCGTGGAGGGCATCAAGAATTATTTCACCACCGGCAAGGGCAGCGTGAAATTGCGCGGGCGCGTCGGGGTGGAGGAACTCAAGGGCAACCGCGAGCAACTGATCATCACGGAGATCCCATTCAACGTCAATCGCGCCAACCTCGAAGAGCAGATCGCCAATCTCGTCAACGAGAAGATCATTACGGACATTTCCGCGATGCGCAACGAGTCGGACGAACACTGCCGGCTGGTGATGGAACTCAAGCGCGAAGGCATTCCGAAGGTGGTCATCGCCAATCTCTACGAGCACACGCAACTGGAGGTTTCGTTCAGCGTCAACGCGCTGGCCATCGATCATGGCCGCCCGAAAACGCTCAACCTCAAGGAGATTATCCAGTGCTACATCGAGCACCGCCGCGAGGTCGTGCTGCGCCGCACGCGTTTTGAATTGAAGCAGGCCGAGGAGCGCGCGGAAATTCTCGAAGGCTACGTCTGCGCGCTGCGCAACCTGGACGAATTCATCCGCCTGATCCGGGGTTCGCGCAATCGCGAAGAAGCCCGGGTGAAACTGCTCGCGTTCGAGTGGACGCGCCAGCAAGTCGAGGCGTGGGGCATTTTCATCCGCGGCGATGCCCGGCTGACCGGCGGCTTTTACGCGCTCACCGAGCGCCAGGTGGACGCCATTCTCGAATTGCAGTTGTATCGCCTGACCGGATTGGAAATGGATAAAGTCCGCCAGGAATACGGCGTGCTGCTGGATAAAATCAAGGATCTGCTCGATGTCCTGGCAAAGGAATCGCGCGTGATGGCGATCATCAAGGCCGAACTCGCCGCGATCAAGGAAAAGCACGCCACGCCCCGGAAAACGGAAATCGTTCCGGACGAAGGCGAAATCGCCATCGAAGACCTCATTGCCAACGAAGGCGTCATCATCACGCTCACGCACAGCGGCCTCCTCAAACGCACAAACGTGAGCCAGTATCGCTCCCAGCGCCGCGGCGGCAAAGGCGTCATCGGCATGACCACGCGCGAAGGCGAGACCGCCGAGGACAAGGATTTTGTGGAGCATCTGTTCACGGCCAGCACGCATGATTACCTGATGTTTTTCACGAGCACCGGCCGCGCCTATGTCGAGCGCGTGCATGAAGTTCCCGACATGGGCCGCGCCGCCAAAGGGCGCAGCATTGCGAACCTGCTGGAATTGAAAGCCGACGAGAAAATCGCCGCCCTCATCCGCATCCCGTCCAAAACCGACGAGAACCGGCAAGACGTGACTTGGTCGCAACCCGGCGAACTCTTGTTTGCCACGCGGCAAGGCACGGTGAAAAAGACTTCCTTGAGTGATTTTGCCAATGTTCGTGCCGGAGGCATCATTGCCATCACGATTGACCAGAGCGACACACTCATTGATGTCAAGCAGACGCGGGGCAGCCAGGAGGGCGGCGACGAAGGCGACGACGTGATTCTCATCACCCGCGCCGGAATGAGCATCCGCTTCAGCGAATCCGATGTGCGCTCAGTGGGGCGTTCCGCAGCCGGCGTCAAGGGCATCACCCTGGAAACAGATGACGCCGTAGTCGCCTTGGCCGTGGTGGTGCCGGACGCCGCGCTCTTGGTGGCCGGCGAAAACGGCGTCGGCAAGCGCACTTCGTTTGACGAATATCTGGTGCAATCCGAAAGCGGCGCGCGCAAACAATCGCGCGGCGGCAAGGGTCGCATCACGATGAAAGTCGGCGACAAGACCGGCGGCGTCATCGGCGCGCTCACGGTCCGGGACAGCGACGAAATCATGCTCATCACCGTCGGCGGTCAGATGGTGCGCACCTTCGTGAAGGACATCCGCGAGGCCGGGCGCAATACGATGGGAGTGAAGCTCGTGAATCTAGATCCAGGCGACAAACTGCAAGCCATTGCACCTGTCATCAGCGAAGAAAAGGAAGCATCCGCAGTTGAAGAAACTTCAAAGTGACGCTGGGCCCGCGGAGCGCCGCCGTGAGATCGTCTGTCGATTTTGCTGTCGATTTTGCTTGCCTTGAAGGTTATAATGTAATTTATTTCGCGCCCTTAATTATGAAAATTAAAGCCAGCATATACTTGTGGGCCGCCGGAATACTGGCGGTATCCCTGCTTGATTCTTACGCGCAACCCGCGACGGTGACGGTGACCAATTACGTCACCGTGACTGTGACGAATGTGGTCACCATCACCAACGTCGTGCCGCCCGCGCCCGCGTCAACCGCGGGGTCGGCAATTGCGGCGGGAGTGCCGCCCGCGCCCGCAGTCACGCCGAAAAGTTCCTGGCAGAACGCAGTGTCGGTAGGGATGACCTTGGCGCGCGGCAACAGCGATAACATGCTTTTCACCGCCGACTATCTGGCGCAGCGCAAGACGCCAACTGATGAATACAAACTCGGCTTGAGCGGCGCCTACGGCGAGCAGGATGCGAAGGACACCATTAACGACTACAAGGTCTTTGGACAGTGGAACCATATGTTCACCGACCGCTTTTATGGCTACGTGCGTACGGACGGCTTGAAGGACGTTATTGCCGACGTGGATTATCGGGCGACCATCGGGCCGGGCGTGGGCTATTATTTGCTCAAGGCCACCAACACCACGCTGGCGGCGGAAGCTGGCGACGCGTTTGAAGCGCAAAGACTGGATGGCCAGGGGGATCAGACCTTCGATACGATCCGATTCGCCGAACGATTTGAGCACAAAGTCAACGAGCGCGTTCATATTTGGGAAAACGTTGAAATCCTGCCGCAAGTGGACAAGTTCGACAACTACGTCGTGAATTCAGAGGTCGGGCTGGAATCCTTGCTTTCAAAATCGTTCACTTTGAAAACGTTTTTGGACGACAATTACGACCATCGTCCGGCGCCTGGCAAACTCAAAAACGACGTTCGGCTCGTCACGGCACTGGGTTACAAGTTTTGATCGGGCTGGTAGCGCAGGCGAACCGCCTGTACCGTTCCGCGACCCGCCGGGAGGAAGGTGGAACCTTTTGCTTTGTTGAAAGTGTCCTGCCCATGGCATCGTTCACTTCCATTCCGGTCGGTGGGGCGCCGACCGGAGCGTGCGAGTCGCCCGCGCCATCCCTTTAAGGCGCCAGTCGCTCGATTTTCCAAGCACCATCGGCTTGGCGCGAGTAGTTGAACCGGTCATGCAACCGGCTGGGGCGGCCCTGCCAGAATTCAATCCGTTCCGGCTTCAGCACATATCCACCCCAGTTTGGCGGCAGGGGCACGACGCCGGGAAATTTCTTTTCCAACTCGCTCCAGCGGGCCTCCAAAGCGGCGCGGTCGGCTACCGGCTCGCTCTGGTTTGAGGCCCAAGCGCCGATGCGGCTGCCTCGCGGACGGGTCTGGAAATAACGGTCTGATTCCGTCACCGGCAATTTTGCGACCAATCCCGCCACACAGACCTGCCGTTCCAGATCCGGCCAAAAGAATGTGAGCGCCGCGTGGGGATTTTCCGCCAGTTCCCGGCCCTTGCGGCTGTCATAGTTGGTGAAGAAAATGAAACCCCGTTCGTCCACCGTTTTCAACAGTACCGTGCGCGTCGAAGGCCACCCGTTCCGGTCCACGGTGGCGAGGGTCATGGCGTTGCTATCGGGGGAGCGATGATTACGGAAGGCGCACCACAATTTGTACAGCGCGATGCCGATTTTGCGCCAGCGGCTTTGCGAGTCTTCGCCGGCCGCGGCGCGGAACCAGGATTCAAACTGGGCGATGGGATTGGCCTCAAGCGCCGCGCGGTCAAGCGCCCCGCGCCGATAATCCTCGCGGAAATCGGACAGGTTCATGTCACATCGCGCGGAACGCCGTCAGGCCCAGGCCCAGAACAAACACCGCAAAAACCAGCCGCACGGCGCTCAGCCATCGCGTGCGCGCTTCCGTGGCCGTCGCCCACTCGAGGAAGTCGCGCAGTTTCCACGGTGTGATCGTAAACCAGATGCCGGCCACCACGAGCACGTACGCCCAGGCTTGGATCACCAGCACAAAGGGCGACTGGCCGAGATGCGGACGCCCGGTATCCACCATCAATTTGCCCAGCAGCAGCACGACCACTGCCAGTCCGCGCACCGCCAGAAAATCCTGGACAAAAACACACGACAACACGCCGACGGCAACAAAGCCGGCCATCATGTAGGGCTTAAATGCGGAAAAATCCGCAATCGGTTCGCGGTTCACATTCCAGACAAACCAAGCCGTGCCCAGCAGCATGAGCACGATGCCGAGCGGCAGATTGCGCGGCAACCGTTTGACCGCGGCAGCCAGCTGTGCCGGACGCGCAAGACCAACCAGCTGCGGCAACCCCATGCCCACGCCGAGCAAAACGGACAAAAGCGACAATTTCATTTCGTTGATTAAACCATGAACCCGCCCGGATGGACACGAAGAAAATGAAGCTTTTTCGGTTGGCTTTCGCCCTGGATTGTGCTTTCCTTACGTTTCATGAAGATTTTGCGTTTGACGATATTAACGGTGGCCGTGCTGGCGGCGATGTCATTTCCCGCCTCCGCCCAGACCAAGCTGGCCAGCGTGGACCTCAAGAAAATATTCACCAGCTATTGGAAAACCAAGCAGGCCAATGTGGCGCTGGAGAATCGCCAGACGGAATTGCGCAAGGAAATGAAGGACATGGCCGACGGCCTCGACAAGGCGCAGACCGATTACAAACAGTTGCTCGACCAGGCGAATGATTCGGCCCTCTCCGCCGACGAACGCGACAAACGCAAACAGTCAGCCGCCGCCAAAGCCAAGGAAATCAGCACCACCAAGACCACGCTGGAACAGTTCCAGCGGCAGGCCGAGGCCCAATTATCCGACGAGAGCCAGCGCATGCGCGGCAATCTCCTGACGGACATCCAGAAAGCGGTGGCCGAGAAGGCCAAGGCCGCTGGTTATGTGCTGGTGATGAACGCGGCCAACCCCGACGCATTCGTTTACGTCAGTCCGGACACCGACATCACCGAGACGGTACTGGCGCAATTGAACGCCGGCGCGCCGATAGACCTGACCAAGCCGGCGAGCAGCGCAGCGCTTAACGTTAGCACCAACCTGCCGTAGTCAAGCCGCGGCAGCCCATTTGAGTCGATTGACATAATTTGGTGCTTGCCACGGCGACAGGGAAAATCTATATTCCGCGCTCTTTTGCAATTGAAATTATTTTATGCGACGTCCCAAAGGCATCAAAACCAGAAAATCCGTGACGAAGCGGTTTAAAATCACCGCCACTGGAAAGGTCATGCGTTCCCACGCCGGCCGCCGTCACTTGGCCCAAACCAAAAACGCCAAGCGCCTTCGCCGCCTCGGCAAAGATGCGCAGGTTGACCCGACCGATGCCTACCGCATCACGCAGAACCTCCCGTTCAGCCATTGATTTGGCACCGCCCCAAGACGCCAGAAACCAGCTAACCAGTTCCCAATTTTATGCGTGTTACCAACTCCCCCGCTTCCCGCAAACGCCGTGGAAGAATGCTGACAGCCGCCAAGGGCTTCCGCCTCAAGCGCTCAAAACTTTACCGCTATGCATCCGACGCCGTTGACCATGGCCGTGTCTATGCCTACCGCGACCGACGCCGCAAAAAGCGCGAGTTCCGCTATCTTTGGCAGATCCGCATCAACGCCGCGGTTCGGGAAGCGGGGCTGACCTACAGCCGGTTCATGGAGGGCCTTAAGGCCGCAAAAGTCGCCCTCGACCGCAAGGTGCTTGCCGACATCGCCGCGACCGACGCCGCCGCTTTTGGCGAAATCATCAACACGGCCAAGAGCGCGTTGAGGGCCAAGCCCGCCGCCACGTTGGCCAAGGCCTGATACAAGATCGCAGATTTGAAATTCCAGCAACGGGCGGACTTAGAAGGTCCGCCCGTTTTGCTTTGGGGGATGAACCAAAGATCCGATATTTGAATCCTCGAAAGCCCGAAGCCCAAATGACGAAACGAGCTTTCCACCGCGCCAACCTCTGGTTTTGTCGCTTGCCGCCATTCCGGCAACGCCGCATGATGGCCGGGAAGATGATGAAACTTTGCCCCGAGTACCGCGATGAGCGTCCTGGCCAGCCAATTTGAAACGCGTCCCAAGTCGTTTTCCGCGCTGGTCAGCGTGCTGCTGGTGGCGATCGTCGGCTTGATAGATTATGTGGCCGGGTATGCGATTTTCTTTTCCGCATTCTATTTGATTCCGGTGGCGCTGTCGGCGTGGTACCTCGGCCGGGCTTTCGCGATGGCTATTTCAGTTCTGAGCGTCACGGTTTCCATTGTGGGCGATTATGCCGCCGGCGCGGCTTATCCCAATTTGCTGGTCCCGATTTGGAACGGCCTGATTTCCCTGACGGTTTATTTTGTGGTGGTGAAGATTCTGACCAGCCTGCGGAAACTGCAAGGCGAGCTGGAAGCGCGGGTGCGCCAGCGGACCACCGCGCTGACCAGCGAAATGCAGGAGCGAGCCCGGCTCGAAAAGGAGATTTTGGAAGTGAGCGAGCGCGAGCAGCGGCGCATCGGCCATGATTTGCATGACGGGGTCTGCCAGCACTGGGCCGCGACGGCGATCGCCGGGCAGGTGCTGGGCGAAAAGCTCGCCGCCAAATCGCTACCGGAGGCGGCGGATGCGCGCGAGGTCGTAAGGCTGGTCGAAAATGGCATCACCTTGACCCGGAACCTGGCGCACGGCATTGCCCCGCCGGAAATGGAGTCCGAAGGCCTCGTTAGGGCGTTGCAGGAGTTTTCAGCCAACATTTCCAAGATGTTCAAAATCAACTGCCTGTTTGAATGTGAATCTCCGCCGCTGGTGGAGGACTCGGAAGCGGCGACCCACCTTTACCGCATTACCCAGGAGGCCGTCAATAATGCCATCCGCCACGGCAAGCCCAGACAGATCATTATCAGCCTGGCCAATCGGAAGGGACTAGTGGAATTGACCGTGGAAGATGATGGCGGCGGACTGGCGGAGGAGTGGCAAAAAAACCACGGCTTGGGTACGCGCATCATGGCCCACCGCGCCGCGATGATCGGCGGCGCGTTTTCCATTGAGCCCAATCCGACGGGCGGGACTTTTGTAAAATGCTCCATGCCCGCGCCGGTAAAATGAACGCTTTCCGATGACAAACCAGCCAGATAAAAAAAGGATCTTCTTGGTGGACGACCATCCGTTGGTCCGCGAGTGGCTTACGAATTTAATCAACCAGCAACCGGACCTGAAGGTTTGCGGCGAAGCCGAAAACGCTCCCGCGGCATTAACGGCCATTCCCGCCGCGCGGGCCGAACTGGCCATGGTGGACCTCAATCTGGCGAATTCTTCCGGCATCGAATTGATCAAGGATTTGAAAGATTTGCATCCTGGCGTGCCGGTGCTGGTGCTTTCGATGCACGACGAATCGCTCTATGCCGAGCGGGTTTTTCGAGCCGGAGCGCGCGGCTACGTCAACAAACGCGAAACCGCCAACAAGGTCATCGAGGCCATCCGCCGCGTGCTCGACGGCAAATTGTACATCGGCGAAAAAACCGCCGAAATTCTGGCCGGTCGGGCGATGCGCGGGCAAGCCGCGGATCGTTCAGCCATCGAAATGTTGAGCGACCGCGAATTACAGGTTTTCGACAAGCTCGGGCAGGGCATCGGCACCCGCCAGATAGCCGAAGATTTTCACGTCAGCGTCAAGACGGTCCAGGAGTATTGCGCCCGCATCAAGGAAAAGCTGAACCTCAACAACGCCACCGAACTGCTCCGGGAAGCCGTCCGCTGGCGCGAGTCGAAGAATTCCGGGTGACGCCCGCATTTGCCCTTGCAAAATGGCGCCTTTAATGGAGTCCGCCGACGGCCGAGCGCGGTGTTTCCGCCGCTTCAACCGTCCGATTAATGCACGTGCTTTTGCAGGCGGCAACGGGGTAAACGCATGTTCCAGCTCAGCTTTTCAAGGCGAAAACGTTTCCAGGAAATGCCATTCGAGTGATCCAACTAATGAAATATATAATTAGCATATAAGCCACTTATCATAAAATGTCAATCATTGGACAAAATATGGCTAGTCGAAAATCCCGGGGTCGCGGATGATGAGCGCGAACCCGGTGCCCTGCGCCGGCCAACATGAACAACCAACAATAATGGAACAATGAAAAAAGTAATTCTGCTAGTCACGCTCTTCGGCCTGACCGCCGCGCTGTCCGCAAAGGCCGCCGAGGCCAAGGAAAACTATGACAACCTTTGCGCGAAGTGCCATGGCGCCGAAGGCAAAGGCGACACGAAGATGGGCCAGAAACTTGGCTGCAAAGACTTCACCGACGCCAAGGTGCAGGCGGACATAAAGGATGACGCCGCCGCCAAAGCCATCAAAGAAGGCCTGAAGTCCGACGAAGGCAAGACATTGATGAAGCCGTTTGATACTTTGTCGGATGACGAAGTGAAGGCGCTCGTCGCTTATGTTCGTGGTTTGAAGAAGTAGTTTTTGGCATGGTTCTGGCTGCCGGATGGTTTTCATGGTTGCATCCGGCAGCCAGTTTTTCTCGCAATCAAATCGTGAAGAATCGTTGGAAAGCCCCCTGCCCTCATGAATCCTGAATCTGCCGACTCGAAGCCGCCGTCATCATTTCGCAACTGGATCAGTTTTGTTGGAATGGTGGTGGCCACAGGCGCGTTGTTCTCCTTTTTGGTACTGTTCACGCTCGACGCGCTGGCCAAGTTTGCCAATCCGTACGTAAGCATCCTCACGTACATGGGCGTGCCGGCCTTTTTGATCGGCGGCTTGGCGCTGATGTTTGCCGGGGCGTGGCAGGAACGCCGCCGCCGGGCGCACGGCCGGGGGCCAACGTCGCTCAATATCGATTTGAACAGCCCGCATGACCGGCGCGTGGTGATCACGTTTCTCACCGGCAGCGTGGTGTTTCTGCTGCTCTCGGCCTTGGGCTCCTACAACGCCTTCAATTTCACCGAGTCAGTGACCTTCTGCGGGGAAACCTGCCACAAGGTGATGCGGCCGGAAAAAACCACGCACGACCATGGTCCGCACGCGCGTGTCGCCTGTGTGGAATGCCACGTGGGCAAGGGGGTGTCGTGGTTTGTGAAGTCAAAAATCTCCGGCTCGTACCAGCTTTACTCCGTGGCGTTCCACAAGTATTCGCGCCCGATCCCCACCCCGATCAAGAACCTGCGTCCGGCGCGCGACACTTGCGAAGAATGCCACTGGCCGCAATCATTCGTGGGCAACCTGGACCGGACCTTCAATTATTTCCAGAGCGACGCATCGAACTCGCCCTACTCCATCCGCCTGCTCCTGAAAATTGGCGGGAGTGATCCGCGCCAGGGGCGGGTCGGCGGCATTCACTGGCACAATCTGCCGGGCAACAAAGTGGAATACGTGGCCACCGATAACGCGCGACAGAAGATCCCTTGGGTGCGGGTGACCGACGAGCAAGGCAACGTGACTGTCTTCAAGACGAAGAATTTTACCAACGACATTGCCAAAATGGAATTGCGCACGATGGACTGCATGGACTGCCACACCCGGCCATCACACCGCTATCTGTCGCCCGAGCGGGCCGTCAATCAAGCCATGGCGCTGGACAAAATTGACCCGGCCATTCCTTGGATCAAGACCAATGCCATGTATGTGCTCACGCGCCCGTACAAAACCGACGACGAAGCGCACAACGGGATCGCGGCGGTGCTCGCGGCCAAGTATCCCAGCGATGCGCGCCTCAAGGACGCCACCGCGACGATTCAGCAGATTTATGCGGACAATTTCTTCCCGGACATGAACGCGAGTTGGGCCAGCTATCCCGACAACGTGGGCCACATGATCTGGCCCGGTTGTTTCCGCTGCCATGACGGCATGCATAAGACCGAAGACAAGAAACAAACCCTCAAGGCCAACGATTGCAACACCTGCCATACCATTCTGGCCCAAGGCGCCGGCGCCGAACTGAACAAGCTCGCGCCCATCGGCCAGAAATTCATCCATCCGGGGGGCGATCTGGACGAAAATCCGACCTGCGTTGACTGCCACAATGGCGGTCCGTAGAAGAAAGTAATGAGGGAATGGACTCGCGTGGGGGAGCCCGGGATGCGCGGCGCGGCGGCGAGGCCGCCGGTCAAATCTGTCTGCGCTGGCGGTTAACGCGCCACCAACACTGACTCGTGCCTTTGCACGGCGGTGTAGAGCGCATCCTTGAGTTTGGCGCGCTTGAATTTCAATTCATCAATCTGCTGGTCGGAGGCAAATTCAACGTCCTCCTCGATGCGGCAGATTTCGTCATCAAGTTGATGATATTCCTCGAACATCTGGCGAAACTTCGCATCCGCCAGCCTCAGGGAGCGGATGGTTTCGCGATGTGCGGGGAATTCGATTACGAACGGATGGTGTAATTCCATGGGAATTCCTGTGGTTGGAAGGTTAACGGCCGCGGCAATATGTCTGGTGTCATCATGCCTTGCTTTCAATAAAGCGCAGGTCTGCAAATTTAGCCAGCGAAATTTTCATAAAAGTTGCAAAAAAGTCACAAGGGGGAACCCGGAAAAGCCGCGGCGGCCGGCGGGAGTCCGCAAGACGCTGGCGCGAAGGACTGCGAGCACCGCGCGCGCGCCGCATCTGGGACTGCGTGTCCCAATGGCTCGCGAGACGGTACAGCCCCCGAAAGTTCACGCCAAAACAATTGATTTTATTCGTTTTCCTGATAGGGTGCCAGTCGGTTGGTTTTTCGATTGATGGAAATTGAGGTAAACCAGCACGCACCAAGATGCCCAGTGTTTTCATAAAGACTTACGGCTGCCAGATGAACGAGCGCGACAGCGAAGCCGTCGCCGCGCAGCTTGTCGCCAAGGGCTATTCTCTGGCGAAGTCCGAGGCCGCGGCGGACGTGGTGCTGCTGAACACATGCAGCGTGCGCGATTTCGCGGAGCAAAAGGCCATCAACAAGATGCAGAACATCGTCGGCACCGCCCGCAGCGAGAAGCGGGACCAAATCACGGGCTTCATGGGGTGCATGGCCCAGAGCCGGGGCCAGGGATTGATTGACCTGTTGCCGGACGTGGATTTGGTGCTCGGCACGCAAAAATTCCACCGGGCGGCGGAATACCTGGATGAACTGCTCACGGGCAAACGCGCGAAGATTGTGGACGTGGCCACCGAAGCTAGAAGCGAAGCGACGATCCGCGAACATCTGCTCAATGGCAGCGCCAAAACCTCCGTCTCCGCGTTTGTGAGCATCATGCAGGGTTGCAACCAGCATTGCACCTTTTGCATCGTGCCGGCCACGCGCGGCGAGGAACGCGGCCGGACCATTCCCGACATCGTGGCCGAAGCCCGCGAACTGGCGGCGCGCGGGGTAAGAGAAATAACGCTGCTCGGACAGATTGTGACGAGCTATGGCAGGCGCTCGACCAACAACCTCAATCCCCTTGCCCCGCAAGGAACGAACGGGGAGGGGGCCAGGGGGAGGGGCAGGTTGGAAGATGTACTCCTCACCCCGGCCTTCTCCGCTTTTGGCGAGGAGAGGGAGAAGAAATCCGCGTTTGTCCAACTCCTCGAGGCCGTGCATGGGATTGAAGGGCTGGAAAGAATCCGCTTCACTTCGCCACACCCCAAAGGCTACGGCGATGATCTGGTGGATGCCTACGCGCGCCTGCCCAAATTGTGCGAATGCGCGCATCTCCCCCTGCAAAGTGGGAGCGACCGCATTTTGAAGCTCATGCACCGCGGTTACACTCGGGAGAAATTCCTCACCATTATCCAGAAACTGCGGCGCGCCCGGCCCGGCATCGGCATCACCACGGACATCATTGTGGGTTTTCCGGGTGAAACAGAGGAGGATTTTGAGCAGACGCTGTCGCTCTGCCGGGAGGCGGAATTTGATAACGCTTACATTTTCAAATACTCATCGCGCCGGGACACACCCGCCGCCACCATGCCGGACCAAGTGCCGCAAGCAACCCGAGAGGAACGCAATCAACGCCTGCTCGAACTGGTCAACGAAATCGCCGGACGCAAATACGACGCTTTTATTGGACGGAGGGTGCAGATTTTGGTTGAGGGGCCGAGCCGGAAGAATGCGGCGCGTTACACCGGCCGGACGCGCTGCAATAAAATCGTGCTCTTCGACGGGGGCGAACGGCATCGGGGGCAGCTCCTGGACGTGAAAATCGAGTGCACCGGTTCGTTTACGCTGTACGGCGATCCGGCGGTGGTGAATTTGTAACGCCGCCCTGTACCCACAACTGGTGACATGCAGGGAACCGGAAAGCGGATATGCTATTCACAGTTGTACGGGGCGGGAGTGAGAATTTTAAAGTGTTGTTGTCAAGAGGCCGGAGTAGTGTCCGGCCTCTTTTCTTTTATAAACGTGGCATCCGGCATCCTTGCCTGCCATAGAGCCGGGCTTCCCAGCCCGGCGGAGAATACCTCGCGCAGACCAATGCGCGTTGGAACTTTCCCGCGACGCAGTCCGACCCACGGTTTCTTCCTGGCGGCAGGAATGCCGCCCTCTACGTCAGGCAGGGTTGCCTGACGCCACGCTCAAGCCTTCATTGGTGCTGCCCCGGCGATACCCCTGTAGATCCAGCGTGACGTGGGCATAGCCAATTTTCTTCAACTCTTCCGCCACGGTGGCCAGTTTTCCATTCGCCAGCAGCAGGGGAATTTCCACGGGCGCCAGCTCGATACGGGCCAAGGGAAGCGCGGAGTGCGGCGTGCGGAGTGTGGAGTTGGCGGCAACATTTTCATTCCGCACTCCGAATTCCGGACTCCGCATTTCGTGGTGCCGCACCCGCACGTCGCGGAAGCCGAGGTCGCGTAAAACGTATTCCGCCTGCTCGATCATTCGCAGTTTTGCCGGCGTCACCGTCTCGCCATAGGGCACGCGGGAACTCAGGCAGGCCATCTGCGGCTTGTCGGCGGTCGGCAGCCCGAGTTGGGCCGAAAGCTCGCGGATTTCCGCCTTGGTCAAACCAACCTCCTTGAGCGGGGCGCGCACTTGGAATTCCGCCGCCGCCAGCGCGCCGGGACGAAAATCGCCGGTGTCGCTGGCGTTTTCGCCGTAGGCAATCACCGCAAACTTTTCGGCGCGCGCCAGGGGCCTCAATTCCTCGAACAATTCGTGCTTGCAGAAATAACAGCGGTTCGCCGGGTTGGCCGTGTAATTTTCATTGGCAAATTCCCGGGTCTGGAGGATGCGGACAGGAAAGCCAAATCGCGCCGCGATTTCCAGCGCCTCCTGCAATTCGCGGCGCGGCAGGCTGGGAGAATCGGCGATGGCCGCGAGCGTGCGGTCGCCGAGGACCTCGTGCGCCACGCGCGCCAGGAATACGGAGTCCACCCCGCCGGAATACGCCACGAGACATGACCCGTAGCCACCCAGCAAGGTTCGCAACTGTTCCAGTTTGTCACTCGCCAAATTCATTATTTAATTGTCTTCATATCAGCGGCCTGTGACCACTGTGGTGCCGCATCTAATCACTTCAATTTCCGACGCTCAACGGCAGCGACTGCGTCAAAAACCTGTTTCACGGGCACGCCGGCCTTGCTGGCCAGTTTCTTGGCCGATTCAAATTCCGTAGCGGCCTGCACTATCTTACCACCTAAACGCCCGATTTTCACGGATACTTTGCCGAAAGCGGTGCTGACCTCGGCAAACTCGCGGCGCAGCTTCCGCCGTTCCGCCACGGTCTTCCGCACCCCAAACGCCGTGGTTTCGCGCAGCATCAATTCGGCGAATTTGTCCGCCTCGGCTTCGGCGCAAATCACTGAAAGCAGCACGCCGGGACGGTTCTTTTTCATCTGGATGGGCGTATGGAAGACATCCAGCGCCCCGGTCGCCAGGGCAGATTCCACAAACGCGCCGAGGATTTCGCCGGGACAATCGTCCAGATTGGTTTCCAGCACGGCGACACGGTCGGTTTCCCAATCCAATTTGGTTGAGGGTTGAGGGTTGAGGGCCGAGGGATTTTGTGCGCCAGCGACTTTGGATCCCTTGCCCAGCACCGCGCGCAACACGTTTGGGCGAGTTTTGTTTTCGCGCGTGCCGAGGCCGAAGCCAATGTGTTCGGCCACCAAATTCTCCATCGCGCCAAAGCCTTCCACGAATTCCGCGAGCAGCGCCGCCCCGGTGGGCGTGACGAGTTCGTGCGGCTCTTCGCACTGCGTAATACCAATGCCACGCGCGCCCAGAATCGCCAGCGTGGCCGGCGCGGGAACCGGAAAACGTCCGTGTGCACACTGAATCCAACCGGTGCCTTCAATCACGGCCGAGGCGAATACGCGCGGTTTGCCGAGCAATTCCAGCGCAATGGCCGCGCCGACAATATCCACAATGGAATCCACCGCGCCGACTTCGTGGAAGTGGACTTCTTCCGGCGGCAGGCCGTGAATCTTCCCCTCGGCCCCGGCGATGCGCTGGAAGACGGCGATGGATTTTTGCTTCACCCAGGCGGAAAGCTTGCTGCGGGAAATCAACCGTTTGATTTCCGAGAAATTGCGCTGTTCATCGTGATGAGTGTGGTCATGGCCGTGTTCGTGCCCGTGGACATGAAGGCCGCAGGCGCTTTCGTGGACATGGGGTTCATGCTCGTGGCTGTGTTCATGATCATGCCCATGCCCGTGGCCGTGGTCGTGGTCATGGGCGAGGTGAACATCGAATTTCACTCCGGCGATGGAGGATTTCTGCTGGCGCGAAATGTGGAGGTGATAGCCGTCGAGCTTGAGCTTTTTCAACTCGCGTTCGAGCCGGCGCGCATCCACGCCCAGGTCCAGCAAGGCGGCGATGAACATGTCGCCCGCGATGCCGCTGATGAGGTCGAGGTAGAGGATTTTCATTTATTTAACAGCGCATTGATCTGGCTCGCGGCATATCCGGCGCCGAAGCCATTGTCGATGTTCACCACGGTCACGCCGCTGGCGCAACTGTTCAACATGGCCAGCAGGGCCGCGATGCCGCCAAAACTTGCGCCGTAGCCAATGCTCGTCGGCACCGCGATGACCGGCTTGGACACCAGCCCGGCCAGAACGCTCGGGAGCGCGCCTTCCATGCCGGCAACGGCCACGATCACGTTCGCGCTTTGGAGCAATTCCATCCGCGCGAGCATCCGGTGCAGGCCGGCCACGCCGACATCATGCACACGCTCGACGCGGTTGCCCATGATTTCGGCGGTGACGGCGGCTTCCTCGGCCACCGGCAAATCGCTCGTGCCGGCGCAGACCACGGCAATAAACCCGGCGCGCGTGGGCAACGGCTTCCGCTCAATGGTCACGCAACGGGCGAGCGGATGATACACTGCCAGCTTGAATTTTTTCTTCACCGTCCGGGCGTAATCGGCATTGATGCGGGTCACCAGCACGGGCTGGCCGAGTGCAAACAATTTGGCGGCAATTTTGACGATCTGATCGGATGTCTTGCCGGCGCCAAAAATCACCTCGGGGAAATTCTTGCGCAGCGCCCGATGCACGTCCACCTGGGCAAAGCCGAGGTCGGCGACGGGCGCGGCCTGAAACAGAGCCAAAACCTTGTCGCGCGGGACTTTTCCAGCGCGAAATTGGTCGAGCAAACGGGAGGCCTCAATGGCTGTCATTGCAGGAAAATGCCTCAGGAAACGCCTGCTGTCACGCGGGAAAAGCAGGGGGCGGCGGGATAATGCAAATGGAGCACCGGTCTCCGATGCAGCTCGTTTCAAGAAAACACACTGTCGAGCCGGGGCGGAGACCGGCGCTCCTTGGTTCGCGCTTTGCGCGGCAGTCGGTTTCTGCTTAACTGAGGGCATGAAATACCGCACTCTTGGACGCACCGGTTGGAAAATTTCCGAAATCAGTTTTGGCGCGTGGGCCATCGGCGGCGCGTGGGGCAACGTGGATGACCATGAATCCATGGCCGCACTCCATGCCGCGCTCGATGGAGGCGTGAATTTTTTCGACACAGCCGACGTTTATGGCGACGGGCGCAGCGAACGCCTGCTCGCGCAGCTCAAAAAGGAGCGGACGGACCGGTTTTACGTCGCCACCAAAGCGGGACGCCGCCTGCCGCAGCAGACGCCGGAAGGGTATAGCCGCAAGAATTTGACCGCGTGGATCGAACGCAGCCTGACCAACCTCAACACGGACACAATTGATTTGCTGCAACTGCATTGCCCGCCCCCGGACGTTTTTTATCGCCCCGAAGTTTTTGGCATTCTCGACGACTTGGTGAAAGCGGGAAAGTTGCGGTTCTATGGCGTGAGCGTGGAAAGAGTGGAGGAGGCCTTGAAGGCCATTGAATATCCGCACGTCCAGTCCATTCAGCTCATTTTCAATATTTTCCGGCAGCGTCCGGCGGAATTATTCTTTGCTGAGGCGCGCCGGCGCAAAGTGGGCATTCTGGCGCGCGTGCCGCTGGCATCGGGCATGTTGTCGGGCAAAATTTCGCGCGCCAGCAAGTTTGCCAAGGATGACCACCGGAATTTCAACCGTCAGGGCGAGGCTTTCGACCGGGGCGAAACCTTTGCCGGCGTGGATTTTGAAACCGCGTTGAGCGCGGTGGAGAAGTTGAAGAAGCTGGCCCCCAAGCACGTGACACTCGCGCAATTGGCACTGCGCTGGATTCTGGAATTTCCCGCCGTGACCTGCTCCATCCCCGGCGCGAAACGCGCGAGCCAGGTGATGGAAAACCTGGCTGCGTCAGCTTTGCCGCCGCTCCCCCAAACCACCCTAAAGAAGATCAACGCCATTTACGAAAGCCAGATCAAGCCGCTGGTACATCAGTATTGGTGAAACCATCAGGCCGTCTGCGCAATCGCTTCGCGCACCAACTTTAAGAATGGCGGCACGACCGCAAATGGATCATAGACCTTGTTTTGGGGTGCCAGCGTTTCGATCGGCAGATAGCCACGATAACCAGAGAGCCGGATGATGCGCAGCAATTTCACCAGATCTGTCGGTACAGCGCTGTCCGCGCCAACTGGACTTTGCTTGATCTGCCAGTTCACGGCGTAGGGCGCCACGAGCGCGATGTCTTGATAGGGATCCTGGGAGATAAATTTGCCCGTGTCCACGATCGCGCCACACCAGTCCGAATTGACGGCGTTGATAAGCGAAAGCAACTGCTCGCCGGTCTGGAGAAAATCCCCGTGGTTCTGGACACCTATAATGACACCATATTTCTTGCCGCACTCGACGCATTCGCCCAGCGCGTCCACCATCCAAGCTTGGACCTGCTCGCGGGTGTAACCTTTGGCCACCTCTTGCCAACCCTGTCCGCGCGATTGCGTGTCGCAAAACACTCGTATGACGGGCGCGCCTAGCTTGGCAGCCACCACCACCCAATCTTTAACCAACTGCACGCCCGCAGCGCGTTCAGCCTTGTCGGAAGGGGTAAAGTTATTTCGCACGCCGGTGCCGCTGATGCCGAGTCCGTACTCGAAGGCTGTCCGTTTGAAGGTGTTGATGTATTCTTCGGCCGGCACTTGGGGATAATCGGGAAAGAAATAACCCGTTGGGTCAATCGCGTCGAAATCATTCTTCGCGCAGAACTCAAGCAGCGCCATCAAACTGATGCCCTGGCCGCGGTTCAGACTGTAGTCGTTGAGCAGTTTATTGAAGGAAAAGGCGTTAAGGGAAACTTTGAGCGCGGCTCCGCCCGTGCGCTTAACTGGTTGGCGCGCCTCGGCAGGGGAGACGCTGAATGCCGCGCCGGCGCAAAATGGGAGGAGAGCCGCGCGTTTGACAAAGTCTCGGCGGGAACGAGCGTTGGCTTGCATGAGAACAGCATTACCGGATTGTCCAAGCTGTCAAACCATTTGCGCGGAGCACGGGCGCCTCGCTGCGGGTTTCGATTTCTACAGCGCGCGCGCGGGCCGCCCGCGATCCTTCATTTTCGATTCCCGCCAAATAGCAGGCGCAGGCTGTTCATCACCACCACCACGGTGCTGCCTTCGTGGCCGACTACGCCAAGAGTCAGGGGGATTTTGCCCAGCATCGCCAAGGTCACCAGCACGACGACTGTGCCCAGCGAAATGACGAGGTTCTGCCGGATGACGGATCGGGCGCGCTGGCTCAGGCGGAACGCGGCCAGGAAATTTTCAAGCCGGTCGTGCATCAGCACCACGTCGGCCTGCTCAAGGGCGGCATCGGAACCGCGCGCGCCCATCGCCACACCGATGTGCGCCGCAGCAAGGCTCGGCGCATCGTTCACGCCGTCGCCGATCATCGCCACGCGGCTCCCCTGCCCGCTCATTTCGAGGATGGCGGCGACTTTTTGGTCCGGCTTCAGCTCCGCGCGCACATCATCGAGCTTCAATTCCGCGCGCAAATGCTCCGCGGCGGCCCGACGGTCGCCCGTCAGCACCACGCAGCGCAGCCCTTCGTTCCGCAAGTCGGTGACGACGGCGGCGGACTGCGGACGGATGTCGTCCCGCAGAATGACGCGGCCCAGCAAATCGCCCGCTTCCAGCCAGACCTCGGAAAAACCGGCCTCTACGGGAGGGCCGATTTGCAAATCAGTTTGGGCCGGAGCGCCGGCCTCTGGCACGGCTGGTTGCGAACGGTTATTTACATCGAGCCGTGCCGGAGGCCGGCGCTCCAGGACGAACCAGTCGCGTCCGCCGAGGCGGCACTCCACGCCGTTGAGCTGTGCCTTCAATCCGTGGCCGGTGACGGATTCAAAGTGTTGGAATTCGACCGGTTGGAGGCCTTGCTGTTTGCCGTGGCGCGTGATGGCGCGGGCGAGCGGATGGGTGGATAATTTTTCCAGCGAATAAGCCAGCCGCGCGATCTCGGTTTCGCGCCCCGGCGGAAAGCTCTCGACTTTTTCGACGCGGAGTTCGCCGGTGGTAAGCGTGCCGGTCTTGTCCAAACAGACCACGTCCACGCCGGCGAGTTTTTCCACTGCTGCGCCGCCGCGAAACAAGATGCCGTGGCGCGCGCCATACGCGATCGCCGCCAGCACCGCCGAGGGGATAGACAGCACCAGCGCACACGGCGACGAGACGACCAGCAGCGTCATCGTGCGGTAAAACGCACTGCGCAATTCAACCGTGGAAGCAAAGGCAGGCAAATGCAAACCCTGCCACCAGACAAAAAACATGGCGATGGAGAGGGCGAGCACGCCGTAAGTGTAGTAGGTGCTGAATTTATCCGCGAACTGCTGCGCGGGGGCCTTTTGCTGTTGGGCTTCCTTGATGAGCTTGATGATTTTTTGCAGCGAGCTTTCGGCGGCGGGCCGGGTGGCGAGGACCTCCACGGCGCCCCAGAGATTAATGGTGCCCGCGAGCGCGAGGTCGCCAACTTTTTTCTCCACCGGCGCGGCTTCGCCGGTCAAATTGGATTCGTCCGCCGCGGTGCCGCCCCGGGCAATTTCGGCGTCCACCGGGAATTGGGAGCCGGGTTTGATCAGCAGACGCGCCCCCGCGCGGATTTTTTCCACGGCCACCTCGGTTTCGACACCCTGGGCATCAATCGCGGTGGCGGTTTTCGGGGCTTCGCGAAACAGGGAACGGATTTCCTTTTGGGTGCGGCCCAGGGCGTAATGTTCCAGCGCGCCGGAGAAGGAAAAAAGAAACAGCAGCGTGGCGCCTTCGGCCCAGGCGCCAATGCACGCCGCGCCCACGGCCACTGCCAGCATGAGGAAATGAATGTCCAGCACACGCTTTTGCAGCCGCTCCCATACTTCCTCCGCCGGGAAAAAGCCGCCGGCAAGATAGGCGGCCACGAAGGCGGCCACCCTGAATTTTTCGGGCGCAACCAACGCCGCCAGCAGGCCGCACAGACCACACACAACCGCGGCCGCCAACTGCCATTTCCATTCATCCCCGTGTTGGGCGTCCGCCTCCTCGAACTCGATGGTGCGGGGCTCGAGGCGCGGGAACGGCAGGTCGCGCCAGCGCCAAAACGTGGGCGCCGTGGGACAGGTGACACGCGCAATCGTCGTGGCGTTGCCCTCGATGCGAAAGGTGATTTTCCGGCGCTCGGCCTCGGTGAGCGGACGGTCGCAACTGGCGCAGTCGTTCTTGCCGGCTAGGAGCCTGCAATGTTCATCGGCATCGGTGGATTGCGCGGCGGCGAGCCTGTGCGTGATGCGTTCGGTAAGTTTTTCCACGTCCGTGCGGCCCATCGTGGCCACGGAAATCTTCTGGCGGGCGCGGTCAATCGTCACCGCCTCCAGCGACGGCTCCTCGGCGAGAGTATCGGCCAGCGACCGCGCCAGACAGCCCTCCGGGGTGTTCTGGCGCGCTGGTGTCGCGGCGGTGGACGTAGCCATAATTACATCATATTTAGCACATCGGGTGGCGTCGGGCGATGGAAAAGTCGCCCGGATCCCGACGTGTGACGCGCGGCGTTATTAAGAGGCTGTGCCAGGTCATACTCACCATGGTTTCCGTTGTGGAGATTAGCTGGTGAAACGAGACACCCCGGCCATCCCCCCTTTTGCTCCGCCGACTCAATGTGTTCTGGTTACAGGTTTTTCTCACACCCGCTCTCAAGCCGGCGCTCCGCTGGCAATGGCAGGACGCCAAAAACTCATTTTGCGCTCCCCTCTGCCGTCCGCTATGCTCCAGCCATAACTGAACTATGGCTGGATTTCTCGACCAAATTGAACCGCTTAAACAAACCGCCCGGGCGGAATTGCAGGCCGCGACAGACCTCGCCGCCTTGGAACAGACCAAGGGCGCGTGGACCGGGCCGCATGGCAAATTCACTGCGTTAATGAAGCAGTTGGGCACACTATCGAAGGAGGAAAAACCCGCCGCCGGCAAACTCATCAACGCCGCGAAAGTTGAACTCGAAGCCGCGCTGGTTTCCCGCCGGGAGGAACTTGAACTCAAAGCCGCGCTGCCGAAGGAGCCGACGGATTTCACCCTGCCCGGACGCCGCCCCTCGCTGGGCAAACTGCATCCGCTCACCCAGGTGACCGACGACATTGTCCGCGCGTTCCGCAAAATTGGCTTCGCGGTGGCGGACGGCCCGGAGATCGAAGACGAGTACCATTGCTTCGACGCGCTTAACACGCCCGCCGACCATCCCGCGCGCGACAGCCAGGACACATTTTATCTGGCGGACGGAGCCGGGCAGACAGCCCGCGTGCCCGGCGAGGGCGCCAGCGCGAGCAGTTCGCCAGCTTCACCAGCGCGGGCAGGCGGGCCAGCCCTGCTCTTGCGCACCCACACCTCCTCCGTGCAAATCCGCGTCATGGAAAAGCAGCCGCCGCCAGTGCGCATCATCGTGCCGGGGCGCGTGTACCGCCGCGACAACGCCGACGCCACGCACAATCCCACCTTTCAGCAGATTGAGGGGCTGTACGTGGACAAAAACGTCACCGTGGGCGACCTCAAAGGCACGGTGGAATTCGTCTTCCGCGAACTCATGGGCAGCGACGTGAAGATTCGTTTCCGGCCGCACTATTTCAGCTACACCGAGCCGAGCTACGAGATTGATTTCACCAATGCACTCGTCAAGAAGATGGGCAAAGACTGGCTGGAAATCGCCGGCTGCGGGATGGTGCATCCGCAGGTGTTCGAAACCGTCGGCTACGATCCCACCGTGTGGACCGGCTGGGCGTTCGGCTTCGGTATTGAGCGCATCGCCATGCTGCGCTACGGCATCAACGACATCCGCCTCTTTTACGAAAACGACGTGCGGTTCCTCAGGCAGTTTTAGTGATGCAAAACGAACTCGACATCGTTCGCGATGTTTCGCAGCGCTTGGACACAGCGGGCATGGGTTATATGCTCACCGGCTCGATGGCCATGAATTTCTACGCTCAACCTCGCATGACCCGCGACATTGACTTGGTCGTGGCGCTGCGTCCCGACGATGCCGCCCGCGTGGTGAATTTGTTCCACCCCGACTATTACGTCTCCCGCGAGGCGGTGGACAGTTCCATCGCGCACCAATCGCTGTTCAATCTCATTCACAACGAAAGCGTCATCAAAGTGGATTGCATCGTTCGCAAACAGGATGCATACCGCCTCAACGAATTTAACCGCCGCCAGCGCATCAAAATTCAGAACTTCGAGACGTGGATTGTCAGCAAGGAGGACCTGATTCTTTCCAAACTTTTCTGGGCGAAAGATTCTCATTCGGAATCGCAGCTCCGCGACGTGAAGAATCTGGTCTCGACCGGCTGCGACCGCGATTACATCGAACATTGGACGACGGAACTCGGTTTGGTTAACCTGTGGCAGGAAATCACGCATGACTGACACGCCACCAGAAATCGCCGAAGTTGTCAGGCAAAGGCTCATGGCGCGCTCCGGTGAGGAACGCTTCCTCATGGGCGTGCGGATGTTTGATGCCGCCCGCGAAATGGCGCTGGCCTCGCTGCCCGCCGGGTTGTCGCCGGATGAATTGAAACGGCAGCTTTTCCTACGCCTCTATGGCCAACCCCTGCCTCCTGAAAACGATGCAAAATGAAAGCTCCGCCAGGAGCGAAATATTTGTAGCAACGAAACCGAAAAACTTTTGAGCTCCGTGGGAGCGACATGGAATGAACAACATCAGGCACAGAATTGCCGCCACCGGAATATGCCGCCCCGACGGGGCTGGGCCGGTGGGTGGCCCGCGGGCTATAAAGATTCCGCTCCGAATGGAGCTTGTCGGAGTCAACGATGTGGCGTCTTTGAAGCAGTTACGCTGAATTTGAGCGGGCCAAAGCAAAACTCATAGACCAATCTGACCCGAGAAGAATCGGTTTCGCCTAACCTATTTCCCATATGAAAGTCACCCTTAACTGGCTCAAACAATACGTTGATTTCCACTGGTCGCCCGAGGAATTGACCGAGCGGCTCACCATGCTCGGCCTCGAAGTCGAGGGCGTACAGAGAATTGCCGCCGCCTTCGACGGCCTCGTCGTGGCACAGGTTGTCACGCGCGAGAAGCATCCGAACGCCGACAAGCTGTCGCTTTGCCGCGTCAACGACGGCGCCGGCGAACGACAGATCGTCTGTGGCGCGCAAAATTTCAAGGCGGGCGACAAGGTGCCGCTCATCCTGCCCGGGGCGTCGCTGCCCTTGAAGCCGGGCGAAAAGGAGCCGTTCACCATCAAGGTGGGCAAAATTCGCGGCGTGGAATCGCACGGCATGATGTGCTCGCACGACGAACTGGGCCTCGAACCCGAAAGCATCGGCCACAAAAAGGAAGAGGGGCTGCTGATCCTGCGCGAGGATGCCAAGGTGGGCCAGCCATTCGCCGAATATCTGGGCCGCACCGGCAGCGACGTGGTATATGACCTCGAAATCACGCCGAACCGGCCGGACTTGAACAGTGTCATCGGCATCGCCCGCGAAATCGCGGCGCTGACGGGAAACCCATTGCGAATTCCAGAGGTCAGAGGTCAGAGGTCAGAAGTCAGAAGTCTGAGTTCAGAGGTCGGAGGTCAGAGGTCGGAGGTCAAGGTGGAAAGTTTGGTCGCCGTCCGAATCGAGGACCCGGAACTTTGTCCCCGGTACACCGCGCGCATCATCCAGAGTGTAAAGGTCGGCCCGAGTCCCGAGTGGCTGCGCTCAATCTTGGAAAAAGTGGGCATCCGCAGTATCAGCAACGTCGTGGACGTGACGAATTACGTCATGCTGGAAAGCGGTCAGCCGTTGCATGCGTTTGACTATCATTTGATTTCCCGTGGCCGCGCTTGTGAAAGCGCGGCAAACGAAAGTCAACCGCCGTCTCACCACGGCGGCCACACGCCTACCATTGTCGTCCGCCGTGCCGGCGCCGGGGAAAAATTCAAGACGCTCGACAATCAGGAACGCACGCTGACCGGCGAAATGCTGTTGATTGCGGACGGGCAAAAAGGCATCGCCCTGGCTGGCGTCATGGGCGGCGCGAACACGGAAATCAACGACCAGACCGCGGACGTGCTCATTGAGAGCGCCTGTTTCGCGCCGATCAACATCCGGCGCACCAGCAAGGCGCTCGGCCTGCGCAGCGAATCGAGCTACCGTTTCGAGCGCGGCGCGGACGTGGGCATCTGCGATTGGGCCAGCCAGCGCGCGGCCCAGCTGATTTTGGAAACCGCCGGCGGCCGATTGGCCGCCGGAGTGGTGGATGAATATCCCAAACCTGCGCAGCCGAAACAGCTCACGCTGCATTTCGCGAAATCAAAGGATCTCCTCGGCATGGGCATCTCGCATGCGGAACAGATTTCGCATCTGACCAGACTGGGATTGACGGTGGTCAACCAAGAACCCGGCGAATGCACTTTCAGCCTGCCGACCTGGCGGGTGGATCTGAAGCGCGAAGTGGATCTGATCGAAGAGGTCGGGCGGCTTTTTGGCGTGGACAAGATCCCCGCCACCCCGCCGCGCGGGGCGCTGGGCGCCAATGAATTTGATTCCGTGTATGACCAGATTGCGGAGGCGCGCCGCATCCTGACCGGCCTCGGTTTGAATGAGGCGCAGGGACAAACGCTCGTCGCAAATGCCGAATGCCGAATGCCGAATGCGGAGTTGGTGGCACTCGCCAATCCGTTAAGCAGCGACATGGATGTGCTGCGTCCGAGTCTGTTGCCGGGATTGATTCATTCGCTGCGGCACAATGTCAGCCGCAAAAACCACGATGTGGCCCTGTTTGAAATTGGCCGGGTGTTTCGACACGCCGGGTCGGAGACCGGCGCTCCGAGGGAAGAACGCCGCGTGGCCATGGCCATCACCGGCCAGCGCGCCCTGCCCTTTTGGAGTGGGGCTGAGCGCGACGCTAAGTTCGACCGCCATGATATAAAAGGCCTGGTCGAGGAGTTTTTGGACCAATTCGGGCTGCGCGGAGTGGCCTACGGACGCCGCACGGAAAGCACGTTGTGGTTTCTGGAGTCCGCAGCCGTGACGATGGGCGGAAAATTCCCGCTGGGCGAACTCGGCCAATTGCAGCCGGCGCTGGCAAAAAAATACGATCTGCGCGACGCCGTGTTTCTGGCGGAATTCAGCCTGGATTCGCTGCTTGGCCGGCGCAACCCGGCAAAGTCGTTTAAGCCGCTGCCGCAGTTTCCCTCCAGCCGCCGCGACGTGGCCATGCTGGTGTCGGAATCGGTCACGCACGAGGCCGTGTTGCAGGCGGTGAAACAATCCAAAGCCGCGAACCTGGAATCGGTCGGGCTGTTCGACGTTTTCCGCGGCCAGGGAATTCCCGAGGGCCGGAAGAGCCTGGCGTACGCCTTCACCTATCGCGCCCCCGACAAGACCCTGACCGATGCCGAGGTGAATGCGGCGCACGAGAAAATTCTGAACGGGCTCAAGGCGCAATTGAACGCGGAACTTCGCGCATAAACTTTGCCGGGCGCACACAAAAAAACGGCGCGGAATAATTTCCGCGCCGTTCGTGTGCTCAAACTTGGCTCAGGTCAAAATAATCTTGTCGCCTTCTTTCAAGGTGACGATGGCTTTTTTCCAGTCCGAGGCCTTGCCGGCCTGCGTGGTGCGCTGCCGGCGGGATTTGCCGCGGACGTTCAGGGTGTTGACCCTCACCACCTTGACCTTGAACAGTTCCTGCACGGCCTGCCGGATCTGCGGCTTGGTCGCCAACCGGTCGGCCACGATGGTGTATTGATTGTATTTTTCGCCCTGGCGCGTGCCTTTTTCCGTCAGGCGCACAGTCTTGATGATTTCAAAGGGGTTCATAATTATTCCTTGGTCAAACGGGCTTCGATCTTCTCAAACGCGCTCTTGGTGAAAACCAGTTTGTCCGACCGCAGCACGTCGTAAGTGTTGAGCGAGTCACCCGTGGTGACCACGACATTCTCGACGTTGCGGGAGGCCAGGGCGAGGTTCTGGTCATCGCCGTTGCAAACGACGAGGGTGGTGCCCTTCAATTCCAAGGCGTTGATCACTTTGACGAATTCCTTGGTCTTGGGCGAGGCCAATTTCAGATCATCCAGCACGACCACGTCGCCGGCTTGGAGCCGTTCGCTCAGCGCCTTGCGCAACGCCAGCGAGCGGGTTTTCTTGGAAACCTTTTTGCTGAAATCGCGCGGCCTGGGGCCGAACACCACGCCACCACCGACCCACAACGGCGACCGGAATGAACCGGCACGAGCGCGACCGGTGCCCTTCTGGCGCCACGGCTTCTTGTTGGTGCCGGCGACTTCGCCGACGGTCTTGGTGCAGGCGGTGCCGCTGCGCTGCGCCGCGCGATACGCGGTCACCGCGTCGTGGACGGCCTGCGTGCCCTTGCCGTTTTCAATCAGCGCGAACTTCACTTCGAGTTCGCCCTGCGGCTGGCCGGCGGTATTTTTGATGGAGATTTTCATGGCGGTTAATTATTTCTTGGCTGCGGGTGCGGCTTTCGCATCGGCCTTTTTCTTGCCACCGACGGAAACCGGCGGCGTCCAGCCCTTCGGGCGTTTCTTCGCTTCGCGGATGACCACGTAATCGCCTTCCGCGCCGGGAATAGCGCCCTTGATCAGCAGCAGATTGTCCGCTTCGCGCACCTGGATCACTTCGAGATTCTGCGTGGTGCGGCTGACCTGACCCATGTGACCGGGCATCTTGAACCCACGCAGCACCGTGCCGGGAAACAGGCGCTGGCCAATGGCTCCGCCGCGGCGATGCCAGCCCTTGTGACCGTGCGTCGAGGGGCCGCCGCCGAAATGGTGGCGCTTCATCACGCCCTCAAAACCCTGTCCTTTCGTGGTGCCGATGGCGTCAATGAAATCGCCGGGCGCGAACAGTGTGGGGCCGACGAGGTCGCCCGGCTTCACATCTTTCGAGAAATTGCGAAATTCCCGAATCTTCATTACGCCTTCGAGGGCGGTCTTGACGCCCTTTTCCCTCGCCTTCTCCGCAGCCGCTTTGTCCAGCGCGCCGTGTTTGACGAGGTGTCCCAGCGCGGCTTTCGCGATGCGCTGCGGCTTCTGGCTGCCGAAGCCGAGCTGCACGGCGTTATAGCCATCCTTGCCGGCCTGCGTTTTGACTTGCAGCACGCGGTTGGGGCCGGCGAGAACGACGGTGACGGGAATCAACACACCTTGTGCGTTATAAACGCGGGTGTGGCCGAGTTTCTTTCCTAAAAGTCCGAGAGGCATGGTATTCTCCTTAAATCAGATTTTGATGGTGATGTCCACGCCGGCGGGCAAATTGAGCTTCTTCAATTCGTCCACGGTCTTCGCGGTCGGATCGAGGATGTCAATCAGCCGCTTGTGGGTGCGTTGTTCGAA
>Ga0302320_10003359_pt1 | contig 37306 bp, 23 predicted proteins | sample Bog_T0_3_FD_202130 | JGI IMG/M metagenome (GOLD analysis project Ga0302320, IMG submission 202130) | Peat permafrost microbial communities from Stordalen Mire near Abisko, Sweden - Bog_T0_3 | ecosystem: Environmental > Terrestrial > Soil > Wetlands > Peat | place: Sweden: Abisko, Stordalen Mire... | reverse complement strand
ACTTGTCAGCTCCACCGTGTGCCCCACCAGCAATGGCGGTGAGTCCTACGTTTGCTTCGGCCTGTCGGTGCAAGATCTTCTGCTGGATGGCCAAGGTCAGGATGTGATTGGAATACAAAACGAGAACTCGCAGGAGACTGGTTACGTCGAGCGCGTGAATTTGGCCAACATCACCGGAACTGGGCTACTGGTATCCACCACGGGCGCGCAGAATTCCGGGCCATACTCCAACATAGCCTGTTCGCCGGGGTCGAATTCCACTTCCTCCACGACCTGCGTCGATATCAACGGCGTTTATCTCATGCGTGCAGTCCGCGGGCTAACCGCAACCGGCACCACTGGGTCAGGGCAACCGTTAGCCGCGGTGTTGCTCGATTCGGGAGGGGTCACGATCGAAGACGCTCACTTCGAGGGGTTCGGCACCGGAATCCAGATCGGCGAGAACGCCATCGCGAACGGCGACGTGATCAATAATGTCACAGGGGGCACTGGAGCAGGCCCTCTAGGCAGCGTCATCACCATTTCAACCAGCACGGCACCCTATGCTGTGACGAACCTCAGCATTTTGGGGGTCTCAAGCCTGGGCGCTACGGACAGCATCGTAGACCACTTAACCAGTACCACCCTCACCGATTCCTACGTTGGAGCTTACTTCGTAGGGGAGCCGTTGTCCACATCGAACAGCGGGCCCTTCACAAGGTTCACGACCAGCCCATCCGCCCCCACTTGGGGGGTCGGGACCTCGTCGGTGTCGGGGGAGGTATGCAGCAGTAATGGAAGCATTTTCTCGAACACAGCGGGTGGCGCCGGAAGCACTCTCTACGTCTGCGTCTCAGGGCACTGGAGAGACGTAACTTAACACTGCCGGGGCCGATAAGCGCCAGCGGCTCGGGGGGCAACTCCCCGGGCCGACTCGGCGGCTATCGACGATCACAGTCCTCACCCCATCCCCCAAGAAAGATGGCTTCGGTAAGCCCACTCTTGGGGCGCGAACCCGCCCGGTCGTGCCATTGTCTGGGAAGAATGCGGGGACATCCATGATGGGTGAAATTCAAGAGGAGACAGAGGTCTCCTTTCGCTCGGAAGAGTAGAGCCTCGAAGCGAATGTGGAGCGGCGCGTTGCAACTACGGTCGGCGATGCTTGCGTCCGACCAAGGCGGCAGCCTGGAACAGCTTGCAGAAAAGTGCGCGGAGTTGGCTTGACGGTCACCTTGGCCTGATTGGCTGAGGTTGTATCTCCGAATATGGCCACGAGGCTGGCGACAAAACGATCGAAGTCTTCGGGAGCAACCAGGACTTCACTCCACTACGTTCTTCGCGGTCACTTGCTTGTACCATTCCGCACTGAGCTTGGGCGTGCGGACTTGCGTTTTGTAGTCCACGTAGTGCAAGCCAAAGCGCTTGCTATAGCCGTCGGCCCATTCGAAATTGTCCAGCAGACTCCATAGAAAATATCCCTTAATCGGGTAGCCTTCCGAAGCGGCGCGATGCAGATTCGCCAGGTGATTACGCAGATACATCACGCGATCAACATCTTCAATGTGGCCGTCGGCAGTGACGACGTCGTCGGACGAGGCACCGTTTTCCGTGATGTAAATCGCTTTGGGATGCCATATCTCGCTGATGTTTCGCACGCCCCAATACATCACCTCCGGCCCGACAAACAGCCAGTCGGAAGCCATGTGCGGGAAGGATGTTGGCTTCTTTTCGATCACATAGCCGGCCGTAGACCCGTCGGCTCGCACATACTCGGGGCGATAGGCATTCAAGCCGATAAAATCAAGCGGGCTGCCGATGATTTCCAGATCACCGGCCTCGACCTTGGGTGCGTTCGCGCCTTCGCGAGCAAGATAGCCGTCGGTGTATTTTCCTTCCAGCACGACAGTAAGAAATTTTGCATTCTCCTCGCGCGTCGCCCGTTGCGCCGCCTCGATGTGTTCGCGGCTCTCGATCACGGGCGCAAAAATCGTCGAGTCTTCGGCCAGACCCACCTGAGTTCCTGCCTTGGCGTTGGCGCGAATGGCGCGCACGCCCAGGCCGTGCGCTAGCACTCCGTTGTGGCGAATCTGATTGACTTCCGCATCCGGCAACTTCAACCCGGGCGCAAACTTTCCTTCCTGGTATCCGAGATCAGTCCAGCAGCCGAACTCGTTGATGGTGAAGAAATGGCTGACTCGGTCCGAGATGTGTTTGGCAACATATCCCGCATAGTCCGCGTAAGCCTTCGAGGTATCGCGATTCTGCCAGCCACCCGGCAAAGCTTGCGGCAAGTCCCAGTGAAAGAGTGTGACGTAGGGAGTAATACCGTTCTTAAGCAATTCATCAATCACTCGGTTGTAGTAGTCAAGACCCTTGGGATTCGGCTGGCCAGTCCCATCCGGAAACACGCGCGGCCAGGCGATCGAGAAGCGGTAAACCTTTACGCCGAGATTCTTGAGCAACTGGACATCTTCTTTGTAGCGATGATAGGAGTCGTCGGCCACATCGCCGGTGTCACCCTGGAAAGTTTTGCCCGGAGTGTGCGAAAACGTGTCCCAGATGGACGGCTTGCGCCCATCTTCAGCGACGGCGCCTTCGATCTGATAGGAAGCTGTCGCGCATCCCCAAAGGAATCCCGCAGGAAATTGCAGCGGGCTCGGCTTCGCCATTTGGGCAAGCGCGAGGCGGGGAAACGGCAGAGAACTAGTAGCCAGTGCGGCGGCGGTGCCGGCCAAGGCCTGGCCGAATTGGCGGCGAGTGAAGGAGGTCATAATGCAAGAAGATTATCATTACAGATGGCTTTCCTCCTCACTTGGTGAACGACCCGCCCTGATCGACGCAATCGCTATAATTAAACTAGAGCCCGGTATTGTGCGGACGACCGCCAAAATCCTGCGTGCAGGGCTATTAGGCAGGTATGACGAGAATCAACCAACATCCGCTGGAAAAGATACTCGAGAGCCGCATCGCCATCATCGATGGGGCAATGGGGACGACCATCCGCACCTACGGGATGAAGGAAGCGGATATCCGCGGCGAGCGCTTTAAGGATTCAAAGAAAGATTTGCTCAACAATGGCGACCTCTTCACCCTGACTCAGCCAAAGATGATTGGCGATATCCATCGCCGCTTTCTTGAGGCTGGGGCGGACATCATCGAGACGAATACTTTCGGCGCGACCAGCATTACGCAGAGCGAGTTTTTTGTGGAAGACCCGCGAGAGCGCGGCGGCCGGAAGGATCCGGCGTTCTACGAAAAGATTATCGACGACCCTTTCCTCGGCACACTCGCCTGGGATATCAATGAGCAATCGGCGCGACAGTGCCGCGAATGGGCAGACCGGCTTAGTAACGCAACTTCGCGGCAACGCTTCGTCGCTGGAGCCATCGGACCGCTGACGGTTTCCCTCTCGAACTCGCCCGACGCGGATGACCCCGGATTCCGCGTCGTCACGTTCGATCAGGTGAAGACGGCGTATGCGCAGCAGGTGCGAGCTTTGATCGCCGGTGGAGTCGATCTGCTTCTGGTGGAGACGATTTTCGATTCGCTCAATGCCAAGGCTGCGCTGGTCGCGATTCGCGAAGTATTCGACGAAGACGGCAAGACCTTGCCTGTAATGATCTCCGCGGCGGTCGGACGCGGCGGTGAAACCCTGATCTCCGCCCAGACGACTGAAGCTTTCTGGAATGCCGTGCACCATGTGAAACCTCTGTCGGTGGGACTCAACTGCTCGCTGGGGCCGGATCTCATGTATCCGTTTCTAGAGGAGCTTTCCGAGAAGGCCGATGTTGCGATCTCATGCTATCCCAACGCTGGCCTACCGAATCCTTTGTCAGAAACGGGATTCGACCTTGGCCCGCAAGACATGGCGCGCTACCTCGGCGACTTCGCGCGAGGAGGGCTGATTAACATCGCCGGCGGCTGCTGCGGTAACACGCCCGAACATATCGCGGCCATTGCGAAGGCGCTCGAGGGTCAGCCTCCGCGAAGATTCGGTGCGAAGGCGACTGCGGAACCCTACGCCCTCCAGGGCGAGAGCAGAACGTGATCGTGTCCGAGAGCACGAGCGTGCTTGCTCCCGTAGAGACTAAACCGCTACGCCTTTCCGGATCTCAGCCCTTCACCCAGCAGCCCGGCGTCTACATCATGATCGGCGAACGGACCAACGTCGCCGGTTCGCCGAAATTCGCCAAGTTCATCAAAGAAGGCAAGTACGAAGATGCGGTAAGCATCGCCCGCCAGCAAGTTGAGAATGGCGCCAACGTTCTCGACATCTGCATGGACGAGGGCATGATCGACGGCGTCACGGCGATGACGCGTTTCCTTCAGTTGCTGGGCAGCGAACCCGAAGTCGCGAAGGTGCCCTTCATGATCGACTCCTCGAAGTGGGAAGTCATTCAGGCAGGGCTGAAGTGTCTACAGGGCAAGGGCATCGTCAATTCGATCTCGCTGAAAGAAGGCGAAGAAAAGTTTCGCAAGAATGCGGCGACAGTCCTCAAGTATGGCGCTGCTGTCGTGGTAATGGCTTTCGACGAACAGGGGCAAGCCGCGACTTACGAAGATAAGATTCGCGTTTGCGAACGCGCTTACCGGATACTCGTCGATCAGGTCCAGTTTCCGCCCGAAGACATCATCTTCGATCCCAACATCCTCACGGTAGCCACCGGCATGGAGGAACACAACAACTACGCGGTCGACTTCATCAACGCCACGCGTTGGATCAAAGCCAACCTGCCGCACGCGAAGGTCAGCGGCGGCGTCTCCAACATTTCATTTAGTTTCCGCGGCAACAACAAGGTGCGCGAGGCCATGCACTCCGCATTTCTCTATCACGCCATAGCAGCAGGCATGGACATGGGCATCGTTAACGCCGGCATGCTCGAAGTCTACGAGGAGATCGAGCCGGAACTAAAAGAGCTCGTCGAGGATGTCCTGCTAAATCGTCGTCCTGACGCAACCGAACGCTTGGTGGATTACGGCGAAAAGCTGAAAGGTGTTGGCAAGGCAGTCAGCGAAAAGAAAGCGGAAGAATGGCGCACCGGCACGGTCGAAGAGCGTCTTTCTCACGCGCTGGTGAAAGGCATCGATACTTACATCGAGATCGACGCTGAGGAAGCCCGTGTCAAACTTGGGCGCCCTCTGTTGGTCATCGAAGGTCCACTGATGGCGGGAATGAGCGTGGTCGGCGATTTATTCGGGGCCGGCAAAATGTTCTTGCCTCAGGTGGTCAAGTCGGCGCGCGTGATGAAAAAGGCAGTCGCGCATCTGACGCCGTTCATGGAAGCCGAGAAAATTGCGATGGCTGCCTCGGGCCAGATCGTCAAGGCTCAGGGAAAAATCATTCTTGCGACCGTCAAGGGTGACGTTCACGACATCGGCAAGAACATCGTCGGCGTGGTGCTCGCCTGTAACAACTATGAAGTGATCGACATGGGAGTGATGGTTCCGTGCGAAAAAATTCTCGAACGGGCTAAAGCAGAGAAGGCCGACATGATCGGACTGAGCGGTCTTATCACGCCATCTCTCGACGAGATGGTGCATGTGGCCCGCGAGATGGAGCGTCAAGGCTTCAAGTTACCGCTGCTCATCGGCGGAGCCACTACGAGCCGCGCCCACACTGCGGTCAAGATCGCTCCGCACTACAGTCAGCCCGTGGTTCATGTGCTGGACGCAAGTCGCGCCGTGAATGTGACGACGAGCCTGTTGAGCGACGACGGCAAGGCGGGATTCGTATCAAAGCATCGCGAGGATTACGAAGCGATCCGCAAAGCGCATTCCGCGCCGCGCCAAAAGGCTCTGCCCATCGAGGAAGCTCGCGCGAGACGGACGCCGATTGAATGGCGTGCCGAAGATATTCCCGTGCCGACCTTTACCGGTGTACGCGTGCTCGACAATTTTCCGTTATCGACATTGCGTGAATATATCGACTGGTCGCCATTCTTCCACACCTGGGGGATGAAAGGCATCTATCCTCGCATCCTCGATCACCCTGAGCAAGGTGCACAAGCTCGTCAGATCTTCACCGAGGCCAATGCGTTATTGGATACGATCATCGAAAAGAATCTGATTACTGCGCGCGCCGTATACGGATTATTCCCTGCCAGCGCGATGGGCGATGATGTTGAGTTGTATACAGAAGATGCGCGCGATCAAGTCCTGGCCCGATTTCACTTCCTTCGCCAGCAAATGAATCGCGAAGGCAGCGAACCTTGCCGATCGCTCTCTGACTTCATCGCGCCAAAAAATACGGGACTGCCTGACCATATCGGTGCATTCGCGGTAACCAGCGGGATCGGATTGAAAGAGTTGTGCGACAGTTTCCGCGCCAAGAACGACGACTATAACGCAATCATGGCGGAGGCGATCGCCGATCGTCTCGCGGAGGCCTTCGCCGAATGCTTGCACAAGCGAGTGCGCGATGAGTGGGGATACGGTTGCGCTGAAGCTCTAAGTACTGCGGACCTCATTGCCGAGAAGTATCGCGGCATCAGGCCGGCCGCAGGTTATCCGGCCTGTCCCGATCACACCGAAAAAGGCACGCTATGGCGCTTGCTCGATGTGCAGGCCAACACCGGAATGCTTATCACCGAATCGTTCGCCATGTGGCCGGGATCAAGTGTAAGCGGACTTTACTTCGCTCATCCGCAATCCCGATATTTCAGCCTGGGCAAAATCGATCGCGACCAGGCCGTCGACTACAGCCAGCGCAAGGGCATGAGCCTGAAGGAAGTCGAACGCTGGCTCGGACAAAACCTCAACTACGATCCTGTCGAATAGACGGTTTCGCGCTCCTGTATCCGGATTGCTTTCGCAATGCCAGCCAATCTCTTATAAGATTCCAGTCGATCCTTGTGCTCGAAGGTGTCAGTGACCACAATCACTTCATCGGCGCCAGTTTCATCCACCAACTTCCGCAACCCCGCCGTCACCGTTTCTTCCGATCCCACAATCGCGGCGCGCAGCTTGCTCTCGACTGCCGCGCGTTCATGTTCTTGCCAGAGTCTCTCCATCGAATCGACAGGTGGCAGCAGCTCCACTGGCTGGTTTCGGATCAATCGAAGAAAGCGTTGTTGCGATGTCGTGAACAATCGCCGGGCGGCTGCGTCCGTCGCCGCGACAATCACCTGCACGGCCACGATTAGATGTGGCTTGCTCAATGCTTGACTCGGTCGGAAATGTTCGCGATAGAACTCCGTCGCCGCCCCCAGATATTCGGGAGCAAAATGCGCGGCAAACGCAAACGGCAAACCCAGCGTCGCCGCAAGTTGCGCACTGAATCCGCTCGATCCCAGCAAGGTAATCGGCACATTGCTGCCCTGACCCGGAATCGCTTTCACGACTTGTCCCGGTTTCTCCGATCCAAGGTATGTCTGAAGTTCCGCCAGCAGTGCCGGAAAGTCTTCGCCGCTCTGATGCAAGTCACGCCGCAGTGCCTGCATCGTTTGGAAATCGCCGCCGGGAGCGCGTCCCAGACCTAAGTCAATTCGTCCTGGATAGATCGCTTCCAAAGTCCCGAACTGTTCCGCGACCACCAGTGGAGCATGATTCGGCAGCATCACTCCGCCGCTGCCGACGCGAATTGACTTAGTCGCTCCGGCGACATGTCCGATCAATACCGAAGTGGCCGAACAAGCGAGTCCAGAAATGGAATGATGCTCTGCCAGCCAGTAACGTTTGTATCCCCAGGACTCGACGTGCCGCGCCAAGTCTACGGACCTGGCAATCGCACTGCCGGCACTCTCGCCCGTTCGCATGCCCACCAGATCCAAAACTGAAACGGTCAACTCATTAGCCATACGCGGTTAGATGAGCTGACCCGGAAAGCGATGCTCAGAGGCCCGAACTATCGCGCGTCGGCGAGTTCGACGACGCGGGTGAGGTTTTTCGGGGAGTCGGGATTGAGGCCTTTCGCGAGCCCGTAGTAAACACCCAGCATCTGTCCCCAAATCGCGAACGCGGCCAGGCGAGCGTACTCGGGCGCGTGAAGGTCAAGGCTAATGGCAAAGTCGGCGGCCAGCTCAGCCCTCTTTCCGACGCGATTGGCGATCACCACAGTAGCCGCGCCCAGAGCTTTCATTTCTTCGAGCAGCTCAACTTCCGCGTCGTACGAAGTTTCCGAAATCAGAAAAGTAATCAACGTTTCTGGGCTGACGATGGACTTCGGGCCATGACGAAATTCAAGTGAGTGAAAAACCTGGGCGTAGGAACAAGACGCTTCCGTCACTTTCAACATGCACTCCGAGGCGATGCCAAAGAGTGGGCCTTGCGCGAGGAATACGAAGTCCGAAAAGCTGCGCGCGTTGACGAATGATTGCAACGTAGACGGCACCCGGCTGAGCAAAGGTGCGACCTGCTCCGGAAGTTGAAGCAGGGCACGGTGGAAGTCGTCGTTGGCAGTAATCGTTGCGCCCAAATATTGCAGCGCCAACAGCATGGACGTGAACGATCGCGTCATCACCGTGCTTTGTTCGTCCGCGTCCAGAAGTTTTATCGTGTGGCTGCACGAAGCTTCGAGCGGCTGGCCATCCGCACAGGTGATGGCAAGAGTGCGAAGATTGCGATCTTTTTCCAGCATCTGCGCCGCACGGATCGCCTCTGACGTACGTCCGGAGCGGGAAATCACGACGGGAGTGTAGTCTTTCCCGGCATGGAGCGTAAGACCGGGATACATGAGGATATCGGAGGCGGGGACAGCACGCGCGGGGAGGCCGAGATCATTGAAACTTGAGGACGCCGCGAGCGCGAGGTAGTAACTGGTGCCGCAGCCAATAAAGATCCATTCCACGCCCGGCCGCGCCATTTCGGCGGCGGCATAGAGTTCCGCGCTGGCTGCAAGCTTTGTGAGACATGTATGCCAGCACTGTGGCTGGGAAAATATCTCCGACAGCGTGTGTTGGCCCGGTTCCGTTTTTTCAACTGATTTCATCGAGTTAGTATGACTCCACTTAGACTATTGTGACTTTTACGCCTGCCTCTTTCAGCGCACGCAAATCCGATTTAGGGATTTGTTTGTCCGTGATGACTTCGTGAACTCTCTTTACCGGCACGATATTGCACAAGCTGCGTCGGCCGAACTTACTGGAATCGCAAACAGCGACGGTGCGTCGGGAAATCTCGACCATCGTACGATTCACTTCAGACTCCAATAAATTCGGCGTGAACAGACCTGCCTTAGTGTCGAAGCCATCGACGCCGAGAAACAGAATGTCCGCACTGAGCTGACGCAATGTTCGCTCCGCCAAGGGACCGACCAGAGAAAACGAATTCTTGCGCAATGTCCCAGCGGTCAGGATTACCTCAATCTGAGTACCCGCCAACTCCGCAGCGATGTTAATTGCGTTTGTGATCACAGTAAGTCGGCTCATATTCTTGCTTTTCAAAGCTCGCGCGATCGCTGTGGTGGTGGTTCCGGAATCGAGTAGCACCGATTGGCCTTCTTCCACCAGATTTGCCGCCCCCGCCGCGATCTGCGTTTTTTGCTTACTGTGCCGTTTTTCTTTCTCGCGCAACGTTGGATCAAGTAGCGCCCCTGGTTGCAGCGATAACGCTCCGCCGTGGGTACGCTGGATTGAACCTTGTCCCTCTAGGTACTCGAGATCCTTCCTGATCGTGATCTGCGAAGTCCGAAAACGGCGGGCTAGGTCCTTCACCAGTACCCGCCCATCACGCTCTAAAGCGGCAAGAATCTCGCGGCGGCGTTCTTCGTTGAGCAGGCCTTTGGACGACATCGAGATCAAAAATAAAACTTCAGCGCGAACTGGATCTGCCGCGGAGCACGTGCCGCCAGCGGAAATCCGAATCCAGTTTGACCCAATTCTAACGGCGTCGGCTCGGCGCTGATCGCGCCAAATTGCCCGAACAAGTAATTCACGTGGTTGAGCACGTTGAAGAACTCCGCTCGAAATTCGAAACTCTTGTGCTCGTTGATGGGAAATTGCTTGGCGAATGAAGTGTCCCATGTCTTGTAGCCAGGGCCTTCGATGGTGTTGCGGCCTGCGTTGCCAAACGTTCCCAGGATTGTGTTATCGGCGAATGCGCAGGTATTAAACAGAGTGCCGTGAATACAGGGCTTACCGTTGGGATCGCCGACGACGTTGGGGCGCGAGCAATAATAGCCAACCGTGCCGCCGCAATCGCCTCCGGATACGTTGTTGATATCGGTCGCGGTGTAATAATTGCCGGTGGCCGCGGAAAAGACGCCGCTCATTTGCCAGTTGCCGATGATCTGGTTCAGAACGCCGGAAGAATCTTTGGCAAACGTGCGGCCTCGACCGAAGGGCAAGTCATAGACGTAATTGAATACGAAGCGATGGCGCACATCGAAGTCGGCATTCCCGTAATTCTGGTTGGGATAGCGCTGATCCTGAAAGTCCCCGTTGTTTACGGAGCCTAAACTGGCGCTGGAAGCGGTGTCGAGGGCGTGCGAGAACGTGTACGCGGCTTCATATTGCAGTCCATGAGAGTAGTGCTTTTCCAGCCGAACTTGTAGCGAGTTGTAATTCGACTGCGCGTTCGAACGAAACGTGTCGATGGCCACATCCAGAGCGGGATTGCAATTCTGCGAGTTCGCCACGGTGCAGGGGCCAGTCGCTCCTGGGGCTTCATCGAAAGCGGGCCGCCGGGGCGCTGTGGGAAGCGAATCCGTGCCTAGAACCGGAACTGCCTCGTTGCCGTTGTAGAAGGCGAAGAGTTTCAATCCGCGCGAGCCTCCGTAGGAAACTTCAAGGACTGTGTCGGAGGGCAATTGATATTCGAGACCCAGATGCCACTGCTGTGTATAAGGCGTAACCAGATGGGGATCGAGCGAATAAAGCTCAGCGGCATTAGGATCGACTAACGCGTTCGCGGGAAACCCGTTGGCTAAAACGTTGAGGTTCGGAATCGCGCAATTGCTTACGCCATTCGCAGGAGCGAGATTGGGATTGGCGAATGGCGCGGTGCAAGGCGCGCTGTACGCCTGCGAGGACAAATATGGAGGATTGAATCCAGGGCTTGGATTGGAGAATGGGCCGTTTTCCTGGCCACCATAAAAGATGCCGTAGCCGGTGCGCAGCACGAGTTTGTTGGTGATCTGGTAAGCCAATCCGACGCGAGGCGCAAAGTTGTTGAGATCGGGACTGATGAGTCCGGACGAACCGGTCCGCTGGAGTGGACCGAGTTCCGAATTCAGCGTGGGCGTCAATTGAATCGTCTGTCCCTTGGGAACCTGCAAACCCAGCGTGGCGAAGTCAAATGTCGATTGCTCGTTGTCGGCTTCTTTGACGGTGGTGAAGAGTTCGTAGCGTAGGCCCAGGTTTAGCGTCAGCCGCGGCGTCATACGGAAATCGTCGAGAGCGTAGATCGCATAAATCTGACGCCGGTAGTCGATATTCGGAGTGACGCTATTGATTGATCCGCCATCGGTAATGCCTTGAAGAAAGCTGGCGAAGGCCTCGCCGCCGGTGCCGGGATCGGCAAGGTTATCGTTGATCAGAAAGTTTCCGCCGAAGTCCAGCGAACCGCGAGGGGCTGCGGGTTCAAGAATGGTGAATTGTTCGAAGCGAAGTTCACCACCAAACTTCATGGAGTGGCGCCCGCGAACCCAACTCAGATTGTCAGTAAAAACAAAACTATGCTGCGATTCGACGGCGGGCAGATATTCGGACGCGCCGATCGTCGCAGTGCCGTCGCCAAAGCTGATCGACGGAAGACCCCCGATCTCCTGCGAGGCGTTAAAGGGAACTCCAGGAAACGGGATCGGAAGTTGTTGCGAAACATTCGTGCCGTAATAAAGGTTGTAGCGGTGCGAACTGAGGTGATTGAAGCCAAAGCGAAATTCATTAATTAAATTATTTCGAAATTCATGGATCTCACTCGCTGCGAGACCTTGGGCAATATTATTGCTGTAACCATCCTGGAAGCTGCCACCGTCGAGCACGTTGTTGAATGGCGAGGGCAGGAAATTGGTGTCGTTGCCATAGCTGTAACGGGCAAAGAAATTGTCTTTATCGTTGAAGGTGTGGTCGATGCGAATATCGAACTTATCTTCTCTTTCGCTGCGCTCAGGATCGGCCAGATAGTTTCCACCAGGCAAATTCGAATTAGGCGCAGGAAACAGCTTCGCCAATTCGCTGCCCAGCGGATCAATCGCCGTGTTCGTTCCGCTGTTGCCGGTGAATTTGTTGGTGGGTTGTCCGGTCGAAGTTGTACCGATGGGAACGCTGCATAGTCCTCCGTTGTACGGAGAACTATTCTGGGCCAGCACGGGATTGAAAATCTCTCCCTGATAGGTCGGGTTTCCGTTGCAATCGAGCACCCCGGTGGGACTATTGGTCTGGAGGAATGCGGAGAAGTCTCCGTTCACTTCGGCTGGAGTAGGCACCGTAGAGAGTTGCGGTAATGCCTGCCGAATGCGCAGCCCTTCGTAGTCACCGAAAAAGAACGTCTTATTCTTGATGATGGGTCCACCAAAGGTCGCTCCAAACTGGTTTTGCTTATAGGGCTGCTGACCAAATTCCGCGTCGAAAGGATTGATAGCGTCGAACGCCTGATTACGCAGAAACTCCCAGAGGTCTCCGTGAAACTGGTTAGTGCCCGACTTTATGACGGCGTTCATGATGGCCCCGTTGCCGCGGCCAAATTCAGCACTGTAGGAATTAGTTTCAACTTTAAACTCGGCGATGGCGTCGACCGCAGGCTCGACGACATAAGCGGCGCCGTTTAGAACGTCACCGAGGTTAGCGTTGTTGTCGATGCCGTCGAGCAGGAAATTGTTTTGCAAAGAACGAGCGCCGTTGGAACTGAAGCCATAGGTAGTTTCGATACGCGACCCAGGTTCAGCGGCGGCGATTCCTACGCCGAGCAGGGCGAGCTGCGCGTAATTGCGCCCATTTAGCGGAAGCGCATTGATACGACGGCTATCCACGACCTGACCGAGTTCGGAAGTTTCGGTCTCCAGTTGAGCGCGTTCACTTGTCACCGTGACAACCTCCGTCGCCATTCCAGGCTGAAGCTTCAGATCGACGCCGACGCGATCCTGGATGTTCACTTCGACCGGCCCGACTTCCGCCTTCTTGAAACCTGTCTTCTCCGCGCTAACAAGATAGTGGCCGATCTTGAGCGGACTGGCGGTATATTCACCAGCGCCGTTGGTGGATAGGGTCAAGTCGATGCCGCGATCAATGTCATGAACTGTGACCTTCGCGCCGGTGACCACCGCACCGCTGGGATCGCGCACTAGACCGACAATCGCGCCAGCATCTTTTTGGGCCCAACCGGGAGCGACGACCGCTAAGATAAGGGAACATAGCGTGACCGTCCGCATGCAACACAAACGCTTTGGCATAGTGAGGCTCCTGTGTACGAAGCTAGAAACTCGACGCGACCAATTTTCTCGCCTACAGACATTTCAGTCTTGCAATCCGCAGCTTTCGATGTAACATTACGGATTATTACTTTTACTTTCGTTTTAGATCGTTTGTCAACAAACATATTTTGATGAGTGCCATAAATGAGGCCGACGGACGAAGCCGGAGGCGGGAGAATCGATGAATAGTTATACGAAGAACGGGGTAATAATAGTTTGGGCCGGGACTCTGTTATTGACACTTTTGCTGGCAGGCTGTTCGAAGTCTCAATCCTCTGCAAAGTCAGCCGCGAAGCCAGAACCCAACCATCCTTCGGCAATCCTAGTGGATGTGAAAGATGGTGGGCCGCTGGTGCTGACCACGAGCACCGCCGAGTTTCGGGTGACCCCTGACGGCTATGTCCAGGCCTCGCTACTAAAAGACGGGCAGAAGCTTTCGCTCGATGAGCCGGGGGTCGGAGCTCCCAGCGACAGCGACTTTGCTCGGGTGGGTGGAAAGGACATTCATTTCGCGCTCGACTTTCAGCAGGCGCAGGTGACGGAAGCCATCGGGAAGATGGGGGTTGGAAAGCGAGTAGAGATTCCGGCGCGACCACTCGGCCCATCAGGGATGGATTTGCAGCGCGTTCTGGCGTTGGAAGTCTATGACAATTTTCCCAACATCTTGCTGACCACTGTCGAATACAAGAACGCGGGAGCAACCGATGTAGTGATTGAGAAGAGCGTGGACCAGCGTCGCCGACTCAACGCTCGGCTAGCTGACCCGAAGGCGCAACCCTGGCAGATGTGGTCGTTTCATGGCGCCAGTTATGACTGGGGGAAAGACGATGTTATTCCGCTAAGCAAAAGTTTTTCTCAGCCTAATCTCATGGGAGATATGGTGAAAGGCGGCTACGGTGGCGGGATCCCCGTGGTTGCGTTCTGGACGCGCGATGTTGGCGAAGCGATCGGCCATATTGAGACTCTTCCGATCTCGGCTGCAATTCCTGCAAAAGTCGGGTCCGACGGACGAGTTGATGCTGAAGTGGAGTACCCGGCGAACGTTACGCTCAAGCCGGGCGAAACTTACTCCACTCCCCGCAGCTTCGTCTCGGTCTTCACCGGCGACTTCTATGAGCCGTTGCGAATTTGGTCAAGCGTTCTGCAAAAAGAAGGATGGGATCTGCCCAAGCCGTCGAGTGAAGCTTACAACGTGAGTTGGTGCGGCTGGGGATACGAGCAGGACGTCACCCCCGCGCAAATGCTGGGCACGATTCCCAAGCTGAAAGAAATGAATATCAAGTGGGTGACGCTTGATGACCGTTGGTTCGATGTATACGGCGACTGGAATCCGCGCACTGATACTTTTCCCGGCGACTCGATTACCAGGATGACCGACCAGTTTCACAAGGCAGGAATGCTGGCGCAAATCTGGTGGCTGCCGCTGGCAGTCGAAGATGGTCAGGGCAAATACGACGGACACAAATATTCGGTGGCGAAGGTTGCGCAGCAGCATCCGGACTGGCTCGTTCTGAATAAAGATGGTACTCACGCGCACATGACGCGAGGTCTCGCGGTGCTCTGCCCCGCAGTGCCGGAAGTCCGTGCCTATTACAAGCAGCTCACGGAGAAATTCATTCGCGACTGGGGATTCGACGGCAGCAAACTGGACAACATCTACAGCGTACCGGCCTGCTACAACCCAGCGCACCATCACAAGTCGCCCCAGGATTCCGTCAATGCAATGGGTGACGTTTACAAGGAAATTTTCCAGACGACGCGGGCGCTGAAACCGCAAAGTGTAACCCAGAGCTGTCCTTGCGGCACGCCGCCGTCTCTCGCATGGCTTCCGTTTATGGATCAAGCCGTGACCGCTGATCCCGTGGGCGCAGTTCAAGTCCGGCGTCGGATCAAAATGTACAAAGCGCTGCTCGGACCCGAATCCGCTGTCTACGGCGATCACGTCGAACTCTCCGCGATGACGAAAGTGGGCAACGACTGGAAAGAGCATGGCGATGACTTCGCCTCCACGATCGGCGCAGGAGGCGTTGTGGGAACAAAGTTTGTTTGGCCCGATCCAGGACCGAAATTCAAGGACGTCAACCTTACCGCCGCCAAAGAAGAACGCTGGAAAAAGTGGATCGGCCTTTACAACGAGAAAATGTTGTCGAAGGGAGAGTTCGAAGATCTCTATGTGACTGGCTACGACTTCCCTGAAGGATATGCCATCGCGAAAGATGGAAAAATGTATTATGCATTCTTCGCTCCGTCGGAGTGGAAAGGCGAAATCGAATTGCGTGGCCTGAAGCCCGGAAAATATGCCGTCACTGACTATGACGAAGGAAAAGACCTGGGCGCGGTTGAGGCGTCGGCCAATGGCACCGCAAAGTTGTCAGCAGATTTCAAAGATCATCTGTTGCTCGAAGTCATTTCCAAACCCTCCGAGTAACCCGCGGGCAGTGCAGCCCATCATCGGACGATTAAATCGCGCCAGTACGCGTTGCCCGCTTCGTAGTGAGGAATCAAGACTCTCTGATAGAGCCGCAAGACCACCTCCTGGTTTTTGTAGTCGGATAGGTTGATCTTTATGTCTTGCCACCGGCGTGAATCCTGACGGCTTGGGTCGTTCCCCCCGACTATCAGCTTGTCTCCGACTTTCTTGTCGTTAACGTATATCTGCAACTGCCAGGCACGTCCCCTGTCGACACCTGCCTTGAACTCCAAGCTGGGATTCGATCCGAGCGTCATTGTCCGCCGCAACCGTGTGCCGCGCACTTCGTCCCGGGGATAAGTCGCCAGCACGTCCCCGTCGAGGTAGGTGATGCCGCGGATACCGGGCATGCCGCCGCCCGCGCCTCCGAAGCCGGCGCGTTCCAAAGTCCAATCCGCATTCCAGTAACGCATAAGATCTGCCAATTTGAAGAGCTCAGCGGGCTGAGTGACAGGCTCCTCGAGTGGGATTTTGATTGCAGCTTCATCTTCTTCAGCTCCGTGAGACTTGAGTATCGACTCCCCGATTCGAACCGTACGACGGGCCAACTCGGAAATGCTCTCATCAACCGGGGGTGTAAGCTTCAGATCGCCCAACTCCCCGCCCTGAATCCGGTCGTGCAGGGCTGAGACCAGATCAGGTGGCAGCGCCTTTATGCCGTGCATGGCGGCGACAACGGAGGCTGAATTGGCAGCATTACAGTCCGTGTCTGCGAAATCGGCGGCGTGAACTGCAAGTTGCAGAGTCTGCCTGAAGTCGCCCTCGCCGAACCAGACGCTGGCCGCGACGATTCCTCCATTGAGGACGGCGTTATTCGTGGCGGGGTACTCAATTCCCCAACGCTCGTCGATGGCTCGAAAAATCTTTTCGGGCGGCTCTCCCGATTGCGCCATTTGAATCACCATGTCGAGGCATTGGCGATACGGAGAATCGGGGTGAATCAATTGAGCCGCTTCGCGAACAATCGAGTGCGTGTCTTTCTCGACAAATGCGAGACTAACCATGCCAGCGATAAAAACTCCGCCGTCGGTTCCTTCCGCGTAGCTGTTGAGGTGGCCGAGGTTTCGCGCCATGTTGGCGGCGACATTCGGCATCCCCGGCGCTAGCGCGCCATAGAGGTCGCTACTGAACTGCGCCCCGATGGTCCACCAGAGCTTGTTGTAGCGGGGATGGCCGGAATCGGGAGGCGCGATGCCTCGCTTCATCAGAATGAGTGCCTGCTCACTCGATCCCCAGGAGCCGGCGTTATTGGCGAGCCACTGCTGCCCGAGTTGTTGCACGCTTAGGCCGATGCCGTATTTCTCGAACGCTCGCACCGCAACCATTTCGTAGTAGTAGTCGTCATCGACGGGCGCATAACCGGACGCAACGGTCATCGGAGTTACTGGCAGGACCGATGCCACTTGATGTTCAAAGCGGGCGCCGGTCATTTGGGCAATCATCTGCGCGGTCCAGATCGCCTTTACACGGTCCAAGTACTCCGCTTGCGATAGAGAAAACACTCGGGAAGCTGAATGGTTGGGAGCGGCTGCCGACTGGGGTGGCTGATGCGTGTTACCCAAGGGCAGGAGTGTGGCAAGAAGGCATGGCAAGAATCCAGTCGCTTTCGTCATTCTCTGTTCCCCTGAGATGGCTCTCGACGAAAGTCTACTCGGATCGAACGGTTGACGGGGAATAATACTGAACTCTGTGGTTGTGGAAGAAAAAGAGGGCTGAGCTTCCGGATACCGCTAGCTCAGCCCCTTTGCTCTATTAGTTCTACTAGTTCTACGCGGCTCGGCCCGTCTTGCGCTTTGCCGCTGGCTTTGCGGCACTGACTTCGGGCGAGTTTTCCTCTTCGTCTTCGTCCTCATTGGATTCACCGGCCACTTCGATCTCCTGCGATAGCTCGGTCAGCTTCTCGTCGGTTTCTTTCTCTTCTTCGAGAGTCTCGCGAAGCAAGGATGCCTGCTCGCTTTCGCCCAAAAGATCCGCCATAGCACAAACGGTGCCGTACGCGGCAATCTCGTAGTGCTCTACTCTCTGGGCGGCACCGATCAAGGCGGCGTCCTTGGTTTCGTCTTCGAAATCGGAGTCGATGGCTTCGGCGCCTTCTTTCACCAGGCCTTCCATCCCCATGCATTTCTTTCCCGTGGGTTTCTCGCCCAATTGCTCAAAGACTTCTTCGAGGCGGGCAACGTGGTCTTGGGTTTGTTTGAGATGATCTTCGAATGCCTGGCGCAACTCTGACGAGGATGCAGCCTTCGCCATCTTAGGCAGCGCCTTGGTGAGCTGGTTCTCAGCACTGAAAATGTCTCGGAGTTCGTCGATATATAGCTCTTGCAGCGATTCTTTGGTCATTGCGTTTTCTCCACTTCTGAATGTCCTCCGTCTGGGCGGAGGTCGGAATTCCGTTCCTAAGCGCCTTAGTGCCAAAAGATAAGGATGGGATTCCTTGGGGGAAAGAACATTTGCCAAAGAAAAAAAGGCCGCCTCGCGGGCGGCCTTTTTCGGCAGGAAATAACTTTAGGCTGCCGAACGCGACTTGGATTGATCCTCAGACTTTTTGTGCGCCTGAGTGGAGTGTTCGTGAGCCTGACTGGAGTGCTGATGAGCTTTCTTGGAGTGTTCGTGGGCGGTTTGGTGATCGCCCTTTTCGTGGTGATCGGCCGCTGTACGATGGGCCTTCGCCGCGTTATCGTGTTCTTCTGCGGCCTTATGATGAGCTTCTTTTGCCATTTTCTTCTCCTAAGTGTTTACGTCTATTCCGTGCCGAAGTTGCCGCGTTGCGAGAGTCGTGCCGGGTTTTGCGCGTTTCAAACTCTCGCCGCACGTGCAATGCTTCGTCAACGGGTTCGGGCTTTAGGATGCCAATTAGCCAGCGAGGGGTTTACGGGCAGACTACGGCATTCTCGCGCTAGCTCTTTTCTCTTGGCGGGAAGTGGTCGAGCATCTTGTTGACCGCCTTGTCCAGCTTTTTCTCATTCTTGTCGGGCTTATCCGAGAGCGAGTCGTGCGCAATTCCCCGCCAGATCAGTTGTTTGTTGCCGGTGTCGTAGAGATCCAAAACGAGAGTGCCGACGGGATAATTTTCGACTTGAGTCGTGGTCTCGCCGAATCCTCCCCAGCGCCAGCCCCCCATCCCGGTGTAAAAAGTTTCATATTGCCGCTGATCGTGGGTGCTGGCGACGGCCGTGATCGCAACGTCGCCTCCCGTATCAACGCGCTGCCAGCCCTTGGATTGCAGTTTCTGATCGACGGCCTCTTGGATACGCGTCTGCCATAGGGGATCAGTAGAAACTTTTTCCCAGTAATAGGAGTGGTAGCGGCCAAAATCCGCGTGATGATCGTAATCGGTTTTCACGTCCTGCGCGGGCGCCAGGGCTGCAAAAGCGACGAAGATGACCCATGCCGCAAGCAAAATTCGAGATGTCTTCATAGGCTTCTCCAAATGAAATTCGTGCGCAAGGCCCAGGCGAGAAATCGCGGTCGGCGAATTGCGCCACTCTATGATGAGTGACCATACGACGGCGGATGGCCCATACCGCAAAGCGGGGAGCGTTTTAGGGGGAACTCTGGATATGCCTTGCGACATCGGTCCGCGAACAAAGAAGAAATAAGTTCAAAACGGGAAAACCTTCCAGTTCCCCGTCTCGTCGAATGGCTGATCACGGGTCGCGGAAATCTATATGAAGCTTTTCGTAACATTTGCTTTACTTCTGGCCGGGGCGGCTTTCGCGGCTGACGTCGACAACAATCTGGATGGGGCGGCTTCGGTGCTGCGTAACATGATCGCGTCTGGGCAAATCCCGGCGGCGGTGCTGGTAGAGAGTGAGTGTATCGCAGTAATTCCCGCTGCGGCAAAAGGCGGAGTGATTGTAGGCGGCGAATTTGGTCACGGCGTCGTCAGTTGCCAAACGAAAAGCGGCTGGAGCTCTCCGGCCTTCCTCACGCTTTCTGGCGGTAGCGTGGGATTGCAGGCCGGATTGGAGCACCAAGACATCGTGCTACTGATGAATAAAGAAGGCGAGCAGGAATTGAGTCAAGGACACTGGAATCTGGGAGCCAGGGCTGTGACAATTGGGGCTGACACCTCTGCTACCGGCGGGGTGGAAAGTAAGGGATGGAAGACTCCGGTGATCGTCTATACCTCCTCCAGCGGGGCCTACGCGGGCGCTACGTTCGAGGGGTCAAAAATCGGAATCGATGATCAAACGATGAAGTCGATCTATGGCGCCAACGCCAATCTCCATTCGATATTGAACGGAGAAGTTCAGGCTCCCCCTCCAGCTCAATCATTTATGGCTGCGCTGAAACAGGTGACAGCAAATAAAAGCTAGCCCGATCAAAGTACCAATTCGGCAAATTTGTACCTCCCTCCTACAGCCTTTGCGGTATTGTGCCAGCGTTGCCTACCAACGAGGATTAGGAATATGAACTCGCCTACACGATGTCCTCGTTGCTCTTCGCCACTCGAGACCCATCACAGTCCGTTGGGCACATTTCTGTTTTGTCCTAATTTCCCGAATTGTAAGTCCACCCACCAAGAGCGACGACCGCGGCCGACCTTAGTGAAATATTTTGCTGAATCGGCCGAGGCGAGAGCGGCCTAGGCAAATTGGAGTATCTTGAGTCAGTCTTCCTCGCCAGTCCGATCTTGAACCATCTAAGTGCATCTATGGCCTGTCCGGACAACCCGATGGTACGGTCCGGCGGACTTCCTCTGAAGCAACTCCTCGTAGTGGACGACAACCGCCCAGTCCGAAAGGCGATCTGTCAATTGGTCAGTGGCGAAAATGAATTTTCGCCTTGTTTCGAGGCGGCGAACGGAGCGGAAGCCGTCGAATTGGTCACATCGCAACTCTTCGATCTCATCTTGATGGATTTGAGCATGCCCGTGATGAACGGCCTCGATGCCGCCGCGTTGATCAGGCAACTTCGGCCAGAGGTTCCTATCGTTCTACTGTCCATGCACGGAGACATTCTGAACCGAGAAGATTTGGGTAAATTTGGGATTTCTGCGCTAATAGCAAAGGACCGTGCAGGCACCGAGCTGATTCCTGCCGTTCGACTACTGCTGGGAATTGCCAGGCGCGGGCCGATTTAGGCCGAGCAGCGATTTGTCGAGCGGGTAGCCCAGTCTTTCGACTCTGAGCCGCAGCAATTGATGGGCGGCGTCTTTAATTGCCTGGCGCTCTACTTCGCCGTCGGGAGCACCATCGAGCTGCTGGGCACGCAAGAATAAAGATTCTTCAAGCTGCTGCGCTTTTCTTTCGAGATCAGATTGATCGGTCTCAAGCAGAGCTTCCTTCAGCAAACGCTGCCAGTCTTCCCCTCGTTCGTATCCCATTGCAGTGTTCAGAAAATCAAGAAACTTCGACTCGTGGGCGGTATTCGCCAACAAAATTATACCCCGAAGTCATTGCGTTCTTTTCGAGACCGTACAGAGCGTCCGCCGGGCGACCCCTTTCCCTTTGTCAAGGTGTAATTCTTTTAGCGTGTACTCGGAAGAGGTGTCACCGTGAAGTAAAACGTGGCTCCTTGTTCGACGACACCTTCGGCCCAAACCTCGCCCCCGTGGCGTTGGATAATGCGGCGGACCGTCGCGAGTCCGATGCCGTTGCCGGAAAATTCCGCAGCGGAGTGCAGGCGCTGAAAAGGTTGGAAGAGACGATCCGCAGCACGTTGGTCGAAGCCGCTGCCGTCGTCCTTCACAAAATAGACAGTGCGGCCGTTCTTCACTTCAGAACCGAACTCAATGCGGGCATGGTCGTGGTGCGAGGTGTATTTCCAGGCATTGCGCAGCAGATTGTCCATCAGGATGCGCATGAGCCGCGTGTCGGCATTAGCCTGAATATTCGGCGGCGCGACGAATTCGACTTGCCGTCCCGGAGCATCGCGGCGCAACTCCTCCATGATCGCTTGAGCCATGGCGCTCAGGTCAATCTCCTCGCGATGCATGGTGCTGGTGCTTAGGCGGGAAAGATTGAGCAGGTCGTCGATGAGTTCCGACATGCGTTTGGCCGCAGCTCGGATGCTTTGCAGAGACTCCTTGGCGTTCGCGTCCAACTGGCCAGCGTAATTCTTGAGCAGCATGTACGTGAAGCCATTGACTACATCGAGCGGCCCACGCAGGTCGTGGGACACGGAATAAGAAAACGCCTCCAGTTCGCGATTGGCGGCCACCAAATCGCGAGTGCGCTCGGCGACGCGTTGTTCCAATTCGCGGTGGGCTTTTTGCAGTTCGTTTTCACGCAGTTGGATTTCCTTCAGCATCTCGTTGAAGGAATCGATCAGTCCGTCTAATTCATCGCCCTGGCGAGTGGGGGCCACCGTAACGGAATAATCGCGGTTCAGCGTGACCCGGCGCGCGGTTTGCGCCAATCCGACGATGGGCCGGGCGATCGTCCTGCTGAAAGCGGAAGAAAATAATAGCGCAAAGGTGAGGGACACGAGCAGGACCGCGAGTGAAATGAGTCCATAGCGGCGCAGCCGCTGGTCGATTTCGATCAAGTCGGCACGAATGTAGACGTAGCCCACGAGCTTGCCCTGCCAGATAATTTTTCGCAGCAGAATCACGTGTATCCGGCCGAACCAATAGCCTTCGATTTGCGTGTCCGACAAGGTGCGAAGATTGACAAAGGCCTGCTCGCCATCACGGGAGTATTTTGCAAAAGGCACGCGATCCGCGGTCAGAATGCCAGCCAGATCGATATTGGGTGAATTTTTCAGCGCGGCGAGCGTATTGGTCGCCGATTGCGCGTCATTGAAAAGCACAGCCGAAACGCTATTGGAGCCAATAATTTGCGCTTGCGCGGACAGCGTATGGACCAAACTCTGTCGGAACGTAACCTGGTCGTAGATGAAGAAGCCCGTGCAGGCCAGCAGCAAAGCCACCCCGCTAACCAGAACACTCATCAGAGTGAGCTTCGTCGACAAGGACCGGGCAGGAGACTTAATCACGGGCGCCTCCCGTTAGAAGATTGCTCGATCACGCTGCTGGCGACCTTCAGCAGTTCCGAACTGAGCGTCAGGTGCGACTGCTCCGCCGCACTACGGTTTACTTCAAAGCGAATTTTGTCCTCGATAGAAACAAAGCCAATGACGCCGCCACGCTCAGCGAAGTGCGGCATGTCACTGACGGTGAGAATGCCGTAACTCTGGGTGAACGGGAGAATAGAAGTCAGACGGCCTTCCTCGGACGAACCGATGAACAAGATGCTGCAATGGGAGCCGTCCTGGATGGCGACGAGTCTTTTTACTGCGATTGGGTGGCCGTCGATACTCTCGCCCGAAACGGTGGAATCGAGGACGGGTCCGAAGGGATCTTTACCCAGCACACAAATATCGAGAGTGCTACCTGCGCCTCGATCCATTTGCCAGGTGACAAACTTGCCAAAGTTATAAAGGTAAGCGGCTTTGACTTGCGACTCGGTCGGATGAACGGCTTGAGCGGAGGCCGAGAGCGCACCGAGGAGCAAGCTCACACCCACCAACCGGGCGACGAACGCGGCTCCGATAAGCCTTCGGAGACCTGAACAGTTGATTTCGCGATGGGCTAGCGCGTCCACGTAATTTGTCCGTAAACGCTGCGCTTGATGCCCACAAGTGGCCCAGGATCGCCGGCGAACTCCACGTGATGCGGCTGCATTAAGTTACGGCCGACGAGCGATAGCTGAACCTGCTGCGTGGCTTTCCAGGCGAAGCGAGCATCTCCGGTGGAGTAGGATGGCACCTTCTGTTCGGGCAATGCGCTCACGTAACGATAAATAAGGTTAAGCGTGAATTTCTTGGAAAAGTCGAAATCGGACTGAACCGTCGCTTGATGCTGCGGGCTGGTGCCTTGAATGATGGGCGCAGTACCAATATCGAGAGAATCGGGACTCTTCTTGATGTGCATTTCCAGAAAAGAATATGTACCCACCAAGCGCCAGTAATTCGTGGGCTTCCATTCTGGTGCGATTTCGACTCCCTCGGTAGTTCCGAGCAGGCCGTTGCCAAAATCAGCGGGCAGTAGAATATGCGTCGGGGGTGGATCGTTCTCGACGTAGGGTGCGCCGGTGATGTCCTCGCTGAAGAGGTCGCTGTAGTGATTGAAAAATGACGCTAGATCGAGATAAACCTTGCGCGCGAGGAGGCGGCGATAGCCGAGTTCATATCCGTTGAGCTGCTCGGATTCAAAATCAGGGTTGGCGTTGAAGCGCGCGAAGAACGGAACTCCGCTGGGCTGTACCCCCACGAGACCGAGTAGATCGAAATTCCTTTCCACGTCGGAGGGCGTGCGCACGGCATGAGTGTAAGCCGCCCACAGGGTTTGAGTTTCGCCGGGAGTGTAGAGAATGCGCCCGCTGGGTTGCAGTTGCACCCCGCTATAGTTTGTTTCCAAAAGCTTTGTGCCAAGCGATAGAGTCAGGCGATTCTTGATCACCTCAATTTCGTCCTGAAAAAAGGCGGTGATCAGGCGGTCGGTACGCTGCTGCGGAAGAAAGATCAAACCGGAGACGACGGTCGGATTATCCCCTTCGCTGAAGCGGGCTCCCGCTCCCCACGAGATTTGTTCCCGCGCAGGCAAACGGAAGCGGTCCAGAAAGTCTACGTCGTAGGTATTGCGGAGATCGGTGACGTTGAGTTCGTAGCGATTGGTGCGATCGTAGTAAGCCTGAAGTTGAAGGTCTTTCCCTTCCCCGAAGACTCGTTGCCAGCGGCCAAGAATATTTCCGCCGGAAAGGCCCGCGTCGCCGTACAAATTTTGAGAGTAAGGAGCACCATAACTAGTCGCGTTGACAGCCTCGCCCTTGGACTCGTCATAGGCGTCTCCTTGGAGAGTGAAGGTATCGCGGTCATTGCGCTTCCAGTCGGTGCGGAAGCCGGCTTGAGCAAAGCGCCAGCGATCGAAGTTTTCGTTGTCGGAGTGAAATTCGGGCCCGCGATCGGCTCCCATGAAGTAGACGCGATAGTCGAAGCCGTTGTCGTTGCCGCCCCCATAGCGCGCGTTCACAAACGCTTGATCGACGCTACCGCCGCCTGCGCTGACGAAAGCGCCATGCGTGTCTTTACTGCTTTTCGTGATGATGTTGATGACGCCGTTGACGGCATTCGGTCCCCATATTGTTCCGCCCGGTCCGCGGATGATCTCAATGCGGTCCACGTCCTCCAGCATGACATTCTGCGTGTCCCAATACGTTCCAGCGTGCAATGGAGTGTAGACCGTGCGCCCGTCGATCAGTACCAGCACGTCGCGGGAGAGCGTGCTGCCAAAACCTCGAATGCCCACGGACCACGTGCTGCCATCGACTTGCGCAACTTCGACACCAGGCGCCAGTCGGAGAGCGTCAGGTATGGTGGTGGCACCCGAGCGTTCAATATCATCGTGCGTAATGACGAAGATTGCGGCAGAAGTCTTCCAGACGTGTTCTGGGGCTTTGGTAACGCTGGTGACCTGCACGTTGCCTAGTTCTTCAAGCGAGAGCTCTTTGACCGGGTTACCCGAGTCCTGCGGCAGGGATGACGCGATCGCTGGGATCGTTGCCAGAAAAAACGAAAGCGTATAGATCGCGTGGCGCATTCCCGAAAAACCGATGGCGTCGAGGGTTTTCATTTAGGAGGCCGCAGACTTTGGTTTGTCTGAACGAAAGCCGATGAGGCGCGTGACCTCATTCACCAGGTCTTCGCTTACGATATGCGACTTGCGCAGCCAGGCGTCGACGATGGCACCCTCACCGGGTAAGGCGGAAAGCCCTGACAGCATGACGATGGGAGTGTTGGGATGCAGTTTCTTCATTTCTTCGGCCACGCCGGTACCATTGCGTCCGCCGGAAAGCCAGTAGTCCATCACGACCGCGTCGACCGGCTGCGCGCGAAAGATTTCCAGCGCAGTATTAGCGGAAGTCGCCTGCACCACCTGGAAACCACCGGACTCTAGCTGCATCTTTCTAAGCTGCATCTGGAGCGGCTCATCTTCCACACAAAGAACGACGTGTTCGGCGCGTGAAGATTCAAGCACCGACGAGACCGCTGATAGGAAGGCTTCGGGCTCCTGGCCTTTGTGCAAGTGCGTGTCGACATTATTGATGAAGGCAACCGGCAATTGTCCGACGGCGGAAACGGCGACCAATCGCAAACCCGGATGGCGTTGTCTTAAGATCGCGGCGAGCTCATCGCCCTTCATGCCCGGCATCATGTAATCGAGCAACACCAGGTCAACTTCCTCGCCCTGGTCAACAAGTTTGAGCGCCTCCTCGCCAGAGGTTGAGGTGATGACGGAGTAGCCCGCGGAGTCGAGCAGTATCTGGCGCACTTTTAACGTGGCGGGATCGTCATCGACGCACAAGATGCGTTTGGTTGCGTTGCTCATGTGATGTTCACTCTGGTTTTCGAAGAAAGCGCATCGAAGCCAATCATCATTTCAGTTCCAAGCTCGCGAGAGCTATACAGGGTTTACCCGATATCGCTGGAGTAAACGGCGATTTTCTTGCTCCCCTACCAGAGCTAAAACCCATCCACGGGGCGGCTTTCGCGAGCCTGAAGGCTCGCGCTTCAGGTTGTGCAAGCATTCCTGCCAACTCACACAGCGTCGTGCGAACGTCGCAGACGAATCCCCAGCTACGGACACTCGGGTAACTTTACGCAGACCCATGCTGCGGCAACGGCAGCGTGGCCGTGATGGTTGTACCATCCCCTTTTGAGTCGACTGTCATGTGGCCGCGAAACTGGCGCACGCGCTCGCGCATTCCTTGAATGCCAACGCCGGAGCCGTGCGATTGTATGGCAGCCAACTTTTCAGGGGACAGGCCGCGGCCATGATCCCGTACTTCGACAAAAACATTCCCCGCATCGGTGCCGATCCGAATTTCCGCCGTTTTGCTTCCGGAATGGCGGTGGATATTGGTAAGACACTCCTGCACGATGCGAAATACCGTTAGTTCGAGCTCGCGCGGAAATCTTCCCAGATCATCGTCAATTTTGACGCGGATATCCAGGCTGCTTCGTTGCGTGAGGCCTTGCACATACCAACTAAGGGCGGCAGAGAGACCGCTTTCATCCAGCAGTGGCGGGTGCAGCAAATACGACATTGTGCGAATTTCGCGCGTGAGCTGCTGCACCAGATCCGCATTCTCTCCAACCTCATCTTTGAGCTCCGGGGCTACAGCCTTCGTTTTTTGGGAGAGCATCTCCAGATTCATGCTCAACGCGGCCAGCAACTGTCCTGCGCTATCGTGGAGTTCACGAGCAATGCGGCGCCGCTCGTCGTCCTGCGTCTCCATGAGGCGTTGCGAAAGGTGGCGGAGGAGATCTGATTGACGCTCAAGTTCTTGAGTACGGAACCGGACTTCGGCGTCCAGAGTTTCAGCGAGCTTGCGATAGTTTTCTTCGGCGCGTTTGATGTCGGTGATATCGACGCCCGTGGGATGGAGAAAGATCACCTCGCCGTCCCGGTCGAAAATCGGGCTCATCGCGAATTCGGCGATGCGCTCCGTATCGTCGGCGCAATAGTAAGTAATCGTCGCGCGAGTGGATTCGCCAAGGGCGGCCCTTTCGGTCGCCGCTTTTACGGTCGACTGGAGCTCCCCTGAACCATGAAACCATCCCGTCTGCCAAAAGGGCCGGCCTACTTCGTCTTCGGCTCGGTAACCGCAGAGTTCGAGGCTGGCGCGATTGGTTTCAAGCAGGATTCCGTCTTTACTGAGCACGCCCGCCAGAACCGGCATCTGCTCGAACACAGCGCGGAATTTGGCCGTAGCCGCAATAGCTTCGGCGGTCAATCGACGTTCGCGTTGCTCGGCGAGTTTGCGCTCTGTGATGTCCTGCACGGTGCCCAAGATGGCGATGGTTGTTCCGTCCGCGTCTGACTCGGCCTGTCCCGTGATTTCCACCCAGCGTAAGGCGCCATCGGGGCGAATAATTCGAGCCTGCTGGAACAAGCGATCGCCAGTACTGACGGTGTTCAGGAGAGCGTGATGCAGGGCTTCGATATCTTCCGGGTGCGCGATTGTTGTTCGAAATTCCTTTTCACTCAAGGGGCCAAGCGAGCGATCGCGACCAAAGACTTGATAGATGCGTTCGTTATCCCATGTCGAGCGGTCGCCCTCGACATACCAATGCCAGATGCCGAGTTCGGCGGCTTCGGTCGCGAGCCTAAGCTGTTTCTCGGACTCGGCGATGGCGTCGCGCGCTTGTACTTGACGTGTGATGTCTCTGAAGTAACAGACGACGCCGTTGCGACCATCAAGCAACGGAATGCGATTGAGGCGCCATTCGCACCACCCGCGCAAGCTTCCGTCGGGATAGACCTGCTTCCATTCATCGTCGCGGAAAGGGTCCCCGGTTTCGAGAGTATGGCGGAACAGGTCAATTGTGGTCTCGGCGTATTCGGGGGGGCGCAACGCGCGAAAGAGTTCCGTGAGATCCGCGCCGATGAGTTCGAACGTGTCTCCAAAGTTGGCGTGCGCGGCTGCGTTTGCTTCACGTACCCGGAAATCGGCATCTACGACATAAATACCGAGAGGCGCTTCCCGGATGAGAGTCTCGACCTGCGCCGTGCGCTGACGAAGCGCCTCCGCGGCATGATTGCGCTCAATGGCAATGGCCGCCAATTGCGTGGCCCGATGGAGGAGTTGGCGGTCATGCGGACGGGGTTCATGCGGCTGCCGATAGTACATCGCGACGGTCGCGATCAACGCTCCCTGGCTGGAAAACACAGGAGTGGAACAACAGGCGGCCAAGCCATGGGCTGTGGCAAGATCTTTGTAATCACGCCAATGGGGATCACTCGCGATATCGCTCACAAAAACAGGCTTGCGCTCGTACGCTGCGGTTCCGCAGGAGCCGACGTGCGGCCCGATCGTGACACCGTCAATGGCTCGCGTATAGGCTGCCGGTAAACTCGGTGCCGCTCCATGCTTCAGCCTCTGCGCGGCTTCGTCGAAGAGCAGAATCGAACACAACATTCCATCGTTGGATTGCGCCTCGGTATCCCGGGCGAGCGTTTCGAGAACCTTCGAAAGCTGAGCGCCCGAGGCAATCAGGTCGAGAACATTTCTTTCCGCCGCGAGAGCCTGCTCCGCCAGCTTGCGCTCGGTGATGTCGATGACAACTCCAGGGAATCGCAGCGGTGCGCCGTCGCCATCGCGTTCTACTTCGCCCCGAGCGGTAACCCAGCGCACGGAGCCGTCGGGAGCGGAAACGCGGTAGTCCATTTCGAAGGTGCCGCTCTGTGGGTCGAGCGCAGCCTGAATGCGGGCGGCTACCCACTCCCGATCTTGCGGATGGATGACCTCGATGTAACGGGCCACGGGAGCGGATTCAGCCTCTTCCGCCGACAACGAAAAAATGCGGGCCAGGTTGGCGTCCGCCATGACCCGGTCTGAGGGGACGTCCCAAACCCAGGTGCCTATTTCGGTCGCACCGAGGGTCGCTTCGAGGCGCGCCTTGGTGTCGCGCAGCGCGTCTTCGCCCTGTTTTCGGATGCGCGCCATCTCCAGATGAGTCTGAACCCGTGCCAGCAGTTCGCGGGCGCTGAAAGGCTTGATGAGATAGTCGTCGGCGCCATGTTCGATTCCTTCCACGCGAGATTCCTCGCCGGCTCGGGCGGAGAGCAAAATAATGGGAACGGTTTGAATCTTGGGGTCGGCGCGCAATTCGCGCAGCAAGCCGAAGCCGTCGAGGTTCGGCATCATCACATCGGAGAGCACTAAAGCGGGAGTGCGCCCGCGCGCCGCAGCCAGCGCGGCTTCACCATCCGGCACAGCTTCGACTTCATAGCGTTCGGATAGGAGGCGGACGAGATACTGGCGCATGTCGGCATTGTCATCGGCGACTAAGATGAGCGGGCGCGGTTCGGATCCTGGAAGGTTCGTCGCCACGGGCGGCGCGGGAATGGGAATGAGATCACGTTCCGGAGGAATCACTTCGGGAGGCTCAACTTGATCCTCTTCCGGAAGCCAGCGTAGCGCCTCCTCCACAAAGGGCGCGGCGCCAACCGCCGTGGTCGCGAGACTGCGAACCCCGCCGATACGGTCGGCGGGAAGATGAGCGCTGCCCCTGTTCAAGCTCACCACGAACGTAGTGCCTTTCCCGACCACGCTCTCAACGCGCACCGATCCGCCATGAAGCTTGACGAGTTCATACACCAGCGCTAGTCCGATGCCGCTGCCTTCGTGGGTGCGGCTGCGAGTGTTTTCGACGCGATGGAAGCGATCGAACAGCCGCGGCAGTTCGGGCGCCGGGATGCCCACACCGGTGTCGCTGACTCGCAATTCGACGTGGTTCCCCGACTCTGTGAGGCTGACAGCTATTTTCCCTTCGAAGGTGAACTTGAAGGCATTCGAGATCAGATTGAGAACGATCTTCTCCCACATGTTGCGGTCAACGAACACCGGCTCGGCGAATTTAGGGCAGCTCAGCTCGAGCTTTAGTCCGGCTTTCTCTGTGGCCGAGCGGAAGACGCTGGCGAGTTCGACGGTGAACGCTGAGAGATCGGTGGCTTGGTAAGTGGCCTGCATGCGGCCGGCTTCGATGCGGGAGAAATCAAGCAGCGTGTTGACCAATCGCAGCAGGCGGGTCCCGTTGCGATTCACCAGTTCGAGCTGACTCTTTGTGGAAGGGGACAGGTCGGTGTGACTCCGCGCCAGCAGGTCTTCGACAGGGCCTAACATAAGGGTCAGCGGAGTGCGGAATTCGTGGCTTACATTGTTGAAGAAGGCGGTCTTGGAGCGATCGATTTCGGCGAGAGCCTCGATCCGTTTTCGTTCTTCCTCGGCGGCGCGAGTATTTTGGATTACGGTGGCGAACTGTCCCGCGATTAATTCGTAGAACGTGAGATATTCCGTGTCGAGTTGACGGGTGGGATTGATGCCGGCGATCAAGACCCCGATGGTTCCCTCGACACCGGCGGAGACGATCGGCATAAGAATCGCCTCTTGCACTGGCTGCCGGGCCGGACCCATCGGAAGAGACTCTAGATGCGTTACCGAAACGACTTGGGATTTGCTTCCGGCGAGAACTTCTTCTAAGTGCCACACTTGTGGCTGTAACGAAAGTCTTTGTAACTCGATTCGCAAAGGGCTGATCTCGTTAATGCCGAAAGGAACTCCGGAGCACTGCTCCAGCAGTGCGTGTTCTGCCTCTTCGTCGAGGAGATAGAGCAGAGCGAAGGGGATATCGTCAGGATTCTTGGCAATCGTGGAAAAAGATGATGCGCAAGCGGCGTCAGTGGATTTTTCAACGAGGGCTTTGGCGGTGAGTTCGGACAGAGTGCCGAGGCGGCGGGCATTGAGATTTTTGGCCGTAGTATCGGTATTCGGGCAAAACAGGCCTCCGATATTTCCGGCTTCGTCATGGATTGGACTATAGGAAAATGAAAAGTATTTTTCTTCGAGATAGCTGCCCCGGTTCATGAAGAGACGAACGTCGTCGACAAAAGTGGCCTCGCCTTTGGTAAAAACTTTGTCGGCTAGGGGGCCGCAAACATCCCAGATTTCCGACCATACCTCGCTCGTGGGTTTCCCAAGAGACTGAGGGTGCTTCGCAAGGCCCAAAATCTGGATGTAAGCGTCGTTATACAGAAAGGTTATTTCGGGTCCCCAGCCGATCCACATGGCCTGCTGCGAATTGAGCATGAGGTTGACGGATGTCTTCAGGCTCTGCGGCCATTGCTGAATCGGGCCAAGCGGAGTTTGAGACCAGTCGTATTCTCGAATGAGTTTGCCCATTTCTCCGCCTCCGGTTAAAGAGGCCGCGGTGGCTTTGCCCAGCGGGTGGTTCTCGGGAGCGTGCCCGTTCGACTGACGACTGGTGACTCGTTCGATGGCTGCAAGCAAGTCACGAGAAAGATCGTCTTTCGTGACATAGGCCGGGGCGTTCATGGCTTCAGCCTGCTGACGAAGGATCGCGGGCTCACCTTGGCTGACGACGATGAGTTGGGACTCAGGAAGGTCCTTGCGAATGATGCGGGCGGCCTCGATGCCACCCATCCGCGGCATGGAGGTGTCCATGAGGATAAGCTCAGGGCGAAACTGGCGTGCCATTTGAACGGCCTCGAGTCCATCGGCCGCCTCGCCGCAGACCTGCCAATCGGTGCGGACGGCAAGCAGCGAACGAATGCCGCGCCGAACCGCTTCGTTGTCGTCGACGATGAGAATTCTCATTGCGCCCATGGGAGTGGCGTGGTCAGAGGATTATAGGAGCGATCATAAAAAGTGTTCCGTACGCTATCACACCACCGAGAAAACTAACTCCCGGCCTGTGCTGCCGCGGGAGCGGTGGAAGCTGGGTCGGCTTCGACCGTGACGTCGACCGGTGCCCCTTCTTTCAAACGAACTTTATGGCCTTCTTCGTCTTTCAAGGAGTTCTCGATGCGAATTTCTCGATAAAGATCGTCGGCTCCTTCAACTGAGATTTGCGCTTTTTCGACTCCCGCGGGATGCACGGGCTTAATAATTCGCTCCACGGTTCCCGGTAACGTCACCGATGGTTTGTCGCTCATGCGTTCTTTCCTTTCTACTTTCTATTTTGACTCAAAGCCCCGGGGAAAGCGGCGTTCAGCATCCATCGATGCCGACACCAACTGAATCTGCGGGAGGCCGACTCGACATTCGCCAATTCCCGATCACAAAAAAAGGAGCACGGCGAGGATACGAAAACGAGCCTAGCTCAATAAATCAGGTATTTCCTGTAGACGTTTGAATGAACTCCTGGAGGCTTTTTGCGCGGTATATACTGACGGGTATGTAATTCCGCGAGTCGAAGCGCCGCATCCAGCGCGGCGCAGCTGCGGATGTCTGTTTTCACTCGGGTCTGTATATGGGAGAGCACGACCGGTTACGGCGCGATCCGCAATCAGGGGCGGCCGATGGTGGCGCTGCCGTGCGCACGCCATCGGGCACGGGCAGTTCGCAGTCCGGCGTTCCGCCCTCATCGGACGCGCCTACGATGGTTCCTCCTCCGCGGGATGCCTATGACTCACCTACTCTCGTGCCCGATTCCTCTCCTTCCGATGCTCCGACGATTGTTCCACCCAGCCGGGCAGGCGGTGCGCAAACGCCACGCCCTTCTCCTCCCAGACCTTCTGGCCCGCAAGCCGTAGCGCCGCCATCTCCTGTTCTGCAAGAAGGTGCGGTGCTGGCGCAACGCTATCAGATTCTTCAAACCCTCGGCGAGGGCGGCATGGGCGCCGTATACAAGGCCAATGATCTTGAGTTGGATCGCCTGGTTGCGCTGAAGGTGATTCGCCCTGAGTTGGCCAAGAATCCCGCGATCATTGACCGTTTCAAGCAGGAACTTCTGCTATCGCAGAAAGTCACGCACCGCAACGTGATTCGCATTTACGACCTCGGCGAGGGCGATGGTGTGAAGTTCATCACCATGGAGTACATCGAGGGTGAGGACCTGCGATCGCTGATTTTCCGGCATAAGAAGTTTGCGCCCGCGGAAGCGGTCGAGATCATGGAACAGATTTGCCTGGCACTGGAAGCGGCGCATCGCGTCGGCGTCATCCATCGCGACCTGAAGCCGCAGAACGTCATGCGGGAGGGGACCGGACGAATTCTGGTGATGGACTTCGGCTTGGCGCGCAATCTCGAAGGCAACGGCATGACCCAATCCGGAGCGCTGGTCGGCACCATGGAGTACATGTCGCCGGAACAGGCGCTGGCCAAGGATCTCGATGCGCGTTCGGATTTATTCAGCGCAGGGTTGATTTTCTACGAACTGCTCTCGGGCGAGGTACCGTACAAAGCGGACAGCGCCCTCGCCAGTCTGATTCGACGCACTCAGGAGCGGGCGCGTCCGATCTCGGAGCACGACCAGACCATTCCCGACAGCTTGAGCCGGATCGTGGGTAAGTGCTTGGAGCGCGAAAAAGAAGCGCGCTACCAGAGCGCGGGCGAACTTCTGGCCGACTTGCAAGCCTGGAGCGGACAGCGAACAGCGAACGCGATCACGCTGCAAGCGGTGCAGCCCTGGGGACAGAGCCTGCCTTGGCCGTGGATTGCGGGCGCTGCCGTCGTTTTAATTCTCGCTGGCACCGGCTATTTGTTGCGCGACAAACTTCTAGCACCTTCAAGCGGTCATGCGACGGTTGCGGTGCAGGCGCAGTCTTTGGCAATTTTGCCCTTCCACAATGCTTCGGGCGATCCGGCTTGGAATTGGCTGGGGCCAAGCCTCGGGGACATGCTCAGCACTGACGTGGGGCAGTCGGCACACCTCCGAACGGTTTCGCCTGATCGATTGCAGCAAGTGCTGCACGATCTGAAAATCGCGCCGGACACCGCTTTAGACGCAACTATTTTACGCAGAGTCGCGGAGTTCGCGAACGCAGACATCGTCGTGTCCGGTCAATATGCGAAGCTGGGCGATCAGGTTCGCATCGACGCCACGCTTCAGGATTTGAAGCATGGACGGACTGTGTCCTTGAAAGCCGAAGCACCGAATCAGCAGCAACTCTCGGCAGCGATCGATAAGCTGGCGGACAACATCCGGCAAAACCTCTCGCTTTCTCCTGATTTGGTAAAGGAACTTCGATCGCAATCCTTTAAGCCCAACTCAAGCTCGGTGGAGGCCTTGCGGGACTACAACCAAGGCGTCCAAATGTTAAGACAAGGAAACAATCTTGACGCGCTGAAGAGCTTGCAGGCCGCGACGACCGAGGATCCGCAATTTGCCCTGGCATTCTCCAAGCTCGGTGAGGCCTATTCGATGCTGGGATATGACAGCGATGCTGAGCAGGCTTCGCGCCGGGCGATGGATTTGAGCCAGGACTTGCCGCTGGCGGAGAAGTATCTCATCGAGGCCAGCCATGCGCGCGTGATTAAGGACAACACTAAGGCGACAGCCGCGTACGAGAATCTGGCGAAGAGTTTTCCCGACGACATCGATGTGCAGTTTGCTCTCGGTTCGCTCTATGAGAACGCTGGGAATTTCGACGAGGCGCGGCAACATTATGCCAAAGTCCTCGCCGCGGACGGAAAGAACATAGATGGCCTGCTCGCGATGGGTCGTATCGAAATCAAGGCGGGCAATCCGCAAGCCGGACTCGACCCTCTGGGCAAGGCGAAAAATCTGTCCATCGATGTGAACAATGAAGAGCAGGAAGCGCTCATCCTTCAGGCCACCGGCATCGCGTATAAGCATTTGAACAAGCCTGCGGAAGCTCTCCGGAATTACGAAGACTCGATTGCAATCAATCGGCGTCTGGGACAAAAGCGCGGCGTCGCGGCCAGCCTGGATGAGATCGCACAAATTCAGGATTCAATGGGCAAAACCGACGACGCGCTGAAGAGTTATAACGAGGCGTTGGATATTCGGCGTGAGATCGGGGCGAAGAAAGAAGCGGGCGACACCATCATCAATATCGCCAGCGAGTACACCGATCGCGGCCTTTATGACAAGGCTCTGCCCATGTTCAAGGAGGCCTTGCAGATTCAACGCGACGCCGGGGACGAAGCATATCAAGCGCTTTGCTTGAACAACATCGGCAACATCTACATGGCGAAGGGCGAGAATCAGGACGCCGTCACCTACTTCCAGCAGGCATTGCAGATTCGAGAGAAACTCGGCGTCCCCGGCGATATCGCGGAGAGCCTGCACAACCTCGGGGAAGTCTATGTCAACCTTGGGCAATATGACGAGGCGATGAGTTCCTACATGCGAGCTCTGGACTTGAACCGTAAGAACAGCGACGCACATGGAGCGGCTCTGCAATCGCATAGCTTGGGCGTGCTGTTTCAGTTGCAGGGGCGCATCGGTCCGGCGGTTTCAGCATTGCAGGATGCAGTCACGGGGCTACAGCAGTCCGGCGATCACGCAAGGCCGTTGGCAGATTCGCTCAATGATCTGGCGGACGCTCTGGCGCGTGCTGGACGCAGCAAAGAATCGGCAGCGCCGCTGCAAGAGGCGCAGACCATTGCCCACGATCTGAAGAGCGATGCGTTAAATGCGTCGCTTCTGCTCACTCAGGGCGATGTTGCTTTTTATGCGGGCGACCTCAAGGCTGCGAGTTCGCTTTACGATCAGGCCTTGCGGGCAAGCGCGCATGTATCGGAAGCCGATTTGGCGATGCTGGCGAAACTCGACTTAGGCAAAGCGGCGATCGCGGACGGTCGGGCAGGCGGTGCAGTCTCAAGTCTGCGATCCGTGGCGCAACAAGCCGATGCGCAAGGGCGCAGCTATATTTCTTTGGACGCCGCTGTGAGCATCGCCGATGGCATGCTCCGGCTTAAGGATTATGTGCACCCGCGCCAGGAATTAGAACGCGATCTCGCGCGGAGTGAGAAGCTAGGAACGCGCTTGCAGTCAGCGAAGATTCACTATTTGCTAGGCGAAGCACTTCGCTTAACCGGTAATCAAAGCGAGGCCGCATTGCAGTATCGGCAAGCGGTCGCAATTCTGGACGCCATCAAGGCAGAGCCGGGGGCTGAGCATGTTGCTGAACGATTCGATTTGCAGGCTGTTTATAAAGCGGCCTCGGCGCCACTCTCGGGCACAAACTAATCGGCGATTCGAATCGGCCCACAAGAAAAGGGGCGGGAATAAACCCCGCCCCTCATATTTCAGTCTTGGGTAGTCTGTTTCGATCAGTCCCCTGTGCCTGACAATGGCACGTTCTGTGAGCCATTTCTTGCGTCTGTGGATATAGCGAGTGTTCCCGTCCTCGTCTTCTTCGCGGAGGGCTTGAAGGTCACGAATACAGTGCAATTAGCGCTGGGATTGATGATGATGGGGCAATTGGTGGTTTGGCTAAAGTCAGTGCCGCTCACACTAATCCCCAGCAAGAGAGGCGTCGAAACATCATTGGTGATGCTGACGTTTTGAGTGGATGGCGTTCCCACCTTGACGTTTCCAAAATTAATCGACGGAGGAGTCACGGTGATCACCGTACTCACGACGTTGGCTGTAAGGCCAACCAGTTGTGGACTGTTGGAGGCGCTGTCAACGAATTGTATATTCGCCGATTGCTGCCCCAACGTCGAACTGTCGAAACTGGCGATGACGAAGCAATTCGTGTTGGGATAAAGCGTCGAAGGGCAGAAGCTGAACGCGCTAAAGTTGCCATTCTTTGCGCCTATCACGCTAACGGAACTAATGGTTACCGGCTGGCTGCCAGAGTTAGTGACCCAAACCACCTGCTCCCCCGGAAAGGACTCCGGAAGATTCCCAAAGTTCAGGCTGGTGGGGGAAAATGTGAGGGTGCTGTTTACAGTCTGACCGACTGGCGAGGAAGATGAGCCCAGGAAGTTCGTATCCCCTCCATAGCTGGCGGTGAGCGTCCGAGCGCCGCTGCTATTGAAAATGATGGAGCACGCCCCTGCGGAGATTGCGGCCGAGCAGTTTTCCCCCGTGCTGGCGGTGACGGATACGTTGCCAGTCGGCGAAACGATGTTGGTCGAACCCACCACCGAGAATGTAACCAACACAGACTGACCGACATTCGACGGATTCGGAGAGTTGCTGAGGATGCTAGTCTTCGTGGTCGCCTGACCGACCACGTAGGGCACGTTCACCGGAGTGGACACATTGCCCACCGCGTCTTGCGAGTT
>Ga0302320_10003358_pt1 | contig 37308 bp, 37 predicted proteins | sample Bog_T0_3_FD_202130 | JGI IMG/M metagenome (GOLD analysis project Ga0302320, IMG submission 202130) | Peat permafrost microbial communities from Stordalen Mire near Abisko, Sweden - Bog_T0_3 | ecosystem: Environmental > Terrestrial > Soil > Wetlands > Peat | place: Sweden: Abisko, Stordalen Mire... | reverse complement strand
CCTCATCTCAAGACAGGACGCCCCGCCGCGCTATCGTGTTGGTCGTGTCGCCCGCAGCAGGGCCCTACCGCGCGAGCGGTTTAGACCGTATGGCGCTTTTCGGATCTAAGGCGATGTCCGGTTTGAGTCTGCAATGCGGCGGATAGCGGACACGGGTTGAGTTGTTCGCGAACCTCGATTTATGAGTGAACGCCCTGGCTATAAGCGGGTGAAAGGGCCAGTTTTCCCCTTGCCGCCAAAACTGGTTCATATACTAATATATCAATTAGTTGTGACCGAGAGCCAGCATGCCGGCACGCGCGACGAAAAAGACCGAGGCTGCGGGTCGATTGGCTGCCCCCAATCATCGCCGCGGCGGTCGGCCGCGGGCGGCGACCGCCGCATCCCGGATCTATTCGGATCTCCGGGCCGAGCTGGTGTCGCTGCAGCGGCGCCCCGGCGAGGTGATCTCGGAAGCCGAAATCGCGCTTTGCTATGGCGTCAGCCGAACGCCGGTTCGCGAGGCCGTCCTGAAATTGTCGGACGAGGGTTTGCTGGAGATTTTCCCGCAGTCGGGCATCTACGTTTCGCGGATCCCGATCGCGGCATTGCCCGAAGCCATCATCATCCGCAAGTCGCTCGAGGCCACCACCGCGCGATTGGCAGCCGAGCGCGCGAGCTCAAGCCAGATACTCACTCTGCATGCGGTCCTGCAACGTCAGCGCGAGGCCGATGCCGCCGGTAACAGCGACGCCTTTCATCGCGCCGACGAAATGTTTCACGCGACCATTGCCGAGGTCGCCGGATATCCGGGTATCTGGACGCTGATCCAGCAGGTGAAGGTTCACGTCGATCGCTATCGCCGGCTGACACTGCCGCAACAGGGACGGATTCCGCGCGTGATCACCGAGCACGAGTCCATTTTGAGCGCGATCGAGGCGCATGATCGTGAGGCGGCGCGGACAGCCATGGAATTCCATCTCGAAAGCCTGCTCGACAACATCGCAGTTACTCAAAACAGCAATCCGGAGTTCTTCGACGCACGAAGCTGATGCGACAACGGGCGCTGCCGCGAAATCGGCAGCGCCATCGGAAGGCGGACACGACTTTTGTTCGACAGGCTAAAGACTTGATTGACTCGCCAGGCGGTGACGGCCAAGACAGACCCAACGAATGTGCGGACGTCCCAGGCGTCCGAAGCAAGGCACAAATCAAAACAACGCAAAACCCACAGGAGGAATATGATGCGACGTCGCGACTTCATGAAATTGAGCGCAGGCTTGGGCGCAGCAGTGGCGACGACAGCGCCAATGCTGCCGGCACATGCGCAGGCAAAGACGGTTTTCAAGGCTTCCGACGTTCACCCCACCGGCTACCCCACGGTGGCGGCTGCCGAAAATCTCGGGAAGAAACTCGAAGCGGCGACCAGCGGCCGGCTGTCGTTGCAGATGTTCGCCTCGATGCAACTCGGCGGCGAAAAGGAGACTATCGAGCAAACCCAGATCGGGGCCATTCAGTTGACCCGCGTCAGCGTAGGCGCGCTGGGCCCGGTGGTCGACGAATTGAACGTCCTCAACATGCCGTTTCTGTTCAAGAACACCGCGCAGGCGCAAAAGGTGCTCGACGGAGGGATTGGAACGGAACTGCTCGACAAGGTCACGGCAAGCGCCAACGCCAACCTGGTCGGCATCTGCTGGATGGATGCCGGCGCACGCAGTTTCTACAACACCAAGCACCCCATCAACAGCATCGCCGACATGAAAGGCCTGAAGGTTCGCGTGATCGGCAATCCGATGTTCGTCGACATGGCCAACGCGCTGGGCGCCAACGGCGTCGCCATGGGATACGATCAGGTCTTCAATGCGCTGCAGACCGGCGTGATCGACGGTGCGGAGAACAATCCTCCGAGCTATGTATTCGATAACCACTACACGGTCGCAAAATTCTACACCCTCACCGAGCATCTGATCGTTCCCGAAATGCTGGTGTTCTCCAAGAAAGTGTGGGCCACACTTTCGAAGGACGACCAGGCGCTGCTGATGAAGCTTGGAAAAGAGGCGCAGGCGGAGGAGCGTGTGCTGTGGAACAAGTACGAACAGGACGCCATGGCCAAAGCCAAGGCCGCCGGCGTGCAGGTCGTCGAAATTGCCGACAAAAAACCGTTCCAGGACGCGGTCAAGCCGGTGTGGGACAAATACGGTCCCAAATATGCCGACATGATCAAGCGCATCCAGGCGGCCTGATCACCGGGCGCGGGACCTGCTCCGGCGCGTCCCGCGCCTTACCACCGTTTCCCCAACGCGTATCGTCAGCCTCGCTTTTAATCTCGGGACACTCGTAAATGGCCAGCTGCTATCGCAGAGCGATGGATTTCTTGTACCTCGCATGCGTCATCGTCGGCATCACCGCGCTGGTGCTGATCTCCGCAGTGATCCCCTGGGCCGTCTTCACCCGTTACGTTCTCAACAGCGCCGCGTCGTGGCCGGAACCGACCGCGGTGCTGCTGACGATTCTGCTCACCTTCATCGGGGCGGCAGCGGGTTATCGTTTCCATGTCCACATGAATGTCTTGTTCTTTGTCGACAAGCTTCCCCCGGCGCTGAAAGCTCTGGCCGATCTCATCGTCCAGCTGTTGATGGCCGCGATCGCGCTTTTCATGGTGATCTGGGGCACAAGGCTGGTCGAGGTGACCTGGTACAACACCATTCCCGATTTTCCCGCGCTGTCGGTCGGCATCACCTATTCGCCGATTCCGATCGGCGGCTTTTGTCTGCTGCTGTTCATCATCGAACGCATCTTCCTGGGCACCCCGCCTGATCCCGCGCACGATGACGCGCATCCGTCAGAGCTCTGACGCGCAGGGAGAAGCGCCGTGGATATTTTCGTTCTTCTGATGACCATGCTGGTCTGCTTCCTGATCGGGATGCCGATCGCCTATTCGCTGGCGCTGGCCTCGATCGTTGGCTGTCTCTGGATCGGCATTCCGCTGGAAGCGGTGATGCTGAAGATCTCCGACGGCGTCAGCAAGGTTGCGATGCTGACGATCCCGTTCTTCGTACTGGCTGGCGCCATCATGGCCGAAGGCGGCATGGCGCGACGCCTGGTCGCGTTCGCCAACGTGCTGGTCGGCTATACAAGGCTGCGCGGCGGCCTCTCGCTGGTCAACGTGGTCGCCACCACCTTCCTGAGCGGCATCTCCGGCTCGGCCGTCGCCGATACATCGGCGATCGGCTCGGTGATGATTCCGCAGATGGAGAAGGAAGGATATCCGCGCGTCTTCGCCACCAACCTGACCATCACCGCTTCGGTGCAGGCCCTTCTCGTGCCGCCCAGCCACAACGCCGTGCTTTATTCGCTCGCTACCGGCGGCGCGATCTCGATCAGCGCGCTGTTCATGGCCGGGGTTTTTCCCGGACTTTTGCTGGGCTTCTCGCTGATCATCCTGTGTCTGGTGATCGCCTATCGCGATGGCCACCCCGCGGGCGAGGTCGTGCCGGTCAAGGACGCGCTCAAGATCACGGTCGATGCGAGCTGGGGCCTGATCACGCTCGTCATCATTCTCGGCGGCATTCTCGGCGGTGTGTTCACGGCAATCGAGGCCGGCGCCGTGGCCTGCGTCTGGGCTTTCTTTGTTACCATGTTCATCTACCGGGATTATCGCTGGAAGGATTTGCCGCTGCTGCTGCATCGCACGCTGCGCACCGTTGCGATGGTGATGACGCTGATCGCCTGCGCCTCGAGCGTCGGCTATGTGATGGCGCTGACCCAGATGCCGGCCAAGATCACCGCGTTCTTTCTTTCGATTTCCGACAACAAATACGTCATCCTGTTCCTGATCAATATCCTGCTGCTGGTGCTCGGCACCCTGGTCGACATGGCGCCGTCAATCCTGATCGTGACGCCGATCCTGCTGCCGGTGATGCGCAATTTCGGCGTCGATCCCGTTCATTTCGGCATGATCATGATGCTCAATCTGGGCATCGGACTGTGTCACCCGCCGGTCGGCTCAATTCTCTTTGTCGGATGCGCGGTCGGCAAGGTTTCCATGGAAGACGTGATGCGGAAGATCTGGCCGTTCTACGGCGTGATGTTCTTTGTGCTGATGCTCGTGACCTATCTTCCCGAAGTATCGCTCTGGCTGCCGCGGCACGTGCTGCACTGAGCAGTCAGACCGCCGCGAAGCGGTGCAGATCGTCCACCAGCCGCCGGGCGAACTGCTCGGCCGGCGGGCTCAGATCGCGCTGCGACGGCACGACAAGACCGATCCGCAGGGTGTTGATCCCGGCTGAATTCAGCGGCCGCCAGGCGATGTCACCCTTCTCGATCTCATGCAGGAAGCCGAGCCGCGTGAACAGCGACACGCCGATGTTCAGCATCACGGCGAGCTTGAGCATCTGGATCGAGTTGGACTGCAGCTTGGGCTTGAGCTGGCTTTTGAAGGTCGCGAAGGCGGCGTCGGCATCGGCGCCCTTCGGCAGCGGCCCGGATTGTGTCACGATCGGGTAACGGCTCACCTCATCGAAATCGACCGCGAGCTTGTTCGCCAGCGGGTGATCCGCCCGCATCACCACTCCGATCGGCGCGGAGATCTCGGCCATGTATCGCACCGCGCGCGGAATCTGGCCGACAAAGGTAAAGCCCATGTCGATATCGCCTGCCGCCACCATCGAGGGAACGTCGGGCGGCTGCGCCGCCATCACGGAGTAGGTCACGGCGGGGAAATCGACGCGAAAGCGGTCGATGGTCCGCGGCAAAAAATCCACCAGCAGCGAGTCCAGCGCGGCGATCGCCACATGTCCCGACCGCGCCGCCTTGAGGTCGTCGATGGCCACGCGCACCCGGTCGAAATCATGCAGGGTGTCGATGGCGTGGCGCAGCAGCAGTTCGCCGGCAACCGTAAGCCGCATGCCGCCCGGGAGGCGGTCGTAGAGCGGGGTCCCAAGCTGAATCTCGAGATTGATGATCTGACGGTTGAGCGCGCTGGCCGCCACGTTCATCGAGCTCGCCGCCTTGCGGATCGAGCCGACGCGGGCGACTTCGCGAAAATAGTACAGGGCGGCGGCGTGCAGCATGGGTCGTCACGTCCTTCGCGGTACGGGCGACCTGATCATCACACCGTCTCAGCGGCCCTTCCAGTTCGGTTTGCGCTTTTCCACGAAAGCCCTGACGCCCTCGCTGGAATCCTCCGAAACCAGTGCCTCGACCAGCGCCGGCAGCCTTAGTCCCTGCGCCTCGGAAGCGCTCAAGTGAGGCGTCTGACGCACCACCTGCTTGATGGCGCGGATCGAAAGCGGCGCGCAGGCGAGAATATCGCCAAGCCAGCGCTCCATCGCCTCATCAAGCGAAGCGCGCGCTACCACCTCGTTGACGATTCCCAAGGTCAGCGCTTCAGCTGCCAAGACGCGTCGGCCGGTCAGCATGATGCCCATCGCGGCACGGAACGGGACCTGCCGCTGCAGCAGCACCATGCCGCCGTCGAGCGGCATGCGGCCTACGCGTGGCTCCGGCAGGCTGAAGGTGGCGTTGTCGGCGGCGATGACGATGTCGCAGCCGAGCACCATTTCGAACCCGCCGCCGGCGGCATGGCCGTTGACCCGGGCGATGACGGGCACGTTGAGGGTGTTGCGCAGCGCAATTCCACCGAAGCCGTTGGGGCGCGCTGCGGCCCAATATTCGAGCCCGGACGAGCCGCTGCCGCCTTTCATATCGGCCCCGGTTGAAAACGCCCGCTCGCCGGCGCCAGTCAGCACCACCGCGCGAACGTCGCGATTGGCCTCGATGGAATTCCAGATGGCGTCGAGCTCGCGCTCGGTCGCGGCATCCACCGCGTTGAGAACCTCGGGCCGGTCGATCGTGACCCGCGCCACATGGTCCCTGACATCGAAATGGACCGGCATTTACTCGGCCGCCCTGACGTCAGCCAGTCCGAGTTCTGCGAGCACGGCATCGGTATACTGGCCGAGATTCGACGGCGGGATACGAATCTTCACCGGCGCGGCATCCATGTGGATCGGGGAGCCGATCACCTTGACGCGCTCGAATTCGCCGTCGGCCTCCATGATCATGCCGTTGACCGCGGTCTGCTCGTCCGCGAGTGCCTCGGCCAGCGTGCGGACCGGTGCGCACAACAGGTCCTGCTGCTCCAGGCGCCCCAGCCACCAGGCTGTGGTATTGCTCTTGAAGCGCTCGCGGAAGATGGCATGCAGCGCCAGCTTGTTCTCGACCTGCTCGGGATGGGCGACAAAGCGGGGATCCGCCGAGAGGTCGTCGATTTCCAGCGCCGTGCAGATATCGCGCAGCGGCTGGGCCTTGAACGCGCCGACCAGCGCCACCGCGCCGTCGCTTGTTTCGAACACGCCGGACAGCGGCATCGCGCCCCAATTCACCTCGCGACCCCGCATCAGATGCGCCGCGCCTTCCTGGGTCTGCGCCGCCAGCATCGAATCGTACAGCGACACGCTGATGCGCTGGCCCTTGCCGGTCTTGGCCCGCTGCAACAGCGCCAGCAAGATACCCTGGACCATGTGCATGCCGGCGGAGTAGTCGGCAAAGGTGGTCGGATAGATCGAGAGCGGCAGATGCTCGTCGGAGCGGCGGTACATCGTGCCGGACAGAGCCTGCGCCAGCACGTCCTGGCCGCCTTTATGGGAATAGGGCCCGGTCAGGCCAAAGCCGGTGCCGACGGCGTAGATCAGCCGCGGGTTCAGCTTCGACAGCGCCTCGTAGCCAAAACCCAGTCGTTCCATGACGCCGGCGCGAAAATTGTTGACTACGACATCGGCGGTCTCAACCAGTTTGAAAACGGCATTGCGACCTTCCGGGCTGCGCGTGTCCAGCACGATCGAACGCTTGTTGCGGTTGAGCGAGCAGTACACCGGCCCCAGCAATCCGGCCGGATCGTTCGGAAACGACGTGCGCGACAGGTCGCCGGTGCCGGGCTTCTCGATCTTGATGACGTCGGCCCCGTAATCGGCCAGCATCTGGGTCGCGACCGGTCCCATCATCACCTGGGTGAAGTCGATGATCCTGATTCCCGACAGCGGCATGATATCGGTGTCGGTCACGCGGCATTCTCCATCAAGCGGGCATTGGCAGAGGGCACGTCGCCGGGATCACCGCCCTGCGCGCGCACTTTTGAGCAGATCGCCTTGGCATCGACATCCCTGAGCCGGATTTTCGAAGACAGCGCGAGCGCCGCGGCAACGCCGGCGGACTGGCCCATCGACATGCAGGGCGGGATTTCCCGCGACAGTTTCTGCGCCGATTCCGTCGCCGAGTAATGACGGCCGGCGACCAGCAGGCCCTCGATGCCCACCGGCAGCATAGCGCGGTAGGGCGTGTAATAGTCGCGGCCGCGGGCAACGGTGTCAGTGAAGTGAACGCGGTTGTTCACGTCATCCTTGGTGACGACATATTCGCCTTGCAGCAGCCGGGTCTGGCGTACGCCGAGTTGCGGCGCGACGTCGATGACATAGCAATGCTCGAATCCCGGCATGTTGGCGCGGATAAATTCGACGAAGGCATAGATCCGCTTGCGTCCCTCGAAGTCCGCACGGGTCTGGTCCTCGACCTTCATCCCGTCATAGCCCGTCATATGCGGGCAGTTGCACCAGACCACGCCCGGCAGCGGCGTGCTCAGCCACCAACGGTCCCATGAACCGCCGATCGTGCGCTTCGCAAGCTTGTCGATCTTGGCGAACGCTTCCGGCTCCTCGTAGCGGAAGCGCTCGGCGGCATCCGCGTCGACGCCGCCCAGCCGGAACACGGTGGTGATCATGTAGGAGCCTTCGGTGAATTTGGCGCCGGCAGAGGCCGCGACATCGAGATCGCCCGAGGTGTCGATGATGACATCGCCCATGATCGCCTGGCGACCTGCCTTGGTCTCGCAGACTACCCCGGTGATGCGTCCGTCATCCACGATCGCCCTGGAAAACCAGGAGTGCAGCCTGACATCGACGCCGGATTCCGTGATCATTTCGTTGGCGACGCGCTTCCAGCCATCGGGATCAAAGGCGGCCGCCATGACGATGGCGGTCGGCTTGCCGACCGAGCGGAAATCGAATACGCCCCAGCGCGCCCATTTCCGGTAGACATCCCAGTTCTGCTGGCGCTCTTCCGGCGGCGGATAGACCGCCGCACCGATTTTCGCCATGCGCTCGATCATTTCCATGCACAGGCCGGTGACGGTGACTTCCTGGCCGTTGTTCATGTCATCGAGCACCAGCACCATGCCGCCGGACGCCAGCCCGCCGAGATAGGGATAACGTTCGATCAGGGTGACCGAACAGCCTTCGCGCTTGGCGGCAACCGCGGCGGCGAACCCGGCCGGACCGCCGCCGACCACGACAACGTCGGATCGGGTGACGACCGGAACAGACCCGGCGGATTCGGAAACGAATTCGGGACGTGACATCAGAGTTCTCCGTTCAGACCGCAGCCAGCGGCTGCCAACGTACGACCAGGCGCTCGATCAGCGTGATGAGCAGGAAAAACGCCACCGAGAACGCCGAGCCGACAATGACGGTGGCGTACAGCATGGCGCTGTCGAAATTGTAGGTGGACTGGATGATCAGCGCGCCGATGCCGGTATTGGAGCCGATCCACTCGCCGACGATGGCGCCGATCACAGCGGTGGAAGACGCAATCTTCAGCGCCGAGAACAGATACGGCATCGAATTCAGCAGTCTCAGCTTGAAGAAGATTTCGGTCCTGGAGGCCGACAGCACCTTCATCAATTCGAGCGACTGCGCGTTGACCGATTCGAGCCCGCGCACCATGTTGACCAGCGTCGGAAAAAAGCAGACGACCGCGGCGATGGCGACCTTGGGCTCCATGCCATTGCCGAACAACAGCACCAGGATCGGCGCCTTGGCGACCACCGGGATCGAGTTGATCAGGACCACGACCGGAAAGAACGCCTGCTCGACCGACTTGTAGTGCACGAACACGGTCGCAATCAGAATGGCGACGATGTTACCGAGCAGAAAACCGGAGATCGCCTCGGCTGCCGTCGGCAGCAGGTTGGCGATCAGGATACCGAATTTGCTGAAGAGGGTGACGGCAACGAGTTGCGGCGACGGCGCTATGAAGGTCGGAACTTTCAGGATGTAGACCACCGCCGCCCAGACGCCAAGCAACGAGATGATCCCAAGCGCCGGCAGGATCCATCGCCGCATCCGGGCCCGGCCTTGCGCCGCGCGAAAGGCTTGCTCCGCGGCCCTGAGATTGATCTCGCGCGAGTTCGGAACCGAAGCGTTGTCGAGGATGGCGGTCAATGCACGCTCCCCAGATGGGCGCGAAGCCGCGCGGCAATGGCGCCGAACTCGGCGGTGTCGCGGATCGAGAGATCGCGATCGCGCGGCAGCGCGATGGTTTCCAGCGTCGCGACGCGGCCCGGATTGGCCGACAGCACCAGAACCTGCTCGGCCAGAAACACCGCCTCGTACACCGAATGGGTGACGAACAGGATCGTGGTGCCGGTTTCCGCCCAGATTCGCCGCAGTTCCGCGTTCAGCCGGTCGCGGGTAATTTCATCGAGCGCGCCGAACGGCTCGTCCATCAGCAGCAGGCGCGGTCCGCCGAGCAGGGCGCGGGCGATCGAGACGCGCTGGCGCATGCCGCCGGAGAGCTCGTGGGGGTAGCTGTTTTCCCAGCCGGCGAGACCGACCAGCGCCATTAGTTCGCGCGGCGTGGCGGCCCCCGATGCCAGCGGACGGCGGCCGCCAACCTCGAGCGGGAGTTCCACATTCTTCAACGCCGTTCGCCACGGCAGCAGCGCCGCATCCTGAAACACGAAGCCGAGCGCCCTCGCCTTGCGCGCCTCCTCCGGTGTCGAGCCGAGCACCGAGGTCTGTCCCTCGGATGGCGTAATCAGATCCGCGACCACCCGCAAAAGAGTGGACTTGCCGCAGCCGGACGGGCCCAACAGGCTGGTGAAGCCGCCGGCCTGCACCGAGAACGAAACGTCCTCGAGCGCCGTCACCGTGCGGCTCTCGGTCATGAACCGCACCGAAATATTCCGGCATTCGACGGCAGCAGTGGTCATCAGCCTGTTCCGTTCAACCGAGCTTGGCGCGGGAATCCGCCGTCATCTTCAGGATGTCCAGCGTCATGACCTCGTCGACCTTCGGCACGCGCTTGGAGAATTGACCAAGATCGGCATAAAGCTTGATCTGATCCTCCCAGACCGCGGGGTCCATCGCGCCCCAGCCTTCGGCCTTGGTCTTGGTGGAGAAGGCATATTGCAGCATGACCGGCGCCGCATCGATTTCATCGGCGCGGACCAGATTGGGGAATTCCTTGACCAGGAAATCCACGGCCTTTTCTGGTTCGCTGCGCGCATAGGCCCATCCCTTGGAGGTCGCACGCAGGAATTTGGCGAGCAGTTCCGGTTTTTTGGTAAGGGTATCGACCGTCGCGTAATAGGGCAGCGCATAGAGCGTCACGCCGGTATCCCACAGCCGCATGTCGACGCGCTGATCGCCGATCACCTTCAGCGCGGTGGTGTTGGTCAGCCAGCCGGTGACGACATCGACCTGCCCTGTCAACAGCGGCGCCATATCCGCACCGATGGTGACGATCTCGACGTCTTTCTCCGCAATCTTGTTTTTTGCCAGCAGCGCCCGCAGCAAAATGACGCCGGTCGCCTGGATTCCGACCTTCTTGCCGACGAGATCCTTGGGTTCGTGCACCGGTTTCTTCTTCAGTGAGAAGAATGTGTAGGGGTGCACTTGCGCGCCGGTGGCAAAGCATTTGATTGGAATGTCCTGGGAAACCGCCAACATCAGTGACGGGCTGGACGAAACCTGGCCGACTTCGTAGCGGCCGGCGGCGACAATCGCGACGCCGTCGATGTTCGGGCCACCGGCCTGAAACTTCATTTCGATGCCCTCGGCATCGTAATAGCCGAGCGCCTTGGCGCAGACCTCGCCGAGTTGATTGCCTGACAGCAGCCAGCCAAGTTGAAGATTAACGATCGGCTTTCCCTGCGCGACGCCTTCCACGCTCAATATCGGGCCAAGGCCGGCCGCTGCCGCGGTGGTAAGCGCGCCTTTGATCACACTGCGACGATCGAGAAATGTCATGGTCCGAACCCCGTTCAACTTGCGGGCTCGCGCCCACGGTTAAGGCCTCGGAGCAATTATTGACACGATTTGGTGTGCGCGCCAGCGTTAAATTTCGTGATATTCGTGCTAATTTTTCGTACAGGATGATTTTGCGGCAGGCCTGTCTATCCTTGTTGCAGATGCCCCCCATCGTCGGCCATGGTTTCAGGCCAGTCGGCCGATGGTCGCCCGCTCGGGCCCGCCGCGTCTGATGCAGCTGCCGATGGAGGCGTGGTTGGAAATTGATGCTCTGATGGATCTTGCCGCGGGTGCCGCATCCGGAAGTCCCAACAGGTTGAGGCAGGTCGGCGCGGTCATCCTGGTTCGGGATGGCGCCGAACCAATTCTCGCATGCAACACCTTTCCCGCTGGCGTTGCCGATCTTGACTGGCGCCACGAAGGCGACGGGCGTTTGGTGTGGATGGAGCATGCCGAGCGAAATGCAATTTTCAATGCCGCAAAAAATGGCCGTGCGCTGGCCGGCGCGACCATCGCCAGCACGTTTTTTCCGTGCATCGACTGCGCCCGCGCGATCGTCCAGTCCGGCATCGCGCGCCTGGTGTCCCCGGCACCTGCGCTCGACGACCCGGTCTGGGGAGCCTCCTTTCCCCGGTCACAGATCATTCTCGAGGAGGGTGGCGTCGAGCTGGTGTTGCTACCCTGACATCCCCGCGCTCGCCGCGGCGAGTCCCCGGGGTCCGCGAAACCTACAAGCGGCCAGCCAAAAGAGCCGCAATGGAGGAAATCATGGTCGATCGTCGCACCTTCACCGCGCTTGTCGCCGGCGCCATCGCCGCGCCGAAGGCGTCGTTGGCGCAAGGCGCCGCCCAGGGAAAAAACATGTTCAAGAATGTGTTCTATGCCAGCGCCGGGCCGACGCTCACGCTCTATCACGTCGATGTCGACAAGGCCGCGCTGATCAAGCGCGAGACGGTGTCGGCGCCGGCCAACATCCAATATGCCTGGCCGCATCCATCGAAGCGGTATCTCTATGTCGTGTCCAGCAATGGCGCCTCCGGCTCGGGAGGCCCGGTGGGCGATACGCATGTCGCGACCGCCTTCAAGATCGATCCCGCGACCGGCGCGCTGACGCCGCATGGCGCGCCGCAGATGCTGCCCTCGCGCCCGATCCACACCAGCGTCGATATCGCAGGCGAATACCTGCTCACCGCCTTCAACAATCCGAGCGGTCTGACGGTGCATCGCATCAACGGCGATGGCACGCTGGGCGAACGCGTCAGCCAGCCAAATCCGCTCGATACCGGCAAATACGCCCACCAGATCCGCGCCACGCCAGACGATCGGCAGGTCATCCTGGTAACGCGCGGCAACAACGCGCCGACCGACAATCCGGTAGACCCGGGTTCCATCAAGACCTTCGGCTTCAAGGACGGCGTGCTCAACAACCTCGCGGCGATCCAGCCCGGCGACGGCATACAGTTCGGGCCACGCCATCTCGATTTCCACCCGACGAAGCCGTGGGTTTACGTCTCGATCGAAAGCCAGAACAAGCTCCACGTCTACAAGCTCGATTCCGCCACCGGCCTTTCGCGCGAGCCGATGTTCGTCAAGCAGACGCTCGGCGATCCCGCCTCAAAACTGCGGCAGGCCGCCGGCCCGATCCATGTCCACCCCGACGGGCGCGTTGTGTATCTCACCAACCGCGCCTTCTGGACCACGGATTTCGAGGGCAAACAGGTGTTCGCCGGCGGCGAGAATTCGGTCGCGGTGTTCGCCATCGACCAGGCCACCGGCGAGCCGACGCTGATCCAGAACGCCGACGGACACGCCAATTATCTGCGCACCTTCGGCATCGATCCATCGGGACGGTTGCTCGTCACCGCCTCGGTCTGGCCGATGCCGATACGCGAGGCAGCCAACATCACGACGCTTCCCGCCGCGATCAGCCTGTTCCTCGTCAGTGGCGACGGCAGACTTGAATATGTCCGCAAATACGATGTCGAGGCGACCGCGCAGAAGCAGCAGTTCTGGGCCGGCATGGTCACGCTGCCGTAGCTCGCTATTTAAGAAAGAGCTAAACGAACCCGCGTGGCATTGAGAATGTCCCGGCAGACAACGCGAAACAACGGAGGAAGCGCCATGGCGCGAAAGCTGATCGACATTTCCGTGCCGCTGCAAAACGACGTGCCGGCCGATCCGCCGGGCATCCATCCGGTCATCACCTACAACGACCACCAGCAAAGCCTGCCGCGGATGCTCGGATTCTTCGAGGGCCTGAAAGCCGAAGACCTGCCCGATGGCCAGGGCTGGGCGATGGAGACCGTGCAGCTCTCGACCCATAACGGCACCCATCTCGATGCGCCCTACCACTATCATCCGACCATGAATCGCGGCGAGCGCGCATGGACCATCGACGAGGTGCCGCTGGAATGGTGCCTGCAGCCGGGCGTCAAGCTGGACTTCCGGCATTTTCCGGACGGCTATGTGGCGACGGCGAAAGATGTCGAGAACGAACTCAAGCGCATCGGCCACACGCTTTCGCCGCTGGAGATCGTCGTGGTCAATACCAGCGCGGGTGCCAAATATGGACGGCAGGATTACGTGAATTCCGGCTGCGGCATGGGCTACGAGGCAACGATGTATCTGCTCGAGCGCGGCGTGCGCTTGACCGGCATCGACGGCTGGAGCTGGGATGCGCCGTTCGTCTATACCGCGAAGAAATTCGCCGAGACCGGGGACGCCAGCCTGATCTGGGAGGGCCACAAGGCCGGACGCCACATCGGTTACTGCCACATCGAAAAGCTGCACAATCTGGAGCTTCTGCCCTCAACCGGATTCACCGTGTCGTGCTTCCCGGTCAAGATCGAGCGCGCCTCGGCGGGCTGGACGCGGGCGGTCGCCATTATCGACGGCTGATCGGGCCCGCGTCAGTTCCTCCTGACGGCATGGGTTTCATCAGCCGGTCGCGCGATCTGGATCGTCGCTGGCGGCAGGTTGAAGCCGGCGAATTCAGCCTGCACCGCTTCCGATATCCAATTGGATGCAGCCGGCTGAACGATCGCCAGTACGATCAGCGTGACAGCAAGCAAAACGGGCAGAGCAAAAAATCCAAAGCTCCAGCTCCGCTGAATACGGTCGTTGCTTTTGCCTGATCTGTCGAACGAGCCGTGCATGGATGCCTCCTGTCGGGATGAGCCCCGGCGTGATGTAGCTCATGCCGACAGAAGTGAATGTGAGTTGCTTCACAGAGGCTGCGCGCACGGCGTCAGCCGCGTCTCTCATCTGCAGTTGTGCCGCGATCAACATGCACCGTTGTTTTAGACGGCTCTTGATTGATCGACCTGTACCCGAACGCTAATCGCCTTCGCCGCCTGCTTCGGCCAAGGCCTGCAGCGAGCCGGCATCGAGGACAACGATGGCGCCGTGTTCGAGGCGTACCCAGTTGCGCGCTGCCCAGACCCGCAATTGCTTGTTGATGCTCTCCCGGGTCATGCCGACCATCTCGCTGATTTCCTGCTGGGTCACGGCGATGGTGCGGCCCTCGGGCGCGGGTTTGTATTTTTCGGTCAGGCGAATCAGTGCGCTGGCGAGCCGGCCCGGCAGATTCTGGAGAATGACCTGTTCCACCTGATCGCTGGTCCATCGCAGCCGCGTGCACAGCAGTTCGATGAACTTCATCGCCAGCGCCGGCTGGCTTCGCACGAAGGGAAGAAATTCGCGGCGGTCGATGATGAAAATCTCGCAATTGGTGTTCGCGATGGCGTCCGCGGTCCGCGCGCGGCCATCGAGTACCGCGACCTCGCCGAAAATTTCGCCGGCGCCGATGAAGTTCAAAATCGCGCTGCGGCCCTCGGTGGAGGAAATGCTGATCTTCACGGTGCCGCTGATGACCGCAAACAGGCTGGTGCCGGGGTCTCCCCTGGAAAAGATCGTCGCTCCCCGCTTCAGGGTCGCGTGTTTGGCGTAGCGGCAGAGCTGGTCGAGGGCGTCCGATTCAAGGTCGCAAAAGATCGGATGCTTGCGCAGAACCGAAAGCTTGCTGCTCGGGAACGGACGGGATCCGCCTCCTCTGCCTTCCTGGGGCTCGCCGGTCACGACCATCAAAATAATCCACGGAGCCCATTATCGACGGATCGCCTGCATACGCGGAGGACGGATGGCTGTCAGTCCGCCGTATCCCTCGAACTATACGTCCGCATGCTACGCCCAGCAAGGAAGGCTGCGGCTATCCTGAAACCATCGGACGGCTGCTCGTGGAAGATGTAAACAATTTGAAATCTATTTTAGATATATGTGACGGATGGTGACGGCGATCGCCAGAGTTCTGCCCAGCCGGCTGGCTCATTCGGTGGTGATACCCATTTCCTTGATCACGCGCGCATATTTGGCGAGCTGGTCGCGCGTCATGACGCGAAGTTCCTCCGCCGAGCTGCCGCGCAGCGCGAAACCCAGGTCCTCGAGCTTGCGGCGAACGTCGGGATCCGCCAGCGCCTTCAACACTTCGGCGTTCAACCGGGCGATGATGTCCTTCGACGTCCCGGCGGGCGTCATGATCGTGAACCAGGAATTGAAGTGGAAACCGGGCAAACCGGATTCCGACACGGTGGGAACCTCAGGAAACTGGGGCAACCGCTGTTCGGTGGTCACCCCGATCAGGCGGACCTGATCGCCACGCACCAGCGCCGCAACGGTCCCCAGCCCCTGGAAGGCAACCGGGATCTGGCCGGAGGCCACATCGGTAGCGGCCTGGGTGGCACCCTTGTAGGGCACATGGGTCAACGATATGCCGGCGGCGGAGGCAAACATCGCCATCGCCAGGTGCTGCGGGCTGCCCGGGCCGCCCGAACCATAATTTATCCTTCCCGGCGCCGCTTTCGCGGCGGCGATCAGGTCCGCTGCGGTCTTGTAGGGCGCCTGATTGTTGGCGATCAGCCCCCACTCGATGGTGGCCACCAGCGATACCGGCTCGAAGTCCTTCAAAATGTCCCACGGCATTTTTGCGTGCAGGTTGGGCACCATGGTCATGACGCTGTCGTTGAAACCGCCGATGGTGTAGCCGTCCGGTTCCGCCCGCGCGACCTGCTCGGCGCCGATCAGCCCGGAGGCGCCTGCCTGGTTGATGATGACGATCTGCTGACCCATGCTTTCTGACATCTTCTGGGTCACGATCCGCGCCGCAACGTCGACCGCGCTCGCCGCGGCCAACGGCACGATCATCTTGATCGGCCGGTCCGGATAACCCGCCTGCGCGATGACACCGGAGCCGACAAGGACCGCCAGCGCGCAAATAACCGAACGAAATACGCGCATGCCGGGCTTCTCCTGGTGATTGGCCGACATTCTAAGAATTACCGGCCGCAATTCCCTCAAAACGATTGCCCTCTTGGCCCCGGCTTGGCAATGTGCCGGGCGTAAGAAATCAAGAAAAGGCCGGCGCAATCGACCGGTCAGCGGAATGCGACATCCGCTTTTGGGGGAAACATGACCACTCGTAGGAATTTTTTGCAAGGCGCGACCGCCGCGGGAATCGTCTTCTGCAGCTGCGGAATGCTGGACGCCGCCCGCGCGCAACCCAAGGCGCCGCGCCTGCCGGTCAAGATTGCCGGCAAGCGGATCCTGACCGTCGATGCCCACGCGCACTGCCTCTTTCACGAAACCCTCAATCTGATGGGCGCCGACGCCGACAAGATCGTGCCGCAGGTCAAGGGCGCGCAGGAGCATTTCATCGTCATCGAGGAACGTCTCAAGGGAATGGACGCTATGGCAATCGACATGGAGGTGCTGTCGGTCAATCCGTTCTGGTACGGCAAGGATCGCGACACCGCCGGCCAGATCGTCAAGCTGCAAAACGAGAAACTAGCCGAGCTTTGCGCGTCGCACCCGGAGCGCTTTTCGGCTTTCGCGTCGCTCAGTCTGCAATTTCCCGACCTCGCGGTGCAGCAGCTCGAGACCGCGGTCAAGAAGCAGGGCCTGCGCGGCGCCGCCATCGGCGGCAGCGTGTTGGGAGAGGAATTTTCCGATCCCAAATTCCATCCGGTGTGGGCCAAGGCTGAAGAACTCGGCGCCGTGCTGTTCATTCACCCGCAGAGCACGCCGGAACTCGCCAAGCGCTTCAAGGGCAGTGGCTGGCTGTCGAACACCATCGGCAACCCGCTCGACACCACCATCGCCCTGCAGCACCTGATCTTCGAGGGCACGCTGGATCGTTTCCCCGGCCTGAAGGTCCTCGCCGCGCATGGCGGCGGCTTCGTACCTGCTTATGATGGCGCGCGCGCCGACCACGCCTGCTTCGTTGCACCGTGGTTCTGCAACCCGAATATCACCCTGAAGAAGAAGCCGTCGGAATACCTGAACCAGCTCTATTTCGACGCCATGGTGTTCACGCCGGAGAACCTGCGGCATCTGGTAGCGCAGGTCGGCGCCAGCCAGATCGTGCTCGGCACCGACCATCCGATACCCTGGGAAGAGCATCCGGTCGACCACGTCCTCGCCACCACCACCTTGACCGACAAACAGCGGGTAGCCATTCTCGGCGGCAACGCCGCAAAGCTGTTCGGACTGAAGGAAGCATGATCGCACTGGCTGGCCGCCGCGAGCGATCGCCGCAGCAATCATTCTTCCCGGCAGTTGATCGGTAAGGTCCCGCAGGCGCCGTCAGTAACTTCGACGTTTCCGAGAAGCCGATCCGGCCTTTAGCCGTGCCGATCTCGTTTCGAGATCAGCCCAAACCAGCACGGCTGCAAATCCCAGAAATACGGCGATCACCGCTGCGCTCACCACGATTGCATCAGATGGCATCCTGGCCTCCCTGAAGTGGAAACATTCTCTCCGATCAGGAGTAACGGGCCTTGATGCGGGGTCAAATTGCGACCGCGGCCTGAAGCCTCAGGCGGCCCAACGCTGCTGCGGAGGCTGTAACTGGGCTTCCTCCTTCTGCGGCGAAGGGCGGGTTTGATAGTCGCCCCAAAGCAGCACGACCGCAAAGACCGTGAACATCGCTACCACCGCCGCGCACACCAGCATTGCATCATATGGCATCATGACCTCCCCTGAACCGGAGGCATTTTCGCCAATGAGGGAGAGCGGGGCTTTGATCCGGATCAAATCGCGACGGCGGTCTGGCGATCTGGTTCGGCAAACTGCCTTACGCGGCGGCCAGGGCCTCGGCGCGCGCCGGATCCACCAGGCAGACGCTTCCCGGCATGATTTCGATCACGCCATCACGCTCCAGCTTGGTGAAGGTGCGGCTGACGGTCTCGATGGTCAGGCCGAGGTAATCGGCGATGTCCTGGCGGCTCATCGGCAGCGGCACCACCTTCGACGGGCTCCCGAGCCGGGCCAATCGATCGCGCCAGCCGATCAGGAAGGTTGCGACTTTCTCCTCGGCGGAACGGCGGCCGAGCAGAACCATGTGGTCCTGGGCCTGACTGAGTTCGCGAACCGTCAATTCGTTGATGCGGCGCAACAGATGCGGCTTGTCCTCGATAAATCGTGCGAAGGAAGTCCGGGAGAACCGGCAAACGACAACCGCTCCGATCGCGTCGGCGGAAAAGCTGTGACGTGCGGAAGCGGAGGTGCCCAGGAAATCGCCGGGCAGGGCGAATCCGACGATCTGCCGGCGGCCGTCGGGCAACAGCTTGTAAAGGCGCATGACGCCTTCCAGCAGATTGTAGAACGAAGTTGTCAACTCCTCCTGCGCGAATACCGTGTCGCAGGATGTGAAATGGACATGGCGGCCGAGATGCTCCAGTCCGCGCAGTTCGGCCTTGTCGAGCGCCGCGCAGAGGCTGGACTGGCGCACCGCGCAATCGGCACAGGGCTCTCCGTTTGCCTCATTTGCGACCAGGGAAAACTTCATGCGACACTCCGGGATGGGCCTGGCTGCAACCGGAATGTGCGCCCGAGCCTCTTGATCGGTTCCATCTTAACGGATTGCTGGCGACACCGTTGATTCAGATCAAACGACGGCCAACTTCGTCGCCTTATCAGGACTCGTCCCACCGCCATGGCGGCAATCGAGATCGATTCGCAATGCCGCGACTTCTCCTGCGCCAGACCCTGATCGCACTGCTGCTGATGACCCCGGCTCTGGCAGCGTCACCTGCCGAACAGCGCGGCAAGGCCTTTGCCCAAGCCCATTGTGCGCGGTGCCATTCCATCGACCACATGACCAAGAGCCGGCTTCAGGCCGCATCGCCGTTTCGAACCCTGCATCTGCGCTACCCGGTCGAAACGCTTGGCGAGGCTTTCGCGGAAGGAATCTACACCGGTCATGCGGCGATGCCGTCGGACCAACTCAGTCCTGACCAGATCCACGATCTCTTGTCATTTCTGAAGACCTTCGAATAAATCCGCCGCGAGCCGTCAGGGCAGCGCCTGGACGGTCCAGGCCACCATCCCCTTTGCAATTCGAGCGAACGCATCGTTGAAGGCCGCGACGGCTGCGGAAGGTTCGAGCTTGTCAAATTTCTGGCTGTCCTCAAACAGGCGCGACGCAATCACCTTGCCGCCCTTGTCGAGAATCCTTGCCGACAATCCGATCTCGGCGGTCGGTCCGGAATCCGTCGCAATCCGGAAACGCCTGACGTCGATCAGAAGCTGGAAGTCGGTCTCGCCGATATCCGCGGCGCGCAGCGGGCTGTGAGCGATATCGTAGTTCTCGAAGCTCTCGATCAGTCGTGCCTGCAACAGTTTGGGAATGCTGTCGGCCCAGAGAAATTCGGCGAAATCGGGATATTCTCCGACCGGCGAAAACAGCATTCGCTGTGTCTCCAGCATCGCGACCGCGGTCGGCTCCGGAAGTGCCAGCTGCCCCTTGATGGTCTTTCCCGGGGCTGGAAGGTCCTTCGCCGCAAGCAGGTCATAGGTGATCTTTTGCGCCGGCGCGCCGCCGCCTGTCATCTTCTCAACCCCGGCGATAATGCCGTCGAGCTTGCCGGTGTTTCGCGCCAGCCCTTCCGAAAATATCTTGAAGTTGGCGATCGTGTCTTTCAGCGGTTCGGAATTTTCGCTCAGCACGGAATCGACCTTGCGCAACGCATCGCGGGCGGCCTCCGTCATGCTTTGGCCGGCGCCGGGTTCAGCAATCAGCACAGGGACCTCGCCGGAGCTGATCGGCAGCGTGCCACCTTCGAGGGCAATCACCGGGACCCCGGTCAACCCCTGGAACTCGAGGCCGACCTTGGTGTCGGACCGCACCGGCGTCGTCGTGGCTACCGAGATAGCTGCATTGACGCGGCGCGGGCTGTCCGGCACGAGGCCGAGCTCGGTCACCTCGCCGACCCGGATGCCGTTGAACAGCACCGCTGCGCCGACCAGGAGCCCCGGCACCGAGCCATCGAATTGCACGTGATAGGTCTTACGCGGACCGAGCCCGCCGGTATTGTGAAGCCAATACACGAAGCCGAACACGGCTATGATCGCCGCCAGCACGAAGGCACCGACAATGACGAAGGGAGCGCGGGTTTCCATCTCTTCAGCTCGCTTTGGGTTGCAGCATCTGGGAGCGCTTGCCATGAAAATAGGCCCGCACCCAGGGATGCTGGGATTGAAGCAGTTCGCGCATCGATCCGATGGCGACGATCTTGCCGTCCGCTAGCGCCGCGACGCGATCGCACTCGGTATACATGCTGGCAAGATCATGGGTGACCATGAACACCGTCAGCCCCAGCGTTTCTTGCAAGGTCTTGATCAGGGCGTCGAACTCGCCGGCGGCGATTGGGTCCAGACCCGAGGTCGGCTCGTCGAGAAATACGATCGCGGGGTCCAGCGCGAGCGCGCGGGCCAGCGCCACGCGCTTGGTCATGCCGCCCGACAATTCCGAGGGAAACTTGTCGGCATCCTCCGGCGACAGCCCAACCATTTCCAGCTTTGCGATCGCGATCTCGTCCATCAGCGCCTGCGACATCACCAGATTCTCGCGCAGCGGGAACTGGATGTTCTGCCGCACCGTGAGCGACGAGAACAGCGCACCTTGCTGGAACAGAATACCCCACCTGCCCGCGGCGCTCTGGGTACTGCGATCTTCGCTGCGACCGATCGCACGACCCATGACCTCGATCTCGCCGCTCCGCCGCGGAATGAGCCCGATGATGGTTCGCATCAGCACCGTCTTGCCGCCGCCGGAAGCCCCGACCAGGCCGAGGATTTCACCCTTTCGGACATCGAGCGAGAGATGGTCGATCACGATCTGCTTGCCGAAACCGACCACAAGGTCATGGACGCGTATCGCGAACTGCGGCGCCGCCTGCTGCATCGTTACATTCCGATTGATGCAAAAAATATTGCGAACATTCCGTCAAGCACGATCACCAGAAAGATCGACTTCACCACCGAGGTCGTCGTCTGCCGGCCAAGCGATTCGGCGCTTCCCTTGACCCGCAGGCCTTCGCTGCAGGCGACGACGCCGATCGCGAGTGCCATGAACGGCGCCTTGATGATGCCCACCTCGAAGCTGGTCACGGATACCGCGTCGTGCAGCCGCGCGATGAAGATCGCGGGTCCCATGCCGCCGTAGAATTGCGCTACCAGGCCGCCGCCGTAGAGCGCGGCCATCGACCCGATGAAGCTGAGGATCGGCAGCGCGCAGATCAACGCAACGATGCGGGGCAAAATCAGCACTTCGACCGGATCAAGGCCCATCGTCGACAGCGCATCGATTTCCTCGCGCATCTGCATCGAGCCGAGCTCGGCGGTATAGGCGCTGCCCGAGCGGCCGGCGACCATGATCGCGACAATCAGCACGCCGAGTTCGCGCAGCACCAGGATGCCGACCATGTCGACGACGTAGGAATCGGCGCCGAACTTGCGGAAATGAAAGATGCCTTGCTGGGCGATAATCGCTCCGATCAGGAAGGTGATCAGCACCATGATCGGGATCGCCTGCCAACCGACCTTGTAGAGCTGATAGACCAGGGACGTCAGCCGCAGCGACCGCGGCCTGCGCAACACGCCGATGAGCGCCATGAAAAGCGAGCCCAGCATTTGCAGGAACACGGCGACGTCTTCTGTTGCATTGACCGCGGAACGGCCGACGTCGTTGACCTTGACCACGACCGGATTGAGCGGAGGTACCGGCGCGGGATTGTGACGATTGACCCCGTGAACTTCCGCGATCAGGCCGGCATAGTCGTCGGCAACGCCGACGACCTCTGTGCGATGACCCGCGGACGCTGCACGGCGCGAAATCTTCTCGAGCAGCCAGGCTCCGATCGTGTCGAGCTCGCGTACCTCGGTTAAATCAAGCCTGACGCTCTGCGAGCGGTCGAGCTGCGGTGCGACCGCGCCGGTAAGCGTCTCCAGCGCCGTTACATTGGCCGCGGTCCAGGACCCGCCTGGACGCAATTCAAGCACATCGCCTGACGGCGTGGCCGTCAACAGAGGTGGAGACGCCAAAATCGATGCTCCTCTTCAATGGCAACGGTTATTTTCTAGACCCTGCTGCGGAGCCAACGTTGACCTGCCTCAATACGCCCCGGCGGTCGGACGCTGTGTTGTTGACGCAAATCAAGGGCGCTAGCTTGGGTTCGCATAGCATTCGGGCCGGATTATGCAGCAAAGGCAAAGCCGGTGTTCGAATCAAGCGAACTGAGAGATGAGCTGCAGGCGCTCAAGGACGACGTGTCACGGCTGCTGAACACGACGGGCGAAGGGATTTTCGACGCCTCGAAGACCCGCGCCGAAGCCCTCGCCGACCAGATCAAGGCCGCGCTGGACGATCTTGGCGAAACCCTGCGTCACGAGGAGGGCCATCTGGAGGAAATCATATCGGAACGTCCAATCGCATCGCTGGCCTCGGCATTCGCGCTGGGCGTCGTGGTCGGATGCATGTTGAGGAGGCACTGAGATGAACACCGAGAATGTCGTCAAAAACCTGCGCGTGCTCTGGCGCACCGACAGGATTATCGCCGACATCCGCATGCGGCATCTGCTTGTCGGTCTGGGCTTGAGGGCATTTGCGGCGTTGATCGCGGCGTTTGGCCTGTTGATGCTTGAGCTGGCAGCCTATTTCGCGCTGGTCCAGATCTGCAGTGTGATTTCCGCCGCAGCCATTCTCGGCGGTGTCAACTTCGCGATCGCTGCGATTCTGTTCGCGATCGCGGCGCGGCCGCCGAGCGGGCGTGAGCTCGAGCTTGCGAACGAAATCCACAGTTCTTCGATCGATGCGCTGCAGCTCGAGGCGCGGGCGCTGCAGTCGCAGCTGTCCGGAGTGATCCACCATCCGTTGAACGGAATCCTGCCCATGCTGCTGGTGCCGCTGATCACGATCATCATGAAGAGTCTGAAAAAGCCGGCCGCAACCCGGGCCGCCGCGGCTTCGACCGCGGCCGAGCAGAAATGATCCGCTATGATGGCCTTAAGCCGCCGAAAGCCGAGAGAGAGCTACTCCAACATGCAAACCGCCAATTCCAGGCCGATCCTGAACAGCTCGCTTCCGGCGCAGTTTCGCCAGATCCGTATCGAGCTTGCACGCGAACCCGGTCATCCCCTCGGCGACAGCGCCGTCGCCTACGTCATCATCGCGCCGCTCGACGCCGACGACCGGATCGATCCGGAACTCTGGCGGGCGCATCGCGGGGCTTGCCGGGTCGCGCGATTGCGGCCGGACCAGGAAGACGACCATGGTCGGCTGGTTCACCGCCAGGGTGGCGGTTGGGCGTTCCACTACGACAAAGCGCCGGACGAGATCGGATTTCACTTCGCCGATGAATGCTTCGTGGCAGGCGAATATGTCTCGATCAATGAGGGCGGCAAGCTGCACACCTACCGCGTTGTGTCGGTGTCCCATCTGTAGCGCGCTTGAATGTCATCAGGGTCCGTTTCGAAAACGCGAATCCGGAAATGATGCTTGCTTCAAAGCATGAGCTTCACGTCGCAAAGTCCGTGCTCGACCGGATCCGCCTTGATCGTGAAACCAAGGTTCCGGCACATCTCCAGCATGACCGTATTTTCCTGAAGCACGTCGCCAGAGACCGTTTTCAATCCCTCGAATCTGGCATATTCGATCATCAGCTGCATCAATGCCCAGCCCAGCCCTTTACCCTTGAGATCGGATCTGAGCAGGATCGCATATTCGCCGGTCTCGTAAATCGAATCCGAGTGAATCCGAACCACGCCGACCAACTCGCCGGTGACTTCGTCGAGCGCCACAAAGGCCATCGCGCGGGCGTAGTCGAGCTGAGTCAGGCGCGCGATGAACTCGTGGGTAAACTCCTTCATCGGTGCGAAGAACCGGAGCCGCAGATCCTGGGGGGTGACGTGGCGCAGCAATTCGTGGATCAGCGGCTCGTCCTCGGGGCGGATCGGACGCACGAAAAACCGCAAGCCGTCCTTGACCTCGATATGCCGCTGCCATTGCGACGGATAGGGCCGCACCGCGAAATTGGCAGGGCCCGAGCCCGCGAACTTTCGCTCCACATGCCCGACCACGACGCGGGCATCGACCGCCAGTACGCCGGCCGGATCCGCCAGCAGCGGATTGATGTCCAGTTCGCGGATTTCCGGAATGTCCGCGGCCATCTGCGCCAGCTTGACCAGCACCATCGCCACGGCATTCGGTTTGACCGCGGGAACGTCGCGATAGGCGCGCAACAACCGCGAGACGCGGGTCCGCTCAATCAGGTCGCGGGCCAGCTGCAGATCGAGCGGTGGAAGTGCCAGCGCCCTGTCGTTGATGACCTCGACCGCCGTGCCGCCGCGGCCGAAAACGACAACGGTGCCGAAGGTCGGGTCGTCGGCAAGGCCGACGATCAATTCACGTGCCTTGGGCTGCACCACCATGGCCTGCACGATGACGCCGGAAATCCGCGCTTCCGGGCGAAGCGCTTTCGCCCGCGCGAGGATGTTGGCGGTCGCGGCGCGCACCGCATCGACGCTGGTAAGGTTGAGAACGACGCCGCCAACGTCGGATTTATGAACAATGTCGCGCGACATGATCTTGAGCACCACGGTGGCGCCCTGGGCGAACAGTTCGGAAGCGTGGGCGACGGCCTGCTCGGCGTCCACCGCGGCAAACGTCGGCACCATCGGGATATCATAGGTCCCAAGCAGTTGGCTGACCTCGATCGGGTCAAGCCACTGGCGGCCGTCGGCAAGGGCATCGGCTACAATCCGCCGGGCAGCATCGATATCGGGCGCAAAGTTGCTCGGCATCGCCGGCGGAACCTGCGCAAGTGCCGCCACCACCTCGCGGTGCTGCACCAGATGCATGAAGCCGCGCACGGCGTCATCTTCGGTGGGATAATTCGGAATCCCGGCGCCGCTCAGCAGATCGATGATCTTCTGGTCCGCGCCGACCCAGACCGCGAGCACCGGCTTGGCCGAGCGGGAGTTTTGCCGGCGGTATTTGGCGACAAGCCCGGTAACGGTTGCGGCAATTTCGTCAGCCGGAGCAATCGCGGTTTGAACGTTCATCACCAGGACCGCATCGTTGCCGGCGTCGGCCAGCAATGCCTCGAGTGCCGCCGCATAACGCGCGGCGTCAGCGTCGCCGACGATATCGATGGGATTCGATCCCGACCAGGTCGGCGGCAGGACGGCGTCGAGCCTCTGGCGGATCGCGGGTGTGATTGAGGCGGGGATTCCTCCGAGTTCGCAAAGCCGGTCAACCGCAAGAACACCGATACCTCCGCCATTGGTCAGCATCGCCAGCCGCTTTCCCTGGGGCTGTTCGACACGCCCGAGCGTCTCGGCGCAGTCGAACAATTCGCGCAAATCCGACACCCGCAGGATACCGGCGCGGCGGAACGCGGCATCGTAGACCGCGTCCGAACCAGCCAGCGCGCCGGTGTGGGTCGCCGCCGCCTTGGCGCCTTGCGCCATGCGGCCGGATTTGACGACAACGACCGGCTTGATTCTGGCGGCAGCGCGCGCCGCCGACATGAACTTGCGCGCATCCTTGATAGCCTCGACATAGAGCAGGATCGCGCGCGTCCGGCCGTCCATCGCAAAGTAGTCAAGCAGATCGGCGATATCGACGTCGAGCTGGTCGCCGATGGAAACCATCCCGGAAAAACCCACCCCGCGCTGCGCCGCCCAGTCCACCATGCCTGCGGCGATCGCGCCCGACTGGGAGATCAACGCCAGATTTCCCGCAACCGGCATGTGCGCGGAGAAACTCGCATTGAGGGCTGCATTTGGCATCATGATGCCAAGGCAGTTCGGGCCGATCAGCCGCATTCCGTATTTATGTGCGGCGTGTTCGGCAGCCTCCGCCAGCGAGCCGGCACCATGGCCGAGACCTGCGGGGATAATGACGGCACCGGCGGCGCCGAGCTTTCCCGCCTCCTCGATGATCCCGGCGACCGCGGTCGGCGGCGCCGTGATCACCACAAGTTCGGGCACGAACGGCAGTTTGCTCAAGCTTTCGACCGTGGCGACGCCGTCGATCTCGGCATGGCGCGTATTCACCAATCCGAATTCGCCCTTGAATTTGGCCTTTTGAATATTGCCGAGAACGGCCCGTCCGACGGAAGCCGGGCGCGGACTAGCACCGACCAGCGCGACCGAACGTGGCGAAAGCAGATTTTTCAGACGATAAATGGACATGAGCTCGATCGCCCGGCCAGCGCTGGCCCGGATGTTATGGAATCATGAAGCGTGTTGTGCGCCAAGGCCTGGCTAATGCGACATCATAACCCAGCAAGGCGGCCGTTCGATGACGGTCTTGGTGGCGCCACCCCAGATGATTTCGTTCAACCGCGAATGGCGGTAGGCGCCCATGACCAGAAGGTCGATCGCGTTCGCCTTCACATAGGCCTCGAATACCTTTCCGACCGAACTGCCTTCGATTTTCACCGTTTCAAACGCAGCCGTGACGCCGTGCTCGGCAAGATGGCTGACGAGCGCCGCGCCGGACTCCAGTTCCGCCGGTGTTTTGCGGTCGGTCGCGGTAACGATGCGCACATGCGCAGCCACTTGAAGCATGGGCAGCGCGTCGGCAACGGCGCGCGCGGCCGGCGCGGTATGATCCCAGGCGATCACGACCTCGTCGAAGACCACTGCCAGATCGGCGACGAATTCCTCCGGGCACATGAGAATCGGCCTGCCGGATTCGAATATCAGCCGCTCAACGATTTTTTCCGATTGGCCGCCATCCGCTTTGACCGGAACCAGCGACATGTCCTTGAGCCGGGCCGAGCGCGCAAAATTCGCCGGGATATCCGAGGCGTCAAGCCGGCTTATCGTTTGCTCGTTGCGCACGCCAAAGCTCGTGGCCGCGGCGTCGAACGCCTTCAGCAAGCCATGGGCGTCCGATACGCTGCGCACGGCCTCGGCCACCGCGGCGTTGTCCAGATCGGACGAGATCATTACCTTCGGCCGGACCCAGATTTCCTCTTCGACGGCGATGGCGGTAACCTTCGCGCCGAGGTCGCCGGCCACTGCCACGCACTTGCCGATCGCGGCAATCGCGGCCTTCCCCGGCTCACCGACGAGCGGCAACAGGATATCCTTGATCGGCATGCTCGCTCTCCTTTCCGGATATCGATAGGTGCCGGCGCGCAAGATGGTGTTGATCTTCGTCAAACGGACGCCGCAAGATATTTGATCGAGGTCAAGGGCTCGCCGGCCCGCCGGCCTATGCAGTAGTAGGTTGCTGGTCCCCACGGCTTGGCTGCGGAGTAGAACATGCTTGCGATGGTACTGCCGGCGCCGGGGGCGGCGCTCCGGATGCAGGAGCGCGCCGATCCCAGCCCGGGTGACGGGGAAATTCGCGTCAAGGTGAGCGCGTGCGGGGTGTGCCGGACCGACCTTCACGTCGTCGATGCCGAGCTCCCCGGTATCAAATACCCGATTGTTCCGGGCCATGAAATCGTCGGCCGCGTCGATCTCATTGGCGGCAATGTCACCGCCCACCGGATCGGCGACCGTGTCGGTATCCCCTGGCTTGGATACACCTGCGGCGTCTGCCGCTTCTGCAAGGAGGGCATGGAGAATCTCTGCGATCACCCGCTGTTTACCGGCTACACCCGGGACGGCGGTTTCGCCACCCACACCATTGCCGACGCACGCTTTGCTTTTCCGCTCGGCGAAGACGGCGACGATGTTTCAATCGCACCACTATTGTGCGCCGGCCTGATCGGCTGGCGGTCGCTGGTGATGGCCGGCAGCGCGGAGCGGCTCGGCATTTATGGCTTCGGCGCCGCCGGACATATCGTCGCCCAGATCGCACGCTGGCAGGGCCGCTCGGTCTATGCCTTCACCCGATCAGGTGACACAGCCGCGCAGGATTTTGCCCGCCGCCTCGGCGCGGTGTGGGTCGGCGCGTCGGATCAGCGGCCCGACACGCCGCTCGATGCTGCCATCATCTATGCCCCGGCCGGAGAACTGGTGCCGGCGGCACTGCGCGCGGTCCGCAAGGGCGGCCGGGTGGTCTGCGCGGGCATCCATATGAGCGACATTCCGAGCTTTCCCTACGATATTCTCTGGGAGGAGCGGCAGCTGGTGTCGGTTGCCAACCTGACGCGCCAGGATGGATTGGATTTCCTCAAGATCGCTCCGCAGGCGGGAATCCGGACGCAGACGACGGCATTTCCGCTGGCCGAAGCCAACGAGGTCCTGACAAAGTTGCGGACCGGGCAAATCCTGGGCGCTGCCGTCCTCCAACCATAGATCGGCCGGCGCATGACAACCTCGGTGACAGCCGACAGCCGCATGCAGGAGCGTGTCTTTGCGTTTCTGACCGATCCTGCCGCGCATCCGGCCGTACATCGAATCGATACCCATGCGGCCTCGGTCTTTCTCGAGGGCGCGCGCGCGCTGAAGATCAAGCGGGCCGTCCGCTTTCCCTATCTCGACTATTCGACGCTCGAGAAACGCAAAGCCGCCTGCGACGAGGAGATAAGAATAAACAGCCAGTTCGCGCCGCAGATCTACCATCGCGTCGTCCCGATCACGCAAGACCGGGATGGCTCGCTTCAGATCGAGGGAAAGGGTTCAGCGGTCGAATACGCGATCGAAATGACGCGCTTTGACGAGCGCCAGACCATCGATCATCTGGCGGAAAAAGGTCCGCTCGATCCCGATCTGGTCGACGCCATGGCCGAGGCGATCGCGGCCTCCCACGTCAATGCGCCGGTTGCGGCGGCCGAGCCCTGGCTCGCGTCGATCCCGGATTTCATCGAGGGCAATACCGCGGCGTTTCGAGCCGCGGCCTGCTTCGCCGCTGCCGGGATCGACGACCTCGCGAACACGTCGCTATCGGCGTTTCAGCGGATTCGCAGCCTGCTCGAAAACCGCGGCAGGCAGGGATACATACGGCGCTGTCATGGCGACCTGCATCTGGCCAACATCGTTCTGATCGATCACAAGCCCGTTCTGTTCGACGCCATCGAATTCGATCCCGACCTCGCCTCGGTCGATGTGCTCTACGATCTCGCGTTTCCGGTCATGGACCTGATCCGCTACGGCCGGCAAGCGGCTGCGAATGCGCTACTCAATCGATATTTGAATGCGACATCCGACCAAAACCTCGATGCGCTCGCTGCACTTGCCTTGTTCATCTCGCTGCGCGCCGCTATCCGCGCCAATGTCCTGCTGGCCCGCCTGGGACGGACTAGCGAAGACCGAGCTGGTGTCATGGCATCGGCGCAAGCCTATTTCGAGCTGGCGCGAGTGGCGATCCACCCTCCAGCGCCGAAACTGATCGCGATTGGCGGGCTTTCCGGGACCGGAAAATCCGCACTCGCGCGCGCGCTGGCGCCTCGCATTGCGCCGCAACCGGGAGCCGTGATCCTGCGCAGCGACGTTCTGCGCAAGCAGCTGTTTGAGGTCGGTGAAACGGATCGGCTGCCGGAACGCGCCTATCAGCCGGAGATCACGCGGCAAATCTACCAGATCCTCGTGCAGCGCGCCTCGCGAATTCTGGCTCAGGGTCATTCCGTCGTCGTCGACGCGGTGTTTGCGCAAGGCTCGGAGCGCGATGCAATCCGCGCTGCCGCCGTCAAACTGAATGTTCCCCTTGTCGGGCTCTTTCTCGTGACCGACCTTGCGACCCGACAGAGCCGGGTCGGCCGGCGCCAGCGCGACGCATCCGACGCGACGCCCGAGATCGCCGGGCTTCAGGAGAAATATGACATCGGCGCGGTCGATTGGGCGGTTATCGATGCATCCGGCACACCGGAGCAAACCCTGATACAATGCCAGGAACGGGTCGACCATCATGAGCCGGTTCAGGGATCGATAGCGTAAACCAGCGATGCCGCCATCCCGGAAAACAGCCAGCAAAGCCGCTCTCCGGACCAAGCGGACGCGGCAGCCACGCCGCATCCCTGTTTCCCGGCTTGGTTCGGGGACCGCGTGCGACACGGCGTTTCGCGTGGTGGCGCGCCGCTGCCTTGCCGAGCTGACGGCCAATCACCAGGCGACCTGCAACGGCGATCCCACCGCCCTGCACCAGATGCGCATTGCGCTTACCCGCCTGCGCACCGCCATCCTGTTCTTCTCGCCAATGGTCACCGACTCCCGTCGGGCGCATATCCGGGCTGAACTGAATTGGCTGAACGGCCATCTGGGCGCCGTGCGGGATCTGGACGTCGCGATCGGGCAGCTCAAGGCCGCCAACAGGCGGCGGCCGCGCGCGGTACTCCATTATCGGTCCTGGACCGCGAGGCGGACGAACGCCCATCGCCTTCTGGCCCGCACGCTTCGATCGGCCAGATATCGGCACTTGGTCAAGAGCACATCCGCTTGGGTCGAGCACGGGCCCTGGTCTGTCAAGATGGGAGCCCAGGCCGGGCTGGAGCGCGCTACCCCGATCGCGACTTACAGCATGGACGCGCTCACGGGGTGGGAAGAAAAGCTTCTGAAGAAGTCCCGCAAGCTCGATGACATGAGCGCAAAGAAGCGGCATCGATTGCGTCTCCTGAACAAGAAGCTGTGCTATTCGATTGAATCTCTCAAAGAGCTGTTTCCTGACAAGCGATTTTCGCGACAGCAGATCGCCCTGAAGTATCTGCGCAAGGCGCAAAGATCGCTCGGAGAATTGAACGACGACGCCAACAGCCAGTCTCTGGCGGCCGCGCTGCACCGCGACGGCGTCAAGGTGCCATTTGGGTTTCTCAGCCCAAAACGCGAAAAGCGCCTGCTACGGACGGCGGCAGCGGCCTACCAGAAGCTGGCGGCGCTGCAGCCGCGTTGAGCCTGAAGATCACTGCCGGACGTAATCTCCGGGCGCATCGGGCAGGCTCTGACTGTCCGCATTCGCAACACCCATCCGTGGTGGCTCGGACGGCTCGCCGGATCGTGCCGTCAGCCACCTGGTCCATTCCGGCCACCACGAGCCTTCGACCCGCGGCGCGGCCTTCAACCATTCGTCAGGACCGACATAGGGCGCGTCCTTTTTCTTGGTGGCGACCTGATAGAAATGGCCCGGCTGGCCCGGCGGCGCCACGATGCCGGCATTGTGGCCGCCACTGGTCAGCAGGTAGGTCACGTCGGCGTCGACCTGATAATTTATCTTGTAGGTGGATTTCCAGGGCGCCACGTGATCGCGAACCGTTCCGGCCACGAACATCGGGATACGGATATCGGACAGCACGATCGGCTTTCCATCGACCAGATAGCGGCCCTCGGCGAGGTCGTTGTGCAGGAACAGCTTGCGCAGATATTCGGAATGCATCCGGGACGGCAAGCGCGTGGCGTCGGCGTTCCAGGCCATCAGGTCGCTGGGGGGCGCCCGCTCGCCCATCAGATAGTCGCGTGTAATCCGCGACCAGATCAGATCGTTCGAACGCAGCAACTGGAAGGCGCCTGCCATTTGCGTCGTATCGAGAACGCCGCGCTCCGACATCATGTCTTCGAGAAATGAAACCTGGCTTTCATTGATGAACAGGGTCAGTTCGCCGGCTTCGGTAAAATCCGTTTGCGCCGCAAGCAGGCTGATCGTTTTCAGCCTGCCGTCGCCCTCCCGCGCCATGGTGGCGGCAGCCATCGACAGCAGGGTACCGCCCAGGCAATAGCCGAGCGCATGAACTTGCCGATCCGGCACGATCTTTCCGATGGTCGCGAGCGCGGCTTCGATGCCGAGGCTGCGATAATCGTCGAAGGCGATATCGCGGTCCGCCGGCCCCGGATTGCGCCATGAGATCATGAAAACGGTGAAACCTTGACCTGTGAGGTACTTCACCAGCGAGTTCTGCGGCGACAGATCGAGGATGTAGTATTTCATGATCCAGGCCGGCACGATCAGGATCGGCTCCGGATGCGCCTTGTCGGTCGCGGGATAGTACTGGATCAGCTCGATCAGTTTGTTGCGGAAAACCACCTTGCCGCGCGAGGTCGCAACGGTTTCGCCGACCACGAAATCCCGATTGCCGTCCGGCTGCTTGCCGGCGGACAGCAAGTACTTCAGGTCGGCGCACCAGTGCTGCCAGCCGGATACGAAGTTCTCGCCACCGCTCTGGAACGCCTTCTGCAGCACTTCGGGATTGGTCGCGGCGAAGTTTGACGGCGCCAGCATATCGAGCACCTGGCGCACCGAAAACTCGACGATCGCCTCGTTTTGCGGCGCCACCCCGCGGACGCCGGTGGTCGCGTTATGCCACCACTGCTCCTTCAGAAGGAACGCCTGCGCCAGCATGTTGAACGGCGGACTTTCCCACTCGGGCCTGGCAAAACGCCGATCCTGCGGCTGCGGCTTGATCAGCGACCATGGTCCCTGATTCGACGACAAATAGTGAACCGAAGCATCGAAAAACCTGGCCGCGCTTCGCAGCGCGTCCTGGGATATTTCCATCTGCCGCTGCGGCGAGGTCGCCAGATGCGAGGCCCAGTCGATATAGGCGAGTGACAGCGCAACCGGAGATATGCCGCCGGTCAGGCGCGCCAGCATTGCGTGGAGCGCGCGATCGGCCTGATGGGTTTCCGGCAGCTCGTCGTGCCCGGTTTCGGCGGGTTGATCGGGGGCGGGTTTGGCCGAGGTGACCGCACCGGGGCTTTCGCCGTAACCCGGGGCATGCGCGGGACATGGCAGTCTGGGGGCCTCAAGCCTGGTCAAGGTCGCGGTCGGCTGCACGGCGTCGCTCGCTTTCATCAATCGGACTTCAGATCCCGCGCAAAGGACCGGTCAGCTCTCGGGCCGGTTCGCGAGCAGGTTCGAGGTGAGTTCGATCATGCGTTCGCCATGCTTGAAGAGCCGCTCACTGTCACGCCGGACGAAGTCGACCTGGTGCTGGGCGCATTCTTCAGCCATCGTTTTCAGGTTCTTGACGGAATGCGCTCCGGCCAGCTTTGAGACGAATTCGGAGAACAGGTGCATCTCGGTTCGCGTACGCTCCAGCATTTCGTTGCTGGCGAACATCATCTCCTCAAGCATCACCTGTTGCGCGCCGAACATGAATTCCAGGCCATGCTTGTTCGCCCTGGCCAGCCCTGCTGCGGCGTCGGTCGCCGGTTGTTCAGCAATTGCGGCAGGCTGTTGCAAAAACTCCGTCATGACGGCCTCCCATCTTGCGTTTTAAAAAGCATACCGCCTGCCCCAGGGTCGGCATTGAGCTGTATCAAATTGACCACGGCGCGACCTTCCCTTGACCTGCGTCAAATCAGGAAATGCCGGCTGGCATAACGTGCCGAATATCGGTTTTGCTCTCGAACCTTCGGAGGCCCCCATGCGCGCCCATCAGATCATGACCCGGCCGGTCATCTCGGTCACACCCGAAACCACCATCGTCGAGGCGGCAAACACCATGCTTGCGAAGCATATCAGCGGCCTTCCGGTGGTCGATGCCGCGGGCAAGCTGGTCGGCATCGTCTCGGAGGGCGATTTTCTCCGCCGCAGCGAGATCGGCACCCAGCGCAAGCGTGGCCGCTTTCTGAAATTCATTGCCGGCCCGGGCAAGGAGGCATCCGATTTCGTGCACGAACACGGCCGCAAGGTCGCCGAGATCATGACTGAAGAGCCTCTCACCATCACCGAGGACACCGAACTCGGCGAAATCGTGCAGCTGATGGAAAGCAACAATATCAAGCGGCTGCCGGTAACGCGCGGCGACCAGCTCGTGGGCATCGTGTCGCGTTCCAATTTGTTGCAGGCGGTGGCGAGCCTGGCCCGCGAAATCCCCGATCCCACCGCCGACGACGATCACATTCGCAACCGCGTCATCGACGCGCTCGCCAAGAACGACTGGTGCCCGTTCGGGCTCAGTATCGTGGTGCGCGACGGCATCGTCCATCTGAGCGGCGTCATTACCGAAGAGCGTTCCCGCAAGGCCGCGATCGTCGCCGCGGAGAATGTCACCGGGGTGAAGAAGGTTCACGACCATCTGTGCTGGGTCGACACCATGTCCGGGATGTATCTGAATTCACCGGAGGACGACGGGCTGGCGAAGGCGAGCTGATCAGGGAAGGTTGCGACAATGATACTGACAATCCTGATATCGTCCATCCGGTCTGCGCTGCGATCGCTTCGGTCGCGCATCAGCCCGCTCAAAGTAGCTTACCGTCGGGTCCAAAGAACGGGTGCGGCCCGTCAAATTCCCCGATCGGCACCTGATGCGTGACGACGCTGCCGAATCCCTCGCCGGGAAACCAGGCGTGCAGATGAAACGCCGGCGGTTCGACCTTGAACGATGGTTCGCGCAATTCGGCAAGGTCGAGGTCGACGGCGTGATTTGGCGCGGGACAGATCGTGGTCGGGACACCCGCGAACATCGTCAGCGTCGCGCGGTGGACGTGACCGGTGGCGATCAGTTGCACCCGCGGATGATGCCGGACGATGTCGGCGAGGTCGCCGGCATTGAGGAGATTCTGGCGGTCCATGTGCCAGATGCCGGCTTTGAACGGCGGGTGGTGCAGGAAAAGCAGCGCGGGACGATCCGGCTCGGCCGCCAGCGTCGCGTCGAGCCATTGCAGCGTGACGGCTTCGAGTTCGCCATGCGGCTTGCCGTGCACGCTGGAATCCAGCAGCAGCAGATCGAGCCCGCCGATCCGGACGCGCTGGTCGAGCGGGCCTGCGGGGTGGGCGTAGGCGTGCGGAAACGCGGCGCGCATCATCGCGCGTGAATCGTGATTGCCGGGAATGCCGACCCACGGCCGTTTGAGCGGCGCCAGCAGGCGCGTGAGATATTCGTATTCCTCGGGCGTCGGCGTATCGGCGAGGTCGCCCGAGATCACCACGAGATCGGGTTTTGGTGCGAATGCGTTCAAGGCGGCGACACAGCGCTGCAGCGCGCGGGCGGTGTCGACGCGGCCGTAGGCCAGCGCGCCGGGCGGCTTGATGTGCAGATCGGAAATCTGGGCGATCAGGACGGGATTTGACATCGGCCTTCCCTGGAAGTGATGAGGTGTGAGTGAAACGGTCCGGTATTTTGATACCTCAAATGGGAGGGGGCAGCCGCCAATTTCCTACTTTGCATGGGGTTGTTTTCGATATTTTGTTTGTCCGGCCGCGCAAGCCACCGCCGCCACCTGAATTATCAAGCTTCAGTCCTCCGCCGGCAGCAGCCGGACAGCATCCGGCGTGATCGAGAGTCCGATCCGGTCGCCGGCCCGGGCCTTGATGGTGTTGGGCGCATCGACGGTGAGAAGCTTGTCCGACGCGCCGCTGACGACGAGGCGCTGGCGGTCGCCGGTAAAGCTGACGCTATCGATGATCCCCGAAAGCGGGGTTGTCCCGGCATCGACCACGCCAATGGTTTCCGGACGGATCATGGCAACCGCGGCCTCAAGGCTGTGGCCCCCGCCGATCGGCTGCCGCCCGCCCGGCAGCACCAGATAACCGTTTTCGAGCGGCGCCTCGATGATGTTCGCCGCACCAATGAATTCCGCAACGAAGCGATTTTTCGGCGTGAAGTAGATCTCGCGCGGGGTGCCGATCTGGGCGATCTCGCCTTTTCGCATCACGACGATGCGGTCGCCGAGTTCCATGGCCTCGGACTGGTCGTGCGTCACATAGATCGCGGTGATGCCGAGCGCGCGCAGCAGGCGGTTGAGTTCGCCGCGCAGGCGGTCGCGAAGTGCGGCGTCGAGCGCGGTCAGCGGCTCGTCGAGCAACAGGATGCCGGGCCGGATCGCCACCGCGCGCGCCAGCGCCACCCGCTGGCGCTGGCCGCCGGAGAGCTGGTCGATCCGGCGGTTCTCCAGCCCCGTGATATTGGTCAGCGCCACCAGCTCGGCGACGCGCGCGGCGCGCTCCTGCCGCGGCACGCCCCGGATCTTCAGGCCATAGCCGATATTGTCGGCGACGCTCATGTTGGGAAACAGCGCGTAGGACTGGAACACCATGCCGACATTGCGCCGCTCGATCGGCACCGACGTCATGTCGCGTCCGTCAAACAGCACCCGGCCGCCGGCATCCGGCAGTTCGAGGCCGGCAATGATGCGCAGCATAGTGGTCTTGCCGCAGCCGGAGGGCCCGAGCAGTACCAGCGTCTCGCCCCTGGCAATGTCGAGCGTGGCAGGCTCCAGCGCGCGGGTGCCGTCGGCAAAGGTCTTGCCGCAGGTCTCGACGCGCACCGCCGCACCATGTCCCGCCGCGGCCGAGCTCATCGTGCCTGCTCCCTGTCGGCGAACATCTGCATCGCCACCAGCAGCGGAATGATCATGACAAAGAAAATCAGCGTATAAGCCGAAGCCACTTCCAGCCGCATCGAGGCGTAGGCATCGGCCAGGCCAATCGGCAGCGTTTTGGTCAGCGGCGTGTGCAGCATCCAGGTCAGGTTGAACTCGCCGAGCGACAGCGTCACCACCATCAGGCTGCCCGCGAGAATTCCCGGCAGTGCGTTGGGCACGATGACATCGCGAAATCGCCGCGCCGGCGAGGCGCCGAGCGACGCCGCGCCCTCGTCGAGCGTACTGATGTCGACAGTGGCGAACACCGCCATGACCGACCGCACCATGAACGGCATGGTGAAGACGACGTGGCCGGTGAGGATAAACAGCCAGGAGCGGCGGAATTCGCCAAAGCCCTGATAGGTCAAGAGCAGCGCCAGCGCGATCGCGAGCCCGGGAATGGCGAGCGGCAGCGTGATAATCTCCTCGACGATGCGCGACAGCCGCCCTCCCCGCACGTGCAAGGCGTAGGCCGCGGGAACGCCGGCGATCAGCGTGACCGCGAGCGTCGCCAGCGCGATCACGAACGACAGCAGAATGGTGCCGGCATAGAGATCCCAGACCTGGAACACCCATTGCAGGGTCACGCCCGAGGATATCCCGCGAAAGTAATTCACGGTGATCCCGGCCAGGATCGACAGGATCGCGGGCACCACCAGGAACGCGGCGACGAGCAGCGTGAACAGCAATTGTCCGGTGAAGATCAGGCGATCGCGCA
>Ga0302320_10003354_pt1 | contig 37318 bp, 29 predicted proteins | sample Bog_T0_3_FD_202130 | JGI IMG/M metagenome (GOLD analysis project Ga0302320, IMG submission 202130) | Peat permafrost microbial communities from Stordalen Mire near Abisko, Sweden - Bog_T0_3 | ecosystem: Environmental > Terrestrial > Soil > Wetlands > Peat | place: Sweden: Abisko, Stordalen Mire... | reverse complement strand
GGGCGTCCGGGCCCGCCCTTGGATCATTCCAAGACTCCGGGCGTATTTGGCCCATTCAAGACGGGCCGAGGGGATTCGTGCGGACCTGCAGGTATTCCCGGACGGGCCGGCCGCCCGTCCCTACCTCGAATCGTAGGTTGTGATTGTTTTGGTCAACCTGACCCCTTGTTGCGCCGCGCAACCAACCGTGTTTCACTTCCGCCCGGTGAATCCCCCAGGCTCTCCGCGACCGGTGCTCCTCTACGATGGCGAATGCGGGTTGTGCAACCGCGTCGTGCGGCTGCTTCTGCGCCTGGACCGGCGGGGCCGCATCAGCTTCGCGCCCCTGCAGGGCGGGCCCGCACAGGAATTCCTGCGGTCGCACAATCTTCCCGCCCGGGATTTCGACAGCCTGGTTTTCGTGCCGGATTGGGCGTCGCGCGGCCAGCCGGGATACCTGCTGCGCACCGAGGGGATCCGGGCCGCGCTGCGCCTGTGCGGGGCCGCCGGATGCCTTCTGTCGGGCGCCCTCGGGCTCCTGCCGACGGTCTGCCGCGATGCCGGTTACCGGCTGGTTGCGCGCTGGAGGTACCGGGTGTTCGGAGCCTGGACTCCACGCCCCCTGCCGCGGAGGGACTGGGCCGACAGATTTTTTTAATCCAGCGTCTGCCGGTAGCGCTTGATGCCGACGGTCATCGCCACGGCCACGAAGAGCGCGATCGGCCAGAGCTCCGGCGCGATCTCCGGGAGCCCATTCCCCTTCAGCAGGATGCCGCGCACAATCCTCAGGAAGTGGGTGAGGGGAAGGCAGGAGCCCACCCACTGGGCCCATTCCGGCATGCCTCGGAACGGGAACATGAACCCCGAGAGCAGGATCGACGGCAGGAAGAAGAAGAACGCCATCTGCACGGCCTGGAGTTGGTTGGTGGCCACGCTCGAGAACGTGATGCCCACCGCAAGGTTGGCCACGATGAAGAGGAGTGCGGCGGAGTAGAGCAGGGCCATGCTGCCGAGCATGGGCACGTTGAAGATGAAGCGGGCCGCGACCACGATCAGCGTCATCTGGACGTAGCCGACGGCGATGTAGGGCAGCACCTTCCCCACCATCACCTCGGTCGGCCGGACCGGCGTCGCCAGCAGGTTCTCCATCGTCCCGCGCTCGCGCTCGCGCGTGATCGCAAGCGCGGTGATGATCACCATCGTCATCGTGAGGACGACGCCCATGAGCCCGGGCACGACGTTGTACTGGGTGATGTTCTCCGGGTTGTAGTGCGCGTGGACGGCAAAGGTCACGGGGCCCGGGGTGCCGCGCAGCCTGGAGAGGGGCCCGGTGAGGTCCCGGTCAAACACGGTGGCCCCGACGGCCTGCACGGCCGACAGGGCGGGGCCGGTGGCCGCGGGATCCGTCGCGTCCGCCTCGACGAGCACGGTTGGCCGCTCGCCCCGGACAAGCTTCCGGGAGAAGTCCTCGGGGATATCGATGACGAACTGGACCTCGCCCAGGCTCAGGAGCCTTTCCGCCCCGGCCTCGGTGCGGACGTCCCTCCGGATCTCGAAGTAGCCGCTGTTCTGGAGCGCGGCCACCAGCGTTCGCGCAAACGGCCCCTGGTCGGCGGAAAGGACCGCGGCCGGCAGGTGCTTCGGGTCGGAGTTGATGGCGAAGCCGAAGAGAAGCAGCTGAATCAGGGGGATGCCGATCATCATGGCAAACGTCACCCGGTCCCTCTTCATCTGGATGAACTCCTTGAGGATTACGGCCCAGAGCCTGTGGGCGGAGAGGCGGTGCATGGCGTGCCGGGGTCAGCTGAAGTTGTCGCGCGTCCGGTCCATGAGGCTGATGAACACATCCTCGAGCCCGGATCCGATCCGGGTCCATTCGTGGCCGGGGTCCCGGACGGCGGCGATGCTGGCATCGAGCCGGGCCGCGTCGGAACCGCTCACGTGCAGCGTGGTCCCGAATGCGACCACCTGCTCGACGCCATCGCGCCCGCGCAGGGAGTCCGCCAGCGGGCGCAGGTCCGGTCCGGTCACCCGCCAGGTGGTCAGCGCGGCGGCCGCCACGACCTCGGCCACCGTGCCGCGGGCCAGGATCTCTCCGTATGCGAGGTAGGCGAGGCGATGGCAGCGCTCGGCCTCGTCCATGTAGTGCGTGGTGATCAGCACGGTGAGGCCGGCCGCTGCAAGCCCGTGGATCTCGTCCCAGAAGTCCCGCCGCGCCTTGGGGTCCACGCCGGCCGTGGGCTCGTCCAGCAGAAGAAGCCGCGGCCCGTGGATCAGGCAGGCCGCAAGGGCCAGGCGCTGCTTCCATCCGCCCGAGAGCTGGCCCGCCAGCTGCGCACTTCGGTCGCGAAGGCCCAGCCGGTCGAGGCTGCGGTCCACGGCGGCGGCACGGTCCGGCACGTCGTAGACGCGCGCGATGAAGTCCAGGTTCTCGCGGAGGCTCAGGTCCTCGTAGAAGCTGAAGCGCTGCGTCATGTAGCCGACCTGCCGCTTGATCTCCGCCTGTTGCGTGAGGACGTCGCAGCCGAGGCAGGTTCCCGAACCGGCGTCTGGCGTGAGAAGGCCGCACAACATGCGGATGAACGTCGTCTTGCCGCTGCCATTGGGGCCGAGGAAGCCGTAGATTTCGCCCCGCTCCACGCGGAGATCGACCGCGTTGACGACGGTCCTCCCGTCAAACCGCTTGGTGATGCCCTTCACGTCGATGACGTGCTCCGGGGCGCTCATGGGGCGGCAGGGATCACGTACGCCGGCTCGCCAGGATGCAGGTTGCGACCGGCGCCGCCCGGGAACTCGGCCTCGACCATGTAGACCAGCTTCGCCCGGTTGTCGCGGTTGTACAGCACGGGGGGCGTGTATTCAGGTTGTGGTGACAGGTAGCTCACGCGCCCCTCCAGCAGTGTTCCCCCGGCCGAAAGCGCCACGTTGACCCGCTCGCCCGGCTGCACCGCCCCGAACTCCTCCTCGGGCACGAAGAACCGCACCTTGACGTTCGCCGGCGGGAGCAGGGCGACCACCGGACTCCCGGCCGCCACAAACTCCCCCTCCCGGTAGAGGGTGTCGAAGACGAGCGCCCCGCAGGGCGCGGCCTGGGTCTTCTGGCCGACACGCCAGTCAGCCGCGGCCAGGGCCCCCTGCGCCGCCTTGACATCGGCCTCGGCGGCAGCGACCGCATCGCCTCTCCCGCCGAGCCGGCCGGTCTCGAGGTCCGACGCCAGCCCGTCCACCGCGCGTTCGTCCTCCTCGTGCGCCAGCCGGGCGTGGTCGTAGTCGCTCTGGGATATCGCCCCGTCCCTGAACAGGCCCTCCTGCCGCGCCAGGTCGAGCCGCGACAGCTCCGCCGCGGCCCGGGCCTTCTGAAGCCGGGCCGTAAGGCCGGCGATCTCCGTCGGCCGCGCCCCCTTCCTCAGGTCCTCCAGCCTTGCCAGCGAGGACGCCAGGCGACCGGCTGCCTCGCGCCGCGCATCGGACTCCGAGCTGTCATCGAGTGCGAACAGGGGGACGCCGGGGTCCACCCGCGCGCCCTTGTCCACGAAAAGCTTCTCCAGCCGGCCGGCGATCGGCGAAGCGACATACACGTACTCCCCCTCCAGGTACCCCTGCCAGCCCGCAGCTTCCCGCCGGGCGCATCCGGCGAGGGCGACCAGGGCCACGAGTGCCAGCGTGAAAGTGCGCACGGGGGGAAATCTGTCAGGAGGGGAACATGCGTCCAAGTAGAAAGGAGGCGACCCGAATGTCTTCGAAGGGACAGACTCGGGCGGACGTTGTCTGAGGTAGGGACGGGCGGCCCGCCCGTCCGGGCATACATCGGAGCCATTCAAGAGCCCCAGACAAAATCGGCTTTCTCAAGGCAGACCGAGGGGCTACGTACCGGGCCTGAAATCGGATCCGGACGCGCAGGGACGCGCGTCCCTGCCTCCGAACGCGGACTGCGCCGGGCTTCCCGCAACTTGACCGAACGGTTTTCGTCCAACAGCCTAGTCCCGACCCTGCCCATGAGCCCATGCCGCACATTCCCCTGGTTGATGGCCGCATGCCTCGGGCTGGGCCTCGGCGCAAGGGCGTCTGCGCAGCTGGCCGAGAGCTCGCCGTTCCTGCCGCCCGGGGCCGCCGGCGGCCCGGCCGCTGCCGCCGGCGGGGGATCGCTTGAGCTGAGGGGCATCATGTCCACCGGCGACGGATTCCTGTACTGCATCTACGAGCCGGAAAAGAAGTCCAGCTCCTGGGTCGCGCTGAACGAGGGCGGCCACAACTTCGTCCTGAAGTCGGCGGATGCGTCCCGGGACACGGTCACGCTGGAGTCGGCGGGCGGCACGTTCACAATCGCGCTGCGCGAGGCCAAGGTCGCGACCCTGTCCGGGCCGGCCTTGAACATGCCCAACCGGTCGGTCGGTCCCCAATACCCCATCCCCGGCATGAACCCTGCGGATGCCGCCCGGCGGCTGAACGCGGTCGCGGCGGAAGTGCGGCGCAGGCGCCAGTTGCGGGAGGAGGCCGACCGGGCTGAGGATCGCGGGATGCAACAGCGGGGGGGCCCGGCGCCTCCTCAGTAATTTCTTTCGTTCGGACGGTTTGGCCGTTGGATTGGGAGGTTTCCCGCCATGCCCAAGCCCCCGACAGCCGTCCAACCCTCCGGGCCCACGAACTGGGCCCTGATCGTCCGGCTTTTCGGGCTCGCGTGGAGGTACCGCCTTCACTGCCTGGGCGTGCTCGGCATCCAGCTGGTGCTGCTGACCATGGGGCTGCTCGGCCTGAACTTCACAGGCGTCGGCATCGACTACATCCGGCAAAAGGTTGCGGCCCAAACCCTGCCGCCCGGGAGCCACCCGCTGGTGGCCGGAACCTCGATCTTCCATTTCGCGCTCCCGGGTTCCTGGCCGGCCATGAAGGTGCTCGGGCTTCTCGGCGGGATGATCCTCGGGCTGGCGGTCTGTCGAGCGGTTCTCAACTACATCTACACCGTTTCAGTCAACATCCTCGTCCAGCAGAAGCTCGTCGTCGACCTGCGCGGTGTGGTGTATGACAAGTTGCAGCGCCTGAGCTTCCGGTTCTTCGACGCGAACAACACCGGGTCGATCATCACGCGGGTCACCTCCGACGTGCAGTCGGTCCGCATGTTCGTGGACCAGGTTCTGATCCAGAGCCTGATCATGGTGATTTCGCTCGTGCTCTACGTTGTCTACATGTCGAGCCTGAGCCCGGGCCTGACCGCCGCCTGCCTCGCGACAACTCCCCTGCTGTGGCTCATGTCCATGGGTTTTTCGCGGCGGATCCAGCCGGACTACGCACGCAACCGCACGCTGGTTGAGCGCATGGTCCAGATGCTGGCCGAGAGCGTGCAGGGCATAGCGGTCACCAAGGGCTTTGGCCGCGAGGAGGAGGACCGCGCGCGCTTTGCGGCCGCAAACGATGCGGTGCTCACCCAGCAGCATGGCATATTCTGGCGCTTGAGCCTGTTCACTCCCTCCGTGGGATTCATCACGCGGATCAACATGATGGTCCTGCTCGGCTATGGCGGATGGCTGGTCGCCCACGGCCGCCTTCCGCTCGGCACCGGCCTCGTGGTGTTCGCCGGTCTCCTCGACCAGTTCTCGGGCCAGGTGAACAACGTGGCCAACATCGTGAACTCGATCCAGCAGTCGCTGATCGGGGCCCGCCGCGTCTTCGAAATCCTGGACGCGCCAATCGAGGTGAAGAGCGCCCCCGACGCGGTCTCGCGGCCGAGGCTGGAGGGCTCCGTGCGGTTCGAGAACGTGTCGTTCACCTATGCCGGCCCGGGCCCTGCCGGGGGTCCACCGGATGAACCCGTGCTGCGGGACATCAACCTCGACGTAACGCCCGGGCAGTGCGTGGCGATCCTCGGCGCGACCGGGGCCGGAAAGAGCGTGCTGATGGGCCTCATACCGAGGTTCTACGACGTGACCGCGGGCAGGCTGCTCGTGGACGGGATCGACGTGCGCCGCCTCCGGGTCGACGACCTGAGGCGGAACATAGGCCTGGTCTTCCAGGACAACTTCCTTTTCTCCAACACCGTGGCGGCCAACATCGCCTTCGGACACCCGGACGCCACCCAGGCCCAGATCGAGCGCGCCGCGAGAATCGCCGCCGCCCATGATTTCATCCTGGGCCTTCCGAAGGGCTACGAGACCGTGCTGGGGGAGAGCGGCAACACGCTGTCGGGCGGCCAGCGGCAGAGGCTCGCCATCGCCCGCGCGGTCCTCCTCGAGCCCGCCATCCTTCTGCTCGATGACCCGACCGCGGCCATAGACAGCGAGACTGAGCACGAGATCTTCGACGCCCTCGACCGGGCCATCAAGGGTCGCACGACCTTCATCGTGGCCCACCGCCTGAGCACGCTCCGGAGGGCGGACTTCATCGTCGTCATGGCCGACGGGCGCATCGTCCAACGCGGGACCCATGAGGAGTTGATGCGCGTTCCCGGGCCCTACCTGCAGGTCGCGGACCTGCAGCTGGTCGACAACCTCATGCTCCAGTCAAACGGGCCCCCGGACCCCCTGCTGCCATGAGCCATCCGGCAAAGAACGCGAGCCTCACGCTCATCCGCAATGTGCGCGACGAGGACTACGACGAGGAGCAGTTCAAGCCGCTCGAATGGGGCCTGCTGCGCCGCCTCTTCTCCTATGCCGCCCCCGTCAGGCGCAAGCTCAGGGTGCTCATCGTGCTGAGCACCATCCGGTCGATGCAGCTCCCGGCTCTCGTCCTTGTGGCGACCCTGATCATCGCGGGGCCGATCACATCCGGCAACATGCGGGGCCTTGCCCTCGGGGTCGGCGGCTACCTCCTGCTCGCGCTCTGGACCGACGGAATGTTCCATTTTCGCCAGAGGTTCGCCCTCGAGATCGGCGAAACGGTGGTGAACGGCCTGCGCGCGGACATCTTCGCGAAGATGCAGCGCCAGCCCATGAGTTTCTTCCACCGCACGAAAATCGGCCGAGTCATCAGCCGAGTGACCAGCGACGTCGAGGCCATGCGGGTGGGCATCCAGGACGTGCTCTTCGTCAGCATGATCCAGTTCGGCCAGATGGTCTTCACCGCCGTCGCCATGGCATGGATCGACCCCATCCTGTTTGTCGTCGTCGTCGCCATGGCGCCGATCCTCTGGACCGTGAACAACCATTTCCGGATGCGTTTCAGCCGGCTCTCGCGGGCCTCCCAGGAGAGCTTCAGCCGGGTCACTGCCACGCTCGCCGAGTCCGTGAACGGCATACGGGTCACCCAGGGGTTTGTCCGCCAGGAGACCAACTCCGGGCTGTTCCGCAGCCTGCTGGCCGACCATTCCCGCTACAACATGGACCTCGCGCGGGCGTCCGCGATCCTCGCGCCGCTCCTCGACTTGAACAGCCAGTTCTTTGTGGCGGTGCTGCTCGTGTTCGGCGGCTGGCGCGTGCTGCACGGCGGGATGGCGGCCGGGGACCTCGTGAAGTTCTTCTTCCTGTCGAACTTCTTCTTCTCCCCGATCACCGTCATCGGCAACCAGTACAACCAGGCCCTCGTGGCCATGGCCGGAGCCGAGCGGGTATTCCACCTCATCGACACGCCTCCGGACTGGGAGGACGATCCTTCCGCCTGCGATCTCCCCCGATCCGCGGGGACCGGCGCCCAGGTGGAGTTCAGGAGGGTGTCGTTCGGATACGCCCCGGGGCGCCTCGTCCTGCACGACATCGACTTCACGGCCGGGCCCGGCATGTCGGTGGCGCTCGTGGGCCACACCGGCAGCGGGAAGACCTCGATCATCAACCTCGTGTCAAAGTTCTACCTGCCGACCCAGGGGGAGGTTCGCGTGGACGGGCTCGAGATTCGGGCGATCACCAGCAAGTCGCTCCACCGCCAGATGGGACTGGTGCCGCAGCAGAACTTCCTTTTCAGCGGCACGGTCCTTGAGAATATCCGGATGAGCAGGCCCGAGGCCTCCGAGGACGAGGTCCGCGACGTGGCGGCAAGGCTCGATTGCCTCGACCTCATCGAGGCCCTTCCCCGCGGCCTGCGGACGGAGGTGGGCGAGCACGGATCCGGTCTGTCGGTCGGCCAGCGCCAGCTCGTGTGTTTTGCCCGGGCGCTCCTTGCCGATCCCCGGATCGTGGTCCTGGACGAGGCCACCAGCTCGATCGACGCGCTCACGGAGGCGCGCCTCCAGAAGGCTTTGGTCACGCTCCTCAAGGGGCGGACCAGCTTCATCGTGGCCCACCGCCTGAGCACCATCCGCCACGCCGACCTGGTCCTGGTCCTCGACCAGGGACGGATCGTCGAGCGCGGAACCCACGACCAGCTGCTCGTCGCCGGCGGGCATTACGCGGCGCTCCACCGTCAGTTCGTCCAGATGGACGATTTGCCGCCGTCCTAGTGTCGCGACAAATTTGTCATTTTTTCCTCGGAAAACACCCGGGTTTCCCTCTAGAAAGGCGTTGCGTTGCTCTGAAACCACCCTATACCGAAACTCACTATGGCTAAAAAACCCGCCCGTAAACCCAATGCTAAGTTCATGGCCCCGGTCACTCCGGATGCCGCCCTTGCAGCCGTCATCGGCAGCAAGCCCCTGCCCCGCACGGAGCTCACCAAGAAGCTCTGGGATTACATCAAGAAGCACAGCCTTCAGGACAAGAAGGACCGGAAGATGATTGTCGCCGACGACAACCTGAAGCCGGTGTTCAACGGCAAGTCCAAGGTCAGCATGTTCGAGATGACCAAGCTCGTTTCGGGCCACGTCTCGTCCTGACACCGTCGGAACGTTTTTAAAGATCACCGCCGCGAGATTCGTCTCGCGGCGGTTTTTTTTGCATTTCGGAAAACCTGGTAGCGGGTCCAGTTGAATCCTGGATGGGTCCTCTCCGGTCGCTTTTCGTTCGCAAAGCCTCACACAGTCGACCTTCGAGAACCCATCCAGGATTCAACTGGACCCGCTACCGAAAACCTCCAATCCGGGTTGGGGCTCAGGCAGCGGGGGGACCGGCGGATTCAGTCGTCAGCCTCAATTGGTCTGAGAAGGCCTGGACCAGGTCCTCGGCCTGGGTCCGGGTCAGCACCCGGGGATCGTAGGTCAGGTCCGCCGCGAGCGCGCTCGCGTAGACGCCCACGGCCAGACAGGCGGATGTGCCGGGGCGAACCGGCGCCTGAAGGCAGACATCCTCGAGGACCGCCCCCGGCACCGAGACCCTGCCGTCTGCATTGAGAAGCGGGCTGGTCGACAGGACCTGCCCCAAGTTGGTGAGAAGGAGGGTAGCCCGGCATTTTCTCCGTCGCGCGTAGCGACGGATCCCGCCCGGCAGGAGTCCCTGGAGCCAAAGGACGACCAGGAAGACGTAGCCAAATCTCCTCCTCTTGACCCAGCCCAGATCCTCCCGCGCCCGAACCAGAAGGCGTTCCCGCCGAGCAAGCGACTTGACCCGGCGATCGATGCCGACAAGCCCCACGAGGTTGGCGGCGGGAAGCTGGATGTCCAAGGGCCGGCGCAGGTTGACGGGCAGCGCCAGCCGGGTCCACTCGAGCGGACCCGCGCTGCCGTGGAGCTTGAGCCAAGCGCCAAGCGCAGCCTGGGCGTCGCGCACCAACAGGTCGTGGACCCCGGCGCCATTCCGCTTCGCGGCCTCGCGCAGGCCCTTGAACACCTCCGGCGGAAAGCGCCGGCTTGCCATCGCGGGCATCCCGGGAGGAAACGGATCCCCGTCGGGAACCGGCGGAGTGGGGCGGACGGGGGCCACCTTTGCCATGTGCAACTGCAGGCTGGCCGCGAGGCCGATGGCCTGCATGGGCGCCATGCGCAGCCTTCCCCAGGCGGAAAGTCCGAATCCGTTTCTGCCCGCCAACAAGTCGGGCCGCAGCCTGGCCGGCTCGACCTGCGAGCCCAGCATCCTGGCATAATGGACCAGCAGATCGTCCACCACGGCAAACGTGCCGGCTCCGTCGTGGAGGGAATGGTGAACCTGGAGGAACAACTCCGCATTCCCGTCCCCCTCCGCGACTATGAGATGAACCCCGGGTTCCCTCTCCAAATCGATCGCCTTCCAGGCCGGCCAGCCGGTCTGCTGCCTGGCGGTGTCCCATTCCACGGCCGGTTTGAAATCCACGGCCGGTTCCCAGAACAGGCGCCCCCTCCAGTTTCTTCTGACCACCGCAGTCAGAAATGGATGCCGCAGGTTCACCTGCTCCCAGGCATGCTGGAGAACCTCCCTTTGGAATGTGCCCCGGAACCGGTACCGCGTCAGGATCCAGCAAGGATACGCCGGTCGGTCCTCGTGGAAGAGATACGTCTCAAAGAGGGTGAGGGGAAGGGACTGCATGAAGCCGACGCTCCGAACCTGAACTCGTGGGCTCGGTGCAGCAACTTTTTCAGGTAGGGACGCCCGGCCCGGGCGTCCGGGCACACCCCTGGGTCATTCCAAGACCCCGGGCGAATTGGGCCCATTCAAGACTGGCCGACGGGCTACGCATGGGCCTGCAAGTATTCCCGGCCGGGCGGGACGCCCGGCCCTACCTCCAAACGTCTGCCGAGACATTTCCAAAGACTGGTCTCTTGCGCGCCACCGGCTCCAACAGGTTGCAGCCGGGCGATTATCGCCTATCGCTATCTCCCGGATGCCCATTTCCCCCAGCGATTCGTTCGGCCGCCCGCTCCGGGACCTGCGCATTTCCGTGACGGACCGCTGCAACTTCCGATGCCCCTACTGCATGCCAAAGGAGATCTTTGGGCCCGGGTACCCGTTCCTGCACGCGCCCCAGCTCATGGCCAACGGCGAGCTCGTGAGGATCGCGCGCGCATTCGTGGCCCTGGGGGTCGAGAAAGTGAGGCTGACCGGGGGCGAGCCCCTGTTGCGGCCGGACGTTCCGGAGCTGGTGCGCAAGCTCAAGCAGGAGCTGCGGGTTCCCGTCGTCGCCTTGACCACTAACGGCTGGCTCCTGGAAAAGGCCGCGCCCGCCCTGCGCGAGGCCGGGCTGGACCGCCTCAATGTCTCGGTCGATTCCCTCGACGACGCAGTCGCCGGCCGCCTGAACGGACAGGGTTTCAAGACGACGCGCGTGCTGCGCGGCATCGACGCCGCGGCCGCCCTCGGCTTTCCCATCAAGGTCAACTGCGTGCTCCAGCGCGGCGTCAATGATCACGAGATCATCCCCCTGTGCGAGTACTTCCGCGATCGGGGACACATCCTGCGTTTCATTGAGTTCATGGATGTGGGCAACACGAACCACTGGTCGGCGGCGCAGGTCGTTCCGGCCCGGGAGATCGTGGCCCGCGTCGCCGCAATCTGGCCGCTGAAGCAGATCGGCCCCGCGTACCGCGGGGAGGTGGCGGCCCGCTACCGCTATGCCGACGGAGCCGGGGAGATCGGGATCATCAGCTCGGTGACGGAGCCATTCTGCGGCGACTGCCACCGGGCCAGGCTCTCGGCGGACGGCAAGCTGTACACCTGCCTCTTCGCCTCGCTGGGCTGGGATGTGCTCGGCTGCCTGAGGGCAGGTGCCGATGACGACGAGCTCGCCCGGTATGTCGCCCGGATCTGGTCCAATCGCGTCGACCGCTACAGCGACGAGCGCGCCAACCTCATCGCTCACGGGGAAGTCCGTGCAAAAATCGAGATGAGCTACATTGGAGGCTGAAATCAGATAGGTCCAATAAGTCCCATAGGACCTATACCGAAAAAGCAGGCCTTTGGAAAAGGCCTGCTATACCCAGCGCCAGAATGGCGCTGGGTATCCCACGGGATACTCCGCCTGGCCCGCGGGCAGCTCCACAAACCCGTCCGTGCCCACAAGTCCGGCAAAGTCCCCTGACGTGTTGTCCCTGCCCGGCGTGGCCAGAAGCCCGGCGTCGGGTCCGCTGGAGAGCTGGACCGGCAGCAGCCGGGCGAGAGTGGGATTGGACAAGACCCGCGCGGCAATCGCGGCGAGGATCGGAAGTTCGGGGGCGAGCCCGCTCGCGTGCGCCAGCGCGGGCAGCACGTAACGGTGCAGGCAGGTGTAGGCGGAGACCGGGTTTCCCGGCAGCGCAAAGACAGGAGTCTGCCGCTGGCTGATCCCGAACCAGAACGGCTTGCCCGGCCTCTGGTCGACCTTCTTGATGATCCTGCGCACTCCCTGGCGGTCCAGTTCGGCGGGCAGGAAGTCGAACTTCCCCTTGGAAACCCCGCCGGAGATCAGCACCACGTCAAATTCCGCCATGATGTGCCAGAGCATGTGCTCGATCTCGGGCTGCATGTCGCGCAGGTGAAACCGCTCAACCCGGGGATAGCCGGCGGCCATCAGCGCGGCGCGGAGCGCGTAGTCGTTGCTCCGCCGGATCTGGTGCGGGGCGACCACCGCATCCACGTCCACCAGTTCGTCTCCAGTCGCGACGACGGCGATCCTGGGGGAAGCGCTCACCGTCAGTGAGGAATACCCGCACGCTGCGGCGACGGCTATCTCGCGGCCCGTGATTCGCGTGCCGTACCCCACGACCCTCGCGCCTGCAGCATGGTCGCTCCCGCGCCTGTGGACGGCGTGTCCGGCCTCGACGACAATCCCCTGGGAGATGGTCACGACCGCCCCGTCGCGAACCGTGTCCTCGTAGGGCACGACGCAATCTGCGCCCTCCGGGAGCACGGCCCCCGTCATGATCTCGATGCAGGCATTGGTCTCCTGGCCCAACGATCCCGGCCTCATTCCCGCGGCCTGCACCGAGGCGACCCGGAACTCGCGCGTGCCCGCCGCCAGTGCGGCGGAGCGAAGGGCATAGCCGTCCATGGTCACCCGGTCGAAGGGGGGAAGGTCGCGGTCCGCGCAGAGGTCGGCCCGGAGCACACGCCCGTGCGCCTCCGCCAGGGCGCAGTCCTCCCTGGGCAGCGCGGGCATGCTCCCAAGGATCAGCTTCTCCGCGTCGGCCGGTGTTGGCATGTCACGCGCGGGGTTCGCCGGTCGCAGAGTTGACCCAGCCCGAGGAGCCGTCCGCGTAGTGCTCCCGCTTCCACACCGGCACGCGCTTCTTCAATTCGTCGATGACATAGCGGCAGGCGTCAAACGCCGCACTCCTGTGCGCGGCGGTCACCCCCACCCAGACGGCCAGGTCGCCGGGCGCCAGCGCCCCCGTTCGCTGCGCGCAGGCAGCCGAGAGGATCGGAAACTTCGCCCTGGCCTCGGCGAGGATCCGTTCCCCCTCCTTCTCGGCCAGCGGCGTGTACGCCTCGTAGTCAAGCGAGAGGACAGACCTGCCGTCGTTCACATTGCGGACCCGGCCCTCAAACGATGCAAACGCCCCGGCGCCGTCGTCCTTCAGGGCGCACCGGAGCTGCGCGGGGTCAAGAGCGGTGTCAAGGATGCTGAACACGGCTTGAATGGATCATCCGCCCGCCACGGGGGGCAGGAAGGCGACGGCATCGCCGTCGCGGAGCGCAGCGCTCCACGGCACAAATTCCTCGTTCACCGCGGCGCGCAGGTACTCCCCGGGCAGCGTGAAGCCGTGCCGTTCGCGGAGCTCGGCATACAGCTCTGCCGCGGTCTTGGCCCCCGTGGACAGCCTTTCCTCGGCGAGGCCGCGCTGCTCGCGCAGCACCGCGAAGTACTGGATTCGCAGGTTCATCCCTGTGCGGAATAATCGCTCTTTCCGCCCGTCTTCTCAAGCAGCCGCACGGTCTTGATGATGATGTCGTGGCTGACCGACTTGCCCATGTCGTAGAGGGTCAGCGCGGCCACGGTCGCGCCGGTGAGGGCCTCCATCTCCACGCCGGTCTTTGCCTCGGTCCTCACGCGGCAGTGGACCTCGACCTCGGCCGACCCGTCCGCCAGCGGCACGTGTCCCGTGATCTCAATCTTGCAGTCGTCCAGCGGGAGCGCGTGGCAGAGCGGGATCAGTTCGCTCGTTTTCTTCGCCCCCATCGTCCCCGCGAGGATCGCGGCCTGGAAGATCGGCCCCTTCTTGGTCGCAATCTCCCCCTCGCGGAGGAGCACCGCAAGTGCGGGCGGCAGGACGACCACCGCGACGGCGTGCGCCGTTCGCTTGGTCACCGGTTTGCCGCCCACGTCCACCATTTGGGGGCGGTTCCGCGCGTCAAGATGGCTGAACATGGCCGGAGTATCGCCGGGCCCCCCGGGCTTTCAATATTCAATCGCCGATTTTCCTCCCATGGGGTCATATCTTGACTCTTGACTGGGCGCTCGGAAAGAGAAGTGCATTTTCGAAAGTAACTACTACGCAATTGATCGGGGTTGGGCTCCAAGTGCTCAGTCAAGAGTCAAGATATGACCCCGTGGAGCCGGACTCATCCCTTGAGCGCGCCGGCCGCCACCCCCTGCACGATGCGGCGCTGGAGGGCCAGGTACACGAGCAGGATCGGGACGGTCACGATGACAAGCCCGGCGAAGAGCATGCCGTAATCGGAGCGGAACTGCGCCGTCACCGAGAGGTTCGCCAGGCCAAGCGGCAGCGTGCGGGCCTTGCCGGCGGGATCCGCGCCCGCCAGCATGAAGGCGTAGAAGTATTCCTTCCACACCCCGATGAACTGGAAGATCGCCACGGTGATGAGTCCCGGCGTTGCCAGCGGCAGGAGCACCCTCCGAAAGGCCGAGAACTCTCCGCAGCCGTCGATCACCGCCGCCTCATACAGCGCCCTGGGGAGCGAGCGGAAGAACCCCGACAGGATGAAGATCGCGAACGGAAGGCCGTTCGCGGTGTATACCAGGATGAGCCCGAGCCGGGAGTTGAGCAGGTCGGCGGCGCGAAGCTCGAAGAACAGCGGCACGATCGCGAGCTGCGCCGGGATCATCAGCCCGGCCAGGAACAGACCGCGAACGGCCCGACCGGCCGGGTGCCGGAAGCAGGCGAGGGCATAGGCCGCCATCGACCCCAGGGCGACGATGAGCATCACCGAGGTCCCGGTGACGAGCACCGAGTTGAAGAAGTAGTCGCCGAGCCGGGCGACGCGCCACGCCCGGGCGTAGTTGCCGAAGGCGACGGACCCGGGCGAGGGGAGCGCGAAGGGGTGGCCGAAGATCTCCTCGTCGGGCTTGAGCGACGACCAGGCAACCCAGGCCATGGGAAGGACCACCCAGGCCGCGTACCCGGCCAGCGCTGCAAACACGAGCGCCCGGGAAACCCCGCCAGCGCCCGGAGCACCGGATTTTCCGTGTTCAGCCATGGTGTCAGTGGTCCGTCGGCTCCCGACGCAGCAGGCGGAGCACCCCCGCGCTGCCGAGGAACACAAGGGCGAAGAGGATGACCGCGAGGGCCGTCGCCCGGCCCACCGCGAACTCCCTGAACATGGTCGTCACGAGGAGAGTGCCGAGCGTGTGCGAGGCCGTGGCGGGATCCTGGTACGTGAGCAACCACACCATCTCGAAGGCGTTGAGCCCGCCTATGACCAGGAAGACCGCCGCGATGGCGATGACCTCGCCGATCATCGGGAGCGTGATCGACCAGAACTGCCTCAACGGTGCGGCCCCGTCGAGCTGCGCGGCCTCATAATACTGTGGGTCGATGCCCTCCATCGCGGCGAGAAACAGGATAAGGTTGAAGCCGCAGGCCATCCAGATGTAGATCGGGACAAGCGCCAGGTAGAGGTGCCCGGGGGTGAGCCACGGGTAGTTGTCGAAGGACTGGAGCCACCCCGAGTGGACCGCCCTGCCCAGGCCCGCCAGCGACGCGTTGACGAGGCCGCCGTGCGGCTCGTAGGCGTTCAGCCAGAGGAGGGTGGCGGCCAGCCCGCCGAGCAGGTTCGGGAACAGCAATACGGCCCGGAAGACGCCCGCCCCCCAGACTCCGCGGTGGATCAGGGCCGCGCAGGCCAGCGCAATCGGTATCACAGCGACCGCGGGGACGACCATGAGGAACAGGTTGTTCCGCAGCGCGAACCAGAACGCGTCGCTCTCGAAGAGCAGCCACTTGAAGTTGAAGAGGCCGACCCAGGCCCGCTGGCCGATGCCATCCCACCGGGTGAACGCGGACGCAAAGGCGGCGAGCCCGGGAGCGACCACCAGCCCCGCATAGACGAGGAGGGCGGGCCCCACGAAGCCCAGCCCGACCAGCGCGCGCAGCCGGCCGAATCCCAAGTCCTGCCCCGCGCCTGGAATCCGCGACCGCAGGCGTCCTCCGTTTCTCCCGAAAAGGAGAAAGAGGGCGAGGACGCCGGCGACCGAAACGAGCGCGGCGCCGGCGACCGGGTGCCGGATTTCCACGCGGCCGGGATCGGCCGCCGCGGAGCGATCCGCCGCCGCTGCCGCCTCCATGCGCCTGCCAAACTCGCCGGGCGTGATTTCGCCCAGCATCAGCCGCATGCGCTCATCGGTCAGGGCCTGGCGCACGGCCGGCGTCTGCAGCATCGTCTGGGGCATGTTGAAGGCCTCGCGGGCGCGGGCGATCATCGCCGCGGTGTCCCGCAGGCGTTCCGAGTAGGCGGCCAAGGGGACGCCGCGGACCGCGACGGGGGAGTCGGCGCGACGCACGAAGGCCTCCGCCCGGGCGCGCGAGGTCAGGAAGCGAAGAAAGTCCACGGTCAGCCGGGTGCGCCCCGGATCGCCGGAAGAGAAGACAAAGAAGCAGTCGCTCCCCGTCTGGATGGCGCCCGGGTCGGCGACACCGCCTGGAAACACGGGGAAGTTCGTCGTGCCGAGATCAAAGTTCGCAGGGAATCTTCCCTCCATCTCGTTGAGCATCCAGGATCCCGAGACCGTCATGGCCGCCCGGCCCTGGAGGAATGCGAGTTCCGCCCCCGTGTGGGTCTCCCCCTCCCAGCCGGCCATGGCGCCTTCGCGGAGCACGCGCTGCAGCACCCCGGCGGCCTCGACGCAGCGCGGGTCGGTCCAGGCGCCCGGAGCATCGCCGTTCAGGGCCTCCCACCCCGGTGCGCCGGCAAGATTGTAGTAGGCGGCGCGCAGGAACGCGTCCGGGTAAAGTCCCCGCGTCCCTGGAAGACTGAGCGGGGCGAGGCCCGCCGCGCGGATCCGGCCGCAAAGGAGGAAGAACTCATCCCAGGTGCGCGGAACCGCCCATCCGTGCGCCCGGAAGAGCCCTCGGTTGTAGAAGAGGGTCCAGGTGGAGTAGGCAAAGGGCAGGCCGTAAACCCGCCCGCCGACCCGCCACGAGTCGAGCGCGCCCGGCAGGAACGTATCGCCCCACCGGGCGTCGCCCTCCCAGTTCGGGCCGCCGAGAAACGGTGTCAGGTCAAGCACCTTGCCGGCCTTGATCAGCGCCGGCCACGGCACATAGCCGGCCGACGTTGCGTCCGGATACTGCCCCCCGATCACCCTCACGCTCACCTGGTCCGCGATCCGCGGGTCGCCGTAGAGCCGGACCCTCACGCCGGGGCGCAGCGCCTCAAACTGGCGCGCAGTCTCCTCGTAGAACGCCGTCCCGTAGCCGCCGGAAAAGACGGGGATGTCCAGTTCCACCGGGGCGGGGTTCTCCGGGCTGGGCGAAGCGGCACGGACCGACGCGGCGGGCGCGCACAGGAAAGCCAGCGCTGAGGCCGCGACCGGGACCATGCCGCGCCGAGCGAAAAGCATTGCCGCACGGACGGCCCGGGATAGACCGGGGTGTTGCTCCGCCCACGGCACGAGCGCGTTGCGATGTACCAGGTCACCTTTTCCGACCAAGCCATGCAGGAGCTGAACCGGCTCGACAAATTGGCTCAGCTTGCCGTGGTCGACCCGCTCACGAACCTGACCCCGGCGGATCTCGCCCATCCGCGCGAACCTTTGGGCCGGTTCAACCGCGCCGGGGACACCCTGTACCGGCTGCGCACCGGGGACTGCCGCTTTTACTTCGAGGCGCACGACGACACGGTGCACGTGCGTTATATCCTCCACAAGAACTCCCTTGAGGACTTTCTGCTGCGCAACAAGCTTCCGGTCTCCGAACAGCAATTATTTGAGCAACATTCCAAGTTCTGGAAGTACCTCGATAGCCTGACCCGATGATCTTTCGCCGCCCCCACGAATACTCCGGCGAGAACGAAGACCCCTACAACGTCACCCAGGCAAGCCGCATCTACTTGCTGCCCAACTTGATGACGGCCGGAAATCTGTTCTGTGGCTTCATGTCGATCGTAAATTGCATCCAGGGCCGGCTCGCGGAAACGGCCCTGAGCGGCGTGTATCTGGGCGCGTCGGCTCCCGACCATTACCGCTACGCAGTGTGGTTCATCTTTGGCGCTGCCGGCTTCGATCTCCTGGATGGCCGCCTTGCCAGGGTTGGCGGCCGGGAATCGCTGTTCGGCGCGGAGTTCGACTCGCTGGCGGACGTGGTCTCGTTCGGCGTCGCCCCCGCGCTGCTCATGTTCTTCCTGATCCTTTCTCCGTCCCAGGGCTTCGTCTGGTTTCGGAATATCGGCTGGTTTGTCGGCTTTATCTACCTCCTTTGCGCCGCCATGCGCCTCGCGCGCTTCAATGTCATCACCAATCCCTACCTTCATCGGGGCAAGAAGGAGATTGAGAGGGACTTTGTGGGGCTGCCCGTGCCCGCCGCGGCCGCGACCGTGGCCTCCACCGTGCTGTTTCTCCTGAAACTAGGGGAGTCCGACAAGTCCCTGGACATCTATGCGCTTAGCCTTCCGTTCCTCATGCTGCTCACCGCCGGCCTCATGATGAGCTCCGTGCGCTACCCGAGCGGAAAAAAGGTGGACCTGCAGACCCAGACGCGGCTGCGCAACCTGGCCGGGCTGCTGGTTGTGATCGGGGTGGTCCTCATCTTCAAGGAGGAGGCCCTTCTCTGCATCTGCCTGGGTTACATTTTTTACGGCCTCATCCGCCAGTGGAGGCGCTCCCGCCGCATCCCGCGGGCGCCGCAGGCTACCGGCGGGATTTCGTGAACAATGTGTGGACACCCGCCCAATAACAAAACGCGTTCCAATAACCCCAGGGTTATCCGTCGATGCCATGATCTTCCCAACAGCCCCCTCCGCGTGGCTTTCCAGAGGTGGATTCGGAGGTTGTTGGACTTGTTCGCAGCCTATAATACGGCTGCTGTAATTACTTATTGAATCCGTCTTCTTTTAGACTTTGTTAGTTTGTGAATCGTCCCGCTTCCATGAAATTCAAAATCAACCGCGACCATTTTGCGAATGGCCTGGCCCAGGTGCTCAACGTCGTCGGTTCCAAGGCAACGATGCCGATTCTGGGCAATGTCCTGATTGAGGCGGAGAAGGACCAGGTTTCCCTCACCACTACGAACCTCGACCTCGGGATACGCTGCAAGATCAAGGCCGAGGTCAAGGAGACCGGGGCCGTCACGCTTCCAGTCAAAAGGCTCGCCAGCATAGCCCGCGAGCTGCCCAACGTCGACGTGACTGTCGACGCCTCGCCCAACCACCAGGTGAAGCTCTCGTCGGGCGGATCAACGTTCCGCATCACCGGGATCGGTAGGGAGGATTTCCCGGCGCTGCCCGAGTTTGGAAACGAGAAGGTGTTCACGCTGGAGCAGAGCGAGCTGAGTGAAATGCTAAGGAATGTCTCCTATGCCCAGTCGGCCGACGAGACCCGCTACATCCTCAATGGCGTCTACTTCAACTTCAAGGACGGCAGGTTGACGCTGGTGGCGACGGACGGGCGCCGGCTGGCGCTCATGTCGAAGGAGATGGAGGTCCAGGCGGCCAACGCGGGCGCGATCATCCTGCCCGCCAAGACAGTCAGCGAGCTTGCCCGCCTGCTGGACAAGGGGGAAAAGGTGAAGATCAACTTCAACGAGCGCCGGTGCGCCTTCCAGATTGGCACCGACAAGGACACAGGCGGCCTTGTCGACAGCGTCTATCTCTATTCCAAGGTGGTGGAGGGCAATTACCCCAACTACCAGCAGGTTGTCCCGAAGGAGACCCACCAGCGGATCAAGCTCGAGCGGGAGCTGTTTCTCCAGTGCGTCCACCGCGCCGCCCTTGTGTGCTCGGAAAAGGCGAATTCCGTACGGATCAAGCTCTCCCCTAATCTCCTCGAGATCACCGCGCAGAGCTCCGACTTCGGGGAGGCCCATGAGTCAATGGCCATCGGCTACAGCGGTCCCGAGCTCCAGGTGGCCTTCAATCCGGCTTTCCTCATGGATCCCCTGCGGGCCCTCGCCAAGGACGAGGTGTTCCTGGAGGTGAAGGACGAGGTCAGCCCCGGGGTATTCAAGACGCTGGACAACTTCGTCTGCGTCATCATGCCGGTGCGGCTCAGCTGACCGGATCCGAACACCGACCGGGACTGGGTGTCAGATGAGTTAGCAAACACCCTGTTAGATGGAGTCCCCCTACCTTCTTGTCGCGGCGTACCTGGTCACCTCGGTGATCCTGGTGCAGCTCAACCAGCGGATGGCCTCGCCGGTTCTCTCGATCGTGGACCGGTGGCTTCGCTGGATCGTCTTTTCCCTGGGCGCGGCGCAGATGTGCCGTGAGTTCGAATGGCTGGACCGGCCCTTCTGGGTGCTGGCGGTGGCATTCTTCCTCCTTTGGTTCCTCGTGGGAACGCTGTACAACTGGGTGGCGATCTCGGCGCTCAGCGTGAGCCCGCTTCCCTTCTTTCCCAAGTACACGCTGAACCGCAGCGGGGCGGAGTGGCCTATCCAGCCCCGGTTCCTGCGGGCGCGCGACTGGATGCGGGCGCAGGGATTCCACCAGGCCCAGGCCCTGAGGGCGGAAATCGGAGGCGGGATCCACCTGAGGGTCTCGGTGTACGAGAACGCGGCGGCCACGGTCAGGCTGCAGGTCACCTTTTTCCCGCAGGCGGCCGGCGCGATTGCGGTCTGCTATGCATTCACCTCGGTGACGATCGACGGCTCGCGGTACGTGACGGATAATGTCTACATCCCCTTTGCGGGCTTCTTCCCGGAGACTTGGTATGTCGACCGCCGGCCGCGCTGCCGGTCCCTGTCCAGGCTGTACACCCGTCACCTTGCCCGCCTGGAGGCGCTGGGGGCCCGGGTGGAGCCGTTCCCGGCGGAGCCGCTCGCCGACTTGAACGCCGTGCACCAGGAGCTTGACAGGCTGAACACCGAGCTGGGCTTCCTGCACCCGTACCACAAGCGCGAGGACCTCGGGAAGATCACCCACGAGGGCAGGTACCGCGTTTGGAAGGAGATCTGGACCCTCAACTACCTGGGCCGGAGCGCCCGGTACTGACGGTGCGCGCGATGACCCAGGGCCGGCGGATCGCGGCGCTCGCTCTTTTGTTTGCGTCGGTCGCGCGCGCGGCACTCCCGCTTCTCGAACAGCCCTCGTCTCCCTATGACTTGGCGGTCTCAGGAGAGCTGTCCGGCGTTCCGCATGGAGCAGTCCGATACGTGCGCTGGTCCGACTTGCGCTCCCTGTCGACGACCGTGCTGCCCATGGACGGCGAGTTCGTCCCGGGCGGCCAGGAAGTCACCGTGGTCTTCCTGGGAGACCTGTGGAAGGCGCTGCCCGTTTCGCCCGGGGCCGACTGCATGCTGGCCACCTGTGTCGACCGGTACGCGTCGGTGTTCACCTCGGCCTTCCTTGCGCGCTACCGGCCGTTTCTCGTGCTCGAGATCAACGGCACGGGTCCCGACAAGTGGCCCCCGAAGGGACTCGACTACAATCCCGGGCCGTACGCGATCACGGTCTCGGATCGAATTGCGCCGGCGGCTTCGGGGTACCTTGACCTTTCGCACAAGAAGCCGTGGGGCGTGTCCGGGATCGAGATCGCGGAATACTCGAGACGCTTCTCGGACGCCTACCGGGGCCGCTGGGCCGCCCTCTCGGAGAGGGCGGCGGCCGGCCGCGAGATTTGGATCAATGCCTGCGACTCCTGCCACCTCGGTCCCGGCAGGATCTTCTCCGGCAACCAGAGCCGCCAGGCATTCGCGGTCCTCTCGGCCATAGCCCGGGGAGACCCGGCGCTCTTCCGGAAGTACGTCCGCGACCCGAAGTCGGTCATCTCGACGGCCAAAATGGAGCCGCACCCGCACTACTCCGACGCCCAGCTCGACTCCATCATCGCCTTTGTCGAAGCGGAGCAGAGGTAGGGACGGGCGGCTCGCCCGTCCGGGAATTCTTGCAGGCCCCTACGGAGCCCCTCGGTCCGTCTTGAATATGTCCAATTCGTCCGGGGTCTTTGAATGACCCTAGGGCAGGCCCGGACGCCCGGGCCGGGCGTCCCTACCTCGAAACAGCCTCCTTGACCAACGCTGCGATGCCGGGAGGCAGGTCGAGCCCGAGGGCAAACGCACGGGCGGGTTCGCTCATCTTCCGCCAAGTCTTGGCGATGATATCGACAAACTTGTTGCGCGGGTAGGCGGAATGCCGGGCCGCGAAGGCGCCGATCTCATTCTCCAGGAACACGAGGCACGCCGCGTCCTCGAGTGCCTGCGTACCGGCGTTGGTCTTCAGCCCTGTCTTCGACACCCAGGCCGCGGCTTCGTCGGCATCCCCGGCGGCCAGGCCTGCTGTAACCATGATCTCGCGGGCGCGACCCGCTTGCGTCACATACAGCGATCGACGCCAGGCAAGATAGCCCGCCTTGCCCTCCGGATACGAAGTCCGCGGGACGATCCAACGTTCTAGGTGCTGGCAGCGCGCCGCCAGCCGCAGCAGGGGCGGGGCGTCCGGCAGGATCCTGGAAACCCAGGATTCCATCCGGTCTGCATACACCAGCTCCGCAGCCCGTCCATCGGGCGCCCGGTTCGGATCCGCAGCGTGCGCGGCGTCGATCAACTCGCGTGCGCGGCCGTAGGCGTTCACTTCAGTGGACCTGCTCGTCCAGCAGGGCGAAGAGCTCCGCCTCCTGGATCCGCCTCTGCCGCATGGAGTCGCGCTCCCGCAGGGTGAAGGAGCCGTCCTTCTCGATGGTCTCGAAGTCGATCGTCACGCACCAGGGGGTGCCGATCTCGTCCTGGCGGCGATAGCGGCGACCGATGGCGCCGCCCTCGTCATAGAACACGGCGTACTTCCGCTTGAGCCGCCGGTACAGTTCGGTCGCGCGGGCCACGAGCTCGGGCTTGTTCTTCAGCAGGGGCAGCACGGCCACCTTCACCGGGGCGATGCGGGGGCTGAGCCGCAGGACCGTGCGCTTCTCCACATTGCCCTTCTCGTCCGTCACGTCCTCCTCGGCGTAACCGGCGCACAGCGCGGCCAGGAAGATCCGGTCCACGCCCACCGCGGGCTCGATCACATGCGGTACGACCTTGGACTTCGTCGCCTCGTCAAAGATCTCCTGCGGCCGGCCGGAAAACTTGGCATGCTGCTTCAGGTCGTAGTCGCTCCTCGCGGCGATGCCCCACAACTCCTGCACCCCGAAGGGATACTCGAACATGATGTCGACCGTCCTGCGGGAGTAGAACGCCAGCTTCTCCTTCGCGTGCTCGAAGAGGCTGATCCTGTCCGCGGGCAGCCCGATGGAGGCGAGCCAGTCCCGGCACCATGTGAGCCATTCCTCATGGCAGGCCAGCCAGTCGGCGTCCGGATGGATGAAGTACTCCATCTCCATCTGCTCGAACTCGCGGGAGCGGAAGATGAAGTTTCTCGGCGTGATCTCGTTGCGGAACGAGCGGCCGATCTGCGCGATGCCGAAGGGCAGCTTCACGCGGCCGGTGTCCACCACGTTCTTGAAGTCCACGAACATGCCTTGGGCGGTCTCAGGCCTAAGGTAGGCGACCGAGGACGCATCGCGCAGCGCGCCGACATGCGTCTCGAACATCATGTTGAAGGCCCGCGGGGGCGTCAGGCTCCCCGGCTCGCCGGTTGCGGGGGAAGGAATCAGCTCTATCTCAGCCGCCGCCGCCTCGGTCATGTCGTGCGGCTGCACCGCCTCCAGCTTTCCCTGGATGGCCTTCTTGCGCTTGAAGGCCTCCGCCCGTTCCTGCAGGTCGGCCTGGGTGCGGTCGCTTTCCAGGGCGCTGACGTAGCCGACGGTCTGGCCGTCGACAACGACCCGCGAGAAAAAGACCTGGTCCGCCCGGAAGCGCTGCTTGGACACCTTGCAGTCGACCAGAGGGTCGGTGAAGCCGGCCACGTGCCCCGAGGCCTCCCAGACCTTCGGGTGCATGATGATCGAGCTCTCGATCCCCACGATGTCGTCGCGGCGCCGCACCATGTCGTTCCACCAGCAGTCGCGGATGTTCTTCTTCAGCTCCGCGCCGAGGGGACCGTAGTCGAAAAACCCGGCTTGGCCGCCGTAGATCTCGGACGAGGAAAACACGAAGCCGCGGCGCTTGCAGAGCGCGACGATGGATTCCATCAGGTTGGCGGGGTCGGGCATAAGGGACGATGGCTAATGAAGAAGAAGCGGCCGGTCAATTCCGCCCTTGCACGGCGGCTGGGAACCCGTCCCCTATTGGGGGATGAAGGTTTCGTTTACCCCGAAGGAATATTCCCGCATCCTTGAACTGGCCTGGCTCGGGCTCTGGGTGGCGGGTGCGCGCCCCGACGATCCTGCGACCACGCCCGAGCGATACCGCGACGCCAGCCAGAAGCTTTTCGGGATCGCGGAGGATTTCGGCTGCGCCGAGTTCGTCGCGGCCGCCTCCGACGCCACCCTGCTTCCCTCGAGGAAGCTGTCGGAGGGACCCGCCCGCGAGAAGCTCGACCAGTTCCTGGACGACACGTTCTGGGCGGAGCTCGTGCAGCGCCTTGCGGAACGCGACCTCCGCGCGGAACTGGGAGCGACGAAGCTCAGCGACGACCTGGACGAGCACGAGACCGCACGGCTTCACGAGATGGAGGACAACTACTGGCGGGAATTCGAGAAGCGCGGAGTCGACGACGTGGTCGTGCTGCGCGCAGGCCGGGGCTGATTGCGGAGAATACGCACCGAGGCCCGGTACGTAGTATCCACTTTTGCCGGGGCGCGGGCGCGCCAGTGCATTGGGCGCAGCAAACCCAATGTATTTGATGCCATGCAAAAACTAAGCGACCAGATCACCGTCCGCCTGGCCCCGGAGCTTCGGGCGGCGATCCATGAAATCGAGAGCCGGCACCGGATCGGCGCGGCGGAATTCGTCCGCGGCCTCGTGGAGGCGGGTGTGAGCCTCTACCGCGAGCAAGGGTACTTCAGTTTTCCCGTCGAGGTGATCCCCGACAAGCGACGCGCCAAGGTCGTGGCTGTCTCGAGAAGCGCCTAGCGCATCAGGGCCAGCAGCTCGTCGCCCGTTGCCGAACCCGAAACGGTCAGCCGCTGCATCAGGCCGCGCTTGAGCGCGGCGGCGGTCTCCCTGGACGGCCCGGCCAGCAGGGCCACCGACTCAGGCGCCGGCAGGTTGTCCGAGAGGAGGTATGTCTGGGCGCGGGAGAAGACCCCGGCGGGAGCCGGTGCGGGACTCGCCAGGTAGACGCCCAGCTTTGCGTCCAGGAAAAGCTGGTCGCACCGGGCGAGCAGCTGGTCCGCCAGAGCCCCGGCCCCGGGTTCGACGGTCGTGCGGGCCAGCGCCCGATATCCAAGGGCGAGCGCAACGTAGTCGGCCGGGGAAGCAATCCCCGACCCATCGGCAAAGTGGGACACACTTCCCGACTGCGAGGTGAACCGGAGCTGGAGCGTCTTCCCGAGGTCGCGCGCGCCCTCCACGTACTTCGCGTCGCCCAGCACCTGCCCGGCTCGTGACAGCGCGGCAAGCAGGAATCCGTTTGCGTCGGCGGCCGCCCGGTCGTCGCGCAGGGGCTTCTCGCCGGTCAGGTCCTCCGACGAGGCGAAGGATCCGTCGGCATTCTGAAGATTTGCAAGGACGTAGGCCAAGGTGCCCCGAATCGCGTCGGCATACACCGGGTCCGCTGCCACCTGCTGCGCTTCGGCATAGGCGAGGACCATGCGCGCCTGGTCGACCAGCGTCTTCTGGAGATAGGGCGTGTTTCCGGCGGTGTCCGTCAGGTACCGGTAGAAGCCGCCCTTGGCGGAATCATGGCAGGTCCCGCCCGCCGTGGCGCGGAGCGCCGAGAGGGCCAGCGTGCGGTTTGCGGGACCCTGGGAAAGCAGGAATGCAAGGAGCTCCGGCTGGAGGTAGCGAGGTGCGTCGCCAAAGCCCCCGTGAGGGCCGTCGTACCTTGCGGCCCAGTCTTTGGCCCCCGCCGCGAGGGCGGCCGCCACCTTCCCGTCATCGACACTCTTTGCGGCCGGGGGGGGCCGCCGCAGCGCCGCCAGCGAGCCCGCCGCCGTCCGGTTGCATCCCTTGGAGTCAACCTTCCATGCCTCGGCGGCCCGGGTCGCGACCTGGAGGAGGCTCTGCGCCCCCCATTCCTGGGCGGGCGAAAGATAGCTGGCGCCGTCGTACGGCTTCATGTCCGGGGTCAGGAAGAGGCTCACGGGCCAGCCCGACGTCTGCTTGGCCTGGTCCAGGTACTGTTGGGCCGCGGCGGCGATGTCGGGATGCTCGTCCCGGTCCACCAGGATGCACAAGAAGCGTTCGTTCAGGTAGGCGGCCGTCTCGGGATTGGTGAACGACTGGTTCTCGGTATTCCGGCTCAGCTCACTCAGGAAGAATCCCATGAACAGGTACACGGGCTTGTTCTCCTGCTTGGCGCGCGCGAAGGCCTCGCCGCCCCACGGCATCCAGTGGACCAGCGAGCCCGAGAACTCGCGGGTGAAAGGGGACGCGGCGTCGGCCGCGGAAGCCGGCCGGGAGCCCGCGAGGACGGCCGGGATCGAAAGGAGGAGAAGCGTGCGGAAGGCGAAGGGTTTCATGGGGGGCCCGCGCTGCGTTCACGCGGGGGCGGAAAGGGTTAGGGTGGTTTCCTGGGTCTGAACCTCGTGGACCGTGTCAGGCAGGAGGCCCGAAGGCCAGCGAACATGGAGGCGCCGGATCGGGTTCGAGTCCGGGGAGCCGAAGAAAAGGCAGGCCGAGGACTGGCTGTAGTAGCTTGAGCCGGCAGACACTTCCCCCGTCTGGGCGGAGCCGTCGGCCATTTCCGCGCTCACGCGCGCCCCGACGGCCGAAGGGTTCCCTGCCGCCGAACGCAGGCGGACACACAGGGAGCGCCGTCCGGCAACTCTGCGGTTCTGGAAGGCGAGGGTCGGGGCATTGTTCCTTGTCACCACGAAGTCCGGCCAGCCGTCCTGGTCGATGTCGAGAACGGCGAGGCCCTTGGCGTCGCGGGGCGCGACCAGGCCGCTCTCGGCGGGGACGACAGGAGTGAAGTTCCCGCGCCCATCGCCGCGCAGCAGCTGGCTCAGCCCGCCGTCAAAGTGGCCGATCGATGGTATCGGGGAGTAGGAGTTCTGGACCGCGTAGATGTCCGCCTTCCCGTCCCCGTCCAGGTCGCCCGCCGCGAGCCCGAAGATCGGCGCGATCTGGGCGATTCGGGGCAGGGGCTCGAACCGGTGCGTTCCGTCGGGCTGGCTCAGCAGGACGCCGCTTCGAAGTTCCGTGGCTTCGAAGCGCTTCGCAGCCGCAAGCTTCTCCTCGCCGAAGATCTCGACGAGCGTGGCCTTGGCGTAGTCGTCGTTCCTCGGGTACTTTTTCAGGATCCAGGGCATCGAGGCCCCGAGAAGCAGGCTGCTTCTCCATGGATACAGGCGGTCGCCCTCGTAGCAGCCCTCGACGATCTGGGCCCCTCCGTCGGCGTTGAAGTCTCCGTAGTACAGCACCGCCGGATGCTCCGGATCCGCCGCGTACTGGGTGTTCAGGCCCACGTTGCCCACGACGTAGTCGAGGCGCCCATCGCCGTTGAAGTCGGCGGCCGCGATCGAGTTCCACCAGCCCGTGCCCGCCGAGGCAAAACCCGAACGCTCGGTCCAGTCCTCGAAGGCTTTGCCCCCGTTGTTGTGGAAGTACTTTACGTGGCCCCATTCGACTGTGACCAGGAGGTCGGACCAGCCGTCGCCGTCGACATCGCTCCAAAGGGCGGAGGTCACCATGCCGACCGTCCTGAGCCCCGGTGCGACCGAGTCGGTGACGTCCTCGAACTTGCCGCCCCGGTTGGCGAGCAGGGCGCTGCGCGGGGGGAGGGGATATTGGCCCGGCAGCAGGCGGCCGCCGATGAAGAGGCCGAGCCGGCCCGAGTGGTCCCAGTCGGCGGCCACGGCCGCACCCGCGCTGGTGGCAAGAGGCGGAAGCGCGTCGTCCGGGGCCGGCTGGAACGCGCCGCCTCCCGCGTTGAGGTAGAGCCTGGGCTGGTAGTCCGGGGTCCCGTCGGGCAGCCCGGCTCCGCCCCTGGTCACCAGGAGGTCGTTCAGGCCGTCGCCATTCGCGTCAAAGATAAGGATGGGGCCGTCGTCGACCGACCCGACGGGAAGCCAGGACGATGAATCGACCGGGCTGAAGGCTCCCTGGCCGGAGGGCGCCAGGATCTTGGCCCCATCCTGCGTGGTTCCCCCGATGAGGATCGCCTCCTGGCCGCTGGCCTGGAGGTCCCCCACGGCGACGGCGGGGCCGCGGCGGCTGTGGCGCAGGGCGAGCAGCGGCTGCAGGGACACCTCGTCGATGATCTCCTCGCGCTGGGTGAGCGTCAGCCCGGCGGCTTCGCTGACGTCCCCGAACTGGCCGGTCGTTGAGCGCCACCCGGCGGGCCTGGGCGGCGACTTCGGCGGCGGCGTCCCCGAAGGCTCCGTGATCGTGAAGCGCCGGTCGACGCCGAGGTCCCGGAAGGATTGGACGAAGCCGCTCGGCCAGTGAACCGTCAGGCGGTCGATCCGCGCATTATCCCCCAGGCCGAAGTGAAGCACCGGCTCCGAGTTGGACATGTACCCCCGCGCCAGCACGAGCTTGCGCACCTGGACGCCGGAGGCCGTCTCTATTCTTACCAGGGAATCGACGCCGAAGCGGTTCGAGACCGTGCCGCGCAGGGCGACGATGATCCTGTGTCCGGTGTCGCAATCGTTGCGGAGAAAGGTGACGCCCCTTTGAAAATTGGACACGACGAGGTCGAGGTTCCCGTCGCCGTTGAAGTCCCCGAAGGCGGCGGCGAAGCTCGGTCCCTTCTGGTTGAGCCCCCAGGCAGCGCTCACGTCCTCGAAGCGGAGGTCGCCCATGTTCCGGAAGGCAAAGTGGTTGTCCGCGAGCACCGGTGAGTCGATCCAGATCCGAACTCGCTCCGCGTGGCTCTCGGTCTTGAGGGTCCTGGCAAGGACGTCGCGGTTGGTCAGGTCCCGGACGGTCCCGTTGACGATGACGAGGTCGAGGCGCCCGTCGTTGTCCAGGTCCTCGAAGCGGGGCCCCCAGGCCCAGTCGGTCTTTGCGATGCCAGCGAGAAACGCCCCCTCCTGGCAGATCCCCGTGTCGGTGTTGAGGTACAGGGCGTTCCGGAGAAGCTGCGGGGAAGCCGTCGGCTGTGTTTCGTCGTTCGGGTTGTTGTCGCGCGATGCGGCCATGCCCCGCTGGTCCTTCTCGTGCGTCGAGGAAGCCATGTCGAGGGCGAGGTAGTCGATCAGCCCGTCGTTGTTCACGTCCCCGAAGTCCGAGCCCATCGAGGAGTGGGGCATGTGGGGCGCCACCAGGTCGATCGTGTCGGTGAAGGTTCCGTCGCCGTTGTTATGGTAAAGCACGTCGGGCGGGTCGAAATCGTTGGCCACGTAGAGATCGGGCCAGCCGTCGTTGTCGTAGTCCCACCATACGGCCGAGTGCCCCTGAGTGGTCCCGTCGATGCCGGCGCGGACCGTCACGTTGCTGAATGTTCCGTTCCCGTTGTTGTGGAAAAGGTAGTTCTTCTGGCCGTTGGAGCTCTTGGAGGAATCCAGCAGGTTGGTCTGGATGAAGACATCGAGCAGGCCATCGCGGTCGTAATCGCAGAACGCGGCCATGTTGCAGGCGTCGACGATGTCTAGCCCGTAGGAGTGCGCCATCTCCTTGAAGGTGCCGTCGCCCTGGTTGATGTAGAGAAGGTTGGGGGCGGCGAACCGGCAGATGTAGATGTCGAGCAACCCGTTGTTGTCGATGTCGACAAAGGTGGCGGCCTGGGACCAGGCGTCGCCGGGTCCGGCCACCCCGGCCTTCTCGGTGACGTCCTCGAACTTCCAGTCCCCCAGGTTCCGAAACAGCTTGTTGTGTCCGACCTTGTTGATGACGAAGAGATCGGGGCGCCCGTCGTTGTCGTAGTCCCCGATCGCCACCCCGGAACCGATGGCACCCGTGGTGAATTCCAAATAGCGTGAGCCCCACATCCTGGGGTCGTCGTACGGGTTCTCGGTGAAGACGCCAGTCAGCTCCGGCGGCAGCTCGGCAAAAAGGGTCTTCCCTGTCCTGGGCGCCCGCGGCGAGAAGGGTTTCTCCGCGATGCTTCCGGCCGGGTTGGAATCCGGGGGGGCGCCGCGCGGCATCGGCTGGGTTGTCTGCGCCAGCAGGCCCCTCGCGAGGACGGCGCCGGCAGAGAGGGCGATCGACGAGCGGACGAACTCGCGGCGGGTCTTCTTCATCAGGACGGTGCGGTGAGGGTCAGGGTGGACGCTTGTGAGGGGACCTCGTGAACCGTGGCGGGGGCTCCGCCCGAAGGCCAGCGAACATGCAGGCGCCGGATCGGGTTCAAATCCGGGGAGCCGAAGAAGACGCAGGCCGCCGACTGGCTGTAGTAGCTTGAGCCGGCAGCCACCTCCCCCGTTTGGGTGGAGCCGTCGGCCATTTCCGCGGTGATCCGCGCCCCGACGGCTGAAGGGTTCCCCGCCGCTGCCCGCAGGCGGACGCAAAGGGAGCGACGTCCCGCCACGCGGCGGTTCAGGAAGGCGAGCGTCGGCGCATTGTTTCGGCTGACGACGAAGTCCGGCCAGCCGTCCTGGTCGATGTCCAGCACAGCGAGGCCCTTGGCGTCGCGGGGCGCGACCAAGCCGCTCTCGGCGGGGACGACCGGGGTGAAGTTTCCCCGCCCGTCGCCGCGCAGCAGCTGGCTCAGGCCCCCGTCGAATCTGCCGACCGACGGTATTGGGGAGTAGGAGTTCTGGACCGCGTAGATGTCCGCCTTCCCGTCGCCGTCCAGGTCGCCCGCCGCGAGCCCGAAGATCGGGGCGATCTGCGCGACGCGAGGCAGGGGCTCGAACCGATGCGTCCCATCGGGCTGGCTCAGGAGGACGCCGCTTCGAAGTTCCGTGGCTTCGAAGCGCTTCGCAGCCGCCAGCTTCTCCTCGCCGAAGATCTCGACGAGCGTGGCTTTGGCGTAGTCGTCGTTCCTCGGGAACTTTTTCAGGATCCAGGGTATCGTGGCGCCGAGCTGGATGCTGGTGCGCCAGGGGTACAGCAACTCGCCGTCGTAGTAGGCCTCCACGATCTGGGCGCCGCCATCGCCGTTGAAGTCGCCGTAGTACAGGAGGGCGGGGTGCTTGGGATCGGCCCTGTACTGGGTATTCAGGCCGACGTTGCCCACGACGTAGTCGAGGCGGCCGTCGCCGTTGAAATCGGCGGCGGCGATGGAGCTCCACCAGCCGGTTCCGGCCGAGGCAAAGCCGGACTTCCCAGTCCAGTCCTCGAAGCCCTTGCCCTGATTGTTGTGGAAGTACCTCACATTGCCCCATTCGACCGTCACGAGCAGGTCGGGCCATCCGTCGCCGTCGACATCGCTCCACAGGGCGGAAGTCACCATGCCCACCGTCCGAAGCCCCGGAGCCACCGAGTCGGTGATGTCCTCGAATTTGCCGCCGCGGTTGGCGAGCAGGGCGCTGCGCGGGGGAAGGGGATACTGGCCCGGCAGCAGGCGGCCGCCGATAAAGAGGCCGAGCCGTCCCGAGCGGTCCCAGTCGGCGGCCACGGCTGCGCCCGCGCTGGTCGCAAGGGCCGGCAGCGCGTCGTCCGCGGCCGGCTGGAACGAGCCTCCCCCCGCATTGAGGTAGAGTCGGGGCTGGTAATCGGGTATGCCGTCCAGGAGCGAGGCGCCACCCTTGGTCACGAGGAGGTCGTTCAGGCCGTTGCCGCTCGCGTCGAAAATGAGGACAGGGCCGTCGTCGACCGACCCGACGGGAAGCCAGGACGATGAATCGATCGGGCGAAAGGAGCCTTCGCCCGTTGGGATGAGGATCTTTGCCGCGTCCTGCGTGGTGCCGCCAAGGCAGATCGCGTCCCGCCCCTTGCCCTGGAGGTCACCCACCGCCACGCCGGGTCCCCTCCGGTTGTGGCGCAAGGGTAGCAGAGGCTGCTGCACGACCTCGTCGATGATCTCCTCGCGCTGGGCCAACGAAAGGCCGGCCTTGGCGCTCACGTCGGTGAACTGGCCGGACGAGGATCTCCAACCGGCGGCCCTTGGGGGCGACTTCGGCGGCGGGGTTCCCGAGGGCTCCGTAATGGTGAAGCGACGGTCGACACCGAGGTCCCGGAAGGATTGCACGAAGCCGCTCGGCCAGTGGACGGTCAGCAGGGCGACCCGGGAGTCGTCGCCAAGGCCGAAGTGGAGGACAGGCTCTGAACTTGAGAGGTAGCCGCGCGCCAGGACCAGCTGCCGCACCTGGACCCCGGAGGCAGTCTCGATCCTCACCAGGCAGCCCACGCCAAAGTGGTTCGAGACGGTGCCCCGCAGCTCGACGATGATCCGGTGCCCCGTGTCGCCCTCGTTGCGCAGGATCGTGACCCCCTTCTGGTAGTTTGCGAAGACGACATCGAGGTTCCCGTTGCCATCGAAATCGCCGAATGCCGATCCGAAGCTCGGACCCGGCTGGTCCAGCCCCCAGGCGGCGCCCACGTTCTCGAACTTCAGGTCGCCGAGGTTCCGGAAGGCGAGATGCCGATCGGCGAGCACGCCGGATTCGCGCCAGATTTTGACCCGCTCGGCCTGGCTTTCGGCCGCGACAAAGCGCTTGATGATGTCGCGGTCGGTCAAGTCGCGGACCATACCGTTGGTGACGAAGAGATCGAGACGGCCGTCGTTGTCGAGGTCCTCAAAGCGGGGAGACCAAGTCCAGTCGGTCGCCTCGACGCCGGCCAGGAATGCCGCTTCCTGGCAGACGCCCGTGTTGGTGTTGAGGTACAGGGCGTTTCGCAGGAGTTGCGGGGCGGCGGCCGGGTCGACCTCGTCGTTGGGGTTGTTGTCGCGCTCGCCGGCCATGCCCCGCTGGTCCTTCTCGTGCGTTGTGGCTGCCATGTCGCACGCGAGGTAGTCGATAAGCCCGTCGTTGTTCACATCTCCCAGGTCGGAGCCCATGGAGGCCCGGGGCATGTGCGGGATCACGAGGTTGACGGTGTCCGTGAAGGTGCCGTCGCCATTGTTGTGGTACAGGACGTCCGGGGGGTTGAAGTCGTTGGCCACATAGAGATCGGGCCAGCCGTCGTTGTCGTAGTCCCACCATACCGCGGAATGGCCCTGGGCGATTCCGGAGATCCCGGCCTGGTCGGTGACATTGGTGAACGTTCCGTCCCCGTTGTTGTGAAAAAGGTAGTTTCTCTGGCCGTTCGGGCTCTTTGAGGGCTCGAGCAGGTTGGTTTGGATGAAGACATCGAGCCAGCCGTCGCGATCGTAATCGCAGAAGGCGGCGACATTGCAGGCATCGACGACGTCGAGGCCGTATGCATGGGCCAGCTCCTTGAACGTGCCGTCCCCCTGGTTGATGTAGAGCAGGTTGGGGGCGGCGAACCGGCAGACATAGATGTCCAGCAGCCCGTCGTTGTTGATGTCGACAAAGGTCGCGCCCTGGCTCCATGCGTCGGCGGGGCCCGCGACGCCCGCCTTTGCAGTGACATCCTCAAACTTCCAGTTCCCGAGGTTCCGGAACAGCTTGTTGTGCCCGACCTTGTTGACAACGAAGAGGTCCGGGCGCCCGTCGTTGTCATAGTCCCCGATCGCCACGCCCGTCCCAATCGGGCCGGTTGAGAACTGCAGGTAGGGGCCTTCCCACATCCTGGGGTCGTCGTAGGGATTCTCGGTGAAGATTCCGGTCAATTCGGGATGCAGCTCGGCAAAAAGGGTCTTGCCGCCCCTCGGCGCCCGCGGGGCGAACAGTTTTTCGACAATGCTCCCCGGGGGCGTTCCGCGCGCGGCGGCCGCGGAACCCGTCTGGGCCAGCAGCCTCCCGCTGACTAGAACACCGGCTGAAAAAGCGGCCGACGATCGGACGAACTCGCGGCGATTCACGCCAAAATCAGCGCGGTGCTCCGCCGGCAAGTCAATAGCCTTTCGCATTGCGAAAGGCTGATTTTTGCGGCCATCCTCCGCAGAATGAGTTTACCCCTCCGGCTTCTTCGGCGCGCGTGGCTTCTCGTTCCGATATGCGCGCTCGGATTCCTGGTCTGGACCAATGCCTCCCGGATCCGGGACGTCGGGCACATCTCCGACTCCCCCGACTGGTCGGTGGATCCGCTCAAGCCTGATGACAAGTCGCCGACGGGCTATGCGGGCGGGGAGCGGCGCATGATCGTTCCCGGACACGACAACTACGCCTACCAGAGGATCGCCCAGACCCAGCAGATGTTTGCGCTGGGGCAGCTCCGGGTGCGCCACGTGGACTATGAGAACGCTCCCATAGGCCGCGAGGTGATAGCCCCTTCGCCGTACCGCTGGTGGCTCGGACTGGTTAGCCTCTGCGACTCGGCGCTTACGGGCAAGTCGATCGGGCTTTCAGTGGAGCATGCCGCGCTCTATGCCGATCCCCTGTTCGCCGCGCTTCTTCTCCTGGCGACGGCGATCTTTGTGGCGTGGCGTTTTGGCGGATTCTCGGCCGCCATGGTCTCGGCGGGCTTTGTCGCCCTCTACCCTTTTGCCGGGTCGTTTCTCCCAGGTGAGCCGGACGACTTCACGCTGATGCTGGCCGGTTCACTCTGGAGCGTCCTGACCCTGCTGGCCGGGGTCCGCGCCACGTCCCAGGCGTCTGCCAGGCGCTGGTTCTGGATCGCCGGTGTCGTGGCCGGGCTCGGCTTCTGGGCAGGCCTCACGAGCGAGCTATTCATCCTCGGGGGAATCGTGCTGGGGGCCTTGCTGGCCGCTTTGATCGCGCGGGGCGACCCGGCCAGAGCCGGCGCCGCCCGCCCGTACCAGAGCCTTCCCTGGAGGCAATGGGGCCTTGGAGCGGGTGCGACGGTCCTCGCGGCTTACCTCATCGACTACTTCCCGGCCCGGATCGGCCCCGGCCTCGAGATCGTCAACCCGCTGGTCGCGCTGGCGCTGGCCGCCCTCGGCGAATTGCTGGGGTTTGCGACGGATCTGGTTGCGGGGTCTCCCGCGGCCGTGGATTCAGCGTTGGCGGACGGACCGGGCGGAAACGGCCTGCGCAGGTTCGCGCTGCCCGGGCTGTCCGCTGCCGTTGTGGCCGGCGTGTCCATCGCCATAGCATTGCGACCCCACAGGATGATATTCGAAATGGATCCCGTGGCCAACCGGCTGACGAACTTGGGGGAAGCGGGCGTGGTCGCCGACGGTTTTGCCGCCTGGGTGAGCCGCGACGGGCTTGCGGGTGCCGCTGCCGCGACTTGCCTTCCGTTGCTCCTGTGCCTGCCCGCGCTGGCATGGATTGTCTACCGCGGGACGGATCGCCCGTTCCGGGCGCTGCTCGCCCTGGCGCTCGGGCCCGTCGCGGCTGCGCTGGCCCTCTCGCTTTTCCAGATCCATTGGTGGAACACCCTGGACGGGGTCCTCCTTGCGCTCCTTGCAGGATTGACCGCAGAGGTCCCCGGTGCGCCCTCCAGCCGGCTGACCCGGTGGCTGTCCGCCGGGCTCGCGGCCTTCGTCCTTTTCCCGGGGGTGCTGCAGCTCATTCCCCCGCGGTCGGCGGACGGTCGCCCGGCGCTGTCGCAGGTCGACTTGCAGGGGATCATCGAGCGCGACCTGGCCCATTGGATTGCGAAGCACTCGGACGCGCCCGGAGCCGTCGTCCTGGCGTCGCCAAGCTTGACGATCACCCTGTGCTACCACGGGGGTCTCGCCGGGCTTGGCACCCTGAACTGGGAGAACCTGGACGGCATCAAGGGCTCGATAAGGATAGCAGCCGCCACGGAACCCGAGGAGGCGCTTGCCTTGACCAAGGGCCGAAAGGTCAAGTACATCGTCATACCCTCCTGGGATATGTTCCTGGACAAGTTGGCGAGCACCGGCCTCGGGCTCGCGCCCAATTCCAGGGAGGGCATCGAGCGCTCGTTCGTCGGTGGCATGCTTGCCCAGATCCAGCTGCCCACTTGGATCGAGCTGGTGCCGTACCGCCTCCCGCCCGAGCTGGGCGACCGTTGGGTGATGATCTTCAAGGTGGTCGATGAGCAGGACCCGGCCGCGGCACTGAGCCGCACTGCGGAGTACTTTGTTGAGATGGGCTACGTCGACCGGGCCGGGGTGATAGCGCAAAGACTGCGCCGGTACCCGGCGAGCGTGGCGGCGCTTGTGGCGCGGGCCCAGGTGGAGAAGGCCCGAAACGACAATCGGGCCTTTTCTGGTCTCTTCAAGACACTGCTGTTCTTCATCGCGCGCGGCGACGACAAGGCCCTTCCCTTCGACCGGCGCGTCAGCCTGGCGATCACCCTGGTGCAGGGCGGCCGCGCCGACCTTGCGGGAGCCCAGGTGCGGCGCTGCATGGACGAGGTGGACGAGGCCAGGCTGCGTTCGCTCTCCACGGCCTCGCTTTTCTTCCTCCAGAAGCTGGGCAAGGCCTTCGACTGCGGGATAGCCGATCCCCGGCTTCATGCGCTGGCGCTGGACCTGCTGCCCCCGGATTTGCGCAGCCAGATATAACTTCTTCTTAAGCGCCCAAAAGAAGACGGCGCAACGGCCCTGATTTCACCCCGGGGGCGGCGCGGTTCACCCCGGATCGCAGGCGTTTCGCCCCAAGTTCGTTTTCAACCCGATTCACGGCCGCACTCTCGGCCGCCGTCAGCGCACCCCGCCCTGACGCCGAGCCCCAAGTTCAACCTCCCCGATGAATCGACTCCGTTCACTGCTTGTCCTCGCCGTCTGTCTCGCCTGCCTCCCCCGCATCTTTGCTGCCGGGAATTCGGTTCTCTATTGGAACCAGGCCGCAATCGACGCCACGCGCGTCGCGCGCAACCCGCCACCCATGGCATCGTTGTTTTACGCCACGTTCCATGTCGCAATCTTTGACGCGGTGAACGGCATCACGCGGACCCACCAAGGTTGGCTTGTGAACGACCCGGCCCCCGCCGGCGCCGACATGGACGCGGCGGTCGCAGGCGCGGCGTTCACGGTCCTGAACGCGCTCTGGACCCCGACGAGCAACCCGCACCGGTTCAAGACGGCCTACGAGAAGGCGCTGGCCCGGATCCCCGAAGGGAAGGCGAAGGCCGACGGGCTCGCCTGGGGAAAGAAGGTGGCCCTGGCCGTCCTTGCGAAGCGGGCGAACTGCGGATTCGACAAGCCGATTCCCGGCAAGTACTCGAGCGCCGAGCAGGGAATTTGGCGCGAGACCCCGTCGGCCTTTCGCCCCCCCCTGCTGCCGTTCTGGGGTCACGTCACCCCGTTTGTCATGACCTCCCCCGCGCAGTTCCGGGCGCCCCCTCCGGAAACCCTGGGCTCGAAGGAATATGCCGAGGAACTGGCCTTTGTCGCCAACCACGGCGGCCGCGACAACGCAGACAGGACGGAGTACCAGACCCTGTGCACGCCGTTCT
>Ga0302320_10003353_pt1 | contig 37343 bp, 30 predicted proteins | sample Bog_T0_3_FD_202130 | JGI IMG/M metagenome (GOLD analysis project Ga0302320, IMG submission 202130) | Peat permafrost microbial communities from Stordalen Mire near Abisko, Sweden - Bog_T0_3 | ecosystem: Environmental > Terrestrial > Soil > Wetlands > Peat | place: Sweden: Abisko, Stordalen Mire... | reverse complement strand
AAAAGCCGATCCAGATGACCATCACGAAGTAGATGGCGATGACGGCCAAATCAAGCAAGCTGAGGTGCGCCAGTGAGGAAGCGCCGGTGCCAGCGAACGCCGCGGTCATAGACGGCAGACCGGCGGCGAGGTAGGCGGGGACCAATTCGAACATTGAGTCACCTGGAAACAGTCAATTCGTCCCGGGAGCATTTGGACGTTCGCACCTAAGTAAATGGCTTTACTCAACCAGTTGTCAAGCGGGAAACTGGTGTGCGAAGGAAAATGAGCCGGAGTGCGATGATGTCTCGCATGACTCACCGGACAAGACGCGAAACACAAAACGGAGTGAGCAAGTAAGCGTTTGCTGGAAAGTGTGCCATAAAGGGGCACATCGACGCCTGGGGGGGGCGCAAGTTGTGAAGCGTCCAGACACCTGCAATTTTTCACTTCGTCGTTAAAATCTAAGCGGCCTCGCCCCTTAAGGTTTCGGGGTTCCAAGCGGGGTGCTCCTGCTCAACATGGATCCTGAACTGATCCGCGAACCAGGCCAGGTTTTGCGCGGAGGAAGTGATCCACCTCCCTCGCAGTGGCATCTCTTCTCCGCAAACGGAGCATTTTGCCGCCGCGGGGTAGTCGTTGATGTCGTGGACGACGGTGAGCTTCGGCTTGATGATGAAGTGCAAAATACCCGGCGACGCAGTGCCAATCGTTTCCGAAGCCATTATGATCTCTCCAAAATAAATCCCGGAAATTGACCGGGGACTCGTATTACCTGTGAGATGCCCCCGGAGCGAATTCCGCTGCCTTCAGGCCTCGAACAGGATCTCCGGCGCCGACTGAGCCGATTCGGCGGTAGCCATCGGCGTCAGCAGCGGCCATCCCTTGCGCAGCACATATTCCAACCACGCTCCAGCAATTTGCGATGTAACCACGGCGGCCACAACCAGCGTGGTGTAGAAGGTCGAACTGATAATGCCGGCGTCGAACGCGACACTGGCCAGCACAATGCCCGGGCCGCCCCGTGCGTTTGTAGTGACTGCAAGATTGACAAGGTCCAATCCGCGAAATCCCGCAAACCGCGCGGCAAGTGAAACGGAAAACACCTTCACAATACAGGTTCCGGCGATGAAGGCGGCAATCATCCAAAGCGACACGCCTTGAACCAGATCCAGCTTTAAGCCGACGACTGCGAAATACACAGGGATGAAGAAGGCGAAGGAGACTTTGCCGATGGCGTCCAGGGCTTCAGCGAAGATGCGGCGCTTCTTATGCACGACGGCGAATCCCGCCAGGAAAGCTGCGAACACCAGGCTGATATCGAGCGCTCCTGCAACGACGCAGTAAGCCAGCAGCACAGCCATTGCGTAGCCGACTGGAGAATGCGTGGCCAGAACATTGAACCGCGACTTGTTGATCCGCTTGATGGCACGTGGAACGATGGTAAGGCCGAGAGCAAAGAAAGCCACAGTTGCGAGCAGGTGATAGGACATCGCGCGCGGATCGAGGACAGCTTTTCCCGCCATCGCCGTTGCCACTGCGAGGGCTAGCCAAAGCACAATGTCTTCGAGAACGGCGACACCAAGAACCAGCCGCGCAAAACGGGTATGAAGAATTTTCAGATCGGCGAAAATCTTCGAGACAACCGGCACGGAAGTCACGGCCACACCGACGGCAAGGATGATGGTGAGCGAGATGCGGTTGCCGTTTGGCCCCGCCAGCGACGGCCGGATAATCCATGGCGCGAAGATCAAGCCGAGGACGAACGGCAGCCCTGAGCCCACAATGGTGAGCCAGCCCACCTCGCGGCGCTCATCGCGCGTGAAAAGCTGCTGGGTTTCCGCGCCGGCAAGAAACATGAGCAACAGCAGGCCAAGCCAGTAAACAAAATCCAGAATATTGCCCTGGCGCTTAGCGGTCTCAATAAAGTGCGCGGCAAAAGGCAAGCGGCCAACCAGGGCGTTGCCAAGAACCACTCCCGCGAGAATTTCGCCCACGACTTTGGGCTGCCGCATTTTCACGAACAGCCAGCCCAGAAACTGCGCAAGACCCACCAGGAGCAACAGGAGAAAGAGAACCTGGGTCAGTTGTGAGTTTGTCATTTGTCAGGGCCTGGGGCAGGTTGAATGTTTCGCGCTCTGAGGAAATTGGATGCCGCCCCTTGCGATTCGTTTGTCCCGCTTCGAGATAACAGCTTTTGATATGAGCGATTTTCATTTAAGCCGAGGATGGTGCGCGATGGTGTGGGCCCGGCATTCATGTGCCAGCGCTGTGGTTTTGACCTGACTGATGCCGTGCGGCCCGTAACTCGCTTTTTGAGCCCCGCAAGGAAGCGGCGCGCGAATTACCTGGAAGTGTGAAACAGGATGCGCAGCAGGGGATACTCGTTGATCGGTTGGTCGTCCTCCAGCGCCGGAGTTTGAGGGCTTCTGGCAATAATGTCCTGTGGGTTGAACTCCTGCGAGAGGATCAGATCGAACTGCTGTTGCGGAGTCTTTTCCGGGCCCCACTCGACGAGGTCGGCAGCCGCAGCGGGCGGCATGTGAGAGACAAGATCCGCGCTCGATAAATTGGTTATCGGGTCCATGCTGGCCAGAAAGTGGATGCCGTATTTGCCTGCACTATGGAAGGAACGGACGTATGGAAAGGACTGCGTGAGAGCCTTGGTCATGGAGGCAAGCGTGCCGGAATCTGTGCTTTCAGGACACCAGGCCTGCAGTATTCCACCCTTCCGCAGATGCTGCTTGATGACGTCGTAGAATTCGCGCGAATAAAGAAGGCTGGACCCTGCCGCATGGGGCGGCGGCGGCGGGTCCACGACGATGACGTCGTAGCTTTGGTTTGAACCGTCGAGGAATCGACGGCCGTCGTCGATCGCGATGTGGGCCAGGGGCGAACTTTCGACGGTTGCGGCGTCTGCGTGGAAGTAGGGAAACATCGCCGGTACACTGGGAATCAAATCGACGGCCGTTGTTGGGATGCCCCAGGAGAGCATCGAGCGAAAACTGGTTCCCATGCCAAAGCAAATCACAAGGCCATTCTGCGGCGGGTGAGGCATGAATGCGAGCGGCAAGTGGACCATGAATTTGGTGACGGGAGTAAGCACGGTCATGCCGATGCCATTGACGTAGATACCCCGATCGAAACCCGTCCCGGCCGCGACGACTGTTGCTGAGTAGTCTCTGCGTACCTCACGGATGGGAAATCTTGTTTCGTAGTCGTGAGTTATGGCGAACAGGAGGACGGAGGAAACGATCGCGAGGACTAAATAGAGTTTTGGTTGCCAGCTCTTCGGGCGTTGAGTCAGTTCTCGCGGTTTTTGAAAGACGACGAGTGCGGCGATGGCAAACAGAGGGATTGAAAATGCGGCGGTTGCCCAGCGCTCGCCCAGCCAGGGCAAGAGCCAGAAGCCGGCTAAGAGCGGGCCGACGATCGATCCAGCGATATTGAAGGCATAGGCGGTTCCGGCTCGATCGGGATCGCCCGACGACCAGGAGTCAACGAGTAATGGCGTCAGAAATCCGGCCACAGCGCAAAATAACGCGATGGCGGTGAGACGCATAAGACTGAATCCCAAAGGGAAGATGGGCAGCAAGGGATCTGCGGCCACCACAGGAATGACGGTGGAGAGCGCGAGCAGACTCCAGACCAATGTGCTTTGACCGCGTGAACGTGTGTTTGCGCCGCCGCGGTAGATGCGCGAGCCTACGACGGTGGCGAGCAGGTACACGGCGAGGATTTCCGCGAATGCATAGACGAGGTTACCGAGGTAGGGAGTGAACTGGCGAATCCAGATGACTTCCAACCCCATGCTGACCAGGCCGGTGGTGAACAGGAGAACCAGGGGCGTGTAGGAAGGAAGGCCATAAAGTTGTGGGCGCGGCGCGGGCGCGGAGACCTGAGCGTCAGTCGAAACCACGGAGGGAGCCGAGTAGCTCATGATGAAGGCCGAGATCGCAAGAATCGCATTCAGCCCGCCGGCGACAAAGAGCGTCCCCTGAAAACCAAGTAACTCGATCAGCACGAATGCAGAGGCAAGCGTGCCAAGAAGCGCGCCTATCACGTTCGCAATATAGAGGTAGCTGAATGATCGGTCTGATTTAAGACGATCGGTCTGCCGGATGACGGCCATAAGCAGCGGAAACGTGGAGCCCATGCAGGTGGACCAGGGCACCAGCGTGATGGCGATCCAGATACCTGTAAGGACGTAATAGCGCGAGGTTTGCCAGGCGCTGAGAGAGCCCATATGTTGCAACAGCAGGCGACCGAACTTCAACTCAAAAGGGACCGCGAGCGACGAGATGCCCACGAGCAATTCAGCGATGGAATAGAAGCGGAGAACGCGCGGACCGTTCCCAGAGAGAATGCGATTCGTAAGCCTGCCCGCGCCCCACGACCCTAGACCAAGGCCAGCCATGAACATCGAAATGACGATTGAGGCAAGGGCGGTGGTGACGCCGAAACTGGCCATGGCAAGCCGCAGCCAAACCACCTCGTACACTAGACCGCAGAACCCGGAAACGATGAAGAAGGAAAAGAACCATCGCCGGTTGATGGCAAGAATATTACGTTCAGAAATACTCATCTCGCTCCGTTGGTGCTGGGAGGAATTTCAGTTCTTGTTGAATTGCGCTTTCAGTGTACAGGGACCGCCCGGTGCGCCGTTCCGCGGGTGGGGGACTGCGCCACGACCAGCATTTCCCACTTGTCATCCATCGGCAAGAAATGTACCTTGAGGTATGGGACCCCTGTTTTCCCTCTCAGCACAACCAAATCTCCCTTGCAACGCATCGCGCGTCGGTGGTTATCCTTCTTTTGTCCAAAACCAATCCGCACCAAGGAGTCTTTCCTATGAATCCTGTTGTTGATCCCTCTGGTTGTAGTGGCCTTTCGCGCCGCTCGTTCTTCCGTTTCGCTGCCGGGGCATCCGCGCTGGCAAGCCTGCCCATCCTGACCGAATCCCGCCTGGCGATGGCTGCACGTCCCAAATTCGCCGACCCCAACAAAGGAATTCATATTGACGCCAACGAGAACCCATTGGGCCCCTCGCAGGCTGCGCGTCAGGCGATTGCAGACATTATTCCCAAGGGCGGACGTTACGAGTTCACTATGGAATCGGACCTGTCCGAGACCTTCGCCAAGATTGAAGGGCTGAGCCCCGAGTCCGTGATGCCGTTTGCCGGTTCGAGCGATCCGCTGCACTACACGGTGCTGGCGTTCACCGATAAAAGCAAGCCGCTGGTGATTGCCGACCCCGGCTACGAGGCGCCCATGTGGGCTGCGCAGGTTTCTGGCGCGCCGGTGATCAAGGTGCCGCTGTTGGACCCGACGGGCGCTGCCTCGCACGACATCAAGAAGATGATCTCCGCCTCGACGACTCCCGGCGTGATTTACATCTGCAATCCCAACAATCCCACGGGTACCTGCACTGCGCGCTCGGATATTGAATACGCGGTGGCGAACCAGCCCAAGGGATCGATCCTGCTGATTGACGAGGCGTACATTCACCTTTGCGACGAGCCGAGTGCGTTGAACTTTGTGAAGGAAGGCAAGGACGTGATTGTTCTGCGCACCTTCTCGAAGCTCTACGGAATGGCGGGGATCCGCATGGGCTTCGCGGTTGGCCGGCCTGACCTGCTTGCCAAGTACCAGCAGTTCGGACAGAACTCGCTGCCCATTACCGCACTGGCCGCGGCCAAGGCGAGCCTCACCGATCCTGACCTGGTGCCCGCGCGCCGCAAGATCATTGGCGACATCCGCCGGGAGAACCTGGCCTGGCTCAAATCGCAGGGATATGCCTGCACACCTTCAGAAAGCAACTGCTTCATGCTGGATGTGAAGCGCCCCGGCAAGGATGTGCTGGCTGCGATGGCGGCGAAGGATATCTACATTGGCCGCATCTGGCCAGCGTGGCCGACGCAGGTGCGCATTACGGTGGGTACTGCGGACGAAATGGCTGCCTTCCGCAAGACGTTCACGGAAGTGATGGTGAGTCCGACGGCTGGACTGGTGGCTCCCAAGCGCCCCGGTAGGCTGGCGGATCGGCCGTTTACGCACATGTCGTGAAAAGCAGTGGTTAGTTGTCAGTGATTAGTGGTTAGTTTCGATCTGCCACTGCCAACTTTGTCGGCTCCTTGAACCATGAGAACCCCGTCCTTGCGGCGGGGTTTTCTATTGCTTGCTACAACGAATTGACCCGGTAAGGTCTCAGTTTGAACTTTGGGTTGATCACACCACGAAAATTCCCGTGCAGATTCCGAGTTGGCGACCACACGTCAAATGATTTAGAGACCGTTCGGGAGTAGAATTTTCACAGCGATATGCAAACTCTTGATTTCGGGGTCCGCATCGTTGAACCGGCCCTGCCGACTGGGATGGGCTCGCGACGCCGACGAATGGCGTTGACTGTGGCACTGATCGGTCTGGCGACGTTTTTCGCCCCCTTGGTTGAGACCGACTCGGAAGTCCTCGGACAGGTGCGCTGGTCGCCATTCCAAGTCATTTTGGCGATTCACGCCGGAACACTCCCGCTGAGCCATGCGATATCAAGAACCGGGCTGTTAAGCGACGAGGCGGTAAGATCCGACTTGGTGTCTCTGGGTATAGACGCACTTTTGGGAGTCGGGATGGTGTATTTTCTTCTAACTCTCATCGCCGGGGCGACCGTTATCTTTCCGTCTGCAAGGTTCGTCGGCAGCGCCGCAGCACTAGGAGCCGCTTGGACTTGGGGCGAGCTGAAATGGGAGTACCCTGACTTCCAAAGCGCGATCTATGGTGCGCCCCCCGCTTTCGCCTCAGGCCATCAGGTACATGCGGGGGTCAACTGCCTGTTCTTACTTGCGGCACTCGGGGCACTCCTCTTCATTGCTGCGACCAAACAACTGGATTGATGGCAAGAACATCTGGCACACTTCCGAGGAAATCGAGGAAGTTCGCCCACGACAGTTGGCAGAGGGATACCTCACTGATTGTTGCTCGGTGTACGTCGTGGGAGTATCACCGCCAATCCGGAAGTTACCTCTCGTTGGTCGAACAAATGTCGGAAGGTCGGCACGGCAGTTTAATCCTCCGCGAGTTTGAAACTGAGACTCTATCCGCCTCAAGTTTCTGTCCTTCCCAACGCCTGAGATGATATGCTGCCTGCGCCGAGAAAAGCGATTTACGCAAGGGGTGAACGAGCATGTGGTTCCTTGGAATGGACGTGGGTACGGGCGGCACGCGCGCCGTGGTTGTGGATGAAACAGGCCAACTGATCGCCGGGGCCTCCAGCGAACATGCGCCCTTCAAAACGGCTCATCCTGGCTGGGCGGAGCAGGACCCAGAGGATTGGTGGCGGGCCGCGCAGGAGGCCATTCGCGTAGCTCTCGCCGCCGCGCCGGAGCCGCACCAGCCCATTGCCGCCATCGGCCTCACCGGCCAAATGCATGGCGCCGTCATGCTCGACGAAAACGGAGCGGTGCTGCGCCCAGCGCTGATCTGGTGCGACACGCGCACGCAGCCCGAGTGCGACTGGCTGACGGAAAAAATCGGCTATGAACGCCTGATTGAGCTCACATGCAATCCGGCGCTGCCCAACTTTACCGTGACAAAGATTCTGTGGGTCAAGGAGCATCAGCCGGAGATTTTCGCGAAGATCCGCCACATCCTGTGCCCCAAGGATTACGTGCGCTACCGCCTCACGGGCGAGTTCGCCATCGACGTGCAGGAGGCGTCAGGCACGCTGCTGCTTGACGTAACGCATCGCCGCTGGTCGAAGGAAGTGGCCGAGGCTGCGGGGATTGCCGAAAGCTGGCTGCCCAAAGTGTATGAGTCGCCTGAGGTATGCGCGCGCATCAGCGAGTCAGCGGCGGGCCTCACCGGATTAAGCGCAGGAACGCCCGTCGTTGCCGGAGCGGGTGACCAGGGCGCGGGCGCCGTCGGCATGGGAATTTTGCAGCCTGGTTCCGTGTCGGCCACCATCGGCACCTCCGGCGTGGTGTTTGCGGCCACGGCCGCGCCCACCAAGGATCCCAAGGGGCGGCTGCATACGTTCTGCCACGCAGTTCCAGGCCTTTGGCATGTCATGGGCGTGACCCAGTCGGCGGGGCTCAGCTTCCGCTGGCTCAAAGAGACATTCTTTGCCGGACAGAACTACGACGAATTGACCTCCGCGGCCGCAAAGATTCCCGCCGGGAGCGAGGGCCTGGAATGGGCGCCTTATCTGCTGGGCGAGCGAACGCCGCATCTTGACCCGGAAGTGCGCGCGGCGTTTGCGGGCATCTCGACCATCCACGGCGGCGCGCATTTTGTCCGCGCGGTGCTGGAGGGCGTTGCCTATTCGCTCAACGACACGTTCACGCTGTTTGCCGATCTTGGCATTCCGGTCAGCGGGATTCGTTTGGGCGGCGGCGGTGCACGCGGGCCGCTATGGCGCAAGATTCAAGCCGGGATTTACGGACACGCTGTTGAAGTGCTTACGGCGGAAGAAGGTGGCGCGTTCGGCTCCGCGCTGATGGCCGGCGTGGGCGCGGGACATTGGTCAAACCTGGATGAGGCGTGCGCGCAGGCAATTGAAGTCGCGTCGCGTATTGAGCCGGATGAGGGCGATCTTGCGGTTTACAAGGCTGGATACGCAAAGTGGCGGAAGCTGTATCCGGCGCTGAAGAGCTTAGAGTAGGGATTTCGATCGAACTCGATCAGGCACAAAACAGCGGATCCAAAACTGTCGCGTCAAGTCTAGCGTGTCGAGTCGGATCGAACTTCACATCTTTGATCTTGACTGTTCCCAACTGTTTGAGGGGTGTGCCTTCGAGGAAACTCCAGGATCCCGCTGCTAGCGAGGGCAAAACAGCCTCCGGTAGTTCATAGACTGAGTAGACGTCCGGATATTCGTCAAGCTCATCGTCAAATGGGCTGTGTAGCAGCAGGAGCGTTCTCCGATAACGCAACACGATTGATCGTGGCACGTCCCAGAACCCTCCATATCGGAACGGAACCATCACGGCCCCTGCCGGCTTCTCCATTTCGTTTGCTGGCTCCCAAAAGTCCCCGAACACAAATCCATCGCGATGAACGACCTCGCCCCCTTGCAAACGCAACGGAGCGGCGAACATGGGTCCGTCGTAGACGCAGGTGTGAAATTCGCCGCGCTCTCCGCAGGGATCGGCTTCCGGCGGCAGGTCGTGCAGCAACAAAGCATCAAAGTCGCGCCCGGCGAAGGAAGCTGGCAGTTGCTTCGGATCCACACAAGTCAACTTCGCCCGCAGCCCGCCCGCAATCATCGTCCGCGCCAGCTCATCGGTAGGAATCTCCCATAGCGGAAACAGCGGTTCCAGCCCCGTCCCCCTGAGCTTCTCTTCCCTATACGCCCGGATATCCGCCAGAAACAGGTCGCCAAAAGCAATTGCGCTAACGCCCTCATCCACGGCGCGCTGGCAAGCCTCTGCCATCCGTGCCTCGTAAACCTCATTGGAGCAGGGCCACGGCAGTGGCACAATCCACAGCGGTAACCCGGCCGCTTCCGCCTGCGCTTCCAGCACAGAGCGGCGTGTGCCGTGCATGGCCACGCGGTCGAATTCTGCATTCAGCGTGGTCAGCAGTCCGACCACTTCGATCTCCGGCTGCTGCCGCAAAACATGCAGCGTCCACGCGCTGTCTTTCCCGCTGCTCCACGATAAGAGAACACGCTTCATAGGACGATGGTACCAATGTCGCAATTCTTTGACAGGCGAAATCGTCGCCCCGAGTTCTCCAAATGAAACGGCCTGCTCAATTGGATCGGCAGGCCGCTTCAATGCATCATATTTCTTTCTACTTGATCGTTAACTCCGCCGCCAGCGGCGTATTCTCGCTCGAGTCTCCAAGCCGGATCACAAACTTGCCCGGGTCGATGGTCCAATTATGTTTCGCCTCATCCCAATAGCTGAAGGCGCGCGCGTCAAGGTTCAGCGTGACATGTTTTGTTTCGCCTGGAGCCAGCCGCACTTTCTGGAAGCCTTTCAGTTCCCTTTCCGGTCGCGTCGCCTTCGCCGATGGATCGGAGACATAAAGCTGGGCCACTTCTGCGCCCGCCACGCTTCCCGTATTCGTCACGTCGAAGCCGACCGCGATGCCGTTGGGAATGAGCAAGGCGGCCTGCGCCAGCGCCGGTGCCTGCAGGTTGGAGAAGCTGAACTTCGTGTAGCTCAGCCCGAACCCAAACGGATAAAGCGGATACTTGCCCGTGGTCGTCCAGTAGCGATAGCCCACCATCAGCTTGTCGTCATACTTCACATGCGGAATCACGTAGTCGACCGCCGGCTTGCCGGGCTCGGTCACGTGCAGCGAAGTGTCGGCGCCCTTCACAGGGTAGTAGTACGCGTACGATGGGTCTTCTTCCCAACTGCGATCAAAGCTGACCGGCAGCTTGCCTTCGGGGTTGTGTTTGCCGAAGATCACATCGGCAATGGCAGTGCCGCCTTCCTGTCCGGGATAGTAGACATCGAGCAACGCGGGCACCTTGTCGAGCCAGCCCCGCGTATCCGCTCCCACGCCCCCGGTCAGAGTGACAATGGTGTGCGCATTCGCCGCAGCTATGGCCTCAATCAGCGCGTCCTGCCCCCAAGGCAGCTCGAAGGTTCGGTCGCTTCCTTCACTCTCGGTCTCGCCCGTAAAGCCAACCGCAACCACCACTGCATCGGCAATCTTTGCAAGTTCCGTAGCTTCGCCCATCACCAACTCCGGCGCATAGGCAATGCCGAGCCCGAACCGCGCACCCCAGCCGGGCACATAATCCGCCTGCACTTTCACCGTCTGGCCCTCTTTCAAATCGAGAGTCCAGAACGGCGCAATTTGACCTTCCGCATGAGGCGGCGTCTCCAACTCCTTGCCGTCGGCGGAAACTTTCACGCTGGTGCCCCAACCGCCCACATCCGTCAGGACCAGGTATTTGCCGGCCTTCACCGCCCTGTAGCTTGCGCTGTAGCGGATCACGTGTCCGGGCATGCCCGTCCCGCCCTGCCCGCGTCTGCCCTGGCCGGGGTTGCCAAACATCGGGGACGTTGCGGTCTCCGGTGTTCCGCTGAAATCCTTCCCTGCGTACGTCGCAACTGTTACCCCGCCGTCCCAATGCGTGCGACGAAGAACATCGGTGATCTCCGGCAATCCACGGCTATACAGCACATGCACGTTGGGTCCGGCCACATTGGCAATCCCGGTCAGTGTGCTCACCGGTTCGAATGCCAGCGCGTCTGACGATCCGCCTCCACCCGTCACAGCAGGCCACGCATTGGGTCCGATAATCGCAATGGTCTTGATCTTGCCTGGGTCCAGCGGCAACACGCCGCCTTCGTTCTTCAGCAGCGTAATGCTCTCAAGCGCCCCGTCCAGCGCAATGGCGCGGTCGGCAACCGAATAGGTCGAGTCGGCCGGGTCAAACTGCGGACGATCCATGAAGCCATAGCGCAAAGCAGTCCGCAGCAACCGGACAACTTTATCGTCGATAGTCGCCTCCTTCACCGTTCCAGCCTTGACCGCATCCACCAGACCCGCGGCGTTCATGAAGCGCGGGCTAGGCATCTCCAAATCGAGGCCGTTATTGGCCGCGCCCACCGAGTCGTACGTCGAGTCCCAGTCCGACATCAGGATGCCTTGAAATCCCCACTCGCCCTTCAACACTTTCAGGTTCAGGAATTCGTTTTGCGTGGCGTGGATGCCGTTGATCAGGTTGTAGGAGTTCATCACAGCGTCCACGTGGCCCTGCTTCACCGCGGCCTCAAACGCCGGCAGATAAAGCTCCCGCATCGTGCGCTCGTCCGCTTCCGAGTCGACGTTGTGCCGGTTATATTCCTGGCTGTTCAACGCGTAGTGCTTCACCGTGGCAATCACACCCTGCGATTGCACGCCCTGAATGTATGGCACCACGATGGTTGCATTCAGAAAAGGATCTTCCGACAGGTATTCGAAGTTGCGGCCGGCAATCGGCGACCGGGCAATGTTCACCCCGGGGCCGAGCAGGAAATTCACGTTCCGTGCGCGAGCATCCTTGCCCAGGCCCTCGCCGATGCGGCGCGCCAGTTCTGGATCCCACGAAGCAGCCAATGCCACACCGCCGGCATAAGCCGTTGTCGGCCCCCACGTGCGCACGCCCACCGAGGCGTCCGACATCTTGAAGCGCGGCAGCCCAATGGCCGGAATTGCGTGGGTGTACATGCTGTCTACGCCACCGATCAGTTCGATCTTCTGCTCCAGGCTGAGCTTTGCAACCATTGCGCGCGCCTTCGCCTCGATTTCAGGTGAATCTGGCACGGGAGCCTGTGCCCAGGCAGCCACAGATGCAGCCAGAAAGCCCGCAAGCAGGGCGCAAACCAGGCCCGTAACAACGGGTCGGCAAATCGATTGAACAGCGTAATTCTTCAGGGTTTTCATAACCGGTAAAAGCCTAGTGCATAGGGCGCACGAATGTATAGTCGTGCGCTCACACCTATGAATTGGTGAAACTGCTGAATGAGCCGCATGTGACTCATATCACAACGCGAGGTGCACCGTGTCACTGATTGTCCTTTCACGGGAGTGCAGACTCCTCACCAATAGGTAATTAAGGCGAATCGGCGCTGTGTCGCGTCGGGAGGCATGAATGAGCTTTGCAGCCGGAATGAAGACAATCGTGGTGGCGACAGATCTGCACGGTCAATCGGAGGCTGCGCTTGAGTATGCGCGCAAGCTTGCCGGAGGCTACGGAGCACGTATCGTCCTTGCTCACGGGCTTGACCCGGTGGACTATGCGGCCATCGACTCCATCCCAGGACGCGTGCTGAAGGGGCTAACGGAACAGGCGAGGTCTGCGTTGGATCAACTCTCCGGCGAGCTTCTCCGCGAAGGAATACCAAGTAATTCCGAGATTCGCCAGGGCGCCGTGGCACAGATGCTGGTGGATGTGGCAAAGCAATACGATGCCGGCCTGATAGTGATTGGCACACGCGGCATGCACGGTGCCGGGCCTGTCATCGTGGGCGCAATCGCAGAGCAGTTGGTGCGCCTGTCCCCATGTCCCGTCATGGCAGTTGCGGCTGATTGGAATGCAGGCGAGTTCCGCCCTACCCCTGGAGGACCGGTGCTGCTGGCAATGGAGCGAAACGAGGCTTCCGTAGCGGCGGCCGAAACCGCCTATTCGCTGGCGGAAACCTTTCATCGCACGCTGCTGGTGTTGCATGCGCGCGGACCTGCCGAGGCTTCGGCCTTTCTGAATCCAGGCGCGACATCGCTTGAAGAGTTCGGTATCAAACCCAGCGGGCGTTTCCCGGTGCGTTTCATCGTCAAAGACGGCAGCCCCGCCGACGCAGTGGCAGAGGCGATTGCGCAATACAGTCCGAGCCTCCTTGTTGCCGGCGTAAAGCGTAGCAGCGAGACGCCCGGTATCCATGGGACAGCATTTCAATTGCTGGCCCGTTCGCGCGTGCCGGTCGTATGCGTCCCACCCGCTCCGCTGGCGGCTGAGGTAAATAGAGAAGTTTTGTCCACCGCTCAAGCAAAATAGCGCCGTCGTTTCACTGTGGAGCAGTTCGTATTCAGAAAGTCGGACAGCGGAAAAGAAGCCGCCCGACCTTCCAGTTTTCACCAGTTTCTCCGGATTTGTTTCACTGGGTTCATTTCACTGCACTTTTGGAATTGGTTCTTGGCAAATCCGTACCGTTCGATGCACTTGTTCAATGGCGGCCGGCACGTGGGCATCAGAAGAATTCACCACCGCACCGACTTCGATCAAGGCAAAGGGAGCTGGAACCGTGCAAGCTGAAAAGGCATCTGGGCGAATGGATGGAGCGGCGGCACGTCCGCTGGCAGAGATATTGAACTGCCCTCCGGAAACCGGTCATGTGCTGAATGCCGCGTCTGCGTGCATCAATTTCGAGCCGGGTGAGATGGTCTTCCGCCAGGGCGGTTCCTGCCGTGGGCTCTACGTGGTGGTTTCAGGCCAATTTCTGCGCAAGGCGGAACGACTGGAGTCTCGTTTGATGCTCGGGCCGGCGCGACCCGGTGACCTGCTTGAGCTCGGGGCCGCGCTCGGGGACGGCCATCACACTTACACTCTGTCTGCCCTTACGCCGGCTTCGCTGTTGATGCTGCCCATGGATGCGCTCAATCAGGCCTTCAGCGGTTATCCTGCCATGAGGATGCAGTTGCTGGAGGAGTTGGCCCGCGAGGTTTCCCGCGGCTATTTCGCAAGTTGCCAGGCCCGTACCAGCAGATTGCGCGGGCGCAGTTCGGAGGCGGCTCTCTAGCCGAACTTCTGAAATCCAAGACAGTTTCCTGAAATGGGGCAATCGCCTAACCCGGAACAAAGTCTTCGAAAACACTACCTTGGTCTCTAACGCGTATCCTGCGTCACAAAACTGCGCTATACTCATACTCAGATCAGCGTTAAAAGTATGGCGTCCTTTCACCCTCATCACCCGCCCGAAGATTGCATTAACTGTGAGCATCGCCATCTGCGAATGTTCTGCAATCTCACTCCCGAGGCGCTTCGAGATTACGACGGAATCGGCATCATGATGAGCCACGCGCGAGGCGCAAAGCTCTTTACTGAGGGCGACCAGGCACGCAACGTTTTCGTTATCTGTTATGGCCAGGTCAAAATCTCCTCCACCTCCCGCGACGGCAAAACCATGATTCTAAAGATCGCAGGCCCCGGCGATGTGATGGGTTTGAGCGCCGTCTTGGCCAACGTCCCCCACGAAGTCACCGCCGAAGCCATAGAACCATGCCAGGTAAAGACGGTGCGCAAGCAGGAGTTCGTTGATTTCCTGGGTCGCCACGGCATTGCCAGCATGCACGCCGCACAATCTCTCTCCGGCGAATATCTCACGGTGTTCCACGATGCCAAGCGCCTCGCGCTCTCAGGCTCGGCAGCAGGCCGTTTAGCCCGGTTGCTCCTTGACTGGGGTCACTCATCGGCAAACGGCAAGCCGGAAATCCGCTTCACCATGGCGCTGACCCATGAAGAGATCGCCAACATGGCCGGCACCTCGCGCGAAACGGTCACCCGCCTGCTGAACCAGTTCCGGCGCGACCAGTGGATCACTATCAAGGGCGCCAGCATGACCATCGTCAAGCCCGACCAGCTCGAAAAACTGACCGCTTAGTTTTCTGTCTTTCCGGCTCCTCAGACTTCCCTCTCCGTCACCAGCCTTTCAAAAATGAAGCGCAATACTCTGCCTGCCGCCTTCAACCGGCGCAGCCGGAGCTTCCCGCAGCGTAAGCACCGGGCAGCGAGCATGCGCCAGCACGCGATAAATCGTTCTGTCGCGGGTCAGATTGGCGAAGGCTGAACGGTCGGTCGCTCCCAGAACAATCAGATCGGCATGGTAATCCGCGGCCGCGGCCAGAATCTCGATCGCCGGATTGCCGTGGACAACGTGCGGCACAATGGCGTGGCAGCATGGGCCAGGATCCTGGGTGGCTGAAATCTCACAGGCCAGACGGTGCAACTCATGTAGCGCAGTGGAATTCAGTCCGGCGGGTTGGCCACTCTGTCCGGCTCTCACGGGCGATCCGTCAAACCGCCCGCCTTCCTCGATAGCAGGCAGCACATGCAGAAGCAGCAACCGTGCGCCCTGTTTTGCGGCGATGCGGCAAGCCAGCTCCGCACTCGCCCGGGAACCTTCCTTGAGCGTGGTGGCGTGCAAAACCACGCGCTCGCTCTTGGTGGCAATCCCAGGATCAGCCACATGAGCCTCCGGCCCCACTGTGATGACAGGCAGATTCACCGTGCGCAGTACCTGTTCCGCCACGGAACCCAGCAGCAGTTTGCCCAGACGGCTGCGGCTATGGGTACCCATCAAAATCCGATCGGCTTGGAACTGGCGAATCACACTGGCGATCTGGCGCGCGGGATGTCCTTCCCGCACCAGGGCATCGCATCTGATTCCTTGTCGCCCCGCATGCGCGCACCATGGCTCCAGAGTTTTGGAGGCGAACTCCAACGCGCTCGCTGGATCGTAGTAAGGCATACCGGCCGCGTCGGCTGCCATGGCTCCGCCGGTTGCCAGAACATGCAGCAAAATCAACCGCGCGCCGGTATCAGCCGCCTGCTCAAGCGCAAAAGGCATCAGCCGGTCCAGGTCGCTCAAATCAGTCGGCACAACGATGAGCGAAGGATTCGCGCGTGTGTCGGGTGCGGGCTCGGGGAGGAAGTTTGGGGGCAGCTCCGGCATCATAAACCTCGTTCTACAAAGAGTGCCATGCTCCATCAGTCGGGGATGTGCGATCGCGCACACCTGTATGAGTGATTTGGCTCACTATGAGAATCTTCCAATGACGATCGGCGCCCTCCCGGGCCCCGCTCCATAAATATTCTCTCACCATCCGTCGATACATCCAGTAAATAAAGAGACTGCAAATCGCTTCTCTCATGGGGTACCGTCCGTGGTTGCTCAAGTCGATGAAGCCTGTGTCATCAAGGCCAACTCGCAGTTCTGGGAACAGATGCTCTCAATGGACCTTGGCCCGCCGATGATTCCGCAGGACTCCTGCCTTTGTCCCGGCCACCTCGCTGGCAGTGTCAATCTCAAAGGCATATGGAACGGTCGCATCGAGTTGCGCATGTCAAGCGAATTGGCATATCTCGCCACCTCGGCCATGATGATGCAACCCCTGGAGACAGTGGCCGAAGCAGACGCCCTCGACGCGGTCCGGGAGATCGTCAACATGATTGCGGGCGTCATCAAGTCCGCGCTCCCGCGCCCCTGTTCCATGACTGTGCCCGAGTCGGCCGTGGCCGCGGAAACCTGGTGCGGCGGACCCTCTACGGAGAATTCGCTGGTGGTCGCCTTCCGCCATTCATCCGGCGACCTGATGGTGCGCATCTGGGAGCAGGATTACGTTCCGGCATGATTTTCGCGGACACAATCCGCCCTGTTCCCGAGCCTCTTCCTGATCCCCAATTCACGGCCTGCGGTTGGCCCATTCGGCCAGAAACCACCAAAAACGGCCGGATTGTACGGTTTCCCTGCCCCGTTTAAAAATTTATTTTGAATTTCCTTATGGCTTTTTGATGTACTTTCTTCGTATCTTTACCTATGGAAGTACAACTACTCGCTTTCCATCCTTGTAGACACCCAAAGAAAAAATAATCCCCTAGTGCGTTCATGGGCGCCCGCTCATGTGTTCTTATTTTCCATTTTCGCGGGGCGCTCGAAAGTACAACTCTACCTGCATCATCTGGAGGACAGGCGCAATGAAAACCGAACGAACTCGAAGTGTATTTACTGCCATGCTGTTGGTTCTAGCGGTGCTTTTCGCACTGCCCACCACCAGTTTTGGCCAGACATTCCGCGGTGGAATCAACGGTTCCGTCACTGACCAATCGGGCGCCGTCGTTCCCGGTGCAACGGTTGAGGCTACTGAAACGGCGACAAATGCGTCGCATAAGACAATCAGCTCCAGCGCCGGTGAGTTCAGCTTTCAAGACCTCCCGCTAGGGGCCTATGAAATCTCAGTGACAGCCACCGGTTTCAAAGCGGAAAAGATCTCCGGAGTAAAAGTTACGGCCGGCGTCATTTACACCCTGCCTGTCAAACTAGCCGTTGCGTCGGCGGGAGAAACAGTTGAAGTAAACGCTTCGGGCCTGGCGCTCGATACCACTTCGACCACCCAGACCACCGACATTCCCGAGGAAACTGTCCAGGACATTCCTCTGAACGGACGTGACTTCACGCAGATGATCGGTCTGGCCCCGGGCTTTGCAGGCTACTCTCTCGGCGGCTACGGATCGGTGAATGGAACCCGCGCCAACCAGGTGAACTGGCAGATTGACGGATCGGACAACAACGACTGGTGGCATAACATTCCTGCGGTGAACCAGGGCGGCGTTGAAAACATTGCCGGTGTTACTCTGCCCATCGACTCCATCGCTGAATTCAGCCTGCAAACACAATCGTCGAGCGAGGTTGGGCGCAACCCGGGCGGAACCGTCAACTTGGTTACCAAGTCCGGAACCAACAATATTCATGGCACTGTTTATTACTATGAACGAAACCAGGCCCTCGCGGTGACTAATCCCTTCAACACCCTCGGCAGCCTACCGCTGGAGAACGTTCAGTGGGGAGCATCGCTCGGTGGACCGTTCTGGAAGGACCACACCTTCTGGTTCACCAACTTCGAGAAGCAGAAATTCAATATTGCCACCGGCAATTCAGGATTTGAGCCGAATGCAGGCTACCAGGCTCTTGCTCAAGCCCAGTTGACCAAGTACGGCGTGACCCCCAACGCCGCGACCTCCCAGTTGCTCTCTGTGCTTTGGCCGGCTGACCTGCTTACGTCGACCGTTACCGGCAGCCCCGTGCAATCGGCTGCACCCGAGTTTGGCTACAGCTACAACGGCGTGATTCACCTGGATCAGACCTTCAGCCAGAAGCACAGCCTCTCGGCGCGAGCTTTCCTCGGCCAGGGCAACCAGACCGCCCCAGTCGGTCAGACAGACATCAACCCATACTTTTTCGAGATCGGCCCCATCCACGTTTACAACTACTCTGTTGCAGACAACTACGCCATCACCTCAACCATCAGCAACTCTGTAACTGCCGGAGTCAACTACTTCAATCAGACTTTCTCGGATGCAAAAACCGACTTCAGCAGCTTGGCCTCTGATGGCTTTGTAACGGGCGCGCCGTTTGTCAACGCTCCCAACATTCAGATCCAGGGTTTTGAACCCACAGGCAACACGCCCCCTGAGGGCCGTAATGACATTACCGGCCACCTCGATGATGCGCTTAACTGGACGATCGGCAAGCACCAGCTTCGTCTAGGCGGCGAGTATCGTCAGGCCCAGGTGAACGAGTTCTATCATCGTCATGCCACGGGCAGCTTCCAGTTCAAGGGTGGGGTGGGCCCATGGGCAGCGGATTCCACGCTTGACTCCAGTGTGGCCTCGCTGGCCGACTTCCTGGCCGGCTACATGACCAAGGGCTCCATCGCGGTGGGCAACCCCGAGCGCACGGTCTACTCACATGCTTTCGATCTGTTCAGCCAGGACAGCTTTCAAGTCACCCCAACATTGAATATCAATTTCGGTCTGCGATACGACTTCATGCAGCCGATGCACGATAGTAAAAAGGATCTGTCGGTCTTCCGTCCTGGTCTAACGCCCACCGGCATAGCGTTCCAGGGTGTAGACATTAGTAATGTTTACGAGCCGGATTACACCAGCCTGAGCCCGCGCGTGGGTTTTAGCTGGAAACCCGCCGGCTTTTCGGGCACCGTACTCAGAGGCGGAATCGGGCTCTTCTTCGATACGCCGAACGCCAATCCGTTCCTCGATAACCGTCCCGGCAACAGCGCACCGAACGGCCTCGAAGGCAACCCAGGAGGCTCGAATCCCGTTTTCACCATTACCACGGGGAACACGACTATTGTCTCGGGGCAGCAGATCATTCCAACGCAGACACTGGGCTGCTCACAAGCCAATCCATGCGGCGCATTCAGCGTCGCCAAGGGTTTCCGCTCTCCATATAACCTGAACTTCAGCTTCCAACTCGAGCAGGCCATTGGAACCAAGGCATTCTTCCAGTTGGGCTATGTTGGCAGTCAGGGTCGCAAGCTCCTGAGTCTGCTTAACATCAACCAGCCCTATCTAGGCGGCGCTCCGGGTCCATACAGCGGAAGCTTCGGGGGGAACTACTATTCCGACATCAACCAGATCCAGAGCATCGGAACATCAAACTACAACTCACTGCAGTCGATCTTCCGCACCACGGCTTGGCATAACGTAACGGCGCAGATCTCTTACACATTGGGCCATAACCTGGATGAAGTTACAGCCTATCGCGGAGCTCTTCCGCAGGATAGCTACAACTTCAAGAACAACCTGCCCGGCGATCCCGGCGATTACGGCAACTCCGACTTCGATACGCGCAACACCGGTGTTGGATATCTAAACTACGATGTTCCAACTTTCAAAGGGCCCAAGGTTCTCACTGGCGGCTGGGCTCTGAACACGGCCTACACCTTCAAGGGTGGTCAGCCCATCACAATTTACAACGGCGATGACACCAGCGGTACCAATGAATATACGCAACGGCCGAACCAAGTGCTTTCGAATCCGTTTGCCGGCGTAAGCCACTCGATCCAGTCCAGCGGCGGGAGCAAATCCGTGCAGTGGTTTAATCCAAACGCCTATGCCGATCCAGCGCCCAATACCTGGGGCAACGTTGCTCGCAACAGCATTTATGGTCCCGGTTTTGAAGACGTCGATCTGTCGGTCTTCAAGAATACAAAATTCAACCTCCATGACTTCCCGGTCAATACCCAGTTCCGCGCGGAAATGTACAACCTGTTCAACCGCGTGAATCTGGCAAGCCCGGCGTGCACGCAACTCTGCAACGACTACTTCAACGTGGGTGGCTTCGGAACAACCAGTTCCACCATCGGATCCGGCAACTTCTCGCCTGGCATCGGCCCTGGCGAGCCCTTCAACGTTCAGCTTGCACTGAAGATCATCTTCTAAAAGCGCTTGACCGAGGTCAGGTTACAGAGATCACTGTCAAAGCGATATCTGCAACCTGACTTCAATTACAGAAAGAAAATCTAAACCCATCAAAAACCCCGCTGCCAGGCGGGGTTTTATATTGGTTCACTTTCCTCCGCGAGTGCTCAATATACCCCGGGGAACAGCCGCTTCGTCACCCGGCTATAGTCTGCATATTCCTCGCCGAAAGCCTCACGCAACGCCGCCTCCTCAACGTGAATCCGATAGAGAATCGCCAGCGTCGGCAGCACAAAAACCCACACGAGGCATGCCCAGTTCCGCGTCCAGAGACCAATAGCCAGAAACCCGAGTTCCATGCCTAGATAAGACGGGTGACGAACAATGCGATACAGGCCCGCACGCTGCACCTTCTGCGCGCTGCGTATCGCCACATTCACGCTGAAAGCCTTCCCCAAAGTCACGATGGCAACGGTGCGCATGTCAGCCCAATAACCAGCACCGCCAGGCTCACCGGCCTCAGCCACTCCGCATCGTGAAACATGCTCCAGGGCGCCGTCTTCTGCACCCAGTCGGAGCCCCATATGGCGGCGGTAATGAATATCCAAAGCAGAAGCTGCGATCCCCGATCGTGAGTCGTCCCGCCGCTTCGCCGCGTGCGCGTCACAATGGCAAGCAGGACTTCCCCGGCGAACCACCCATAGCAAAACTACTTGAATAAGTACCCAATATGCATCGCCCTTCCGCAGAGCCAGAGATGCAATGTCGTACGCTACTCCGCGGTCATCGGTTCAATCGCCGCGGGCGCCCAGCGACATAGGGCGCCCGCGAATCTCCGAAGGCCTTCAATGCGCCGGCTGTGCATCCACCAGTTGCATTTCCACTCTCCTGTTCAGCGCTCGGCCTGCTTCGGTAGCGTTGTCAGCCACCGGACGAGTCGCTCCGTATCCCTGCGGAGTAAGCCTGTTTGCGGCCACTCCATGCGAAACCAGCCACGCAATCACTGAGGCGGCCCGCGACTGCGACAGCTTCTCGTTCAAATCCGCCGCACCCTGGTTATCCGTGTGACCGGAAATAATCCAGTGCGAAGCCGGCCGCTTCACAATCAGCGCCAGCACATTCTGCAGGGCCGCCGCGCTGTCAGGTCGCAACGTGGCCGAGCCGGTGTCAAAGTGCACGCCGTAAATCGCCGCCGATCCGCTCTGGCTGATCGATTTCTCAAGATCCGCGACTCCTTCGCTATGCCGCTTCAGCTCGAAGCTCGCCTTCCCCACCTCTCCCGTCGCAATGTCCACCGGAAGAACCTCTTCGTCATATCCCGGCGCAATCGCAGAAGCTGTCACCATGCCGGCCGGCAAAAATCGAAGCACTCCCTGCCCCTTCGCATCGCTGGTTCCCGTCGCGTTCGCGGCATCCACCGTCGCGGCAGCAATGGGCTTCTTCGTCGCTGCGTCCACTACCGTATAGTTCAGCGACACTGGATACTTGAACGGCTTCGGGTTCACCAGGATGCGTACAAAATCGATGGCATATCCATCCGGAATATGCGTCGTTGGATCGTCGATCAGCACCTTCACCTGGCCCGTCTTCAGCAGGGGCCAATATTCGGGCAGCAGCTTGAACGTCACCAGTTTCCCAATCGGGCCCGTCTGCTGCAGCGAATTGATCGCCATCTCAAACGACGGAATCCGCGTGCCATTCAGCGTGAGTTGAAAATGCGAGCCCCATACGGGCGCCTGGAAATCGTCGAGGAACATCTGCAACAGCACCACGTTGACCTTGGCGGGCAGCTCACCGACATTCAGCGCAATCGGGACCGGCATTGAATCCGCGCGATGATCGACTGCATAGTCTGTGTAACCATCGTGACTGTGTTTTTGCGCGTCGGCCTTGGTATCTACTGAGCCCATCAGAATCCGATCCATGCCCGCCGGCGCACCCGGCTTTGGATCCCATGGATACCCGTGCCCCGTCGACTTGCCGGAAAACGGATCGTAATCCGAGGGCCATCCGAACCCCAGGTTATTAATATCGCCGGATCTCACCAGCAAATCGGCTTCCGGCCCGTTCACCACCCGCTCCGTCTTCAATGCCCACGATGCGGGAGTTTTGGCCGGCTGCGCGTAGGCAATGCTCGCGGCAAGCAGGACGATTGAAGCGGGCGCAATTCGAGTTAAGAAACGCAGAATCTTCACAATACCCTCCGGGGTTCGCCAATTGTAGCATTGGCCCATCGCTTTCAGGAACGGCAAAAAGACCGCTCATTCCTTTGAAGAGCTGAAAGGCTTATTCCGCCATGCGGGACAGAACATCAAACTGTGATCCCAAACACAGTCGCCCACTCGCCACAGGACGACAATGAATCGCAGGGCCTGCCCGCATTTTGCCGGCCGCCCAGGAGATTCTATACATGAGCGATCTTGCCACTTTGGCCGAAGGCGTTGCCCTTGACCCGCTGGTCGACCACCCTGCCGACTTCCACGTTTTTCACCAGTTTCTTGAGCGTTGCAAAGGACTTCCCGCCATCACCACTGCCGTTGTCTGGCCGCTTTCTGATGTCGCCCTGCGTGGCACCGTGGAAGCCGCTGTGGAAGGCTTGATTGAGCCCACCCTGATTGGCCCGGCTGCCGAGATGAACGCGCTGGCCGCCAAAATCGGCTTAGACATCAGCAAATATGCCGTGATTGAAGCCGAGACCGAGCGCAAGGCCGCCGAATTGGGCGTCGCCGTGTGCCGCGCCGGCAATGCCCAGGCAATGATGAAGGGCAGCCTGCATACCGACGAGCTGATGAAAGCCGCCATGAAGTCTGACACCGGCCTGCGCACTTCCAAGCGCATCTCGCACGTGTTCATCATGGACACGCCGGCCTACGCCCGCACCCTGCTCATCACGGACGCCGCCATCAACATTGTCCCCGAGCTTGAGGACAAGGTTCACATCGTGCAGAACGCCATCGACCTGGCCCACGCGCTCGGAATTCCCGAGCCCAAGGTTGCTCTGCTTTCGGCTGTCGAAACCGTCAACCCCAAAATCAAGTCGACCCTGGACGCAGCGGCTCTCTGCAAGATGGCCGATCGCGGGCAGATCACCGGCGGCATTCTCGATGGCCCCCTGGCATTCGACACAGCGGTCAGCCAGAAGGCCGCAGGAATCAAAGGGCTGGTTTCGCCGGTTACCGGGCAGGCCGACATCCTCGTCGTTCCAGATCTCGAAAGCGGCAACATGCTCGCCAAGCAGCTTGAGTACCTGGGCGGCGCGCAACTCGCCGGAATCGTTCTCGGCGCGCGCGTGCCCACCATCCTCACCAGCCGTGCGGACTCGGCCGAAACGCGGCTGACCAGCTGCGCCGTTGCGGTTCTGCTGCACTATGCAACGCATCCTGCCATGAAGGTCTAAGCTCCTCTCCGGGCTGCGGACACAAACGGGCGCTTACCCTTCGAGGTGGCGCCCGTTCTGCCTTTGGACGGCAACCGGCCCTTCTGGGAAGATGGGTGCCCCTGGTCCTCCGCAATTGGGGACCGGGGAACGACAACGTCAGTGCGAGCCTCCCGCGAGCGTCCGCCCCACCCAGGTGGTTCTGCGAAACTTAAAGCATGCCTCAAACCCTGCCTGCCCTCATCTTCGACCTCGATGGAACGCTGACCGACTCCATGCCCGGCATCCTCAGTTGCCTTCGCAGGGTGCTGGATGCGTGGCATATCGACTCTCAAGGCCCCCTTGAACGCTTCGTAGGCCCGCCCGTAGACCAGTGGACCGAAGAACTGCTCGCCGAAGGAACCGTTGAAGACCGAGCCCGCCTGGCCCGCGACTACCGCGGCTGCTACGACCGCGAAGGCTGGAAGAACAACTCCGTCTACGCCGGGGTAGCCGGGATGCTCACCGAACTCGGCGACCGCGGATTTCCCCTTTACGTCTGCACCTCCAAGCAACAGCATTTTGCCCTGCGCATTCTCGATCTCTTCGGCCTCTCCGGCCAGTTCACGGCAATCTACGGCGACAAGTCAGAGTACGCCAGCCATAGTAAGGAAGACCTACTCGCCCGATTGCTACGGGACCACTCGCTGGCTCCGGAGAACGCATGGATGATCGGCGACCGCGTCTTCGATATCCGGGCAGGCCGCGCCAACGGTGTCCGCTGCCTGGCCGCCGGCTGGGGATATGGATCACCGGAGGAGTATGCGCAGGCCGACGCGATTGCCGCCAATCCTGCGGAAGTGCTCGCTCTGGTGTCTGCGGAAACTTCGCAACGCAACCCCGCCGATGCTTCCAGCGCAGTGATAGTTTAATTCTGTAACAAGCCTGGAATCAGCCGCGGAGGGGCCATTTCTCTTCGCGCAACTCGTAATGTGGGAACCCTTCCATCCGCGATGGCATCCAAGCCTTTGCGTGGGGAACGGGCGCGGACGATCCATTTTGGACATCCCGATGCTCACCCCTCTCAAAAAGGAGTTTTCCCAATGTCGACACATACTCATCCGGATTCGAAGGCAGCCAAAACGAACGTTCCAGACGGCTTCGATGCGGAACAGATTAAGAACCTATCCAGTGTCCTGAATGCGCTGGCGGCCGATGCTTTTGCGCTCTACCTGAAGACCAAGAACTTCCATTGGCACATGAACGGGCCGCACTTCCGCGACTACCACCTGCTGCTCGACGAACACGCCGATCAGATCTTTGGCATCAGCGACGATATCGCCGAGCGCGTGCGCAAAATCGGCGGCACAACAATCCGTTCCATCGGCCACATTGCCAGGCTCCAGCGCATTACAGACAACGACCAGGAGTTCGTCTCTGCGCGCGATATGCTTATTGAACTCCACAGCGACAACAAGTCCTTCGTGGAGAGCCTGCGTTCTGCGCACGAAGTAGCCAGCAAAGCCAATGACTTTGCCACCACCAGCCTGATTGAAATCTGGATCGACCAGGCCGAGCGCCGCGCGTGGTTCCTGTTTGAAGCAACGCGCTAGTTGATTTGATTTATTGAACAACCGGAACAATCGCCGGGCACAAAAATGTCCAGGCTTCCTCACCGGAAACCTGGACATTTTCTTTCCCCCCACAAAATCAGTCCATAGACATGCTGAGCTGGTGCCGCACATCGGCGCCCCGCACCCAGAAAATCACGTCGGTAGCGATGTTCGACGCGTGGTCCGCAATCCGCTCCAGGTTCCGCGACACCAGGATACCGTTGATTGCCTGCTGCGTAAACCGCGGATCGTCCTGAATAAGTTTCAGCAAGTCAGAGTGTGCACGGCGATTCATGCGGTCAATCTCGTCGTCCATCTCGCGCACAGTGTCGGCCAGGCGGGCATCGCCCTCAAGCAGCGCCTGCACGGCAGAGCGGATCATGCGCCCGGCAAACTCGCCCATAGCCGCAAAGTCCACCGGCAAATCGACTTCCTCGGCGTTCAGAATTTCCTTGGTGCGGCGAACCACGCCCATCGACTGGTCGCCGATGCGCTCCAGATCCCCGTTGATCTTGATCACCGCCAAAATGAAGCGGAGATCGATAGCCATCGGCTGTTCCTTGGCCAGCAGTTCATAGGCCATCTCGTCCAGTTCGCGCTGGGCGCTGTTGATAGCCGTCTCATTCTGCTTCACATACTGGCACAGGCCCTTGTCGCGCTGCAGATACGCGTCCACTGCGGACTCCACCGCCTGCTGCGCCAATGCAGCCATCGCCAGCAGCTTGTCCTTCAGTTCAGCGAGTTGTTGTTGAAAGTGTATGCGCGGCACAGCCAAATCTCCCGTATTCCTGATAATGCATCATTGCATGTTACCAGCGTGCAAATTTCGTAATATGCATCACACTTGTTACGGTCCGCCAAGGTCCGCCCCAACCAGCCCCGCCCCGTCCCAATAGTTGTTAGACGTGCCGGCACGGTAATGTCCGCCATCCTAATGGCGCAGCCAGTGTGAATTTGTTCAGGTTATGCGGGAGTGGGTTCGAATCCGCAGACCGTTGTCTCTTGCCCCACGGTCCACGCCCCGGATGTCTCCACGGATATATCGACAGGATGAAGCATCCGTCGTGCAGCATGGAACACAAGGTCGAATTCGTGGTACCAATCGTGAACAGGCGATGAATTGGGCGAACGCGACCGCCACGCATTAAGCTGGTGAAGCCCCAATATGCAGCGGCTGCTTTTGGGGAGCCGGAGGCGGCACTATGCAGTTTGAGTTGAATCAGGCAACAGCAATGCTTGCGGCAACGCCCGGCACACTGGATGCCATGCTGCGGAACCAATCTCCTGAGTGGCTCACCGCACGCAAAGCTCCGGGGGCATTCAGCCCGCTTGACGTTCTGGGCCACCTGATCCACGCGGAACACACCGATTGGATTCCCCGGGTCCGCTTGATCCTGGAGCACGGCGATTCGCGCTCCTTCGAGCCCTTTGACCGGTTTGGCTTTCACGAGTTGACCGCCAACAAGGATGTGGGCCAGCTTCTCGATTTATTCGCGTCCGCACGCCGCGAGTGCCTGCAGGCTCTCAGCGACCTTGGCGTCGGAGAAGCAGAGCTTGGCTTATATGGAGTCCATCCCGAGCAGGGCCGCGTCACCATGCGCGAGTTGCTTGCCGCGTGGGTCGTTCACGACCTGGGCCACATCGCACAAATCGTGAAGACCATGGCAGGCGAGTATCGGGAAGCAGTGGGCAGTTGGCGCTCCTATCTCAGCATCCTCGACTGAAGGGAACTTCACGGTGTCGCCCGCAGGCCACGCCTGATCACTTCTCTTCCAAGTTGGAATCCTAAATCGCGCGCGTCTAGGAAGCTGACTGCAAGGATAGAGTCTCAGCCACAGGCTGGATCGTATGCACTCTACGCCGCCCAAACAGCGTGCGGCGCAGCGTGTACCGCTCGCCGTCGTCGCCCACCACTACCGCTTGAAGTGCCTCGGCAATGCGGACCATCTTGGCAGTCTGCGCATCATCGGGATTCCTGCAGAGGATCTGATCCAGCCTCCAGAGAAAGCAAGACGTGCCGCGCCACTTGATATAGGGCAACCGGACGATGGTGCCATTCTTCTGCCGCAGGTCCACATACTCTGTGATCGACCAACTCAGCTCCGGGTCAGCCTCTACAAGGTTGGCCACTTCTCTTCTAACGATTGGCAACTTCGACGCATCCATCCAATCGAGCGTTCGAACAATATGCAGGCTATAACTCAAGGGAAGCACTCCTCACTTTGGGCTCATTTGTCCCGCCGAATTCGCAGCGCGGCCGACCGCGGCGCTTGCATTGCAGGACAATCGTTAACAGTTAGTAGGAAGTCTCGAAGTTTTGTGACATGGTTCTCGCGAAGCCGCCTGCAAAATCCGCTCACTAACGAAACCGAGAAGCACGATCCTCGGTAAATGAATAGAACTACAGCCCTTCGGTGCGTCCTGCCAACCGTCCAGCGTTCGCCTGCATCGAATGAACCGGATAGTTTCGGACACTTCGCCAGCTCAATTCGCAACCATCCTAAGTCAATAAACATAAGGCAGGCCCCATGAAAATTGTTCCGTCCTTGGCATCTCTCTCCACTGTTCTTGCGATTGCAGCGTTTGTCACATCCGCCGCAGCCTCGGTTCCCACCGTTTCCATTAAAGCCAGTTCCAGCACCATTTCATCAGGGCAATCCGACACACTGACGGTCACTGAAACCAGTGCTTCGTCAATTCATGTGACGGGATCCAACGGCACGTCCTACACGCTGCCCTATTCGGGTGGAACCCTCACCGTAACTCCGTCGTCCACCACCACCTACACGGCAACAGCCACCAACGGGAGCGGCAGTGCGACAGCCCAGGTTACGGTCACAGTGAATGTGGTGCAACCGGCTCCGACGGTGTCGATTGCAGCGAAGAACAGCTCGATTACCTCGGGCACTTCCGACACGCTGACCATCACGGCGACCAATGCCACCAAGGTGGTCGTGAGCGGCTCAGACGGAACATCCTACTCGCTCTCATCTACGGGAGGCACACAGACGGTGACTCCGACCGAGACCGTCACCTACACGGCGGAAGCAAGCAATGCCGCCGGGACAGTTGCTGAGGCGGAAACAACAGTAACCGTAGTTTCATCCACGGGCCTGAGCTCGATTCAGCATGTTGTGTTTATGCTGCAGGAGAATCACAGCTTCGATAACTACTTCGGCATGCTCAATCCCTACCGCAAGGTCAACGGCTGGGATATCAGCGAGGACGGCAAGGAATACGATGTTGACGGCATCGACGACAAGCTCAACACCATCAGCAATCAGGACGACGAGGGCACTTCGTACCCGCCCTTCAAGTTCAGGACCACCTGCGCTGACGACATGACCTCCGCCTGGCTCGAAAGCTATGGCGACGTCAGTCGCTGGAACTTCACCACCGCGCGCGCCATCCGCATGGATGGTTTTGTCCACACCGCCGAAGGCTTTTCCACCCGCTGCAATAACGGCTCCAGCATCTGCTCCGGCAAGTTCACGGATACCACGGGCGAGCGCGCCATGGGCTATTACGACGAGACCTTCCTTAACTACTACTACTACATGGCATCGCAGTTCGCCGTCTCCGATCGCTGGTTCTCGCCCATGTCGTCCAAGAGTGTTCCCAACCGCATCGCCACCTTCACCGGCGGCACCACCCAGGGTCTTGTCTTCGATCCCGGTGGCGACGACCACTTGCCCCAACTTGCCATCAACAACATCTTTCAAGAACTCCAGAATGCCGGCGTCTCCTGGCGCATCTACTACACCGTTACCCAGGGCTCCTGCCTGGCCGACGATCCCTGCGGATCAGGGAGCGCCAGCTACCCTGACACCACATTCGAATCCCTGAGCTACTCATTCAAATTCATGTATCAGAACCCCAGCCATGCCGCATGCACCGGGACCACCAAGGCCTCATCGGTCGTCGGCGACACGTCCAACTCCTTCTGCATCGATCCCAATCACATCGCGCCGCTTTCCACCTTCTACACCGACATCAAGAACGGCACTCTGCCGGCCTTCGCCTTCATCGAGTCGGGTTCCGGCAAAAACGATGAGCACCCCGGCTCCGGCCAGTCCATCCTCACCGGCCAGGCCGCTGTCGCCACCATCGTCAACGCCTTTATGGTCAGCCCCGCCTGGGCCAATTCGGTCTTCTTCTTAAGCTACGACGAAGGCGGCGGCCCGTACGACCACGTTCCTCCGGTCCCGGGACATTCCAACCAGAACACCGACGCGTCTCTCGGCTCCATCCCCGACATCTCCACCGTTTCCGTCAGCCCTGATAGTTATCTCCCCTGCCTGCCTGCCAGCGGTCGCGCCACCACTCATTGCGATCTGCTCTCCGGCGATCCCGGCACCAAGAGCACCGATGCCGCCACCCAGTATGGATTCGGAGCCCAGATCGGATTCCGCGTGCCGAACATCGTCATCTCGCCGTTCACGCGCAAGCACTATGTCTCACACATTCCCATGGACCACACGGCGGTCATCAAGCTTGTTGAGAGCCGGTTCCTTGGCAGTTCCGTTCACCTCACCGCGCGCGATGCAGCCCAGCCCAACCTGCTCGACTTCTTCGATTTCACCGCAAAGCCCTGGGCCACACCGCCCACACCGCCGTCACCGATAACAGCAACGTCGCTCGGCTACGATCCATGCCTGCCGCAGGACATGGGGCCGTAATACTCGCACGACGTAGCAATATTGAATTCACAGTTGGTAGTTCAAGGTTGGATGAGCACCAAAACACTCGGTCCGGATGGCAAACGCCGGACCGGGTGACCGAATATTGCTGCACTACAGCGGTTTCGATTCTGCTCTTTACAGAAAGCTTGATGCCAAGTGGCATTTTTCTCAAGGAAATGCCACCTCGCGCGATCTCAAAATGGCAACAGGTGAATCGAAACCGCTCTAGGGGTGGCAGACTTCGCTTCGCGCCCCAGCAGGCCAGTCCGGACAACCTGATGACAGGTGGCCCACTCATCGTTCCGGTTATCTGCCCTTGCATGACGATCAATGACGATCGGAAATCTACTTCAAAGGTATATCCACCTCGGCGTAGCTTCCCGGCGTACTAGCATTCACGGCGGCCACGATTTTATCCAGGTGCAGTTGAACCATCGGCCACTGCGAGTTACCGAGCACAACTAAAGCAATCTTCCGGCTACTTAGATTCTGTTGATACCGAATATTACCGAATATTCTTGTCTGTGCTGAGCAAGAGTTGGTAACCGGCCTCTTCGGCTTTCCGAATCAATTCACCGTTCTCCAATTCATGCCATCCGATCTTCCGCGCAAATGTTACTTCGTGCCCTATGAGACTGCGAGCGATCGGATTCGGAGTGCCGTTATCGAACAAGATCTTCATCAGGCGAATGCTGGTTCCTTTTCGAGGCTCTTCGTGACAAAGCGCACAACGGCCTCGATCTCCTCCGCCTTCACATCAAACACCTCCGTAATCTCCTTCACCGACATCCCGGCCTCAAGATTCGCAAACACCGTTTGAACAGGCATCCGCGTTCCCTTGAAGACCCAGGCACCGCTCACCTTGCCAGGAATGCTTTCGACAGCATCGCATTTTGACCAATCGAGATTTGCCATCTTCCGCCTCCCCCGTTTCAAGGTTACGCTAAATCTCATCCTTTTCAACGTGCGCCCTAAACCGCCGTCATATCCTGCCCCTTGGCTTCGCGCCCCAGCAACGCCAGTCCGGACAGCGCAAGCGCCACCACAATCACTGTCACTGCAAGCACCGCGGGATAATTACCCCAACGTTCGGCAGCCAGCGCCTGCCCCTTGCCATTCCACGAAGTAACCAGCCCGCCCAACTGATACGCCAACCCCGGCGCAGTGGCACGCACCGGCGCAGGCGATAACTCCGTGAGATATGCCGGCACCACACCCCACGCGCCCTGCACCATAAACTGCATCAGCACCGCACCCGCGCCAAGCGTCCACGCATTGTGCCCATACGCATACAGCGGAATCACTGGAATCGCCAGCAACGCCGCAGTCACGATTGCCCGCTTGCGTCCCCACTTTTCAGACAACGTCCCAAACACAAATCCCCCCGCAATGGAGCCAAAGCCGTACAGCACGCCAATCAGCCCCACAGTCGACGGAGGCAGCTTCGCAAACACCGTCAGAAACGTCGGATACAAATCCTGCGTGCCGTGCGAGAAGCTCATGAACGCCGTCATCAGCAAAATCAAAAACAAAAACGTCGGCAGAAAATCGATGAGCTTCGCAGGCTTAGCCCCATCGGGCCTGACCGCTTCCACAATTCCTGAACGCCGCTTCTTCGCGCCCGCCAGCCAAACCGGCGACTCCCCCACACGCGCCTGCACGTAGAACACCAGCAGCGCCGGCATTGCGCCCAGGATAAAAAGCCCACGCCAACCAATTCCCGGCACCGCAAAACCCGCAATCGCGAACCCATGGAAGAACACCGCAAAGGCCGCCGAAGCCAGAATTGACCCCATCGCGTAGCCCTCCTGCAAAATGCCGGAGAACGTCCCGCGCCCTTCCTTCGGAAGCGTCTCAAACACCAACGCCGCGCCCACGCCCCACTCCCCGCCCATCGCCAACCCAAACAGTGCACGCAGCGCGAGCAACGCCCCCAGAGAAGGCGCAAACGCACACGAAAGCTCAATCACTGAGAAGCTGAGAATATTAGCCATCAACACCGGGCGCCGTCCATACCGGTCGGCCAGCATGCCAAAAACAATCGCGCCCAGCGGCCTGAACGCCTGCGTCAGGAACACCGCGCCTAGCACCGCCGACGGCTTGGTGTGAAACTCCGCCGCAATCGCCGGCACGCAGAAAATCAGGATGAAGAAGTCCAGCGAATCCATCGTCCAGCCGAGAAACGCGGCGACAAACGTATGGCGCTGCGGCCGGGTCAACCTGCGGAAGTGACCGATGACAGTGGAAGGCATAGGCAGGCAGCATATCAGAATGCATCCACGACTCGTGATGTGCCAGTTTCTTCGGCACATCACAACCGCGCGTCATGCATTCTTTGCACTCATTCTGATGCGGCAATCATGCTTCGGTTATGCTTCTCGCAGCAGCTCGGTTCGATACTGCGGCGCGAGCGCCTCCACTTTCTTGATGAACTTCGCTTGCTCATCCGCACTCAGCGGAGGCGGCGCCGTGATGCGCGTAGCCACCGGCACACCCACCTCCATGAAAAACTTCTCCTGCCCGGCCGGAGCACAGATGCAGATCATCCGAGCCGGCTGCGCTGAAACGTTGTGAAACTGGTGTGGCGCGTTGGCGGGAACCTGCAGCGTCTCTCCCGCCTGCGCCGTGGTTTTCTTGCCGCGGAAGGTAGCCTCAATGGCGCCATCGAGCACGATGAATGTCTCCTCGAAATCATGCCGATGCGGAGGCGGCCCACCACCAGGCGGAATATGCATATCGATCACACAGAACCGCCCGCCCGTGTCGTCCCCGCTCACCGTCACGGTATACGTGTCCCCGACGAGGCCGATATGCACCGCCTTCGCCGAGTCAGATTGCGCGATGACCAACGCGCGCGTCAAATCATCCGGAGGAACTGGCGGATACTTCGTTGTCGCTTCAGTCATCGTGTTCTTCCTTTTAGAGCGTGAAAACAATCTTGCCCACAGCCGTTCCTGATGACCGCTTGCCCCACAAAGCCTCCGGCTTCCAAAGCGTTTCCAGGTGAGCGATCAGCGGCACCACGCTCTCGGATTTAACCATCTCGGCAAAGTCGTTGAGGCCCTGCGTAGTGACATTGGTCTGGACCATGAATCCCTGGATGCCATGCTTCTGCAACTGCTCCACGTCAGGCGGCTGGTTGGCCGTGACAATCGTACCGCCGTGTTTGATAATGCCGTACGACCGCTCCAAGGTATCGTGCCCCACAAGATCGAGTACCGCATCCACCTCGCCCGCAACCTCCTCAAACCTCTCCTTGCTGAAGTCGATAACGCGGTCCGCGCCAAGACCGATGAGCGCATTCTTCTGCTCCGCCTGTCCAGTCGTAATCACATGCACGCCCGCGTTGTGCGCAATCTGGATGGCGAGCGACCCCACTCCGCCCGCGCCCGCATGAATCAGTATGGTTTGCCCAGCGCTCACCTTTGCCAACTGCAGCATTTGCATCGCGGTTTGGCTCACCATCGCGACGGCCGCTCCAGCTTCAACTGAAAGCGCCACAGGCCGCAGCGCGAGAGCAGCCTCATCGACGGCCACCAGCTCCGCGTAAGCTCCTCCCGCCATGGCGTAACCAAACACAGCATCGCCCGGCTGAAACGCAGTCACGCCATCTCCCACTGCCTCCACAGTGCCGGAAACATCACCGCCCGGCGTCCACGGAAACGCAACCGGAAACATGCTGCGCATAACCCCGGAAGCGCGAATCGTATCAATGGGATTCAGGCTGGTGGATTGGTTACGGACAATCACCTGCCCCGGCCCGGCGACAGGCGCCTCAACCTGGTCAAGCTGCAACGGGGCGCCATATTCATGAATGCGAAGTGCTTTCATCGTGTTTCTCCCTGGGGCTCTCGTGCTCGCCCGTTCGAAGATCAGATGCATCACGTGGCCCTTCGATTCACACCCTTCGCGCTACGCGGATCCCGCTTTTGGAACCAGGAAAGCAGAACTCGAATGCGAGCCGCCCGCGAGCCTCTGCCGCACGCAGGCGCCTTTTTGGGAAACGTCTGTCGCAAACTAGCCGGTCGAGTGATTCGCATCACATATTCCTGTTCAACACGGTGGGAATATTCCTGCATGCGAGTCAACCTCATCACCCAACCTTTCGGTCAACCCAATTCGAGCAAAGGAAAGATTCCGCTCTCGCTCACCATTCGTCCCGCTTGCGGTTTACCCGGCGAGTACGAGTTCCCAACCGATAGCGAGTCACTCATGCGCTTGCTTCGGAAAGAAACCAGTCTGCGGGCTGCCGTTCTCGAAAGGTTTGAAGATAAGCTGAAGACCCCAATCGGTGCACGCCTCCTCGATGTGGATCTAAGTGAGAGCGTCCTCACCAGCATTGGCTACTTTATTGACTAGCGGAGAACGCGAGGCTTTCTTCTTGGCCCGTGGGCGCAGGGAACCAGAGTAAGATCGTCGCCCTCGCGCAGCGGACCATCTTCGAGTAATGACTTAAAGCAACAATCCCCGGCATGTTGAGCGCATACCGGGGATTTGTGCATTAGTACTGGGACCGGACACCCTCCGGCCGATCCATTCTAGGCGGAGGATCCCGGTCCGGAGGCGATTCCTCCCCGCGTTCCATTTCCAGGTTGTGTTCCAGTGGACTGTGCGCTACTACCTTGTGCACCCACGTAGGTCTCTTCACGGAGAGGTGCTTCTTCAAATCGGATTTCTTGCCAAAGATCATGATTGTCTCCAATCCTTCGCTTTGGTCGTGCGTTAAAGGTTTCCGTCTGCAGCCGGTTGTCGTCTTCTCTCTACAGACGAGGGGGGATAACCAACTGCAAAAAATTATACGCCGAATACAATTTGCGCAAGAGCTGCGGAGGCGACAGTCAATAATCCACACCACCAACACTTGTCCCCATGAAAGACTTTTTTGATTGGACCATCGCTCATTTCCCGGCCGACTGTCCTCACCGCTCCAGAACATCCTTATACGCGTTCAGAACAACCGTCTTCGGCTTAGCCGGAAGCATAACGTCCGTGCTCCTGCTTGAGTTGCCGGCAACCCCGAACTGACCGATGCGCACTAACCCTTTGCCAAAATCGACAAACACAGGAACCAGCATCACGAAGTGCTCATCCACTTCACTTTGAGTAATTGTCATGTGCAGCTTGACTTTGCCGTCCTCAGCCGGAATCAACTGGTACTCGAAATGATATTTGGGCACCTGCGTCCCATACACCCATTCATCGAAAAACCAATCGAGCTTTCCGTTTCCTGCAAGGTCCATACCCTTTGTGATGTGTTTCTCCGCGATAGCTTTGAATGACTCAGTGGAAGCTGCCTTGTCATGATGGCTCGCCACAAAGTCATGCATCATCGCAATAAACTCTTTATCCTGATTATCTGCGCTGTACATGAGAGAGCGCAGCATCTGAAGTACGTACGCGCCCTTGGGGTAAGTTACATTCTGATAGGCACTCTCCGATCGCGGAGATTCCAGGCGCGTCCCCAACCACAGCGGCCCCGCATCGTTCGGAGCTATCCCGAAATTATTCTTCTCCAGGATCCGCTTCTGCTGTCGCTCCCAGAAATCGATGTAATCCTTGTGCCAGTTTCCAGCCACGCCCTGCTGCAGAAACAGCCCGGCGGAGAACTCAGCGAACCCTTCCGAGAGCCATTGATCGTGATAAGAGGCCCAGCCGACCGCATGTCCCCACCATTGGTGCGCAACTTCATGCGGCGTTACTTCCCGCACAAAGCCGGTAAACTTGGCATCGATGGTTCCAAACAACATCCATCGCTGCGTCGAATCTGTATAGGCCGATATGGGGAGATACACCAGGTTCGGCCACGACTGTCCGAAGTTGAAATCAGGCTGTTCCGTGACGTCGATCTCGTCGTATGGACTTTTGCCGAAGTAAAAAGTGCAAAGCTGCAGTTGAGCACGTGTTTGGTCCAGCGCAAACTTGGTCATGCTCAGCGGCGCCATCGACTGCAGAGCCTCGTATCTCCGTAAGTTGTCCGGCAGCTCCTGCAGGTAATATCCGTTTATCTTGTAGCCCGTGATGGTATCCGCCACTTCAATCTTCTTGTAGTCGCCATAATTGAATCCAGCAACCGCCACCGGGACAGGCGTGGTCCAATGGCTCACCGCGTAGTCTCCCTCAACTGATTCCGACTGCAGTTTTCCAACGCTGATCACCGTATACCGGCGCGGAACCTTGTAAGTCAGGTCGTACATTGAGTGTTCGCCAAAGCCGTTCAAATTCGGATACCACGAACTCCGTGCGCGCACATAAAAGCTTCCCTCTCCCGCGTGCTCCAACACCTTGTCGCCTTCATATTGCACGGTGATTGAAGAGTCTTTTCCCGCCTCCGGAGCCTTGGGCAGAATGGCGTAAAACGAGCCATCCTCTTTTTTGCTTTCCTGGATGAACGAGAGATCCTGCCCCTGATCGTCGGTCACGCGCATCACGCGCAGGTTCGGCAACAACCCAAATTTCATAACTCGCTCGCCCGCAATCAGCGGTTGAAAAGTAATCACCGCCGTACTGAACAAATGGCCGTTCTTCGAGATGACGGTCTCAATTTTGTAAGACCGTGTCGCAAACAGGCGGCGATCCTCCTGCGAGCTTGCCGTGCCTTTCTGGTATTCAGCCTTCAAATGATCCAGGTAAAAGACACCATCGTCCATGCCCTCAGGATCGTAGTTAATCAGCGCAACCTCTTCCGGGGAATCGAGCTGGGGCAACGCTCCCACGCGGGTCCTGACGAAATAGCGCAGATCCTTGTGCTTCTTCCCTCGCATGTACGCATTCAGAAACGGGGGATGGTTCGGGTTGTAAACAGCCGCCAGAAGATCGGCGTCGACATTGTCCATGTCCTCGCCGTGCAGCAAGTTCTCAGTGAAGCCATAGGCCACTTCGCGGCGCCTTCGCATCCTCTCTTTCCAGTTTTCGTATGCACTCCCCGCTTCAGCCGGAGTGTCCGCCTTCTCGCCCAATTTGCGAAGGAACATCTCGTGCTCTTTGCCCGTAAACCGCAGGACGATCTCTGTGAACTCTTCGTCGAATTCGGCAGCACCAGCGCGTCGCTTCAGTTCCTGTCCATCAATTAGAGTCGCAGGCTTCAGATTAAAGTGACCTTCCCCAATAAAGATGGCGCCCGTCACAACCCCATTCACCGGGCTCAGGAATGTCATCGTGCCTTGTTGAAACTCAAAGGTCGCGGTATCCAGCGGGATAGTCACTTTATCGAAATGAAATGTGGCGCCGAGACCCACTCCACGAAGTCCCCGGTAAACCGGGTCGGAGTTGCCATAAGTACC
>Ga0302320_10003349_pt1 | contig 37387 bp, 26 predicted proteins | sample Bog_T0_3_FD_202130 | JGI IMG/M metagenome (GOLD analysis project Ga0302320, IMG submission 202130) | Peat permafrost microbial communities from Stordalen Mire near Abisko, Sweden - Bog_T0_3 | ecosystem: Environmental > Terrestrial > Soil > Wetlands > Peat | place: Sweden: Abisko, Stordalen Mire... | reverse complement strand
TCCCCGCACTCAGCCCGGCATCATGAAGAGAAAGGTCTCCCTCTGTACTCCCTCTCAAAGAGAAAAAAGAACTTGCAAAGCGAGAGAGAATCTTAGCCGCGCAAAAGGCGCGCGTCGAAGGTGGGGCTCCCGCGGTCGTTTCATTCCATGGAAGATGTGCCTTGCGGTTGAAGTGCCTCTGGGACGGCGCAGGATATTTGAGCGGTGCTGGGGTTCCTCGCTGCGCTCGGAATGACACCCTCATTCAAAAGCAAGAGCAAAAGCAAAAGCAAAGGCAGGAGCAAGAGCAGGAGCAGGAGCAAAGGCAGAGGCAAAGGCAAGAGGCAGGAGCAAAGGCAGAGGCAAAGGCAAGAGGCAAAGGCAAAAGCAGGGCACGCCACATCTGGAACGGATGCAGAAAGGGCCGGAACCATTCGTTCCGGCCCTTCTGAATTCATCCAGCAGCGCGCATTACTTTGCGGGAACGGGCTGAGGAGTGGGTTGAGGCGCAGTTTTGGCAGGGGCGGAAAAATTCACCTTGGGAACCTGACGTGACTCCTCGGTTGCGGCAAAGTAGGCGCGATTGGGTTGGAATCCGGCCCAACCGGCGAAGATGTTGTTCGGGAAGACCTGAACGTAGGTGTTGTAGTCCTGAAGCGTGTCATTGTAGCGTTTGCGCTCGACGGCGATGCGATTCTCGGTGCCGGCGAGTTCGTCCTGAAGGCGCAGGAAGTTTTCATTGGATTTCAACTGCGGATAGTTCTCGACGATGACGAGCAGGCGTCCGAGGGCTCCGTCGAGCTGGCCGTTGGCGGCGATCTTCTGCTCGGGAGTTCCGGCGGAGAGCAGGGCAGAACGGGCCTTGGCGATGTCACCGAAGACGGTTTGTTCCTGGAGAGCAAAGCCCTTCACGGTCTCGACGAGGTTGGGAATGAGGTCGGCGCGACGCTGCAAGACGATGTCCACCTGGGACCAGGCGGCCTTGACGGATTCATTCCTGGTCACGAGGCCATTGCGCACGCCGACGTACTGTCCAAAGCAGATGAGCACGACCAGAACCAACACGATAATTACGATCCACATTTTATTCATAAGCTCTCCTGTGCAACTGAAGTTTAGCGCGGTCAGCGAGCGGCTTGGGCATCCGTGCCCGGTGCTTCATCGACCGCGGTAGTGACCCGCTCTACGGTAGCCAAGTAGCGGGCGAAAAGATCGTTGACATCCAGAGTTTTGGGGTTTGCCTTGTGCTCGCGAACGTCGAGCAGTTGGAGGATCGCGGAGGCGTCGAAGTTCAGGTGCTCGGCTAAAGCCTGCACGGCTTCGCGCTTCCCAACCGGGGCGGCGTGGCCGAGCACGATGAGAGCGTGGCGGAAGAGAGTGGCAAAGGAAGAGACGGAGTAGACGAGCAGCTCCCACAATCGCCGGGTATTGCCAGAGGTCAGCAGCAACTGCTGGCGGAGAAGGATGAGCTTCTCGCGCAGTTCGTATTCGACCTGGACGCGATGGAGATCCTCGGGGATTTGCAATCCGAGCAGGACATCTTCTCCGAGGAGGACGCGGTGGTGCTGCTGCATATCGAGAAGCTCGATGGTGAAGACATCATTGGAGCGTTGGAGTTCATGGCGCGTCATGATGAGCGCGGGAGGCTGCTTTTGTCCTTCCCACCAGCGCGCGACCGGGGCGAGAGCCTGCAAGGCAGGAAAGGAGCTGTCCCGCAGCACGCAGAAGAGATTCAGGTTTGAGAACTCGGGATGAAAATCACCGGCCACGGCCGATCCGAAGAGGATGATGCTCTCCAGGTTCGCTCCGGCGGCCTCACTCATGCGTGTGACAAATTCTTCGAGCTTTTTATCAGGAACCATTGCGTCCTCGCTGATTACCAACTGCTGCTTGCTCCACCACCACCGGAACTGCCGCCGCCGAAGCCTCCGAAGCCACCGCCTCCGCCACCAAAGCCGCCACCACCAAAGCCTCCGCCACGGCCGCCGAGTTGAGAGAGCAGAATCCAGAACAGGATACCGCGAAGAGGAGTACAGAGAACGATCACGAGGATCACGATGAACAGGATGATTCCGCCGAGCGAAATCTGGGGATTATTTGCAGGAAGCGGCTGCCGGATTGCGGCGGGGGGCGGGAGATTGGGAAGCTGAATTCCAGCATCCTGCGCGATTACGCCCGCTACGCGATTGGTGACCAGCAGCAGGGCCGCGCTGTAATTTCCACTCTGCATCAGCGGTATGGCTTCGCGCTGAAAGCCTCCGACCTTGCCATCCGGAAGAATCGGCTCAAGGCCATAGCCGACTTCAACGCGGGCGCGATGATCCTTGATGACGTAGAGGATCAGAACTCCACGATTGGTTGACTTGCTTCCAATGCCCCAATTTTTGTAGAGGGAGACGGCGTAACTCTCGACATCTGCGCCGTCAAGAGAGTTGATGGTGACGACGGCGATCTGGGCGTGAGCCTGCTGATCAACCTGCTGGCAAATGTTGTCCATCTGCGCGAGAGTTGGCTGGTCTAGAACATGGGCGAAGTCATTGACGTAACCGGTAAAGTGCAACGATGCGACCGGTTCGGCGTGAACCAGCACGGTCAGGAGGAAAGCGAGCAGGAATAAGATGGCGGATTTTGCCCGCAATTTCATGGTTGCCCGATTGTACAGGAGACGCGTGACAGGCGGGTGAAGGGTGGCGGGAAGGCTAGGCCAAGAGCTAGAGCAACAGACCAGGAGCAAGAGCAAGAACAAGGTCAACAGACCCACATCTGCCAAAGACGGGCAGATATGGGGCACCAGCACCGAACCTGTTCCCCACATTCGCCAAAGGATGGCGGATGTGGGCCACCGGTCGAGTGGGAATGGTTGAGGTTAGCTGAACTCGCCGCGAATGTAATCCTGCGTGTGCTTGTGGACCGGCGCGCCAAAGAGTTGCTTGGAGTCGCCGAACTCGACGAGGTAGCCAGTGCGGCTTCCCTGCGAGGTATCGACGTAGAGAAAGCCGGTGTAGTCAGCGACGCGCTGGGCCTGCTGGAGGTTGTGCGTGACGATGGCGATGGTGAAGCGCTTGCGCAGTTCGAGCATCAACTCCTCGATCTTGCGGGTGGCGATGGGGTCCAACGCGGAGCAGGGCTCGTCCATGAGCAGAACCTCGGGCTCGGTGGCGATGGCGCGCGCGATGCAGAGGCGCTGCTGCTGTCCGCCGGAGAGGGAGAGACCGCTCTTGTTGAGCTTATCCTTGACTTCGTCCCAGAGTGCGGAGGCGCGGAGAGCCTGCTCGACCTTTTCGGCTTTGTCTCCCTTGTAGCCGTTGAGGCGGAGACCGAAGGCGACGTTGTTATAGATGCTGGTTGCAAAGGGATTGGGCTGCTGGAAGACCATTCCGATGAAACGGCGAACCGCGACAGGATCGATGGCGGCGTCGTAAATATCGCGGCCACGATAGCGAATGTGGCCTTCAAAGCGGAAGCCGCGAACAAGATCATTCATCCGGTTAATGCAGCGCAGGACCGTGCTCTTGCCGCAGCCGGAGGGTCCGATGAACGCGGTGATGGAGTTCTTCTTGACCGGGATCGCGGTGTCGCGCACGGCCTTGAAGTTTCCGTAGTACAGCTCACGGATGTGGCAGTCCACAACGACATCAGGATTGAGTGCTGGGACTGCGCCTGCCTGGGAATTCGGATTGGGTTGAGGGATTGCTTCCGTTGCCATTGCGATTTCTCCTAAGACTGTTGGACCTGACGTCCGGATAAACTGCGGCCGATGAGGTTGGCGGCCAAGACGAGCAACACGAGCACCAGAGCGGCGGCCCACGCCAGCTCCACCTGGTTCTCAAACGGCACTCCGGCAAAGTTGTAGATCAGAACGGCGAGCGAGGCGGTGGGACGCATGAGTTGCGCGTGTCCGTGCGACCAGAGCCAGTAGTTGCTGAAGAGAGCGGTGAAGAGCAAGGGTGCGGTTTCACCAGCGGCGCGCGCAACGGCCAGCATGACTCCAGTGAGAATTCCGGGGATGGCCGTGGGAATAAGCACCATCCAGACCGTCTGGGTTGGCGTGGCTCCCATGCCGATGGCTGCCTCTTTCATTTTTGAGGGCACCATGCGGATGGCATCTTCAGAGGTGAGGACGATGGTGGGCAGCATGAGGATGGAGAGCGCGACGGCACCGGCAAGCGCCGAGTAGCCTCCGGTGGTGAGGACGATGGCGCCGTAGGCAAAGACACCGGCGAGGATCGAGGGAAATCCGGTGAGCACCTTGGCGGCAAAGCGGACGACTTCCGCGAGCTTGCTGTGACGGTTCTGGGCGAGATAGATGGCCGTCATGATGCCGACTGGGACGGTGAACGCCACGGCGAATCCGACCATCACGAGGGTTCCGACGATGGCGTTGCCAAAGCCGCCGCCAGCTTCCATGGCAGAAGGCGGCAACTGTGTGAAGACGGAGGCGCTCAGGCGCTTTCCGCCACGCCACGCAAGCATCCAGACGACGCTGAAGAGCGGAACGAGGGCGGAGAGGGTCATGGCCGTCACGAGTCCGTTGAGGAGAAAATCCATGAGCGTTCGCGGGCGGCGGAGGGAGTGTTCGAGTTGGCCGAAATCGACTCCGGCAAAGGGATCCACCATGCCCATCTTCGAGTTCAAGTTTGCAGTTGCCATTGGGCTACTCCACCGCTCCGCGCGAGGCCCGCTGAAGGATGAGCGCGCCGATGATGTTGACGATCAGGGTGATGGCTAGCAGCACGAGGGCTGCGTACATGAGGATGCCGACCTCTTTGGGACCGGCCTCGGGAAAGTTATTGGCGAGCAAGGCGGCCAGAGTGTTGGCCGGGGAGAAGAGGGAAACGCTGATCTGGTTGGAGTTTCCGACAAGCATTGCCAACGCCATGGTTTCACCGAGGGCGCGTCCAAAGGCGAGGACCATGCCTCCGAAGATGCCGCGCGAGGCGCTGGGAAGAATCACGCCGACGATGGCCTCCCAGCGTGTGGCTCCCAGGCCATAGGCGGCCATGCGCAGCTTGGGCGGCACAGAGGTCAGCGCGTCGCGACTGATGGCCGTGATAGTCGGCAAAATCATGATGGCCAGCACGATTACCGCAGGCAGGACGCCGGGGCCGCTGAGATCGGTGGAGAAGAGCGACATCCAGCCGAGCTTGAGGTGCAGCCAATTACATGCCGGACGAATGAGCGGGATGACGACGAACAATCCCCAGAGGCCGTAGACGACGCTGGGAATGGCGGCGAGCAACTCGATCAACTGCTTCAGCAGATCTTCAATCTTGTCTGGAACCTGCGACCAGAAGGGATGCAGGTGAAGATGGAAGCCGCGCAGGATGCCGAAGATCGCCTGGCCCATGTAGCCTTCACTGAGGAAGACAGCAGCGGCAAGGCCGAAGGCGGTGCCGATGACGAGGGCAAGGATGGAGGTGTAAAGCGTTCCCCAGATTTCTCCGGCGATTCCGTGCTGGCCGGTGTTGGGATCCCAGACGCGCCCGGTGAGGAAGGAGAGTCCGTCGTGACGCATGGCAGGCAGGGCGGAGACCGTGATTCGAAAGACGATGAAAGTGACCAGCAGAATGGTGCCGCAGGCGAAGAGAAAGCTGAGGCGGCGGAAAGCCGCGTCCGTGAAGCTTTGCAGACGTGTTGGCGCCTGCGTGATTTCGCCGGGCCGGATTGCGAAGAGCGCTCCCGAAGCCGATGAGGCTCCGGGAGCAACGGGACTTTGAGTCGCCATCAAACCATCCTTGCGAGCGCTAGCGCTGTTCCTGGGTTGCTGTATCCTGCTTTCCCACCTTAGCCGCGCGAAAGGCGCGCGTCGAAGGTGGGGCACCCGTGGTAAAGCTTCCGCGAAACCGGTCTAGTTCGTGATTGTCTGTACCGCAGCCAAAGCCTTGCTGGAGACATTGGCGGGAAGCGGAATATAGCCCAAAGCTTCGGCGTCCTTCTGTCCGTCGGTAAGGCCGTACTTCAACAGGGCCTGCAAGGCCGCAAGCTTCTTGGGGTCAGGATACTTGCGGTAGCAGATCAACCAGGTGTAGGTCACGATGGGGTAAGCGTCGGCGGCCTCGGGATCAGAAGCCCATGCGATCAGGTTCTCCGGCAGAGAGGCAGAGGCGAGAGCGGCCTGACCGGAGGCGGTGGAAGCAGCAACATACTTACCGGCCTTGTTTTCCAGAGTTGCGGTGGTGAGCTTCTGGCTGTTGGCATAGCCATACTCGACGTATCCGATGGAGCCGGGAGTGGTCTTGAGGCTGGCGGTGACGCCTTCGTTTCCCTTGCTCTTGGTTCCGACGGGCCAGTTAGGCATGGTGTTGGCGCCGACGGTTTTGTTGAAGTCTTCACTGACGGCGCTGAGGTGCTTGGAGAAGACAAAGCTGGTGCCACTGCCGTCGGCGCGGACTACGACGTTGATGGGAAGATCGGGAAGCTTGGCTCCGGGGTTTGCGGCGGCAATCGCAGGGTCGTTCCACTTCCTGATCTTGCCGAGGAAGATTCCGGTGTATGCCTTGCGCGAAAGATTGAGGCTGGAGAGGCCATCGACGTTGTAGGCGATGACAATGGCTCCGGCGGTCATGGGGAGCAGTTGCACTCCGCCCTGCACGCGGGCCATCTCTTCGTCGCTCATGGCGGCATCGCTGGCGCCAAAATCAACGGTCTTGTCGATCACACTCTTTTTTCCGCCGCCGCTGCCCACGGATTGATAATCGACCTGAACCTCGGGATGATTGGCTCCGTAGCTCTTGAACCACTTGTTGTACAGAGGAGCCGGAAAGCTGGCGCCCGCGCCCTGCAGTTTTACGCTCTCAGCGGCAGAAGAGGAAGCGCTGTTGCAGGAACAGAGGGCCACGGTAAGTAAAGCGAGGGCCGCGATCCAGAAGCGGATTTTCATGGCAGATCTCCTTGGTTGAAACGTGAGCAGAAAGTCGACTGGGTCCGGCGTCCGCCTGCATACAGCGCGGCGGAAGAGCTACGACGATTTTGTGTAGTCATGCGATCGGCAGGCATGATGGCTTGAGCTACCCGGCCAAGATTGACCGAATGAATAGATAGGCGAACTGTAGAGGAGACTTGTTACAGGAACATTACAGCCATGCCAACGCCACATTAAAAGCCAGCTTCGCTCCCAACCTCATCCAGACGATGAGGCGCCGTGTTTGAACTGGGCAACCCAGAGCTGCGGAAGTTCATTCAAAATTGGCGGTTTGTGGAGAAACGAAGCGCCTATCGAGCCACAACGCGGGCGATGGCTGTTTCCAGAATCTCGCGGGTGAAGATTGTGCCGGAGGCCTTCCTGGTTCTCATGCGGTAGATGGCGGTTGTTTCGCAGAGCACGACGATGTCTTCAATCTCGGCGGGATTCACCACACAATCCAGGATTCGCGAGCAGAACTCCGGCTCGCTTACGCCCTCCAGCCGAAATCCCCTACGCTGCGCCTCGGCAAGATAAAACTGGGTCACCTTGGACAACATGCTCCCGGCTTCAGCGGAGATTTCCGGGCGGTCGGCTGGGTCCAGTCCCGCACCGGGGAGAGCGAGTTTAATGCCGAACATATTATCGAGGTCACTATCGGCGGCGAAGGCGACGGTGGTTGCGATGACCAGAACATTCGTTTGCTCCGAGGTGGTCTCGATCAGGGCATCGAGTTCTGCGAGTAACACCGGGTCACCGAGCTGGTAGGCAAGGTCGATGCGCGGAAGGAGCAGCATCACTTTCTTGCGCTTGTATCCGCGCACGATGCCCTTGGCTTTGGCCAGGGCGTCACTATCGCGCGGATTGTAGACGGTGACGAGACGCTCCATTCCAGCCATCTGGGCGATGCGCTGCGCCAGGCTCTTCTTTCCGCACTGGTTGGGGCCGATGATCAATACTTCGTTGCCGATCTTTAGATCCTGATATGCCGCGGGGGTGCGAGCGCGATCCACCAGATCAGCAATGCCTTCGAGCAGGTCGTCCAAGCCCGCGAGACGCGGAGAGAGGCTGCTGACAGGGACATCATCGAGGCTGAGATAGACGCGCTCGCGGCGCTTCCGGCGGTCGGAAATAAACTCGATGAAAGCGGGGAGAGCGGCGACAGAGCCGACGATGGTTGCAAGGACGAGGATTTCTTCCGTCAGGAGAAGAGCAGAGTCGCTGCCACTGGCAGGGTCGAACATGAGCAAGAGGATAACACTTTGACAATGCGGATATGCGGAACACTGCTGTTTCATGCAGCGAAAGAAAGTGCGAGACGCAGGTCACATACGGAGCCGGTAATAGGCGGTCTTGTCCCAGCTCACGCGGGCAAAGGAATCACTTAAACCGTAGGTGGTCTCGGCTGCGCCGAGGACGAGATAGCCGTCGGCCTTCATTGCGGTGGGAAGGCGGCGGAATATCTCGCGCTTCTTCGCCACGTCGAAATAGATGAGGACGTTGCGGAAGAAGACTACATCGAACTTGGGTAGGGCTCCCCAGGGCTCGGTGAGGCTGAATTCGCGGAACTCCACCATGCTTCGGATCTCTGGAGAGAGCACCCAATCAGGGCCCTCGTGCGTGAAGTACCGGGTGAGGTACTTGGCGGGAAGGCCGCGATTGATTTCAAGCTGGCTGTAATGGCCGGCGCGGGCGCGCTCAAGGATGGCGGAGGATAGGTCGGTGCCGACAATCGAGATGGTCCAACCGGGGAGCCCTCCGAACTCTTCCGCGATGGTCATGGCCATGCTGTAGGCTTCCTGACCGCTGGAACAGGCCGCGCTCCAGAAGCTGAGGCGGCGAGTGGCGAAGCGCTCGGCCATGAGATCGGGAATGATAACGCGGCGCAGCGCTTCGAAGGGCAGATGATCGCGAAAGAACCAGGTTTCGTTGTTCATCATCGCGTCCAGCACCTTGCGGTGCAAGGTGCCGAAGGCAGTGCGCCGGACGAGAGAAAGCAGATCTCCCACGGAGTCCAAGCCCTCGCGATAGGCCAAGGGGGTGAGACGCGATTCAGCTAAGTAGCCCTTCTCCGCATCCATGAGGATGGCGGAGTGCTGGGCTATGAATTGGCGCAGGTACTCAAAGTCCTCTGTCTCAAGCCCCATACCCACCGCCTTTTACTTCGTGCACAATCGACTCGGGCGCGCCGCCTGCTCGCGATGCGCGCGTCAATGGAAGGCGTCCGCGATTGACGCGGCGGACAATTTCGCCAGCAATTTCCGCTACAGGGAGAACGCAGTCGGCGAGTCCGGCCTTGGCTACAAAACCGGGCATTCCCCAGACAACGGAGCTAGCCTCATCCTGCGCGATCACCTGTCCGAAAGCTTCTTTGATTTGTTCACAGCCACGCAGCCCATCTTGGCCCATGCCGGTCATGATGACGGCGAGCACGTTTTGTCCGCAAACGTCGGCTACGGAGCGGAAGAGGACATCGACTGACGGGCGGCAGGAGTTCTCCGGCTGCGCCTGAAAAACCGCGAGGCGCAACCCGGAGTCCTGACGGCAGAGAGTCATGTGGAAGTCGCCCGGCGCGATCCAGGCATGTCCCGGTTCGAGTCGCGCGCCGGATATGCCCTCCCGCACGAGCAGGGAAGAAGACGCGGTAAGGCGCTCGGCGAGAAAACGGGTGAAGGTGGGAGGCATGTGCTGCACGATCACAATCGGCACAGGGAAATTCTGCGGAAGCTGCGGGATTACTTCAGCCAGCGCGTTCGGTCCGCCGGTGGATGTTCCGATGGCGACGATGTCCACTCGCTGCTCCGCCGGTTGAACGGGAGATGCAAGGAGCGGCGGCCTGAACGACGGAAACGCGGGAGCGAGGAGAAGGCGGATTGAGTCCGCCAGTTGCTCCGGAGACTCAGACGGCGACGACCCGCGATGCCCGCGGACCTTCCAGCAGAGCGCCTTGATTTTGGGGATCACTTCGAGGCGAATGCGCGAGATGCTCTCCTGCACGTTGCCGACATTGGCGGGCTTTGCGACATAGTCGTCGGCGCCAGCGGCGAGGGCATCAAGGGTGGCGAGAGCGCCGCGCTCGGTGAGCGTGCTGAACATGATGACCGGGGTATTGACGCCGCGCGCGCGTAACTCACGCAGAGTTCTGAGGCCATCCATCTCCGGCATCTCGATGTCAAGGGTGATCGCGTCGAGGGCGTGCTGCTCGACCATGGCGAGGGCAATTTTTCCGTTTGCGGCGACGCCAGCAACCTCGATCTCCGGGTCACTCTCAAGCGACTGCCGGACGATGCGGCGCATGACCACAGAGTCATCGACGATGAGCACGCGATACTTCATTAGAGGAGTCCTATCATTCGCAACTTATCGAGAATCGAGTCCCTGGTGAAAGGCTTCATCAGGTATTCATTGGCACCCTCGCGTAGAGCGCGCGCGATTTCCATCTGTTCGCTCTCGGTCGTGACCATCATGATCTTCATGTCGTCGCAAGCCCGGTCGGCCCTGACTTTACCGAGCAGTTCGATCCCGGTCATCTCGGGCATGTTCCAGTCAAAGAGCGCGAGGTCGGGGCGGCTTTGCTTGAGGCACTCGAGCGCGTCAGGTCCGCATTTTGCCTCGATCACATCGAATCCAGCTCCGGCCAGGATGGACTTGAGGACCTTTCTCATGGTGGAAGAATCGTCAACGACCAGAGCCTGCATGGACTCTCCTTTAAGTGCCAACACCGAGGCACGGCCGGAGGGAGCAAAGAGCGTCTCCGGCTGTGCCTGGCTGGTTGCGGTTAGTAGCGGAACTGCGACACGAGCGTTTGCAACTCGGCCGCCATCTTTTCGAGGGAGTGCGCGGACTTGGAGGTGTCCGTGGCTCCAACGGTGGTGGCGCGGGCGGCTTCAGCGACGCCGCCAATGTTTTTGCTGATATCGGTGCTGCCTTTCGCGGCTTCCGAGAGGGTGCGTCCGATCTCGTTGGTGGTGGCACTCTGCTCCTCGATCGCACTGGCAATCGTGGTCTGAATGTCACTGATCTGGCCGATGACCTGGCTGATCTGGTTGATGGCGGAGACGGCTCCGTTGGTATCGCCCTGGATGGCTTCGATCTTCCGGCTGATATCTTCGGTGGCCTTGGCGGTTTCCTTGGCGAGTTCCTTGACTTCGTTGGCGACGACCGCGAAGCCCTTGCCTGCTTCGCCGGCGCGGGCGGCCTCGATGGTGGCGTTGAGCGCGAGCAGATTGGTCTGCTGGGCGATGGAGGTAATCACCTTGATGACCTGGCCGATCTCGGCGCTGCTCTGTCCGAGTTTCGAGATGGTCTCATTCGTCACTTCCGCGGTGCGAACCGCCGAGGAGGCAACACGAGTCGCCTCGGCCGTATTCTTGGCGATCTCCTTGATGCTGGCTCCCATCTCATCGGCTCCAGTGGCAACCGTCTGGACGTTGTTGCTGACCTGTTCGGCGGCGGCGGAGACGACACTTGCCTGGGTCGCGGTTTCATCCGCGTTGGAGCCCATCGACTGGCTGACCTTGTTCAGCTCCTCCGATGCGCTGGCGAGGGCTGAGACGTTGCGCCCAATCTGCTCAAGAGCGGAGCGCACGGACTTGGAAAGCGTGTTGACGGCAATGACGAGGAGGTCGAAGTCTCCGGCATACTTGCTGGTGACGAGCGCAGTGAAGTCTCCGCCGGCAAGTTTGGTGAGCGTGCCGCTGACGTCTTGCAGAGGACCGATGACGGCATCGAGCGTGTCGTTGACTCCCTGGACGATCTTGCGGAAGTCGCCCGCGTGTTTGCCGGCGTCGGCGCGGGTTTCGAGTTTGCCTTCCACTGCGGCTTTGGCGAGCATGACAGCATCGGCAACCATGGCGTTGACAGCATCGATGCACTGGTTGAGGTTGTTCTTGATGAGGTTGAAGTCGCCATTGTAGTTATCGGTGATCTTTTCGGGAATGTCTCCCTTGGAGATGCGGTCGACGTAGCCAGCGGCCACATTCAGCGGCACGATGACGGCGTCGAGCGTGTCGTTGACTCCTTGGACGATCTTGCGGAAGTCGCCCGCGTGTTTGCCGGCGTCGGCGCGGGTGGCTAGCTTTCCCTCGACTGCGGCCTTCGACAGCAGAAGCGCATCATGAGCCATTCCTTCAACGGCTGATTTTACGGCCACCAGGCTCTCGTTAATTTTGCTGAACTGTTCCTTGGTTTCAGTGGTGAACTGATCTGCTGCCTGGAGTTGGAGATCGAACTCGAAGTTTCCCTGTGCCAGCTTTGTCAGATTACCCGCAACGCGGTTGACTTCGTTCTCGCTGTAGTTCTTGTTCCTTACTATCGCGGTCAGATCCTGCACGACTTCCACGTAGCCGACATGCTCGCCCTTGATGTTGACGAGTTTGGATGACTCCTGCTTGCAGTTCTGGCCGTGCCAATCGAAGTATGTTTCTCCGTTGCCTTTGGACAGCTGTACCAATCCGCAGTTTTCGGTCTTGCAGATGCTCGCGCCCGCAGATGAGCAGGGCATGCCGGGAGCGTCTTTACGGTTGCGGATAACTCCGTTGTTGACCATCAGTTGTTCGAAGGCTTTATTCAGAAAGACCCAGTTCATGTTCTTGTCGATGACGTGAATTGGGAACTGCACTGCATCGATGATCGACTGGTACCAGTTGAGCTTGTCCACGACTGTATCGAGTGTTGCGTTGATGCCTTCGAACAGATGGCGATAGTCGCCCTGATATCTGGTGAGGTCGGCACGGGTTTCAAATCTGCCGTCCGTTGCAGCTTCGGTCAGCATTGCAGAGTCGGCGATGAGCGCTTTGAGGTTTTTCCGGACCTGCTCGATGGTTTCGTTGATGAAGGCTTTCTTGCCGGGAAACTTTTCCAGGCTGGCTTCGAAGTCGCCTTCTCCAAACTGCTTGAGGCAAGCCATCGCCTTTTTCTTTACGCTGATGTGGCCCATCACCATTTTGTTGACGCCCTCGGCCATCTCGCGATAGGCACCCTGGAAGTTCTCCGGCGGGATGACCACGTCAATGTCTCCGAGATCATGCTGGGCGCTCATGTGGTTCATCTGCTGGATGAGACCAGAGAGAGCGCCGACACACTGGTTGAGGTTGTTCTTGATGAGGTTGAAATCGCCGTTATAGCTGTCGGTGATTTTCTCGGGAATGTCGCCCTTCGAGATCCGGTCCACGTAGCCAGCGGCCACGTTCAAGGGTCCGATGACGGCGTCGAGCATGGCGTTGATTCCAATCATGAGATCGCGATTGCTGCCCTGGAACTCCTCGGCCTTGCCCCGCTCCTGGAGTTGCCCATCGAGTGCGGCTCGCGTCAGCCTGGAAAGCTCTTCCGCGAAGCGTACATCGCCGGAGTTGTCCTCGATGACCTGTACGACGCCGATGAGTTTGTTGTCATCGTCATAGCGGAGAGAGACACTGGTGCGAACGGAGGTTTTGGCACCTTTGACCAGGAAAGAGCCTTGTCCGCTTACGGTGCGCCCTTCGCGAATGGCTCGGGCTACCGTACAGGTTCCTGTACGACAGGCCTCGCTGTCGAAGATGTCCCACATCTTGACTCCGACGCATGCTTCCGGCGTAGTGTGCGCAAGCAGGGCGGCAGCGCGATTCACATACTCGATGTTGTGATCGCAATCCATGACGATGACGGGCACCGGAGTGTCGTCAACGTAGCTGGCTTTCTTTATGGAACGATCAAATTCGGGAGCAACTCCGTGGGACAGATCACTGCCTGCCACATGCGAGGCTCCGATGCCGTTCCCGTGTACACGACCCACTGACAATCCTTTTGCTGCCATGATCATTATCCCTTCGGTTTTTGGACTTTCATTTCAGTGCGTGCCCGGCCCGCTCTCGCCTGCCGATGCGCTGATGTTGACGCTGCGCTGCGTGTCAAGCACGAGCAGCAGTTCATTGTTGAGTTTGTAGACGCCGCGGATGAGTTCACGGCTGGTGCTGGCGAGGGTGTCGGGCGCATCTTCAAAATCCTTCTCTTCCACTTCCACCACATCGCCGATTTCATCGACTAGCAGGCTGACCGCTCCGTCACTGGTGCGCACGACCACGTTGGTTGGCAACTCGCCCTCGCGCCGGTCGCCGACTCCAAGACGGCGGCGGAGGTCGATGGCGGTGACGATCTGGCCGCGCAGATTGATCAATCCGGCGACGACGTGGGGAGCCAGCGGAACGCTGGTCATCTCCTGGTGGCGAATCACCTCCTGGACGGTTTTGACCTCGACTCCGTACATGAGTCCCTGAATGAAAAACGTGCAGAATTGCTGCGGTGTGGCGCTCATGCGATCCTCCCTTCGCTTGCCATGGACATCACCAATTCCGGCACATTGAGCAGGTCGGTGACGTGCTGGTGGATGACAGCGGAGCCGAGCAGACAGGCGTCGCCGGAACTCCTGGTGACCGAGACGTTTTGATCGATGATGTCGAGGATCTCATCGACTACAAGGCCCACGCTGTGTCCTCCCTCGGAATGGACAACGACCTGCATGGGACCTTCGCGCACGGCCTGGGCGGGAAGATGCAACGCCTCGGCGATGCAGACCAGTGGCATGATTTCTCCGCGGTACTGGACGACCTGGCGGTTCCCGGAGAACTCGACGGCGGCGGGATCAAACTCTTCAAGGCGCGACACCATGGAGAGCGGCACCGCGAGTTTTCCGCGATCTCCGACCCGGAAGAGCAGCCAGGATTCGGCTTTTCCGGCGGCTTGCGCGGAGTCGTCCCGTGCTGTATCCGCCGAGTGGTCGTGTGACTCGCCCGCCAAGGACGCAATCTGCGCGAGGCCGACGATGTCGAGAATCAAGGCGACCTTGCCATCGCCCATGATGGTGGCTCCGGCAAAGCAGGCGACGCCTTTGAGTTGCTTGCTGAGCGGCTTGACCACGATCTCCTCGGTGTCATTGATCTCATCGACGATCAATCCAAACTGGCGTCCGTCAGCTTGCAAAACGACGATGTTGATCGCCTCTTCGCCCGCACCGTTAACATTGGCCGCGAGTTTCAGCTCGCGGTTGAGGTAAACGATGGGCAGCAGATTTCCGCGAAGACGATAGACGGCAGCTTCCTGTATCCGCTCGATTCCGGTCTCGGCGGCTTTCCCCTCAAGCCGGACCAGTTCCACGAGACTCACTTGGGGAATGGCAAAGCGTTCGCCTCCGCTGGTGACGATGAGAGCGGGGATGATGGCGAGGGTGAGAGGGATTTTGATCTTGAGCGTAGCGCCGTGACCGCGCACGCTGGAAATATCAACGGTGCCACCGATCTTCTCGATGTTGGTTTTGACCACGTCCATGCCGACGCCGCGTCCGGAGATGTTGGTAACTTTCTTTGCGGTGGAGAAGCCCGCAGTGAAGATGAGGCTTGCGATTTCGCGGTCGGTCATCCGGGCGGCGTTCTGCGCGGTGAGGATTCCGCGTTCCACGGCCTTGGCGCGGATGGCGTCGAGATCAAGTCCGGCACCATCGTCGGAAATCTCAATGTTGACTTTGCCGCCTTCGTGGAAGGCACGGAGAAACAGCAATCCCTGGGTGCGTTTTCCTGCCGCTTGGCGCTCGTCTGGAGCCTCGATCCCATGATCGAGCGAGTTGCGAATGATGTGCGTAAGCGGGTCCTTGATGGCCTCGATGATGGTTTTGTCGAGTTCGGTCTGCGCGCCCTCCATCTCAAGGCGCACCAGTTTCCCGGATGAGTTTGCGAGGTCGCGCACGATTCGCGGAAACTTGTTCCAGACGTTTCCAATGGGCTGCATGCGCGTCTTCATCACACCCTCTTGCAATTCAGTGGTGATGAGATTCAGGCGCTGCGCGGTGTTGAGAAACGTCGGATCCTTCTGGTGGGAGGTGAATTGCAAAATCTGGTTACGGGCGAGCACCAGTTCGCCAACCAGATTCATCACCTTGTCGAGAAGATTTACGTCCACCCGGATGTTGCTGTTGACGGGGTCCTCGCGCGATTCGGACTGCGACTGAAGGGCATCGTGAATGGCCATTTGGGGAGCGGCTCCGTTTTGCACGAGAATTTCACCGATGAGGCGCGGGTCGCCGTTTGCCTGGTGTTCGACGGCATCGGCGACAGCGCCTTCCGAGACCACGCCCTGTTGCAGCAAGATGTGCCCGAGCAACGGAGCCGGTGGCGCGGCCTCGGGCTCTGGAGCGTCCTGCTGAACGAGAATTGCGTTGAGCGACTGGACTACCGCGGTGCAATCCAGGTCGCCTTCCTCGCCGGTGCTCTCAAGCGTTGCCAGCAATTGACGATCGACGTCAACCATCGAAAGCAGCACGGAGATGATCTGGGCATTGAGTTCCAACCTGCCTTCGCGCACCCGGGAGAGAATGCTTTCGCCGACGTGATTGACCGACTCGATCTTCTTGAGTCCGATGGTTCCGCTGGTTCCCTTGAGGGTGTGAATGGCGCGGAAGATTTGCGCGACCAATTCCTTTGAATTTGGGTTCTTTTCAAATTCAACGAAGTCGCGATCAAGCTGGTCCAACAGTTCGCTGCCTTCGATCAGAAATTCCTGGATGAACTCGTCCATTGCATTGGCTCCCAGTAACGTTGTCGGGTATCCCAGAACGCGGAGAAGACTTCGGGATTCTGGTTGTCTGCCCATCGATGCTTGTATGGCCAGCAAGACGGGCTCACGCTCAATCGTCATTGACCATATCGGCCAAAGGCAGCAAATGCGTGGGTGGTTACTTCGGATACCTGAAGGAAGAATGCCAAGTTGGGCACGAGAGGGATGGTGCCAATTTGGGTGCGAGAGGAAGTGAGCGAGGCGGTAGCAACTGCAACTAGAGCGATTCCATGACCGGTGTTCTGCTCTCCCACGTTAGCCGCGCAAAAGACACGCGTCTAACGTGGGGTACCCGCAGTTACAGCTTCTCCGAAACCGGTCCGGATGAGTCTTGCGAAAACGGTGACTATGCGGCAGCTCTTTGTTTGGGTATCGCCATGGGTTCTGCGATCTCGGATTTTGGACGCCGGGCGATGAGCGGCAACAAGAGCGAGCACAACATCACGGCAGCGATGGTCAAAATTGCGGGCTGATACATGCCCGTGGTTTGCCGGACTCGCGCAATCAGGATCGGGGAGGGAATTGCCGCCGCTCCCCAGGCCAGCAGGATCCATCCGTAGATTCCGCCCATGTATTTGGCGCCAAAGAAGTCCGCGGTGAACGACGGCATGGTGCCGAATCCGCCACCGTAGCAAAAGCCGACGAGCGCCACAGCCCCGGTAAACAGGGTGGCCGTGTGAAGGCGAGGCAGCGCGAAGAAGACGCCGACCTGGACAAGGTAGAGCAGAAAATAAACGCGCGCACGGCCGATGTAGTCGGAAACCGCTGCCCAGAAGATGCGTCCCAGTCCATTGAAAATCGAGATGACGCCGACGATTCCAGCCGCGGTAACCGGGGTGAGGCCTACGAGTTGCTGCGCCATTGGCGAGGCCTGGCTGATGATCATGATTCCGGCGGAGACGTTGAGGAAGAGCATGACCCAGAGGAGCCAGAATTGCGGCGTGGACATTGCCTGTTTTACCGTGAAGTCATAAGTAGAGGCGGCTTTGGAAACAGCCGAGCGCGGCTCCCATCCCGCGGGACGCCAGCCTTGTGGGGGGTTCTGGTAGAACTGCGCGGTGATCACTACGAGAACCAGATACACAGCACCGAGAGCGAGAAATGTAGCCGGTACACCGACGGCAAGAATCGCACGGGCGGCGATCGGGCTCATCACCAGCGCTCCTGCGCCGTAGCCGCAGACCGCGACTCCGGTCATCAGACCGCGCCTATCGGGGAACCACTTGACCAGGGTTGCGACGGGACAGATGTAACCCATCCCCATGCCAAGTCCAGAAACAACTCCGTAGCCGAAGTACATCGTGGCGAGGGAATGTTTTGCAACCGCGAGTGCCGCGATCATGTAGCCGGCGCCATAAAGCACGCCGGCGACGGTAGCGACACGGCGCGGCCCGACGCGATCCTGCCATAGGCCGCCGATGACGGTTCCGGCACCGAGGAAGACGATGGCGAGCGTGAAGTTCAGCGATACCTGAGTAAGCGTCCAATGTGCGGAGTTGGTGAGCGGTTTGACGAAAACGCTCCAACCGTACACAGCACCGAGGCAGAGTTGCATTATGACCGCTGCAACGGCGATTCCCCAGCGGTTTGCGAGACGTTCTGTGGCCATGGTCTTCTCCATTTCTTAATAACAATGCAAGAACGCGAATCCATGAACCACGTTACTTTCGCAGGCCGCCGCGAGAGATTGTTGCGCTCCGCCGGGAAGCAGGCGTCTCGTCCGTCGCTTCTTTCTTGTCACCTCCAGTGCATTTCAAACAAGCTGTTGGAAGAGCCTAATCCGCGGCAATGCTTCCGCTGGCGGAGACGTCGAGCGCATTCAGACAGCTTGCCCCAACCACTTCCACGGTCGCGTTGTAATCCGGCACGCCGCTCGGGTCCAAGCGGCCGGCCGGAATAATCACATTGACCTCGGGCCAATGCGCCTGGAGACAGCCGGGCTTAATCTGGTCGATGCGGGCCCGCCCGGTGAACGACCCATGCTCGTTGCGCAATGTCATCGCATCTCCGTTTTTCAATCCCATGCGTCCGGCATCTTCGGCGGAGATGATAATGTCCTCGCGCGTGGCGCCGGTGATTGGATCCTTCTCGGCGAACATGATGCTGTTGAACTGTTTGCCGCGACGCGTCGCCAGCAGGAAGCGGCCTGCTGGAACAGCTTCCTCCGGAAGCGCCACAACACTGAAATGGCCGAGGCCGTCGGGCGTGAGACAGCGCTCAGCCAGCAGATGCGGGCCGCCATACTGGAACTGATCCCCTTTTTTCTGAAGATTCGCAATCCCGTTGTAGGTGGGGCAGACGCGCTCAATTTCATTGCGAATATCCTGGGTATCGCGCCATGCGAACGATTGCGCAGCCTGGGCCGGGGCGAACTTGCGAGCCACCATGACGGGGATCTCCCACTCATCGCGAGTGTCGCCGGGACGCGGTCCTGGTATCTCCGGACTGTAGATCACCCGCCGTTCGGTACTGGTCTCGGTTCCGCCACCGCGCTGCTCGTAACGCGTTCTGGAAGGCAGCAGCACGACGGTATCCGCCGGATCGACAAACATGGTAGGGTTTGCAACGATGTCCTGATGAATGCGCAGCTTGATTTTTCCAAGCGCGCGTTGCACCATCTCGGGCTCCGGCAGCGTTGACTTAAAGTTGCCGCCGCTTTGCCAGAGCGCGTCGATCTCACCTCGGTCCGCGGCCAGCACAATATGCGCGGCGCTGAGGCCCTTCCACGAAGGAGGCTCAAAGCCCCACTTGTCCACGGCTGCGAACTTCTTCGCATTCTCCTCTCCCACGGGGGAGCCCATCACATACGCACCGGGCTGGCCTCCCATTTCGGCTCCGCCCTGCACGCCGCTGTGTCCGCGAATTGGCATGAGGCCGGTGTGCTCGCGGCCGATGTTGCCCTTGGCAAGTTGCAGGTTGACGATGGCCCGCACGTTGTCACTGCCGTACACATGCTGAGTGATTCCCATGCTCCATACGATGATGGCGTGACGCGCCTTGCCGAAAGTTTCGGCGAAGCGAAACATATCCTGCCGTGTAAGCCCTGAACTTTGCTCCAGCGTTTCCCAAGATAGGCTGTTCACCTTCGCTTCCGTCTCGCTCCATCCAGAGGTGCGCCGGGCGATGAAGTCGCGATCCGTCCAGCCGCGCTCGACCAGGTGTTTGAGAACGCCATAGAAGAAAGCGGTATCGCCGCCCGCGTGGATTTGAAAGTGATCATCGGCGATGCGAGTGCCGAACAAAGCGCTCTCCGTCACGGATGGTATCCAGTAACGATCCAAGCCGGGCTCGCGATACGGATTGACGACGAAAACCTTTGTTCCAGCCTTCTTGGCGTAATGGAGATACTTTGTTGCAACGGGTTGATTGTTGGCTAGATTCGTCCCGACAAGAACGACAAGGTCAGCGCCGATCCAATCGGAATACGAGCAGGTGGTTGCGGCACAGCCGACCGTCGCGGTGAGGGCAACGGTGCTTGGCGCATGGCAGATGCGGGCACTGGTATCGATGTGATTGGTTCCGATGAACCGGGCGACCTTTTGATGCGCATAGTAGGCTTCATTGGTAAGGCCACGTGAGGTCAAGTACCAGGCAAGGCGCTTTGGATCGGTCTCGCGGAGCTTATCGGCAATCAGCGACGTTGCATCATCCCAGGAGATCGCTTGAAAGCCTTTGTCGCCCTTGCGGCGGACCATCGGAACAGGCAGGCGTCCCAGCGTTCGCAACTGCTTCTCGGAGAGCTGCTGGAGTTGGGCGACATCCTCAAAGGCGCGCGCGTCCATGGCGGGCATGGTGTTGAGCCGCAGCAACTGCAAACGCACGGCGCAGAGATGGATGCCCTTCATCGTCCAATCATGCATGCCGCTGGTGCCAAGCGAGCAGCCATCGCAACAACCATCACTCAAGATTCGAAAGGCGTAGCCGAGATTGTCACGGTTCTCCCAGACTGCATCCACAATGTCACGGTAATTATTGGGGTGCTGCTGGTTCAATCCGTAGGGGACGAGGCTGACCCAGTTCCGCTTGTTGACCTTCCGTGCCTTGTCTTCAGCAAACTCTGACATCGACCACTCCCTCCGCGATGACCCAGTTATGGGCCGCCACCTCACCCTTTGAGGGAAAATAACGGGAAATGGTTTTCTGCTACTTGGGTTATATGAGGAAACCGCGAGTGGCGGCGCAAACGTTCTCCCAATGACGGGGTGCCTGTTTGGAGCAAAAAGTGACCGGGAGAGGTTCGCTCCGCCCCGGTCGCAAGATGTCAATTATTACGAATTTCCGGGCGCCCTTTCATTCAGAGCACCCGGAGGAACTTATTTCTTCTTGTCGGAAATTCCGGCAATGTTCTTTGCCAGTTCCTTCTTGCCCGCCAGGTTTCCCTGACGAGAGATCATGATGCGCTGGGCCTGTGGAGAGCCCGCACCATGCATCGATTCGGTGCGATAACCAACAGCAGCGGTTCCAAGCGTGAGATTTTCAACCAAACGCAGAATGCGCATTCGCTGTTCAGTGGGCACGGAAGAGACACCCTGGAAGTACTTCTCAATCACTTTGCCGGTTGCGGGATTATTCAGGTCTTTTTGGGATGGCATGGTGACCATCAGGCCGCCAGCAATGTCTTCCGCAAGGCGGGCGATCTCATAGGGGAAGCGGGTGACATTCTGTTTGCAGACATTCGCTAACAGCATGTCGATGAGGTAGGTTCCGGACGCCGTCTTTTTTCCTTCCGCCGAGCAGCCGATGCCGCAGGCGTACAAGGTCTCATTCAGATGCGTCATTTCGATCAACTTATCTTTAATGTGGGACGCCTTGGCTGCTCCGTTGTAGTCGGCGGCCAGGGCTGCAGCACCGATCAGAACATCACCTACGCCGACTTTGCAGCCGCCGTAGCTCTGACGATGGTATCCGGCAAAGCGCTCCACCAACGTGCCGCTGAACTCGTACTCGCCGCACATCAGGACGTTCTCCCAGGGGATGAAGAGGTTGTCGAAGACCATGAGAGCTTCATGTCCGCCGAACTGCTTGTTGCCGACATCGAAGGTGTCGCCTTCCATCTTGCGAGTGTCGCAGGACTGGCGGCCATAGATGTAGGAGATGCCTTCGGCATCGGCAGGCGCGACGAACGAGACGGCATAGTCGGCGTCTTCCGCGGTCATGGAAATCGTCGGCATGACGAGGATCCAGTGCGAATTGAGAGCGCCGGTCTGGTGAGCCTTTGCGCCGCGCACTACGATCCCGTCAGCGCGCCGCTCGACGATGTGCACAAACATGTCGGGATCGGTCTGCTTGCTGGGGGAAAGGCCGCGGTCGCCTTTTGGATCGGTCATTGCGCCGTCAACGGTCCAATCCTCTTCCTGCATCTTGAGGAGGAACTTTTCGAAGCGCTTGTGGTAGTCGGTTCCGAGCTTCTGATCCATCTCAAAGGTCGTGCTGTCGACGGCATTGATGGCGTCCATGCCGACACAGCGCTGGAAGCAGGCAGCGGTCTTCTGTCCGAGCAAGCGCTGCATCTTGACCTTGTTTACCAGATCTTCGGTGCTCTGGTGCAGGTGACAGAAGCGGTTGACGGTCTTGCCGGTGAGATGGGACTTGGCAGTCATCAGATCCTTGTACTGCGGATCCTGCGCCAGAGAGTAGGTCATCTTTACGGAGTTCATGGAGGGGCGGATGATTGGATGGTCAACCGGGTTCTTGACCAGTTCTCCTTGCAGGTAGACCTTGAAGTTGAGCTTGCGCAAGCTCTCTTCGTACTGCTCCCCTGTCATCATGGTGTTCTTTTCAGTTTCCGCTGGCGCTGTGGCGTCAGCTTTGATTTCTTCGACGGGCATGATAATGACCTTTCAAAAAATGAATGGCTACCGGATGCTCAATTCACGCTCGGGCAAGGCGGCAGGTTGTAGGTTAGTCGGTGCGACCTCAGTACTAAACTGAGAGTTAAAGACGGGATCCTTGGTCTTGTCGTAGGTGGTCCAATTGCGGAAGAAGTCTTTTCCGTAGACCAGGAAGCAGAGCACGATTCCAACGCCGATGGCGTATCCGGCGCCACGCGAAATCAACACTGCGGCGACAATTCCAGCGATACCAAGATCGTTGAAGGTACGCGCCTTGAGCACGCCAACGCGAACGGCCACAAAGCCCTGAACCAGCATGGTAAGGGAAAGGGCAATTGGCAGAATGGGTTTGACCAAGGTAACAATCGGGGATAGGAAGTATCCGGTAAACGTGCCAAGGCGGAAGGAGCCAAGGCCGCCGTACAGGCTGTCCATTGCCTCGGGGCCGTGCTTGTAGCGCTCGCAGGTTACAACCTGCATGGCAGCCCACAACGGTCCGCACATGGAGATGTCAGGGCCCAGCATCGACATGGTGATATTACGAAGACCACAGATGATGTTGTTGCGGTTCGCGTTATAGTGGATGTCTTCGTCGCCATGCCGGAACTCACGCGCCTCGTCGACGAGGGCTTCCGCCTGAATCAACTCTCCGAAGAGCACCACGTAGACGGCGCCAACGAGCGGCAACGCCTGGAGGTAGAGCGCTAACGGCGGGAATCCAACACGGGCGGAGAATGGCGTCCAGTCATGCCACAAGTTGTAGAACTGCGGGACGGTGAATCCCCACTGCAGATGCGGCCAAGGCAACTCCTTGACGAGCGGAGCTACAAAGATCGCCAGTACCAAGGCAGGCAGCAGTCCGAGGTCGGAGAGATGCTTGAGAACGATGTTCTTCTTGCGAAGAGTCTTGAACTGATTGGAGAACAGTAAGTAGAAAGCGAAACCGATTGCGATGCTGATCGTCCATGGATACTTTGCGAAATACTTGCCGCCCGGCTCAAAGACAAGGCGGACAGCAGCGATACCGGCACCGAGCAAAATTCCAGCTTTCAGAGCATCCGGCACAAGCTCCACGAATTTCTTGGCCAGTCCAGTCACTCCAAAGAAGAGAGCAACAAAACCCAGCGACATTTCAAATGCGATTAATGCGTGGATTCGCGGGACGCCTTCAGGGAAGGACTTGAGCCATAAGAGCAGGAGAGGAATCGCCGGAGTGATCCAACCGGGAACCACGGGATCGCCGAGGTGTGCGTGCCAGAGATAGAGGAAGCCGTTCAGAATCACCACGGTGATGGCGATTTCGAAGGGCATGCCAAGATACTCCATCAGGATTGGGATGATGCCGAGACAGACGGCACACATCATCAGGCCCTGGATGTAATCGGCCGGTTCGAAGCGATAGTGGATGAATGGCAGCCTGAGTTGAAAGGGACCAAGTGGGATGTAGGGTTGCACTTGACCAAACTGGCGCTTGTATATCGGCCCTAGCATAATGATGTTCTCTCCTTGTGCCGGAAAAGATATTGGTGAGGCATGATCAGAGAGCGCAACCCTGTTGGGGCGAGGCCCGGGGAGACGATGCCTGCGCTCTTGAATTCTGCTTCGTGAATAGCGTTCTATATACGGAACACTACTTCGCGAACGCAGGAATCATAAGTCGAGCCCGAGGGAGTGTCAACAACTTTCTGTATGAAGAATTATGTTCTGTATACGGAACGAAAATGGGTAGCGGGAAACATGCGATGACCGCCAGAAATGCAGCCACCCGCCGAATCAGGAAACAGAGCGCTCGACGTAAAGGCCCTGCGCACCCAAACGCCTGGAGAGTTCCGAGGCCATCTGCTGAATGGCTCGGATCGCCGCATTCTTCTGTTGGGTGTCCGTGGCGGACTTCAACAAGCTTACGCCGATTCCGGCAATTGCGTGCGTGCTATTGGAGTCGAAAACGGGAGCGCCCAGGCATACCATGCCATCGTGCGTTTCCTCATCGTCCACGGAGTAGCCGCGGCGGCGCACCAACACCAATTGCTTCATGAGGGCGGGAAGTTCCGTGACACTCTTCCTGGTGAGGGCAGGGAGTCCGCTTGCCTGCGCCAACTCGACGACGCGCTCCTCCGGCAGAGTACTGAGCAGCGCCTTGCCACTGGCGGTGCAGTTTGCCGGAAGGCGCATTCCGATGCGGAAATTCAAGCCCAGCGGGCGGGTGCCGTTCCGGCAGGAGACATAGACGACATCGGCTCCGTCCAGAACGGAGAGAATGATGGTTTCTTCCGGCAGCAGATTCAGCGAATCGCCGAGGCTGGTGAATTCCGCCGTCACATCGGTGCGGGAGAGAAACGCATGGCTCAAGTCCATGATGTGCGAGCCAAGGTGATACGAACCGTTCTCAAAGCGCCGGACGAGCCCGGAGTGAACCAGGGTTGCGCAGAGGGCGTGGATGGTGCTCTTGGGAAGTTCGAGGGCATCGGTCAGGGCGGCGAGCGCGAGTGGTTCCTTTGCGGCCGCCAGCACCTCGAGCAGGCGCACTGCTTTAACGACGGCAGGGACGGACCCTTTGGGGAAGCCGTTGCCGGGTATGTCCGCGCTTACGGCCGCATCACGCTTCGAAGAACCATTCTTGCCAGCTTTGCTCATAATCATTCTGTGCGCCGTGGAGGGATCTGGGCTGAGAGTCAGAGTAGCACAATCCGTTCCATATGCTGAACAGAATTTTAACAGAATTCAGCATATGGAATGCAATTCCCAGTACAGAAAACCAATTGACAGGCCAGCGCGGCTGCACTATGATTCCGGCGGCTGTGAATCATAATTCTATATACAGAATGTCATTCATGGAGTGGAACCTGCGGACGTTCCGGCATTCCTAATCACCGCACAAGCGAGGCCATACAAGTGGAAAACTGGAGAAGCACTTACAAAGAGAAATTGGTATCCGCGCAAGAAGCTCTGCGGAGCGTGAAATCCGGCGACCGGGTTGTGCTGGGTCATGCCTGCGGCGAGCCTCCCACGCTGGTGGAGGCATTGGTGGCAAGAGCGCCGGAGTTGCTGGGCGTGGAGGTTGTACACATGGTCGCCATGGGCCCGGCGAAGTATGCGCAGCCGGGAATGGAGAAGAGCTTCCGCTTCAACGGATTCTTCGTGGGAGCGAGCACGAGAAAATCAATTGAAGAACAGCGGGGAGATTTTACGCCGTGCTTCTTCTCCGAGATTCCGCGGCTCTTCAGAGACAAGATTCTGCCGGTTGACGTTGTCCTGATGCAGGTGACGCCTCCGGATGCGGAGGGCTACTGCAGCTTCGGCGTTTCGGTGGACTACACGCAACCGGCGGCGCAATCCGCACGCATCGTGATTGCCCAGATGAATAGCCTGCTGCCAAGAACCGGCGGCGCCAAGATCCATCTCGACGCACTGACCTACATTGTAGAGAAGGATGAAGCCGTCATCGAGCTGGCTCCGCCGAAGATCGGCGAGTTGGAGCGCAAGATCGGCGAGAACGTAGCCGCGTTGATTCCTGACGGCGCTACTTTGCAGCTCGGAATCGGCGCCATCCCGGATGCCGTGCTCCTGTTCTTGAAAGACAAGAAAGACCTGGGCATTCACTCGGAGATGTTTTCCGATGGCGTCGTGCATTTGGCCGAAGCCGGCGTGGTGAACAATCGCAAGAAGAACATTCATCCGGGGAAGTTCATTGCCACCTTCCTGATGGGAACGCGAAAGCTCTACGACTTCGTCCACAACAATCCTGATGTGGAGCTGCATCCGGTGGACTACACCAACGATCCGTACATCATCGGTCAGCACGACAACCTAATCTCGATCAACTCAGCCTTACAGGTGGATCTGATGGGACAGGTCAATGCGGAGATGATTGGCAGCACGCAGTTCAGCGGCATCGGCGGACAGGTCGATTTCGTCCGGGGAGCGAGCCGCTCTGCTGGCGGCAAGTCCATTATCGCCATGCCTTCCACGGCTGCTCGGGGAACGATCTCGCGAATCTGCCGCGAGCTGGACCGGGGAGCGGCAGTAACAACTTCGCGCACCGACGTTCACTACATTGTGACCGAGTACGGAGCTGCTGCGCTGCGTGGCAAGACACTGGAACAACGTGCGGAGGCACTCATTTCCATCAGTCATCCGGAGTTCCGCGCGGCTTTGCGGAATGAGCTTTCGCAGTGTGTAGGGGTCTGAAGCTAACGCAATCGGAAGTCTGCACCGGGGGATGATGGCGAAATCTTCGTTGTCATCTCCCGTGACTGATTTGAAGCACTGGCTCTAACCAGATGGAAGGCAGAACAGGTGATATTCGCGGTTGAGAAGGACGCATCTCAATTTATCCGTAAGCGCACGGGAGCGGTCGTCATCGGCTTGAACTTCGAGCCTTCGCTCGGCGGGTGCGCATGTTCGCCGACCAAGATCAACGGTAGCTATGTACCCGTCATTTCCCTTGGCAGACCTCCGCTGGAGGAAAAGGAAAAATATAGGGTTCAGCAAGTGGAGAACGTCGAAGTGTACTTCCCGTCCGGCCTGGACATGAAGCAAGGCGCGGCTGAAATCAGAATCAAATTGAGAAGGGCTTTGTGGTTTCGCTGGTTGGAGTTGGAAGGCGCGAGAGGCGTTGCCTGCTACGACCAGTAAGCCGTGAGCCTTGAACACGGACAACGACATGATCGCGGAGCGCTGACTCGCGGGTTCATCCGCTGATTATTCATTCCTTCTTCGAACAGTTAAAACACAATGATCTGACGGACTGCTTTGCCTTCGCGCAAGCGGTCGAATCCGGCATTGATTTCCTCCAGCCTCAACTTACCGGTCACCAACTTATCTACAGGCAGGCGGCCCTGCCGGTAGAGCGCGACATAGCGCGGGAGGTCGCGCACGGGAACGCAGGTTCCGATGTAGCTGCCCTTGACCGTCCGCTCCTCGGCAACAAGGTTTACTTGAGGGATCGGGATTGTGTCGGCTGCGGGCGGCAAGCCGGCAGTCACTGTCATGCCGCCGCGCGCCGTAATCTTGTAGGCAAGCTCCATCGCTTTCACCGATCCTGCGAGTTCGAAAGCATATTCCACGCCGCCTTTTGTTGCCGCACGAACTTGCTGGATACAGTCCGGATCGGAAGCGTTGAAGGTTTGTGTAGCTCCGAGGCTTCTGGCTAAAGTGAGTTTGTCGTCGAATAAGTCAACCGCTATGATTTCACGCGCGCCTGCCACGTAAGCTCCAAGGATGGAGCATAGACCGACACCGCCAAGTCCAACGACGGCTACGGTCGAACCCGGAGTTACGCGGGCAGTGTTGAGCACCGCACCTACGCCGGTCAGGACGGCACATCCGAACAACGCCGCTTCTTCGAAGGAGAGTTCTGGATCGACCTTGACCAGGGAACGCCGCGAAACAGTGGCGTACTCTGCGAAAGCAGAACAGCCGAGATGGTGGTGGATATCAGTTCCGTTGCGGTGAAGGCGGCGGCTCCCCGACAACAGTGTGCCCGCTCCATTTGCTGCCGCACCCGGCTCACAAAGCGCCGGACGTCCTTCGGCGCAGGGAAGACAGTGACCACAGCTTGGAACAAAAGTGAGGACGACGTGGTCGCCCTTTTTCAGATCATCCACCCCGGGGCCAACTTCTTCGACAGTTCCCGCCGCCTCGTGCCCCATGGCCATGGGAGTTGGACGGGGACGCACGCCATTGATCGTCGATAGGTCCGAGTGACAAAGTCCCGCCGCGCCGATTTTGACCAATACTTCGCCGGGGCCGGGGGGATCCAGCTCGAGTTCTTCGATGGAGAGGGGCATGGACACTGCATAGGGCGGATTGGCCCCCGTCTGGTTCAACACCGCAGCTCTAATCTTCATGGTTTTCCTGTTTGTAATCAGATTTCAAATGGATGCTTCATCACGCGGGCTTCGGCTACTGGATGCCGCCCATGCACAGATACTTGACGACCAGGAATTCGTCGATTCCATACTTCGAACCCTCGCGTCCAAGACCAGACTGTTTGACTCCACCGAACGGAGCGACTTCGTTGGAAATCAACCCGGTATTGATTCCAACCATTCCGTATTCAAGCGCTTCAGCGACACGCCAAACCCTGCCGATGTCGCGTGAGTAGAAATAAGCCGCCAGACCGAACTCAGTGTCGTTCGCCATATGCACGGCTTCTGCCTCGGTATGAAAACGGAAGAGCGGCGCAACAGGCCCGAACGTTTCCTCTTTCGCGACCGCCATCTCCGAAGTCACATCGGCGAGCACGGTGGGCTCGAAGAACGTTCCACCCAGCGCGTGCCGCTTGCCGCCCGCAAGCACGCGCGCGCCCTTGGATTTTGCGTCGGCAATGTGTTCTTCCACCTTCGCGACCGCCGCTTCATCGATCAGTGGGCCCTGCGTCACACCGGCGTCCATGCCGTTCCCGACCTTCAGTTGTTTCACCTTGTCAACGAGTTTGGAGGAGAAGGCATCGTACACTTCGTCCTGAACAAGGACGCGGTTTGTGCAGACACAGGTCTGGCCCGTGTTGCGATATTTGGATGCAATCGCGCCTTCGACGGCAGCGTCAAGATCTGCATCATTGAAGACGATGAACGGCGCGTTACCTCCGAGTTCCAGTGAGATTTTCTTGATGGTATCGGAACACTGCTTCATCAGCGTGGCGCCTACCGAAGTAGAGCCGGTAAACGTCAACTTACGGACGAGCGGGTTCGATGTCAGCTCGGCGCCGATCGCTTTTGTATCTCCGGTAATCACGTTGAAGACGCCCTTGGGGACGCCTGCGCGTTCTGCCAAGTCCGCCAACGCCAACGCGCAGAAAGGCGTGAGGCCGGCGGGCTTCACCACAACCACGCAGCCCGCGGCGAGTGCTGGAGCTACTTTGCGGGTGATCATCGCGATTGGGAAATTCCACGGCGTGATCGCGGCGCAGACTCCAATCGGTTCCTTAATTACCACCAGACGCTGATCCCGGCGTGGCTGCGGAATGGTGTCACCGTAAACTCGCTTCGCCTCCTCGGCAAACCATTCGATGAACGACGCGCCATAAGCCACCTCGCCTTTTGCTTCAGCAAGAGGCTTCCCCTGCTCCGCCGTCATGAGTTTGGCGAGGTCATCCTGGTTTGCGATGAGCAGTTCAAACCACCGGCGAAGAATCGCTCCACGTTCCTTGGCGGTTCGTTCCCGCCAAGCGGGCCACGCTGCATTGGCGGCTTCGATGGCGCGGCGGGTCTCAGCTGCACCCATCTTCGGAACGCTTCCAAGGACAGTGCCGTTGGCCGGGTTCGTTACAAGGAAGGTCGCCTTGCTATCAGCATCGAGCCATTGTCCATTGATGTAGCACTGCTGGCGGAACAAACTGGCATCCTTCAACATGATGTCAATCTCTTTGGCAATCATGAGTTCCTTTCCCAATCGACCGGCGAGCCATTCCGGTACGCTGAATTCCGGTCCATCCAATGAAATGGGATAGTATTCTTTGCGCCTCTGGACGGTCAACTACGTGAGTTACAGGGATGAACTCTTGAATGTTCCTCAACTTCCCAGATTGTGAGTTCGGGCTCGCGTCGTAGTTGAGATCGGCGTTTTCAATACGGATTTGAAGGTTATACCCATAACTTCCGGATTGCCCGTCAACCCCCGCGTGGCACGCCTCAGGCATCGACAGCGCAAATAGGTGTGAGCTATTCACCCGGGTACTCACTCAGGGCGTAGAATCTACTCGACGAAGAATAAAACAGCGCACCTCGAGCGTGCTGCTGGCCGTTGAAGTGGCTCTGCGCGTTCGGAAAGCATTTCATGATTGGCTCCCGCTTTGGCCAATACGAGATCACCGCCAAGCTCGGCGAGGGCGGCATGGGAGTGGTTTACCGTGCGAAGGATCTCGTTTTGGGGAGGCAAGTCGCCCTCAAGATTCTACCCCCCGGATTCGCTGAGGACGGGGAGAGGGCCGCGCGGTTCGAGCGCGAGGCCCGGCTGCTAGCCTCGCTCAACCATTCGAACATCGCACAAATCTACGGTTTGGAGGCGAGCGAGGACGCACGCGCGCTGGTCATGGAACTCGTCGAAGGTCCCACGCTGGCGGAGCGCCTCGCGGAGGGTCCACTGCCTGTTGATGAGTGTCTCTCGTTTTCGATTCAGATCGTTCAGGCGCTTGCGGAAGCGCACGACCAAGGGATCGTACATCGCGATTTAAAGCCCGAGAACATCAAAGTGGCGCGCGGCGGCCGGATCAAGGTGCTCGATTTCGGCATCGCGCGCAGGCAGGAGGCCTCGGATTCGCTGTTGGGAGACGCGACGACGTTGACCCGCGGCACTGAAGCCGGGACCTTGCTCGGTACGGTCGGCTACATGGCACCCGAGCAGGTGCGCTGCGAGCCCGCAGACACGCGCGCCGACATCTTTTCCTTTGGTTGCGTGCTCTACGAGATGGCGACCGGCGAGCGAGCGTTCGCACGCGGCAGCCCCATTGAAACCCTGAGCGCGATCCTGCACGACGCGCCGTTGCCCGCAAGTCGTCGCCGCCCCGAACTGCCGGAGGAATTTGACCGTTTGGTCGCGCACTGTCTGGAAAAGTCTGCTGCGGCGCGGTTCCAATCGGCCCACGATCTGGAGTTCGCGTTATCGGCGCTGACCCGCGACCGGTTACCGGCTGCCAGCCGCCCGCGGGCCGCTTCGGTTGCGGTGCTTCCGTTCGTTAATCTCGGCGCCAATCCGGAGAACGAGTTTTTTGCCGACGGAATCACCGAGGACGTCATAGCGAACCTCGCCAAGATTCGCTCGCTTAAAGTGATCTCGCGCACATCGGTGATGAGTTTTAAGAAGCTCGACCGAAGCCGGCGCGAAATCGGCGAGAAGCTTGGCGCCGCTACTCTGCTCGAAGGCAGCGTCCGGCGGGCAGGCAACCGGGTGCGCATCGTCGCCCAGCTCATCGATGGCTCGACTGACGAACACATTTGGGCGGACACCTACGACCGCGACCTGATCGACATTTTTGCAATACAGACCGAGGTCGCACTGAGCATAGCAAATGCCCTGCGTGCGGAACTGTCGCAGGACGAGCGCGCGCGTGTAGACCGACGTCCGACCCACGATCTCCAGGCCTACGAGCTCTACCTGCGGGGGCGCAACTCGTTCTATCAGTTCACCGAGGACGGGTATCGCCGCAGCCTGGTCGAATACGAGGCCGCGACCGTGCGTGATCCGGGTTTCGCCCTCGTTTGGGCGAGCATTGCTGAGACGTACACAGAGATGTGCATCCACGGCTGCGCCGACAAGACCCCTGAAGAAACGATCCGTCTGGCCAAAGCCGCCGCCGCCCGAGCATTGCAGTTTGATGACGAATTGGCGGAGGCGCACGGCATTTCGGGAATGATTCGGTTCGTCTTCGATTTCGATTGGTCAGGCGCCGAGCGCGAATTTCTCAGAGCCCTCGAACTCAGTCCGGCCAACGCCGAGGTGCACGATCACTATAGCTGGCTGTGCGCCTCGCTCGAACGTTACGACGATGCGGTTCGTGAGGTGCGTCGCGCGCGCTCGCTGGACCCGATTCTTATCCAATCCGATGTCGCGAGCACACTCTTGCGGGCTGGGCGGATCGAGGATGCTTTGGCGGAGGCAAGACGCTCGGTTCAGGAGGCGCCGGACGGCGCCCGTTGCCACTCAAGCCTCGGTTGGGCCCTGATCTTCCAGGGCGACACGGCTGCCGGCATCGCCTCATTGGAGCGGGCGGTGGCGCTTTCACCGGGCTCTACGCTCTTCCTCTCGCAGCTCGGGGAGGCCTGCGGGCTGACAGGCAACGTCGAACGTGCGCGACAGATTCTTGATAAGCTGCGCGACCGCGCGCTGTGTGAATTCGTTTCGCCGTACCACTTCGCCTATGTCCATACCGGCCTCGGTGAAGCCGATGCTGCCATAGACTGCCTCGAGCGCGCTTTCGAGCTGCGCTCGGGCGCCATCTACGGGATAAAGGGCTCGTTCCTTTTCAGAAACCTGCGCACCCATCCTCGATTCCTGTCCCTATTGCGCAGGATGAACCTGGCCTGAGATGCGACGGAGCGGGAGAGACGCGGACGAGGCCCGCACGGGCGTACTTGCCTACATAGAATGTGGCGAGGGGGCACCGTGACGTATGGTCGGCTACTCGTCTCCAACGCCGGAGAAGTCGGCCAACCAGGCTCCTTGTGGGGTTCCGGCCCTGTCAGCGCTTCGGTTCGCTTCCGATTCGATCGCTAACCGCAGCCCGAATCAGATGCTTACATCCCAGATATCGCTCAGTCATTGAAACTGGAACGTGCCCGAGCAGGAACTGGATCTGTTCCAACTCACCCCCGAAGCCTGGCACAACTTCGCGCATGTGCGGCGAAGGTCATGAGGTGCCAGTTTTGCCCGCCGATTCTATTAGCAAACTCCTTTACAAGGTGCCAGACCGCCTTCTCGGTTATGCTGTCGCCCCAAAATGCGTCCATTTTAGTCACTTTGCGGAAGATTCTGCCCCGGTCAATCCCAGCAGCGCTGAGCAACTGATTCAATTCTGCTATCACCCAGTCAGAAATCGGAACCGTTCGAATGTGTCCTCCCTTACCTAACAAATCGACAATGGCCCGTGATCTTCCCGCTGTTGTAGATGATCGAGTCGCAGGCTGACAGCCTCATGCCGCCTCGGTCCGCAAGTCAAGAGCAAGGCAAGAAGGGCCCGATCCCGTTTTCCTTTCATACGATGACTGTCGGGCGCCTGACAAAGTGCCGAGCCTTGTTCGGCCGTCAACCAGCTTCCAAGCCGCACACCCAGCTTCTTAACACCCTTAACTCAGCGAATGCCAGCCGCAAGATCAGAGCTGATCAGAATTAATAACAATATTTTCATATGTGATCAATATTGCACATTCTTAAGGAAGTCAGAAGGTTATACAGGAGAATCACAACCGGGGCTGCAATCCGAGCTTCATGCGCCCTAGGCCGCTGCAAGAAGCAGCTTACACAGTACGTGTTTTCGGGATTGATCCGGTACTGGGTTTATTTTTTCGTGATGTGGCATCCTCGCGAATTGGATGTAATTCTAAATTTTCAAATCGCAGCTTAGGCACAACGTAAGCATTTTGTGATGGCCGCTTGGACTGGTTCGCGCTGAGCAGGCGTTGTTTCCTTGGGAAAGCGAGTAACTGCGATCAAGCGCGGCAAGGACACACGGGTGTAGTTGTCGCCAACGAAGGAGGCTGCAAAGCATCGTCTCCGGGATACTCGGCAAATTAAGAGCGTTGCCTATAACTGCCATACTTAACTTCAGTTCGATTGTTGTCGAGGAGCGAGGATGAAAGATTCACGGACTCTTAGGCGTTCGCCGATTGTAATTGCGGTGATCTCCCTGATCTTAGGCCTGTCCAGCTTGGCGCTGGCGACCAACAAAACCAATGAGCAGGACAAGGCACCCGCTACGGGCGCGGTAGCTGCTCAATTTGTCGGGGATGCAACCTGCGCCGGCTGTCACGACGGAATTGCCAAGGGATTTACAGAAAACCCGCATACCAAGATGACGCTGATGCATGGCAACGCCGGCGCTGGCGTTTCCTGTGAAAACTGCCACGGCGCTGGCCAGGCGCATGTGGAGGGCGGCGGCGACATAAGCAAGATATTCAATCCCGCGAAGCACTCGGCCAAAGAGGTTGACGCCAAGTGCCTGACCTGTCACGCGGGAGCGCACCCGAACTTTGACCGCTCGCCCCACGCGAGGGCGAACGTCAGCTGTACCAGCTGCCACAGCGTTCATCAGAGCAAGGAAGAGAAGCTGCTGAAGGCTTCGCAGCCTGCGCTCTGCTTCCAGTGCCACGCCGACACTAAGCCGGCGTTCAACATGCCGTTTCACCACAAGGTGGTCGAAGGCTTGCTCAAGTGCAGCGATTGCCACGACGTGCACGGCACCTTCGGAGCCAACAACGTGAAGTCCACGGCAGACCAGAACGCGATCTGCACCAAGTGCCACACCGAGACGCGCGGGCCGTTCGTCTATGAACACGCCGCGGTCAAGGCCGAGGGGTGCCTGGGATGCCACACTCCGCACGGGTCGCAGAACGCGCGCCTGCTGAACATGCCGGCGATTAACCCGCTCTGCAACCAGTGCCACAGCGGCGTCGCTGCCAACACGGTTCACGGAATGGGCGCGGGGTCGTCGGAAACCATAACTTGCACGAACTGCCATACCTATATTCATGGCTCGAACATGAATGCGGCGTTCCTCAGGTAGGAGTCATGGATTGCAATGCGCCTGGAGAATTGCGGAGGCGCGGTCGCGTTTCGATTGCGCGTAGGGATTCAAGGTTTCGACTAGCAATGTTTTTCAAGTGAGGCTTTCAAAATATGATGAACCCAGGATGGATTTCCCGGCTGTTGAGTGAAAAGCATTCTCTTGCGGCGTCCCGATGCATTGTCGGGGGCATGGCCGCAGCCATTTTGGGCTTGACGGCGGGCACTGCCGTCGCGCAGCTTCCAATGACGGTGTCTCACCAGACCGCTCCGGACGGCTACACGCTTCATGAGTCTATCGATCTGGGCGGACATGTGGCCAATATCTATGGCAGCGGCGCCATGTACGACACTCTGGTCAACCAGCAGTCCGGTCCGCGCATTCTGGGCGAGACCTTTGAGCTGCGCGCGCTGCCGAACACGAAGCACACCCTCGTCGATTACTTGAAAGCCTTTACCAGCGGGCTCGGCGGTGATCCGAACAACGTTGCCAAGCTGGACTTTTCCAAGGGCAAGCTCTACGACTTCTCCGGCTTGTTCCGCCGTGACCGCCAGTACTTCGACTACAACCTGCTGGGCAATCCGAACCTTCCGCCCGGCCAGTCGATTCCAATCGGTCCCGCCGCGGCGCGGACGGGTTCCTACGCGTGGCCGCAGGTGACGCAGTCGCCGTTTATGTTCAACACGGTGCGCCGCATGACGGACACCAAACTTACCCTGCTTCCGCTGTCGAAGGTGACCTTCCGCGTCGGCTACTCGCAGAACGTCTTCCAGGGTCCGAGCCAGACGCCCAGCGGTTATCAGGTTGGCGGCTCCTACGACGTGCTGCTCCAGGAGTATCAGCGCAACAGCACTGATGACTGGACGGGATCGGTCGAGTGGAAGCCCGTACCGCGGACCCGGTTGACCTATGAAGAGCAGGTTACTCACTACAAGGGCGATTCCTATTTCAGCATGGCGCCCCAGTATTTCAACCTGCAGGAAGCGAATGGATCCAGGGTCGCAGTGCTGCAGAACTACGATAATCCGATCAACAAGCCGGTCGGCATCACCTGCAACGCCGGCGTTGGAGCCGCCTCAATTTACCCGGCGCAGAGTCCGAACGGTCTCCCCGTCGTCGATCCGGCGTGTAATGTGATTACCAGCTATTCGCGTACCCAGCCAACCCGCGTCATCTTCCCGACCGAAATTTTCCGGTTACAAAGCTCCAGCATCAAGAACGTTACGATGAATGGCAACGTTCGCTACACCAACGCGAACATGAGCCTGCCGAACTACTACGACGACTTCCAGGGTTTGGCGGGAACGACCCGCGAAATCACGTATGCCGGCAACGCCCGCGCCAAGCGGGAAGCGATCGCCGCCGACTACGGCGTCACTTGGCAGGTGCTGAAAAAGCTCAGCATCTCCGAGCAGATCGACTACTCGAATGTGCACCAGCCGGGAGTTGCCAACATGACGAGTGCAACCACCGTGACTTCCGCAACCCCGAACATCAATAGCACGACGTTAACCACCACGGTGATCAACACTGCGATCAACCCGGTCACGGGCAAGGCGACCTCTACTTTGGAAGGCAGTCCGAGCGTCCAAACGCCGCTGTTTGATTTCTTCGGCCAGAAGTTCATCACGAACAACGTCACAGCAAGGTACGACGCTACGGATCGCACCACTTTCACGCTCACCTATCACTACCAGCAGCACACCATCGGCGAAGGCGCAGCGAACGCCACGGGATATCTGACAGGTGTCACCAACTTCACCATCAACGAAAACGGCGCTACCTTCGGCGTGGCTGTGCGACCGACGAACAACTGGAACATTAACGGTTCGGTTGAGGTTCTATCCGCCGACAATGTATTCACCCCGGTCGCACCCCGCGAGCTTCAGCACTACAGAATTCGCACCACTTACAGGCCGAAGACCTGGGCGACGTTCTCCGGCGCGTACAATGACCTCGAGCGCCATAACAATACGAACAATACAGGTACAGTGTCCGTTGATGGCCCACTCCAGCACGTCGATCATAGCCGCACGGCGAGTTTGAACGCCGTCTTGATGCCGAACGAGCACTACGGGTTCGACATCAGCTATGCCTACAGCGACGTGTACGCGGCGACCAATATCTGCTTCTTGGGCCAGGCCGCCAGCGCCACCATACCGGGCGCCGCGACGTCCACCGGCACGGCTTGCCCGTCTCCGGCTCCACGCGCGGGAACGACGACTCCTTATACTTTTGGTCCGGCTAAGGACTTCATGAACGCTCCAACGCAGTACGCGTCAGTGGCCTTGACTCTTTCGCCGATCGACAAGTTCCACGCCAACATCGGCTACCGCCTAAGCTCGGTCAACGGCAGCCGCTTTTTCAACGATCCGCGCGATGTGAACGGATCGCTGGTCTCTACCTACCAGTCGCCTTTTGTGAATCTCTCCTATGCGATGCGAAAGAATCTGATCTGGAAGGGCGAGTATAACTACTTTGGCTATGGCGAGGGTGGTCCTTCGGGAGCACAGTATTGCAATACCTCCAGCACGCTCCCGACGCCGACTACCCCGGCTCCGGTCGTGCCCTGCAGCACGCTGCCAAATACTGCGATGAGCGGTCCGGCCTACGGGTTCACCGCGCCTCGGAACTTCCATGCAAACAACGTAACCATTGGAGTGCATTACGACTTCTAAGAACATCCGTTAGCCTTCAGCTTTTCGTGTGGAGTGCGCAGTTGCCGGCTTCCACAAGAACAAGCTGAAGGCTAACCCGCATTTCTCACGATGTATGAGAACTGGTGGTTGGAAGTGGTTTTTCGGGCTGAGTTATCGGCTGAGTTGGGCGTTGACTGGACAGAGGAGGTTGTAGTTCAACGTAGTTCTGGCAGCG
>Ga0302320_10003348_pt1 | contig 37388 bp, 33 predicted proteins | sample Bog_T0_3_FD_202130 | JGI IMG/M metagenome (GOLD analysis project Ga0302320, IMG submission 202130) | Peat permafrost microbial communities from Stordalen Mire near Abisko, Sweden - Bog_T0_3 | ecosystem: Environmental > Terrestrial > Soil > Wetlands > Peat | place: Sweden: Abisko, Stordalen Mire... | reverse complement strand
GAGCTGGACGCCTACCTGGGCCTTGTTGCGGACGAGCTGAACGAGCCGGCCGGACTGCGGCGGCCAGCCGCAGCGGGGCGAGAGGGTCAGTAGCGCCGCCGGCCGGCGCCGTTCAGGCGAGGGCGCTCGCGGGCAGCACGTATTGGGGGACCTGGTCGGCGGCCGGGTCCGTGCCGCCGGACAGTCTCGAGCCGTGCAGGCCTCCTGCGCCCGCCGAGGGCGCGGGTGTCTCGGGCGTGCCGCCGTGACCGATGATCCACTCCCTGATCGCTGCAAAGTCGCCGCCCTCGGCGAGGATCGCGGCGCGCCCCACGACGAAGCCGCCGGAGGGGTGCGGACGCGCCAGGCGGGCGAGCACGATCCTGATCGGATCTGGTTGCACGGCGGGCTCAGACATGCGCCGCCTGGATCGTGTAGCGCCGGCGCGCGGCCTTGCGATAGGCCCGCTCGTAGGCGGCGGCGACGACGTCGGCGTCGCAATGGGCGGCGACCCAGGCGCGGCAGTCGCGCGCGGAGACGCTCGACAGCCGGCCAACCGCGGCGGCCATCGCCTGCTCGTTGTCAACGAGAAAGCCGGTGCGGCCCTCGACGACGAGTTCGCGCGCCGCGCCCTCCGCGAACGCGATGACCGGTGTCCCACAGGCCAGCGCCTCGACCATCACCATGCCGAACGGCTCATCCCAGCGGATCGGCACCAAGAGTGCGCGCGCGTGTGCGAAGAGCGACCGCTTGGCGGCTCCGGCGACCTCGCCGACGAACCGCACGCTGCTGCCGTCGATGTGGGGCGCCACCTCGGCGTCGAAGAAAGCCTGCTTCCCCGGCTGGATCACGCCGGCGAGCACCAGTGGCACGCCTGCCGCGCGGGCGGCCGTGATCGCGCGCTGCGGGCCCTTCTCTGGCGTCATTCGGCCGACCCACAACAGGTAGTCGTCCTTTTGCTCCTGCAGTGGCCAGACGCTCACATCCAGCGGGTTGGGGATCACGGTGGTCGGGCCGATCCCGGCCGGCGCCGACGCGAGCTGCGCGTTGCTGATGCCCACCAGCGTCACCTTGCCGGCGTGACGGAGGTAGAAATCCGCCGTGGCGGGGGTGAACTGCCCGTGAAGGGTATGGACGATCGGCGTGTCGATGCGGTCGGCCATCGCCACGGCGGTGAAACCGCAGTGATCGTGGATCACGTCGAAGGGCTGATCGAGTGAAGCGCGGTCGATCGCCTCGAAGGCTCCCGCGACATGGTCGACCTCGTACAGCGAGCGTTCGATCTCGTCGGGGTGAGCGGCGGAGAGCAGCGTCACGACGGCTGCGCTCGACGTTGAACCGGGCGCACAGAAGAGCGTCACCAGGTGCCCTCCCCGAACCAGTGCCTCGGTCAGCACGCTCACGACCTCCTCGACGCCGCCGTAGCCAGGCGGCGGAACAGAGATCCAGGGCGGAGCGAGCATCGCGATGCGCAGCGGCGCTCCCGCAGCGCCCTCGCCCGCGAGACGCCACCCCTGCCGGCGGTCGAAGTTGCGCGCCGCGGATGAGGACGCGTAGGTCACGCCGCCACCGGGCGCCGGCCGCAGCGGCCCGCCGGGCCCCGGCAGCAAGAGCGGAAGCGGGCGCGTACGGGCGCGGCCCTTGGCGCGCTGCCCCTGATGGCCTATGGAACCCACCAGCACGGGGTCAGCGTCCAGATCCACGGGGTCGGGGAAGAGCGGGCTGGTCATGATGGGTCTCGTTTCGGTTGGGGCGGTGTGCGGGCTTGCGTGTTCCAGGGGCCTTGGTGTCAGGAGCCGCGACGGCCGCGACGGCGGCCGAAGCCAAAGCCGGACAGCAGCAGGACAACGATGACGATCAGAAGGATCGTGATCATGGTGAGCACCTCCTCAGGTTCGACGAGTTTGCGGCGTGCGGCGCGGGTTTGAGGCGCGCGCTCATGCGACCGGCACGCCCGCTCCGTGGTGGACCTCGACCGATTCAGCAGCGGTCTGGGCAAGAATCTCGCGGGCACGCTCGACATCGGCGGTCGTACCGTGAGCGATCAGGATCTGTTTGTCCGCCCGCAGGGCCGTCTCGTAGCGGATCACGGCGTCGGCTGGGATGCCGAGCGTCGAGAGGGTTGCCGTCAGCGCCCCGAACCCGGCGCCGACGACGGCGGTGATCAACAGGTAGGTGAGATAGCCGCCGACGGCGACGGGCCCGACTCCGGGTAGGAAGATGAAGGCGCCGAACAACACGCCCCACAGGCCTCCCCAGCGCGCCCAGCGCCCGGCGCGCACGGCAGGGGTGTCGAAGCCGATCACGTGCCGCTCCTCGTTCATACCGCGGGCCACGATCGAAAGCTGGGCCATCTCGAAGCCGCCATGCTCGAGTGTGCGCACGGCTTCCTCGGCCTGATCGAGGTCGCCATAGACGGCCACGGTCGCGTTGCGCTGGCGTTCGGGCAATGACTCCGCTGTGGGGGTGCCGGTCATGCGGGAACCTGGGTTCCGTTCGACGCGGGTGGCGGGGCGGGGGACGCGGGGAGCCCGCCGGCCGCGTTGCTCTCGCGCGCCAGAAACGCGCCGAGCTCCTGGATCGTGCTCATCAGCGGCGCCGGGAACACGACCGTGGAGTTCTTGTCAACCGCGATCTCGACGAGCGTCTGCAGGTTGCGCAACTGCAGCGCGAGCGGGTGGGCCATCATCACATCGGACGCTCGGGCGAGCTCCCCGGCGGCGAGCGCCTCGCCCTCGGCGGCGATGATCTTCGCCCGCTTCTCGCGTTCGGCCTCCGCCTGACGGGCCATCGCGCGCTTCATCGTGTCGGGCAACTGGATGTCCTTCAACTCGACCGTGGTGACCTTGATACCCCACTCCTCGGTCTGGATATCGAGGATCTCGCGGATGTTCTGGTTGATCGTGTCGGTCTCCGACAGCGTCTCATCGAGGGTGTGACGCCCGACCACCGAGCGCAGCGTGGTCTGGGCTATCTGGTTGATCGCCTCGGCGACGCTCTCGATCGCGACCACCGCGCGGACCGGGTCCGCGACGCGGTAGTAGGCGACGGCCGAGACGTCGATGCTGACGTTGTCGCGGGTGATGATGCCCTGCGACTGGATCGGCATCGTGATGATTCGCAGTGACACGCGGTCGACGCGGTTGATCAACGGCACGAAGAAGATCACGCCCGGTCCGCGGGCGCCGTCCTTCACGCGGCCGAGATGGAAAACGACCGCGCGCTCGTACTGCTTGAGGATCCTCACAGATGCCGCGAGCATCGCGGCGGCGACGACGAGGACTGCGATCAGGACGTAGGCGATCATGAGGATCCGCCCCCGGGGGCGACGCGGGCGCGCGGCGGCGCGCGCTGCGTTCGGCAGTCGGCTGTCGTGGCCACCACGCGTGCGACGTCCGCCGTGTCGTATCGGCGGGCGTCGCCATCGAATGGCGCCGCGGCATTGCGTCTGCCGCCTGCGGTCGACGCGATGAGAGAAACGTGTACGTCGGGCACAGCGACCTCCGGGCTTGCGGATCCTCGGAAGTCAGGTCGCGTTGCCGACGCTCTGCCGACCCCGCGGTTTATGCCCTCGACGTTCAACGCTACTCGCCATGTCAAGGCGCGAGGGGCGCGCGCGCCGGCGGGCCCGCGGATAGCGGCGGCGGCTCCACCGGGATGAGGCGAGGATGGGCAGTGCACGAGGGCCGCCGCGCTCAGATCGCACGCCGGAGGACGCGGTCCGTTTCGACCAGTCCGCCGGCGCGTGTGTCCGTGTAGACGATGATCACCATCGGCGGTCCACCGAACCAGGCGTTCGTCTCGCCCTCGCCCACATATTCGGCGGCGCGTTGTGAGCCGCCCTGCTCGACCACCCAAACCGGCTCGCCCTCGTGGAAGATGCCGTCGCCGATTGAGCTCATCGCGGCTCACCGGCCGGGCTCGAGGGCTGGATTTCGGCCGCGGCGGCCGGGACGCCGCTCGGTGCGCGTGTGCGCATGCGAAAGATGAGCGTGATCAGCGTTCCGAGCAGCCAGCCGATGATCGCGGCGAACAGCGTCAACCAGACGAGGGGGAGCGTCGAGTGAGCGAAGACCCAGTCGACCCTCACGCGGTGCGTGTTCGTGGTGGCCAGCGCAACGACGTAGACGAGCAGCGCGACCGCCGCGACGGCGTAGAGGTGCAGCCGGGTGCGGTGCACCATGCGCCGCGTGTGGGCACGGCGGCTCTCGCGTCGAGGCGGATTCGGAGGAGCCGGCGGCCGTTCTGCGAGCGTGGATGCTTGGACGGGAGGCGGCGGGGCGGCGGTTCCCCCGTCGGCCGGCGGGTCGATCAGTTCGGGTGCAGTGTTCTGCGACATCGCTACCTCCTTGCGTGCTTGCCCCAGGGGCGGCTTGGCGGGCGCGCGGCGAACCTCACGCCGCGACGCCCGCGAGCGCCCGGGCGGCCTGGTAGGTGATCACGTGGGCGCCCGGGTGCGAGCGGCGCCGCTGTGCGCCCTGCTTCGCTGGACGGCGCTGGGCGCCGAACGGCGCCTCCCGCGCGGCCGAGGAGTCACGCAGGCCGGCGCGCGCGCGAACGAGCAGCGATTTCACTCCAGATACCGTCGTATCCATCGCGACCGCGATCTGCTGGTAGGCGAACCCGTCTATCTCGCGTAGCAACAGCGCCGTGCGCTGGGTGTCGGGAAGCGCGTGAACGTCGTCGAGGAGCTCGCGGAACTGCTGGCGGCTGACGAGCGTTTCAACCAGCGTGCCGCCGCTCGCGGCGTGCTGGTCATCGAGCGAGTCGATACCGACGGTGCGCGCGCGGCGCAACTGGTTGATGCAGCGGTTTCGCGCGATCCGGTACAGCCACGGGCGCACCTGGATCTCGCGTTCGTCGGCGAGCAGGGCTCGAAAAGCGGCCGCAAACACATCCTGCAACGCGTCCTCGGCGTCCTCCTTAGATTGCAGGATCTTCCAGCAGAACCACAAGAGTCGCGTCTGATAGCGGGCCGCGAGCGCCTCGAACGCGCTTTGGCGCCCCTGGCGCAGCAGCGCAACGAGTTGCTCGTCCGTGCACGCCTGCAGCAGGCCGTCGGAGGAGTCGATCAGCGGGGCTGAGGCGGGCTGCGTGTGGGTCGTGACGGGCATCAATGCCTCCGGGAGTCAGATGAACTCGCGGAAGTCGGCTCATGTTGCCGCTCCACCTACTGTGGACCGACCTCACGTGTGTGCCCTCCAGTTCTGCACTCTACTCCGCATGCCCGCCAAAAGCCAGCGGGGACGGATCTTGCAAGCGGCCGGCCGGAGCCGGTGCGTCAGCGCGCCGGCGCGTGCGGTTCGGTGACCGCCGGGATCTCCTCGCGGTCGACGAGATCGGTGGGAGCGAGAATGAAGACCTCGCACATCATGTCGGGGTGCTGCTGGTTGCCGCTCATGAAGCCGATCACGCGCCGGCCGGTCGCGGTTTCGATCACCTGTTCGAAGCGTTTGCGCATCAGCTCCTGAAATTCCATCCGCTGCTGGATCACGGCCGTGCCGCGGCCGCCTTCCAGCAACGTCTCCTCGACCCGCGAGAAGCCGCCGCGCAGCACGCACACCACGAGGTCATCGGCGTAGTAGGACTTCGTCCGGGTCGGGCCGTGGCCGTAGAACTCCTTCAGCAGCCCGACCATGCCGTCGGAGATCGCGGTCAGCACATCGCCGTGCGTCCGCGCCGGCGTCTGGACCTCATCCGCGCTCATCGCGCGGGACCTGGGTGTGGTGCGCACAAATGAACGACTAAAGCGTAGCGCTATGGTGTCGGTGAGCATCGCTCGTCGGGTAACCGCCCTTCGCCTCGCGCGCGACCCTGCACCGAGGGACGAGAGAGAAGGCCGCCATGTCGGCCCCCAGCACCCCTCTGGCCGGTGACGAGCTGCTCGCGGCGGTCACCGAGGAGATGATCGCGCTACACCGTCGCTACCACCACCGGGCCCCGGTGACGGCCAAGACACAACTGCTCGGGGGCGACCTGCTCGCCTGTGTACTCGGTGGCGTCTACACGACGGTTGAGCAGACGATGATCGAGCTGCAGCACTCGACGATCGTGCAGGAGACGCGCAGCGCCTTTCAGAACGCCATGGCGCACAAGTTCATCGCCGCCGTGGAACGGCTCTCCGGCCGCGAGGTGCTGGACTTCATCTCCAACCACCACGTCGGCCCCGACATCGAGATCGAGCTCTTCATCCTGCGGCCCCAGCACGGGTGAGCCGGGTCGCGCGGCGCGCGACACAAATGTGGCTGACTACGGAGGGGCCGGGAGCGGCGCAGCAGTAGCGTCTTGGTCGAGGGCATCAACGTGGGGTCGGCATCGCGCCGGCAGCACGACCTGACTTCCGAGCGCCACCCACCTGCGGGGGTCGCGATGTCCCACCAGCAATGGCGAGAAGCCGGCTCGCGCGAGTGAGCGGGCCGCGCGTCGTCGAGCGTTGGTCGGGCGGCTGCGGTGTCCCGCTTCCACGCTGAGGAGATAGAGCCATGCCTGCCGAACACCTGCGTCGCAGAACGCATCCGGTCGTGCGCCGCCACGCTGCGGCGAGCCCGAGCGGAGCCCGCGTCCTCGGGGCCTCCTCGCTTGCGCTGATCAGCCTCGCTGCGGTGCTCACGCTGCGCAGTCTCCCCAGCATCGCGGAGGACGGCTGGTCGAGCATCGCCTACTACCTGCTCGGCGCGCTCCTCTTCTTCGTTCCGCTCGCACTCGTGGCGGCCGAGCTCGCCACGGGCTGGCCGCGCGCAGGCGGCCTTTACGCCTGGGTGCGAGAGGCGTTCGGAGAGCGCTCGGGCTTCCTCGCGATCTGGTTCGAGTGGGTCGAGAACGTGGTCTGGTTTCCCACGGTGCTGTCGTTCGTCGCAGCGGCGGTCGCCTACGTGATCGAGCCGAAGCTCGCGAACGAGAAGGTCTACCTGGTGATCGTCATGCTGATCGTCTTCTGGGGCTTGACGGCGCTGAACTTCTTCGGCGAGAAGTCGATCCTTCGCCTGAACAACCCGGCGGTGATCATTGGCACGCTGATACCCGCTGCGGTGCTGATCGGACTCGGTGCCTACTGGCTGCTTGCCGGCCGCCACCTCGCAGCTCCGTTCAGCGCGTCGGCGCTCAAGCCGAACCTCGGCAGCGTGAGCAACCTCGTCTTCTTCGTCGGCGTCGTTCTCGGCTACGCCGGCATCGAGATGGCCGGCTTTCACGCCAAGGAGACGCGCAACCCCAAGCGCGACTTTCCCCGCGCGATCCTGTTCGCCGCCATTCTGATCGTTGGCGTCTCGATCCTGGCCACGCTCGCGATCGTCGTCATCGTGCCGCGGGGGCAGCTCAGCCTGGTCGCCGGTATTCCGCAGACCTTCGATCTCTTCTTCAAGGCGGTCGGGATCGGGGGTTGGGCCACGAAGCTGCTCTCCGGCCTGGTCGCGATCGGCACGCTCGCGTTGATCAGCACGTGGTTGCTCGGACCGACCAAGGGCCTCTACGCAGCCGAGCGAACCGGCGACCTGCCGCCCGAGTTGCACTACGTCAACAAACGCCACGTACCGGTCGCGCTGCTGATCTTCCAAGGGATCCTCAGCACGCTGTTCGCCCTGATGTTCCTGTTCGTGCCCTCGATCAACAGCAGCTACTGGATGCTCACGGCGCTGACGACGCAGATCCTCGTGATGATGTACATCCTGATCTTCGCCGCGGCGATCAAGCTGCGCTACACCCAGCCGGATGTGCCTCGCGCGTACAAGGTCCCCGGCGGCAAGGTTGGGATCTGGCTCGTCGCCGGAACCGGCATCGTCGGCTCGCTGTTCGCCCTGATCATCGGCTTCGTGCCGCCAAGCGGGGTGAGCCACTGGCCGACGCCGATCTATATCGCCGTTATGGCCGGACTGATCGTGGTCTGCTCGGCACCGCCGTTCATCGTCGAGCGGATCAAGAAGCCGAACTGGAAGATCACGAGCCCCGACAACGTCCTGCTCGACCTCGACGACCGCTCCCCCGACGCGTCGGCTGCGCCCGCCGCCGGCCTCGCCGGCGCCTGACGCGCGTCGAAACCTCTCGAACCCCAAGGAGTCCATGATGTTGGAGCGCCACGAATTTCCAGTTCTGTTCGTCGCAGGGCCGAAGCGCCGGGCGGCGGCGAGTGAGACATTGAGCCGGATCGTTGCGGAGTTGGTCGCGCTCGGTCACCGGGTCGTCGAGGCGCAGACGCTGACCGACGGCCGCGCACTCGTGAGCTCGGATCCGTCGTTCGGTGCCGTTGTGGTGGACTGGGACGTCAGCCAGGCGAATGCTGAGGCGGACGCGCGTGCCGTGCTCGATGCGGCCCGCCGTCGCAGCGGCCGCCTCCCCATTTTCCTGATGCTCGAGCACGGCGACGCGGCGGGGCTGCCGCTGGATGTGCTCGAGTTGGCGCGCGAGGTTGTGCTCGTCCTGGAGGACACGCCCGCGTTCATCGCTGGTCGGATCGACTTCGCCTGGCGCCGCTACGTGGAGACGCTACTGCCACCGTTCTTTGACGCGCTCGTCGAGTTTGCCAACACGTACGAGTACTCGATGCACACACCCGGTCATGCGGGCGGCGCCGCGTTTCGCAAGACAGCGGTCGGAAAGGCCTTCCACGACTTCTACGGCGAGAACCTCTTCCGCACCGATCTCTCGGTCTCTGTTGGCGAACTTGGATCCCTGCTCGACCACTCGGGCCGGGTCGCCGAAGCCGAGCGCAACGCGGCGCGGATCTTCGGAGCCGACATGACGTTCTTCGTGCTGAACGGCACCTCGACCGCCAATCAGATCGTCGCCCACAGCGCGATCGTCGCCGGCGACGTGGTGCTCGCCGATCGCAACTGCCACAAGTCGCTGAACTACGCGCTGGCGGTCACCGACGCGATCCCGGTCTACCTGCGGCCGGTGCGCAACGGTTACGGCATCATCGGGCCGATCCCGGCAGCTGCGCTGGAACCGGGGGCGATCGCAGCTGCGATCACCGAGCACCCACTGGCAGGCCACGCAGCAGACCGCGCGCCGGTGTATGCGGCGCTCACCAATTCGACCTACGACGGTCTCTGCTACGACGCGCGAGTGGTCACGGCGCTGCTCGGCCAGAGCGTCCCGCGCATCCACTACGACGAAGCGTGGTTCGCCTACGCCGCCTTCAACCCGCTCTACCGCGACCGCCACGCGATGCACGCGCCGCTCGATGCCGGCGGGCCGACGCTCTACGCGACACAGTCCACGCACAAGCTGCTCGCCGCGTTCTCACAGGCTTCGATGATTCACATCCGGTCGCGCGAGCGGGCTCCCGTTGATCCCGCCCGCTTCAACGAGGCCTACATGATGCATGCCTCGACATCGCCGTTCTATCCGATGATCGCCGTGCTCGACGTCGCCGCGGCGATGATGGACGGCCCGGGGGGCGAGGCGCTGACCGCCGAGTCGATCGGCGAGGCGATCGACTTCCGCAAGCGCGTCCTCTCGCTCGCCAAGGCGATCGGCGAGCGCGACGGCGCCGACGGATGGTTCTTCGGTGTCTGGCAGCCCGAGCGGGTACGCGACCCCTCCTGCGGAGTCGAGTACGCATTCAGCGACGCTCCGGATGAGTTGCTGGCAGGCGAGCCTGGATGCTGGACGCTCGAGACCGACGCGGCGTGGCACGGTTTCGGCGCGCTGGCCGAGGACTTCTGCCTGCTCGACCCGATCAAGGTCACGATCACAACGCCCGGCATGGATGTCGCCGGCACCTTCGCGCAGCGCGGAATCCCGGCTCAGGTTGTGACGATGTTTCTCGACGAGCAGCGGATCGAGGTCGAGAAGACCGGCGACTACATCATTCTGGTGCTCTTCTCGATCGGCATGACGAAGGGCAAATGGAGCACGCTGCTTGACGGATTGCTCGGCTTCAAGCGCGCCTACGACGAAAACCAGCCGCTGGCCGAAACGCTGCCGCGGCTCGCGGCGGCCCAGCCGCAGCGCTACGGCAGCCTCGGGCTCGCGGACCTCTGCGATGAGATGCACGACGCGCTGCGCAGCGGCGCCGTGCCGGCGCTCCTCGACAGCGCCTTCGACGCGTTGCCGGCGGCGAAGCTGACGCCCGCCGAGGCGTACCGCCGCCTGGTACGCGGCCGCACGGAGCGGCTCGGCCTCGCTGCGATGGCGGAGCGAACCGCGACTGTGATGGTGGTCCCCTACCCGCCTGGCATCCCGATCCTGATGCCCGGCGAGAGCGCCGGGCCTGCCGACGGGCCGCTGCTCGAGTACCTCCGCGCACTCGAGGCGTTCGACAAGCGCTTCCCCGGCTTCGAGCACGACATCCACGGCGTTGAACGCGACGCGAGTGGGAACTACGCGATCGAATGTCTCACCTCGGAGGCGCCTGCGGCGGCGTCGAACGGCTCGCAGAAGCTCGAGCGTGAGCGTCCGAACCCCGTCGCGATCGGCGCGCAAGCACCGTAGAGGCGGGGGACGCCGGGATGCCGTGCTACGCGCCGCGCAGCACGGCGTACCACAGCCTGTCGGCCACGGCGACGATCGCCTCGGCCACGCGCAGGTAGCGGCGGTAGAGGTCCTGCGCGGCAAGGACCGCGCGGAGATCGTCGACCTTGAGCAACTGTGCCATCGCCTGGCGGTAATCGCGCTCGACGTGGTGCACGGCGTTACTTGCCGCGTCGGCTTGACGGCCGGCCGCTTCCGGATCCTTGCGCAGCAGCCTGAACCCGTCGACGATCGCGCGGGTTCCCTCGGCGAGCTGAGCGCCCATCGCTCCGGCGTGGGCGTCGGGCTTCCAGCCGAGCACCTCGGCTTCGCGAAGCGCGTTGCGCGCCTCGCCCAGCACGCGGTCTACACGTTCAGAGAGCGTGTAGAGATCCTCTTGGTCGACCGGGGTCGAGAGCGCGACCTGGAGAGCTTCGAGCAGTTCGCGACGTGCGAGGTAGGCGCGATCGCGCTCAGCGTGCAGGGCTTTGGCCGCGTCTTTCCCGCCGCCGCGCGACCACGCCGCGAACGCGTCGACGCCATCCGCGGTGACCTCGCCCTGTGCCAGGAGCAGCGCGAGGACGTCCGGAGCGGCCGGCAGCAGCAGCCGTCGCCACCAGCGGCGCCTCGCCGAAGCGCCCGCGCGGATCGCGTCGGACTCGCTGGGGCGCCCGCTCACGCGAGCGCCCCGACCAGACGGCCGAACGCGATCAGTCCCGCGCCCAGCGCGGCGCACGCCGGCACCGTGACGACCCAGGCTGTGATCACCGTACGTACCGTAGGCCAGTGGACATGCCGGCGCCGGCGCACGGCGCCGACGCCGATCATGCTCGAAGCGACGACGGTCGAGGTGCTCACCGGTGCCCCGATCAGTGCCGCACCCAGGATCGCCACCGCGGAGGCGCTCTGCGCCGCGACCCCGTCGAGCGGCCCACCACGGTAGAAGCGAGAAGACACCGTGCGGACGATCCGCCGTCCGCCCGACGCCGTGCCGGCCGCGAGCGCGAAGGCGACGAGTGCAACCACCCAGAAGGGCACCAAGAACCGGTGGACGGCGCCTGCGGCGAGGAGCAAACCGGTCGCCAGGCCCATCGCCTTCTGCCCGTCGTTGGAGCCGTCCGCCAGGCCCACGAGCCCGGCGCTCAGCCAGACCATCGTCCGCAGCGAGCGCATCACGTCGCGCGAGGCTCGATGGAGCAGGCGGCCGAGCAGGCGCCGCAGAGCGGCCGCGAGGAGGCCGCCGAGCGCGGGAGAGACGGCGATCGCGAGCAGGGTTCCGATCACGCCGTATGGGTGTGCGCCGTGCAGCCCTCCCCAGCCCACGGCGTGCCAGCCCGCTTCGACCGCGGCCGCGCCGGCGAGTCCGCCGACCAGTGCGATGCTCGCGCTCACAGGGATGCCCCGACGCGTCAAGAGCAGCGTGAACGCCAATCCGGCGATGCCGCCGGCCAGGTAGGTGGCGGGCAGCTGTGCCGCGGGCACGCGTACGAGGCTGGTCATGGTCAGCGCCACGGCCTGGCCGGCCAGCAGGCCTCCTGCTGCGTGGGCGACGAACGAGAAGGCCATCGCGCGCCGGTACGAAGCTCCGCGTGAGGCGATCAGGACGGCGCTCGCGTTGGCGGCGTCGGATGCGCCGAGCACGAACGCGAACGCGACCACCACGACCAGCGCGGCGACACCTGTGACGCTCAGAGAACCAGGCTCGACGCGCCGATCATACGTGAGGCGAGCCCGGGCCCGTCCAGGGCTTTCCCGTCGCCTCTGCGATCCCCGCAGAACCAGCGCCAGGTTTGGGGCGGTGGCGTTAGCGCGAGGGCGATCGCCGGCGTGCTGCGCAACTTTGGCGCTCAGGGGGGCTCTAAACGGGTGATGTCGCGCATCGCACGAATCCTCACGCTCGCACTGGCGCTCGCGGTCGTTGTTCCCGCCGTGGCGCTTTCGGTTGCGGCGGCCGCCCCGAAGCACCACCCCGTGATCGGGATCGGTGACGACAAGGGCGACATGTTCAGTGACCCGCGGTTTCTCGCGCTCGGAATCAAAACGGTTCGCTACGACATGTCGTGGGATGCGCTGTCGGTGACCTATCAGCGCCAGGAGGTCACGACGTGGATGGACGCCGCCAAGGAGCATGGCCTGAGCGTCCTGGTCACGATCGATCACTCCGACCGGGTGATCTACAAGAAGGTCAAGGTTCACGGTAAGACGAAGGAGAAGGCGTACAGCCAGACCCGGGTGCTGCCGACGAAGGCCGAGTACATCAGCGCGTTCAAGGCGTTCCGCAAGAAGTTCCCATGGGTGAAGGATTTCGTGACCTGGGATGAGACGAACTGCTACTGCGAGGTCACCTACAACAAGGAGACCCAGGTCGCCGGCTTCTATCGCGGGCTGCGCTCGGCCTGCTCTTCGTGCACGATCCTTGCGGCCGAGTTCCTCGACACCGCCAAGCAGTACGCGGTGCCGATGAAGACATGGGTGTCGAAGATCGACAAGGCGCTCGGTTTTCAGCCGGGGTACTGGGGCCTCAACGACTACGAGGACGCCAACCACCTGGTCAGCACCCAGACGCGCGCGTTATTGAGTCTCGTTCGGGGCAACATCTGGCTCGCCGAAACGGGCGGAATCGTCAACCGCCACAACGACACCAAGGACCCTGGCTTTCCGCAGAACGCCACGCACGCCGCCAAGGTCGACTCATACATCCTGAACACGATCGGGTCGCTGAGCTCGCGGATTCAGCGCATCTACCTCTACGAGTGGGACGCGAAGACCCGCCTTGACAGCTGGGACAGCGCACTGATCTCCTACAACACGATCGCTCGCCCGGGCTACACGGTGCTCGCCGACACGCTCGACGCCTGGGGGATCAAGCCGAATTGCAAGATCTCCAGCCGTCCGCCGGCCTGCGCTCGCAGCTAAGCCACGCTGCAATTCTCCGTGCAAGCGGCCGCTGCGCCCCTCTCGGGTTGTCCAGACGGTGTGCTATTTTCGGGAAAAAGCAGGTGTCCGGCAGCTATTGCAATGGCGGCGGGACGCACGCTGTTTGGGAGCTGGACGCGTTGGCGGGTCACACCTGTGATGCCTGCCACATATGCGGACCGCGCCTCACCGTAGCTCACACGGGAGGTCGCTTCGCATGTCGCGCCGTCTGTCGTTGAGATCCGGTTCGCGCGAGAACCACGCCACGGCGGCCGCCGATCGGGCATCCGACGCCGAACTCTCAGACGTACTGAGCGAGTTCGCCCGCACGATGGTGACGGACTTTCCGATCCAGGACATCCTCGATCATCTTGTTGGGCGGATCGTCGAGATCATGCCGGTCACCGGCGCGGGCGTGACGCTGATCTCCGCCGGCCGCGGTCCACGCTACATCGCGGCCTCAAATGCTGCCGCGATGCGCTTTGAGGAGTTACAGAGCGAACTGTCCGAGGGGCCCTGTTTGGCGGCCTACCACACCGGCGAGGCGGTGTCGGTCGCCGATCTGCGTACAGACAAGCGCTTCGCCAACTTCTCGCCCAGGGCGCTGGAGGCCGGTCTCGCGGCCGTGTTCACGTTTCCCCTTCGCCACGGGTCTGCGCGCCTGGGTGCACTCGATCTCTACCGGGATATCCCGGGGGCGCTCAGTCGGCGGTCGATGAACCGAGCCCAGACACTCGCCGACGTGGCGGCGGCGTACCTGCTGAACGCGGAGGCCCGCGCCGACCTTCAGGACTCGGCCGACCGCTCGCGCGAAGCTTCGCTCCACGATGCCCTGACCGGGCTCCCTAACCGCGCCCTGATGTTCGAGCGCCTCGAGCATGGTTCGCTCCGGGGCCGCCGCTCTCACAAGACGATGGCGCTGTTCTTTGTCGATCTCGACCGCTTCAAGGAGGTCAACGACACCCACGGTCACCAGATCGGCGATGAGCTGCTCGTAGCGGTGGCCGAGCGCCTGACCGGGATGCTCCGGCCTGGCGACACCCTTGCCCGCATGTCCGGCGACGAGTTCCTGATCCTCTGCGAGGACCTCGAGGACGCGGCCGATGCCGAGACCATCCTGGCGCGCATCGATGACGTGCTGGCTCCGCCGTTCGAGCTGTCAGGTGTGGAGTTGGCGGTGACGGCCAGCATCGGCAGCGCGGTCACCGCGTCCGGCGAGAGAGCAGCGAAGCAGCTGATCCATCACGCGGACCTGGCGATGTACAAGATGAAGCGCCGCGCAGCCGGCACGCGCAACGTCCTCGATGCCGGCAAGGACGAGGCGCTTGGCGCGCGCAGCGACCTCGGGGAAGCGCTGGGTGGGGCGGCCGCGCGTGGCGAGTTGCACCTCGACTACCAGCCCATCGTCGACGCCGTCGACGGGCGGCTGACCGGTGTCGAGGCCCTGCTTCGATGGACGCACCCAAGCCGGGGGCTGCTGCCACCGAGCCTCGTGATCCCGGTCGCCGAGCAGTGTGGTGAGATCGGCGAGATCGGGCGCTGGACGCTCGGCCAAGCGTGGTCTGATCAGCACAGCTGGCGAGGCGAGCGCTCCGGCGACCTCGCGGTGTCGGTCAACATCTCCGCCCACCAGTTACTGGCTGCGGGTTTCGCGGACATGGTGGCCACGGTGCTGCTGAGCGGCTCAAGCGATCCACGCCTGTTGACGTTGGAGGTGACCGAGAGCGTGCTCGTCCAGGACAGGGAGCGCGCCGCCGTGGTGCTGGGTGCGCTGAAGGGGATCGGCGTCACGCTTGCCCTGGACGACTTCGGCACCGGGAGCGCCTCGTTGCGCCAGATCATGGACTACCCGATCGACACGATCAAAGTCGACCGGGCGTTCGTCGCGAACCTCGGCCCCGACCCGGCCAGCGAGATGATCGTGACCTCCGTCGTCCAGCTTGCACACGGCCTCGGCAAGACCGTTGTCTCCGAGGGTGTCGAGACGGCCGAGCAGCATCAGGCGCTGACGCGGCTGGGCACCGATGCCTGCCAGGGCTTCTACTTCGCCCGGCCGATGCCGGCCTCCGCCATCGACGCGCTCATCCGCCACGGAAGGGCCCACAGCGACACACGCCTGCCGGCGCGCCTCTGACGGGCGCGGTGTCCGCCTTGCTGGCGGCGTCGGCGCCGGGCTGTGACCCCGACGGCCGGGGCGCCGGGCAGCTCGGTCTTTCATCGCGTCGCCGGCGCCGGGCGCTCGGCGCCGCGGTCCGGGTGCCCCGAGGCGACCCCAGCGCGCGCACGCGAGCGCAGCGAGTCGCCACGGCCGTGCGAGCGCAGCGTCAGCTGGTCAGCTCTGCCGCAGCGGTCGTGACGCTCGCGGGTTGGAGTCGGGCGCCCCACTTCTCCTCCACGTGGCCGAATTTCCAGAACCCCAGCGCGCCGGCCCAGCAGAGGACGAACATGCCGGCGATCACGAAGCCGGCCTTGTTGATGTCGAAGTTGGCCATGAAGCTCCAGAACCCGCCATGCAGTCCGCCGATCTCCACCGGCAGGATGCCGAGAACCTCGACCGTGCCGATGAAGAAGCAGATCGAAACGGAAAGCCCGGTGATCGCGAGGTTGTAATAGACCTTGCGGACGGGGTTGAAAAAGGCCCAGGAGTAGGCGAAGTTCATGAAGATCCCGTCGATGGTGTCCATCAGGCTCATGCCCGCGGTGAACAGAACCGGCAGGCAGAGGATCGAGTAGAACGGCAGGTTTTGCGAGGCGAGCAGCGCTGTCGTTGCGAGCAGCGCGACCTCGGTTGCGGTATCGAAGCCCATGCCAAAGACCACGCCGACCGGGTACATCTGCCATTCCCGGCTGATCGTTCGCATCCAGCGGCCGAAGAAGCGGTACATCAGGCCGCGGTTTTGCAACTGGCGCTCGAGTTCGGCTTCGTCGTAGCTGCCGCGGCGCATCGAGCGGAACACGCGCAGGATCCCGGCCAGGATGACGACGTTGAGTGCAGCGATCAGGTACAGAAACGTCGCCGACACGACGGTGCCGAAGACGCCGCCAAACTGCTCGAGGCTGGAGTGGTGGTTCGAGACCGCGCCGTACACCGTCTTTTCGGCGACGACGATGCCGACGCCGATGGCGATCACGATCGTCGAGTGTCCGAGCGAGAACCAGTAGCCGAGGCTGAGGGGCCGCTTGCCCTCGTTCATCAGCTTGCGCGTCGTGTTGTCGATCGCGGAGATGTGATCGGCATCGAACGCATGACGCAAGCCGAGCGTGTAGGCGAGACCGGCGACGCCGATGCCAAGCCCCTTGTAGTGGGACGGCACGACGAAAAGCAGGAACACACCGAAGCCGACCACGTGCAGCAGCGTGATCGACATGAACATCAACCCCGCACGGCGGCGCTCACTCGGCGTCAGCGCCTTGGCGACCTCAACCAGATATCCCAGGATTCCAAACCGCGACGTGCTGGCAGGCTTCACCGTGCTCACTGAACCCCTCCTCTGGCGCGCATGTTTCTCGAACCAACTTCGCTGCCGACTGCGCGGCCCGCCGGTGCGTTGCCACCTATACGCCGATTGGCCGCCACCGGATGCATTCAGATCTCCACTTCCGTGCTCGGCCGCCCTGGCGTGGGCGTGCGCGAGCAATCCAGGTACGCCAGCGCCGCTGAGGCAAGGCGTTCGCCGCGGCGGGGTGAGGGGGTCACCAGACTCGGATCCCCGAGCCCTGTTTGGTGGCGTCCACGAGAGCGTGCGCAAGTCCCCGCGGCCGGCCAAGCTGAGCACCGGCGGTCGTGGGAAGGTGTTCTCGAGCCATACCGAATCGGGCTTTGCGCCGCGTTGATCGACGTCCGCGAATAGGCTAGCGGCGGCAAAGCGACCAAACGTCCGATCGGCCCCGCGGCCCGGTGTCGGCGATCCGAGGAGAGAGACTATGTCCCCATTTCCCACTGACGTTCGCCCCGTCGACGTCTACATCAGCTTTCCGCAGACGAATCCGTCGGCGACGACAGACCGTTACCGGTCGGTGCTCAAGGACGCCGACAGCCAGGCGACCGAGCGACATCCCGCGGAGTACATGTTCAAGGACATCCCGGCCGTTATCACCGAGGATGACGATCCGGTCGCCGTCCTTCTCGCCGAGCTCGATCGTCACGGGATCGAGCTCGCGCTCGTCAACCTCGACTCACCGGCGACACCGAGGGCGCTGGAGCAGCATCCTGACCGCTTCCGTGCGACGGTCAACGTTGATCCCAAGGACGTTTCTGGTGCCGTCCGCAAGATTCGCGACTCCGCGGCCCGGTACCGGGTGCACGGGGTCGTGTCGTTCCCGGGTGGCGTGCAGGTCGCGATCAACGACGCGCGCTACTACCCGGTGTACCAGACGTGCGTCGACCTCGACATCCCGATCATCATGAACGCCGGCGTGGCTGGTCCGCGCTTCCCGTCCGTTGACATCCAGTACGTCGGGCACTTCGACCGCGTCTGCTACGAGTTTCCGGAGTTGAAGATCGTGATGTGCCACGGGTCGGAACCGTGGGAGGAGCTCGCCGTGAAGCTGATGCTCAAGTACCCGGGGCTGCACTACTGCACGAGTGCTTTCGCTCCCAAGTACTACCCGAAGGCGATCATCGATTTCGCGAACACGCGCGGCGCCGACAAGATCATCTACGCCGGCTACTACCCGTCCGGATTGTCGCTCGACCGGATCTTCCGTGAACTGCCCGACGTGCCGTTCCGCGACCACGTCTGGCCGAAGTTCCTGCGCGAGAATGCGATGCGTGTCTTCCGCCTCGACGAGGACCTGTCGCCAAACGTCGCCGCTCGCGATCCGCTGACAGCGATGCGGTGAGACTTAGACGTTCGCCGCCCCAACTGCCCGCCCTCGACGCGCTGTCGCCACTCGGCCCATGTGCGCAGATGGGCGAGTCCGGCTGAAGGCACGTGGAGGTCCGCTGACCGCCAGGGAGCTCGAGTAGCCGCTCCACCGAGCCCCCTGGCGGGCGAGCCGGCCGGTCAGGTTGCAGTCGTGCTCGGCGGCGTGCCCGAGAACGTCGTTCAGCGCCTGATCGCGCTCGTCGCTCAGCCGACAGGCGTGGCTCAGCCCGTCGAGGCGAGCGATGGGCGCCCTGCGGCGGATGGCGCCGTAGGGTCGTCGGTGATCGGGCCGAACGCAGAAAAGCCCCGCATCGCGGGGCTTTCCCAGTGCGCCCGAGAGGACTCGAACCTCCACGAGCTAAGCGCTCACAAGGCCCTCAACCTTGCGCGTCTACCAATTCCGCCACAGGCGCAGCGGAGGCGAGTATAGGCGCTTGATTCCGTCCCCGCCGGGCGCTAGTCTGCGAACACGTGTTCGGTATGCGTGCTGTCCCTTCAAGGAGGCCGGTGTGGACCTGACGAAGCGCCAGCAGGAGATCTTCGACTTCATCAAGCGATACTCGGCACGCCATGGCTACCCGCCGACGGTGCGCGACATCGGTAAGGCCGTGGGTCTCGCGTCGTCCTCGACCGTGCATCAGCACCTCGCCAACCTCGAGCGAATCGGCCTGCTGAAGCGTGACCCGTCGAAGCCGCGGGCGATCGAGTTGCTCGATCGCGCCGCCCAGGAGCTGCGCAGGGTCGTGCGGCCGGACGGGCTGCCGCTGCTGGGCGCGGTCGCCGCGGGCCAGCCGATCCTAGCCGAGGAGAACGTCGAGGAATACGTCTCGGTTCCGGCTGCGGCCGGCGGCACCGACGGCGCCTACCTGCTGCGCGTGCGCGGCGAGTCGATGAAGAACGCGGGCATCATCGAGGGCGACCTGGTCGTCGTGCGACCACAGGAATCCGCCGATGACGGCGACATCGTGGTCGCGCTGGTCGGCGAGGATGCGACCGTCAAGCGCTACTTCCGCGAACGCGATCACGTGCGCCTGCAGCCCGAGAACGACGACATGGAGCCGATCCGCAGCCGCGAGGTTCACGTGCTCGGCAAGGTCGTCGGTTTGCTGCGCTCGCTGTAGCCACGGTCGCCGCCGATGCGCCGACGCTGGCACCGCTGGCGTGCGCCGCGATGACGCGCTACTGTCGGTGCGCAAGCCAAGCAGTCGCGGAGGTTCTCCTTCGAGGAAAGTCCGGACATCACAGGGCAGGGTGGTCGCTCAAAACGACCCGGGGAAACCCGCGGGAAAGTGCCACAGAAATACACCGCCTAAGCGCGCGGCCACACGTGAGTTGCGTGCCGGCAAGGGTGCAATGGTGCGGTAAGAGCGCACCGGCGCCGCGGCGACGCGGCGGCCAGGCAAACCCCACCCGATGCAAGGCCAAGCAGGACCGTTTGCAGGCTGCCCGCCAAGGTCCAGGTAGGCCGCTCAGATAGATGGCTGCTCACGACAGAATCCGGCTTACCGGCTTGCTACGGAAAAGGCCCTGTTCATCAGGGCCTTTTCTATTGCGGTGCCGGCGGGCGGCGGCCGCGCGAATGATCGGGGCCATCGGGTATCTTGCGGCACGTGCTCTACTTCGTGCTGGCGTTCTGGTTCCTGGTTGGCGGCGGCGTATTCCTGGTCGCGCTCACCGGCGGCCCGAGGCGCGCACGCGCGCAACTGCATTCCGAGAGCGCGCTCGCAAATCGCATTCGCCTGTGCGGTTTCGTCCTGGTGCTCGCTTTCGGGCTGGGGGCGCCGATCGCCGTGGCCGTCGCCAACGGACAGGACAAGGGCCGTCAGGGACCAGGTGGCATCACCCTGACCTCCGCTCAAGCGACTGGTCGCGAGCTCTTCGCCCGTTCCTGCGCGACGTGTCACACCCTCGCCGCAGCGGCGGCAGTCGGTCACGTCGGCCCGGACCTGGACCTTTACTCGGCGGTCGTGGGCAACCCGGCGTTCGTGCTCAACGCGATCGAGCTCGGGCGAGCCCGCGGTAACGGCGACATGCCGGCCGCGATCTACACCGGCAGTCAGGCTCGCGACGTCGCCGCGTTCGTCGCGGCCGTCGCTGGGCGCTGAGCCGCGCCTGCGCCCAGGCCCCCTGCGAAGCCGCGGCGCCCGGCTCCCTGCGACTCGGCCGCAACTGTTCCGCTGCCCGCGCGTTGTGGCTTGAGATGACCGAACCACGGGTACGCGAGCGCAAGCCCAGGCAGGGCGCGGGCCGGTCGCCGTCGAATCCTGGAAGCAGCGCCCGCCAGCCGAGGGTTCCGCGGTGATCCGAAGCAAAGCCGGTGGCGCACTTGATAACGATTGGTGAAAGGGGTTGCGAAATGGCTCCGGTCAGGTATCCTTACCAATCGTAAGTTGTAAGCAGAAGGTAAAGCAATAAGCAGAAGGTAAAGCAATGGCGAGTACGAAGGTCGAGATGTGATGAAGACGACAATGAGCAGGTTCCAGATCCACGACGACTTGACGGCTCCGGACGGCTCGCTGCCGGTCCTGCGCGGAGCCCTCGCGACCGGCGGGCAGCTTCCGAACTTTCTCGGCGTCCTAGCCGGTTCGCCGGCGGCGCTGCGCGGCTACGCGCGCTTCCGCGCGGAGCTGAAGCGCGGGACGCTCGGTCGAGCGACGCTTGAGCGGATCTCGCTCGCGGTGGCCGAGCAGTACGGCTCAGCGCCCGGGATCGCGCTGCACAGCCGCACGGCGCGCTCGTCGGGCCTCGGCCTCGACGAGGTCGCCAAGGCGCGCGAGTTCGATTCCGGAGACCCCAAGCAGGCCGGGCTGATGCGCTACCTGAAAGCGGTGCTCGACGGCGAGGGCGGGCCGCCCATGTACCTGCACGAGGAAGCACGCGAGCTGGGCTGGGATGACGAGCAGCTGATCGAGGCGATCGCATTCGCATCGCTCGAGGTGTTCACGGCGATGTTGAACGTGGCCGGCGATGTGCCTATCGATGGATCCGTCGAGGATTCGAGGACGCTGCGCGCGGCGTAGGATGCCGACGCGATGGCGCCCGGAACGAGCACAGAAACCGCCGCGCAGCAACGGCCGGTCTGCGCCGAGTCGGCGCCCCAGGCCAAGCCGGCCTGCTGTCCCTACTTCCACCAGGCAGTCGAGCTGATCGGCCGCCGCTGGACCGGCGCGATAGTCGAGATCCTGATGCAGGGCGGGTCGCTGCGTTTCTCGACGATTGCCTCGGCGGTGCCCGATCTCTCAGATCGAATGCTGTCTGACCGGCTGAAGGAGCTCGAGTCCTACGCGCTGGTGGAGCGCACCGTCTTTCCCGGACCGCCTGTTCGCGTGCAGTACGCGCTGACGCAGAAGGGCCTGGAGCTGTCCCCGGCGCTGTGGGAGCTGGGGCGCTGGGCACGCCGCTGGCTCGGCACATCGGCATAGTTGCGCCCAGGTGGCCGATTCGCCGATCACAGCACAGGACGTAAGGGCGATCGTCGCCGATCGCGAGATTCGGTTCATCCGCTTGTGGTTCACCGACGTGATCGGTCAGTTGAAGTCCTTCTCGATCAACGCGGCCGAGCTCGACGGCGCGCTGGAGGCGGGCATGGGCTTCGACGGGTCCTCGATCACGGGGTTCAACGCGATCGAGGAGTCCGACATGATCGCGATGCCCGATCCCGCGACGTTCGCGGTGCTGCCCTGGCGCCCCGAGGAGCAGGGCGTCGGGCGCATGTTCTGCGATGTGCTGACCCCCGAGCGCACACCCTACGAGGGCGACCCCCGCCACATTCTGCGCCGCGCGATCAAGCGCGCCAACGAGATGGGCTTCGACATCTTCAACGTCGGGCCCGAACTCGAGTACTTCCTGTTTCGTGACAGCTCCGCCACCGAGCCGCTCGACAGCGGAGGCTACTTCGACCTCACGACGTTGGACGCCGGCTCAGACGTGCGGCGCGAGACCTCGATCGCGCTCGAGGCGCTCGGGATCCACGTCGAATACAGCCATCACGAGGTCGGACCCTCCCAGCACGAAATCGACATTCGCTACGCGGACGCGCTCAAGATGGCCGATGACTGCATGACCTACCGGATCACCGTCAAGGAGGTGGCGCTGAAGTACGGCTGGCACGCCACGTTCATGCCCAAGCCGATGTTCGGCGAGAACGGCTCCGGCATGCACACGCACCAGTCGCTCTTCGCAAACGGCCGCAACGCATTCTTCGACCCGGACGATCACTATTTCCTGTCGCCCGTCGGGAAGGCCTTCATCGCCGGGCAACTGCGGCACGCACGCGAGATCTGCTCGATCTTCGCCCAATGGGTCAACTCCTACAAGCGGCTCGTGCCCGGCTATGAAGCGCCTGTATATGTGGCCTGGTCGCGTCGCAACCGCTCGGCGCTGGTGCGCGTACCGCTCTATCACCCCGGCTCCGAGGACGCCACGCGGATGGAGCTGCGATGTCCTGACCCGGCCTGCAACCCGTATCTGACCTTCGCGGCGCTGTTGCAGGCTGGTCTGGAAGGCATCGAGAAGGGCTACGAGCTGCCGGAGCCGATGGAGAAGAACCTCTACCACCTCTCGCCAGAGGAACGCCGCCGCTACGGCATCGAGCAACTGCCTGAGACGCTCGGTGCCGCGATCGAGCTGACCGCCGACTCCGAGATCGCTCTGCGCACGCTCGGCGAGCACACCTTCAACCGGTTCATCGAGATCAAGCGGCGCGAATGGGAGGAATACAGGGTGCAGGTGACCCGCTGGGAGCTCGACCGCTACCTGCCGATCCTATGAGCCGCTTGGCACCCGATCCATGCGGCGACGGTGCCGCCACCACGCAGGAGGGCTGCGCCGATGAGTAAAGCCGGAACGATCAGGCTTGGCGATCTGCACGTCAACCGCCTCGGCTTTGGCGCGATGCAGATTCCTGGCCCCGGAGTGTGGGGCCCTCCGGCCAGGCCACCGGACAGCCCAGATGGCGCGATCGCGCTGCTGCGGCGGGTCGTGGAGCTCGGCGTGAACTTCATCGACACGGCTGACGCCTACGGCCCCGACGTCAGCGAGGAGCTGATCGCGCAGGCGCTCGCCCCCTACGACGGCGTCGTCGTAGCGACCAAGGCCGGACTCACGCGCAGCGGCCCGGGCGCGTGGAGCCCCGACGGGCGCCCGGAGCACATCCGCGCCGCCCTGGAGGGGAGCCTCCGGCGGCTGCGTCTCGAGCAGATCGACCTGTATCAGTTTCACCGCCCCGACCCGGCGGTGGCGTTCGAGGAGTCCCTGGGCGCGTTCGTCGAGGCCAAGCAGGCGGGCAAGATCCGCCATATCGGGCTCTCGAACGTCACCTTCGAGCAGCTCGAGCGGGCGCTCGCGATGACCGAGATCGTCTCGGTCCAGAACCGCTACAGCGCGCTGGACCGCAAGAGCCAGCTCGTGCTCGACGCCTGCACGAAGCGCGGGATCGCGTTCATCCCGTGGTTCCCGCTCGCGGCCGGTGAGGCGACCGTGGCCGGCGGGCCGCTTGCGCAGATCGCGAGCGCTCACGGCGCCACGACCGGGCAGATCGCGCTGGCCTGGCTGCTCGCCGTCTCGCCGGCGATGCTGCCGATTCCCGGAACCTCTCAGATCGCGCACCTCGAAGAGAACGTCGCCGCCGCCGACATCGAACTGAGTGCCGCCGATCTCGACGCACTCAGTCCAGCAGGGCCCTCAGAGCATCTGGATCGCTGACCGGCGCCTGGCAGGCGAAGCGCTCGCAGACGTAGGCGGTCGCGCGGCCCTGTATTGCTGAGCGCCCGGCGAGCAGTTCGACCACGCTACCGCTGCTCTCTGGCGCGGAGGCGAGCACGACGTGGGGCCGGTGACGCTCGCGCAGTACGTCGAGCAGCGGCTGCTGGTCGGGGCCGACGAGTGCGACCTCCGCCACGCCGGCCGTGTGCAGATCGATCGCGCACAGCAGGTGACCGAATGCGATCGGGTAGCGTGGGGCGAGTCCCGCCGCCAGCTGCACGGCGCCGAGTGCCGCCCGCTCGTAGGAGCGCTCCCCCGTGAGCGCCGCGAGCCGCAGAAGCCCGACCGCGGCGCTCGAGGAGCCCGACGGTATCGGGTGGTCCTCGAGATCCTTGCGCCGAGTGAGCAGCGGCTCGCCGTCGAGTGCCGTGACGAAGAAGCCGCCCCGCTGCGGGTCGGCGAAGCGCTCAAGGATCTGCTCGGCGAGTGTCCGCGCCCAGCTGAAGAAGCGCTCGTCGAAGCTCGCCTCGTACAGCGTCAGCAGCGCTTCCAGCAGGAAAGCGTGATCCTCGAGATATGCGGGCAGACGCGCCGCGCCGTCGTTGTAGGTGCGCAGCAGGCGCCCGTCGCGGTCGCGCATCCGTTCCCAGACGAACTCGGCGGCGCGCTTGGCGGCGTCGAGGTAGCGCGGCTCGCGCAGCACCGCTCCGGCGTCGGCCAGCGCCGCGATCATCAGCGCGTTCCAGGCACACAGACGCTTGTCGTCGAGCGCCGGGCGCGTCCGCCGGGCCCGCGCCGTTAGCAGGCGGGCCCGGATCTGTTCGCGTTCAGCGGGCTCCTCGCCGTGGGCCTGGAGCACGTTCGCGCCCTCGAAGTTGCCCTGCGGGCTGGCGCCGAAATAGGCGATCGCCGCCGGCGCCAACTCCCCGAGCTCAGCTGCGAGCTCCTCGAGCGTCCACACGTAGAAGCGTCCCTCGACGCCCTCGGAGTCAGCGTCCAGCGAGGAGTAGAAGCCGCCCTCCGGCGCAAGCAGTTCGCGCAGGCAGAAGTCAAGCGTCTCGCGGCAGGTCCGCTCGAACAGCGGCTCCCCGCCGCGGGCGTGCAGGTAGGCGCGCGCGAGCAGGGCATTGTCGTAGAGCATCTTTTCGAAATGGGGAACGGTCCAGGTGGCGTCGACGGCGTAGCGAGAGAAGCCGCCGGCGACCTGATCGCAGATGCCGCCCAGTGCCATCGCCCGCAGGGTTCGCGTCGACATCTCCCGCTCACCGGTCGCCGCGAGCAGTTCCAGCACGCAGTGGGGCGGGAACTTCGGCGCCCCGCCGAAGCCACCGTTGCGTGCGTCGTAGGTCCGGCGCAGAGCGGCGAGGGCGACGTCGATCGCCGAGCGGTCGAGCGGTTGCGCCGAAGGATCGAGTGTCGCTGCGCCACCGAGACCGGCGGTCACGCGGGCGCCGGCCTCGAGCGCTTCGTCGCGTCGCTCGCGCCAGAGCTCGGCAATCGCCTCGAGCACCTGGGTAAAGCTCGCCATGCCCGACCGCGGTGTCGGCGGCCAGTAGGTCCCGCCGAAGAACGGCTCCTGCGCCGGCGTGAGAAACACATTGAGCGGCCAGCCGCCATGCCCCGTCATCGCCTGGACCGCCTCCATGTAGATCCCGTCGACATCGGGGCGCTCCTCGCGGTCGACCTTGACGGCGACGAAGTGCTCGTTCAGAAGAGCCGCGGTCCGCACATCCTCGAAGGACTCGCGCTCCATCACATGACACCAATGGCAGGCGGCGTAGCCGATCGAAACGAACAGCGGCCGGTCGAGCGCCCGGGCGCGCTCCAGAGCCTCCTGACCCCACGGCAGCCAGTCCACCGGATTGTGCGCATGGGCCCGCAGATAGGGCGAGGATTCATGTGCCAGCGCGTTGGCCACGGCGCGCGATCCGTGCTCAGCGCGTGGCCGACGCCGTCAGCGCCGTGAGTGAGGCGCTCGAGATCCGCAAGCGGATCGGTGTGCCGCCGAGCCTGCCGGCGAAGTCGTTGCTCGTCTTGGCGACGAGCGTCCCGCCGGAGGCGCCGGGGCCGCTGATCGTCAACCTGCCGACGCCGTTGCTGATCGAGCCCGTGAGCTCGACGCCGGGGACATAGGAGAAGTGGTGGAAGCGGACGGTTGGGTTTTGCGTCGTGGCGTTGGTTGTCAGCTTGGCGTAGCCGCCCTGCAGCCCGCCGAGACCGTGGCTGTATGAGGGGTTGTAGCTGCCGATCAGCGTTTCGAAGAGGCTCTCAGAGAGCTCCCGCGAACTCCACGCGAGGGTCAGCTCAAGCGCGCGCGCCGTGCGCCCGGGCTCGCCGCCGCTGCCGCCCACAGGCTTGAGGATCTGGGCCGAGGCGGGGGCCAGCGGAGCGGGATCGAGGTAGGGGGCCAGGGTTTGCGGCGCGCAGTCCGTGTTGATCGCCGTGCCGGCGAAATACGCGTCGACCGCGTTCTTGGCGCACGAGCCGAACTCGGTCGTGAGCACGGAATGTCCGGTCTGCGGGACCACGACGACGGTCGCGTCGGGGATCATCGCCGCCACCTGCTCGGCGTTCGAGGTCGGCGTGCGAAGGTCGTCCGCGCCGCTGATGATCAGCGTCGGCACATCCGGAAACGCGGTGACGGTGGTCTCGGGAGCGGCCGTCGCGAAGGGCCAGTAGGCGCAGTCGGCCGTCGTGCTCTCCTGATAGGCGGTCAGGTAGCTGAACGGCCCGAAAGTGCCGGCTGGCAACCCTTTCGCGTAGGCCAGCGCCTCGGTGGCGCGCGCCGCGCCGGTGTCGGTTCGGACCCACGGGAACGCCAGCTCCTCGCACTCGGTGTCAAAGAACAGGGGGTTGTCAACAGTGCTGTTTGGAATCGCGCCGTAGACGGCGTGAGCGACGAGGATCGCGAGCAACGCGAAGCGCCCGGTCGCGGCCGACGCGATCGCCGCGGGAAAGTCGGCGCGCAGCACCGGGTCGTCATCACCGTCGAGCAGGAGCGACGCGATGTCGTCAGCCGTGATCGGCAGGCGGATCGACTTGCCGGAGCTATCGATGTAGGTGCCCTTGATCGATTTGTCGCCGAGTCGCTCCAGGACGGTCTGCAGGTCCGCGGTCGGGTGGGGGACCCCCAGGCATGCGTGGTCTGCGCAGAGCTGGTCAAGAATGCGCGGCACCGCCTCGTAGGTCGCCTGGTCGAACACATCCGGGCCGTTCGGCAGGACCGTGGAGTCGAGGATCAGGCCGGCGACGTTGGCCGGGTATTCCGCGGCGTAGCGCAGCGCGACCTTTGTGCCGTAGGAGGTGCCATAGAGGATCAGCTTGGTGTACCCGAGCGCCACCCGGATCGCCTCGATGTCGGCGACCGTGTCGTCGGTCGTGTATAGGCCGCGGGTGGCGCCGACCTGCATCGCGCAGGCCGGGATGACCTGGCTGATCGGCCCAGTCAGCGAGTTGAGCGCGGAGCACTGCAGCGCGCCCGAGTATCCCGTGCCGCGCTGGTCGAAGACCACCAGGTCGTCGGTCGTGAGCGCCGGGGCGACGATCTGCGCGTCGTCCTGCGCGAACGGAATGGCGGCCTGGCCGGGCCCGCCGGCGAGCGCCACCACAGCGGTGGTGGCGGCACCTGTGGCGGACAGCTCTCGGCGGATCGCGAGCGTGACGGTGCCGGGGATCGCGCCGGTCGGGTCCAACGGCACGCTCAGATGGCCGCAGCCGAAGTTGGGCGCGCCCGCGCAGGTCGTGAACGCGATCGAACTCGTCGCGGCGGAGGCGAGCGCCGGCGCGAACGCGAGCAGCGCGCCGGCGGCTGCCGCGTTCGCGAGCGCGAGCAGAAAGCCCTTGCGGCGCATCGTTCTGACCTTACAAGATCATCCGGGCGGGCCGACAACCGTGCTTGCCGGGTGGCGCGCGTGCGGCCGCTATCGTGTCGCGGCGTGAGCACAGCACGCGAGACAATCCACGCCGAGCAGGCGCCTGCCGCGATCGGCCCCTACAGTCACGCCGTCCGGTTCGGGGAACTGCTCTTCTGCTCCGGCCAGATTCCGCTTGACCCGGTGAGCGGCGAGCTTGTCGCCGGCGGCGTCTCCTCCCAGGCGCGCCGCTGTCTGGAGAACCTGCAGGCCGTTGCCGGCGCCGCCAACACGACGCTCGCGCGAGCGCTGCGGATCACGATCTACATGGTGGACCTGGCCGCGTTCGCGGAGGTCAACGAGATCTGCGCGGAGTTCTTCCCGGTTGACCCGCCGGCGCGAGCCACTGTCGGTGTGGCTGCGCTGCCGCGTGGCGCGGCCGTCGAGATCGACGCGGTCATCGCGATTTAGGGCCGTCCTGGCAGGGCGTCGTTGCACGTCCGGATGCGGGCGTGGCCACGTCGCGGGGTCCGCCGCCCTGGCGGTCGCCAGGGCCTCGGGCGTTGACTTCGCAAGGTCTCAGCGACGAGCTCGGTCCACGGGCACCCCGGACCCACGATCCCCGCTCGGCCCGGTCCGCCCGGTCCGCCCGGTCGGATCAGCTTGATTGCGCGAGGACCGCACTGTCTGGCGAGTCGAGGTAGCCCGGCCGGCTTCCCGCCACGCCCGTGTGGCCGTACTGCCAGACGATCGCCTTGGTCTGGGGATCGATGACGAGGATCCTGTCGTTGCCGGAGTCGCAGACGAGCACGTCACCGTTCGGCAGGCCCTGTGCCAGCGACGGATCCCTCAAACGCCCCGGGCCGCTCGCCGGGCCGTAGCGCCAGAGCACCGTGCCGGTGGTGCTGAGCTCCTCCACCGCGCCGACGTAGGAGTGGGAGGTTACGATCAGCTTGCCGGCGGCGTACTCGTTGGCGTCGAAGGGATCGCTGAACCTTTGAAGCGGCAGCGCCCGAAACAGCGAGAACCCTTTTGTCAGCAGATCGATCCAGCCCGTGCTCTCGGTCACGACGAACTTGCCCCCGCGTGTCGGGAAGATCGCGTCGGGGTAGGAGAGCCGCGACGGTGGGTCGTGCACACAATCGCCCGCTTGACCGAGGACCTTCGCCGGCCGCGTGGACGGTGGCGCGAGCAGCAGGACGCGGCAGTTGGCTTCGTCGGCGACAACCAGCCGGCCGTTCGCGATCAGATGTGCGCTCTGGGGGTTGCGGAGCCGGTTGTTGCCCGCGCCTGGCTGGCCTGGTTGGCCGTAAACGTACTGCAGGGCGCCGCTGGCGACGGAGAGCGTCAGGACGACGAAGGCTCCGCGCTGGGTGACGGCGATCGAGCTCTTGTACGGGCCGAAATAGACGTCGGTCGGGGCGAGCGTCTTCGTCGACCAGGCGACCTGGCCGCGCGGCGTGATCACCACGAGGCGGTTGTTGCCGCGGTCGGCGATCAGGATCCTTGCGGGCAGCGCAGCCGGTGAGCCCGCCGCGAGGTGCCCCGGGCCCGAGCCGGTGGCCGACAGCAGTGTCGGGATCGGGGGCGTGCTGGGGGTCACCACCACAATCGCGACCAGCGTCGCGGCGGCGAGGACCAGCGCGATCAGGCGGTCGCGGATGACGCGACGGCGCGCCGTCGGTTCGTGGCCGCTTTGACGATCGCGCGCCTCGGCGTCGAGCTGTAGCGGTTGCGCCACTAGCCGTACCGCTTGGAGGCTTGTTCCAACCGCGTGACCGACATCGCCCTCAATTCCCCGGGACCGAAGCAGCGCAATACTTGCAGTCGGCGGGCGCCGGTGGGTCGCGGTGCGCTCAGCGGCACTCGGGCACAATGCCACGGGTGAGCACGCGCGCCGACCGCGGGGGAATGCTTGCGGGCGCGTTGGCGGCGTCGCTCGCGCTCGTAGCGGTGCTCACCGGCGTGCGCGGCGTCGATCTGCCCGCCGCGACCTACAGGGTCGAGCTGTTCGCCCAGCATGGCTTCACGCTGTGGGACAGCCAATGGTATGGCGGGCACTGGCTGTTCGACTACTCGGTTCTCTACGCCCCCATCGCCGCGCTCGCCGGTGTGCCGGCGACCGAGATCGTGTGCGCCGCGGTCGCGGCCTGGTGCTTCGATCGGCTTGCCGTGGCTCGCTTCGGCGCCGCCGGGCGCGCCGGCGCGATTGTGTTCGCCGCGGGGACGCTCGTGCCGGTCGCGATCGGTCAGGGCCCCTACCTGCTCGGCGAGGCGATCGCGCTGCTCTCGCTGCTCGCGGCGACGCGCCGTCGCTGGCTCCTGGCGCTCCCGCTCGCGGTCGTCTGCTCGCTCGTCGCGCCGCTGGCCGGCGCATTCCTTGCGCTGGCTGCGGCCGCCTGGCTCCTCGCCTACTGGCCGGTGCAGCGCGTCGGTGCCGGCGCGCTTGCGCTGGTGGCGCTCGTGCCGATCGCCCTCGTCGAGGAGCTGTTCCCGGGCCAGGGAAACTTTCCCTTCTCCGCGCACAACTTCGCCGGCATGATGGTCGGCGCTGTCGCGATCGGCGCCGTGGCGGCAGTCGTTCGCGACCGCGCGGTGGCGCTCGGCGCGGCGCTGTACGTCGCAGCGATCGTCTTTGCCTATGCCGTCCCCAGCGCGCTGGGCAACAACATCACGCGCCTCGGCATCAGCGTCGGGGTCGCGCTGGCCGTGTGCCTGGCGCCCAAGGCGCGACGCTACCGCCTGCTGCTGGTTGTCGCCTTCGTTCCGATCGCGCTCGCACAGTGGGTGCCGGCGTCGGCCGCGTTGCGCGGACAGGAGGGCAACGTCGGCGTCACGCGCGCCTACTACCAGCCGCTGCTTGCGTTTCTCGCCCGGTCCGATCGCCCGCTCGGACGCGTCGAGGTGGTTCCCACGGCGCTGCACTGGGAGGCGGTCTATGTCGCGCTGCAGTTCCCGCTGGCGCGCGGCTGGGAGCGCCAGCTCGACACCGCCAACAACCCGATCTTCTACGTCCCGGGCCGCCTGAACGACGCGTCCTACCGCGCCTGGCTGCTGGAGAACGGCGTTCGCTTCGTCGCGCTGTCGAACGCGAGGCTCGACTACTCCGCCGACGTGGAGGCGTATCTGGTGCGCCGCGGGGTGCGGGGGCTCCGGCTCGTATGGCACGACGCCGACTGGCGCGTGTATGCCGTGCACGGCGCCCGCGGCATCCTGAGCGGGCCAGGCCGGCTGTTGAGCGCGGACGGGGACCACATGACGCTTCGCGCGGACCGCGCGGCTCGCTTGCTCCTGCGCGTGCACTACACCCCCGCCTGGCGAGTCCAGCACGGCGCTGCGACCCTCAGCCGCTCCGCGGCGGGCTGGCTGACGGTGTCCGTGCGCCGACGCGGGAGCGTGGCGCTGGCGATCTCGCTGCCCACCTGACGCGCCGCCGATCTGACCGCATGAGGGATCCAGGATCCGGGCGCCCTCCACTAGTGTTCTGCTGTGGCCGTCGAGGTGACAGCGACACTGGCGACGGAGGTCGCCGACGCCCCGGCTCACGCCGGGCTGCCGCTGCGGCGTGATGCCCATCCACGTGCGCGTGTCAGGCCGCGCGCCCGGCGCCGGTGGCGTGGCGCCCACGGTCGCGAGCTGACTGTAGCTAGCGCAGTGGCGGGCACGGCGCTCGCGCTGATGGTCGCGGCGAGCCTGATGCTCGTGTCGCTGGCCGCGGCGCGGCCGAGCTGGCTCTCCCCGATCGCGGAGCGTGGCCCGTTTCCGCGCTGGCTCGCCGGCCCGCTGGGTCCGTTGACGAGCTGGTTCACGCTCGACACGCACGGGCTCAACGTCGCCTTCACGGCGATCGTCGCCACGATGTGCCTCTGCTACGTGATCGCCGTGTTCGAGGCGCCTCGCCTGCGCCCGCAGTGGGCGTTGGGAGCCATCGTGCTGGTGCACGTCGTCTTCATGCTCTCGCCGCCGATGCAGCTGACGGACATCTTCAACTACATCAACTACGCGCGGATGGAGGTCGTTCACGGCCTCAACCCGTACACGACTATTCCGGCGCTCGAGCCGGCGAGCGATCCGACCTACCTGTTGTCGAACTGGCACGGATTGCTGAGTCCCTACGGTCCGCTGTTCACGCTGCTCACGCTCGCGATCGTGCCACTCGGAGTCGCTGGGGCCCTGTGGGCATTCAAGATCGTGCTGATGCTGCTCAGCCTCGGGATCGTCTGGATGGTGTGGCGTTGCGCTGAGCTGCTCGGACGCAACCCCCTGAGCGCGGCCGTGTTCGTGGGCCTGAACCCGCTGGTGCTGGTCTGGGGCCTGGGCGGCGATCACAACGACTTCTTCATGGTCTTTCTGATCGTGCTGAGCCTTTACCTGCTTCTGCTCGCCGAGTCGGCACGGGTCGGCCTGCGTGCGCCGGGCGCGGCCGGCATCGGCGGCGAGACTCCGGCCGGCGCGCTGGCGCTGGTGCGGCGTGTGGTGGCCTGGCTCGACGGCACGCCGCGGCCACTGCCGATCGGGGAGCCCGGGCCCTGGCTCGAGGTCGCTGCGGGCTTCGCGCTGTCGGCGGCCGTGGCGATCAAGGCCTCGGCCGCGATCCTTGTTCCGGTGATGATCTTCGGCGCGCCCCGACGTGCGCGATTCGCTCTCGGCGTGCTGTTCGGCGTGGCCGTGCTGGGGGCGGCGACCGTGCTCGCGTTCGGTTTCAACCTGCCGAACCTCGCCCAGCAGGACATCCTCGTCGTTCAGACCGGCATCCCCAACCTGATCGGCTACGTGGCGGGCGTCGGCGGTGAGACGACCGGCCTTCAACACGCGTTCACCGCTGTCCTGGTGGTGGGGGTCATCGGCTCGACGCTGTGGGCCGCGCGCACGCGTCGCTGGATCACCGCGTCGGGCGCCGCGATCCTCGTGCTCCTGCTGACCCTCAGCTGGATGCTGCCCTCCTACATCTTGTGGCTGCTGCCGTTCGCGGCACTCGCGCGAGCCCGCTGGCTGCGGGTGGTGTCGCTCGCCTTCAGCGCTTACGTGTTCCTCTTCTGGATGCCCTACGCCGGCGCGCTTGAGCACTTCCTGCACCTGCACCTTGGCATGACGGCGATCGCGCAACGGATCGGCGACCTCCAGCGAACGCTCGAGTACTGACGGCAGTGCCAGCCGGACGACGCCGGCGCGAAGGAGCCTGCGGGCGCTGCGCAGCCTCAGACGCCGGCCGGGGTAGAGTGGCTCACGGACACCGGTTCGCCGCCGCGGTCGCGGGTCCCCGCCGCCGCTTCGGCGCGCGATCGTCGATGGCGCCGCAGAGCCGCAGTGCCGGCGACCACGAGCACCGTGTAGGACCAGCCGATCACGATGTCGAAGAAGTAGTGCTCGCCGGAGTAGATGAGCATGAACGCCATCCCCAGTACGTAGACGACGAGCAGCACCCGCACCCACGCCCGCGCGCCGCGCCAGAAGAAGCAGGCGACGAACAGCGAGATCGCCGCGTGCATCGATGGGACGGCGGCAAGCTGGTTGCCGAGGTCGTTGCCATCGATCGCGCCGTCGCTGATCGAGCCGGCGGTGTGCAGACCGAGCTTGCCCCAGGTTATGAAGACCGTGCGGTAGATCTCCGGCAGTTCGTGCAGGCGGTCGGCCAGATACCAGGGCGGCGCCGCGGGGTAGAGCACGTAGGTCGCGAAGCCGAGCGTGCTGAGGACGACGATCTGCGCGCGGAACTGCCGGAAGCGCGCGTAGGAGAAGCGCCAGAGGGCGCCTGCGACAACCAGCGCCATGAAGAAGTGGGTCATGTAGAGACCCCACATCGGGTACTCGAACCACTGGACGGCTCGAGTCTGCCCGAGCAGGTGCTGCAGTTCGACCGTCAACAACGGCTTGCCGAACAGGAACTCGTCGAAGTTCACCTGCAGCGAGGTGTGCAGCGGCGTTCCGAAGAACCTCACGAGCGGCGCCGACTGGTCGTAGAAGATCAGCAGGGCGGCCAGCGGCAGCCAATCCCACAACAGCCGCAGACCCCAGCGGGAGAGGTCGGTCAGCGTGAGCGCGAAGAGCCCGGCGACCACCCACAGGACGACGGTGTCGGTATGGATGAAGAGGCCCTTGCGGTGGATCCAGATCGCCGAACCGAGGAGGAAGGTTCCGATCGCGATCGCGCTGATCACAGGATCGCCGCGGCGCACAGCGCCCGGCTGCGCGCGCCGGTCGACCGGCGCCGGGGAGCCGGCGCGCCGCTCGGCGCGTGACATGGCTGACCAGACCACGCGGCGCATCATAAGCGCTTTCTAACACCCCTGACATCTATGTTCACACGATAGATGAGGAATGGGCGTATCGCGTTGCCGCGGAGCCGATGGCTCGACGCTCCCGCCTGCGCCGCCCCGCGTGGCCGCCGCGAGCCGCATCCCGCGCTCGTCTGCCCGCGATCCGCCGGCGGACGCCGGCGATGACCTCCGGCGGGGCTGTTAAGGTCGTCTCGTTTGAGCGGCGTGCCTTCTCAACCGCCCGCGGGCTCGCTTCGCTTGCTCGCAACACGCCGAGGCGGCCGTGCCGGCCGCCGGGGAGGCCGTGTTCTGATTCTCGCCGTGGCCGTCTGCACAGCGGCAGCGGCGCTCGCCATCGGTGCCGGGCGGCCGGAGCGCGCAGGCGCCTCGGCGAGGCTGCCGTGGGTGACGGTGTCGCCGCTGCGGGGCACACCGGATGCCTCGCCCACAACGCAGATCAGCTTTCTCGGGGCGTCCGCTGCCGACATCTCGCACGTCAGCGCCCGCGGCTCCGAAAGCGGTGAGCACCGCGGCGCGCTCGAGCCCTACGCGACCGGCCCAGGCGCGAGCTACCTCATGCCGCGAGCCTTCAGCGCCGGCGAGCGGGTGACGGTAACGGCAGTCGAGAGCAACGGCGACGAACGCCGCGCGATTGGCACGAGCTTCACCGTGGGCAGGCTCTACCAGGTGCCCCCGCCGCCATCCCTGCCGCGCAGCGCGCCGACCGCCGGCTCCGAGCAGAGCTTCGTCTCGCTGCCGAACATGCACCCTCCGACCGTGGACGTCACCACACCGGCAGCCGACCCGGGCCTCGGCGATATTTTCCTCGCACCCAAGGACGGTGCCTCGCAGCCCGGCGCGATGATCGTCAACCCGGCAGGGCAGCTGGTCTGGTTCTCCCCGTCGCCGCCGGGCCAGGAGGCCGCCGACCTGCGCGTCCAGGACTACCTCGGCCAGACGGCCCTGACCTACTGGCAGGGCTCAATCGTCCTCAACCACGGCGTCGGCGAGGGCGTGATCGACAACACGCACTACCAGACGATCGCGCGCGTCAGGGCCGGCAACGGCCTCTCGATGGATCTGCATGAGTTCGATCTCGCGCCGGGCGGCGTGGCCTGGATCACGGTCTATGAGCCCGTCTACGCGAACCTCAGCTCGGTCGGCGGCTCCACGCACGGGATCATCGAGGACTGCGCGGTGCAGGAAATCGACGTGAGAACCGGCCTCGTGATGTTCGAATGGCACGCGCTGGGGCACGTTCCGCTGTCGGCCTCGCACTGGCCCGTGCCGCACACGGCCGGGTCTGACTGGGACTGGTTCCACATCAACTCGATCGATGTCGAGCCGGACCAGAACGTGCTGGTCAACTCCCGCAACACCTGGGCCGCCTACCAGATCGGACACAGCCTCGGCTCGATCCTCTGGAGCCTCGGCGGGCGCAGCAGCTCGTTCGAGCTGGGTCCGGGCGTGCGGTTCGCCTGGCAGCACGACGTGAGAATGCTCGCCGACGGAACCATCCAGATGTTCGACAACGAGGATGACCCCGAGATCGAGGACCGATCGCGAGGCATCGACATAAAGCTCGACTTCGCCACGCACACGGCGACGCTGCTGCAGCAGTACGTCAATCCCGGCCGGCCCGTGCTCGCCGACAGCCAGGGCGACGTGCAGCAACTCCCCAACGGCGACCACCTGCTGGGTTGGGGCGCCGTCGGCTTGGTGTCCGAGCTCTCTCCGGCCGGGGCGCTCACCTTCGAGATGAGCCTGGCCGAGAACGTCGCTTCATATCGTGCGTATCGCTTCCCGTGGGTCGCCACCCCGGCGCGTGCACCCGCGATCGCCGCGAGCGTTGCCAGCGCCCCCGCAACGACCGACGTCGCCGCCAGCTGGAACGGCGCCACCGCCGTCGTGAGCTGGCAGGTGCTCGGGGGTACGAGCCCGGCCGCGCTCGCCCCGGTCGGATCGCCAGTGGCGAGCAGCGGCTTTGAGACCACGATCGCCTCTGCGACGAGCGCCCCCTACGTCGCCGTACAGGCGCTCGGGGCCGGCGGCGCGGTGCTTGCCACCTCGGCCGCCGTCACGCCCACGCCGGCCTGAGCCGGCCCGGTATGCCAACGCCCGGGCGCGCGCCGCCGGCGCCGCCTCGGTGCCTCCAGCCGCGCCGGGAGGGGGGTAAACTCGAGCGGGTGAGCGCGACGACCGACGCCAAGGAGCAGATCGCCACGGCGCTGGCAAGCATCGCCGAGGAGGTCCCCGCGCTGGCGCCGCTGAAGCTCGTCTTCGCAGTGGTGCTGCGCGGCCGCGGCGACGTGCAGCAGTTTCGCGTCGAGCTCCCGGAGCGCAAGGTCACCAAGGAGATCGCAACCGATGCGCGGGTGACGGTCGAGATGCCTCGCGCCTTCTTCAACGTGATGGTCTCCGAGGGCGCACGGGTCGCCGACTGGCGTGAGGCGTTCCACTACGGGCAGGCGAAGGCGACCGGCGTTCCCCAGTTGCTGAAGCTGGTCGAGCGCGTGGTGGACATGCACGAGGAGCGCTCGCGGTTGCGCCGCGCCAAGCAGCACTGAAGCGCCCGGCGGCCGTCGCGCAGGCGCCGCCGCGTCAGGCGTCGACGGACTGCAACGCCGCGAGCACGCGCGTCGCGCACGCTTCGACGTCGAGGCGCTCCGTCAACTCGACGTCGGGGGCTGGCGGTGCCTCGTAGGGGGCGCCGATGCCGGTGAGGTTGGCGAGCGCGCCGCCGCGGGCCTTGGCGTAGAGGCCCTTGACGTCGCGCCTCGCACACTCCTCGAGGCTCGTGTTGACGAACACCTCGACGAAATCGAGCCCGGCCTGCTCGTGCAACTCGCGGGCATGGGCGCGGTCGGCCGCGTAGGGAGAGACCAGGCACACCAGCGCGACCGAGCCGGCGTCGGCGAACAGCAGCGCCAGTTCTGCGACACGGCGCGCGTTCTCGCTGCGGTCGTCGCGGCTGAAGCCGAGGTCGCTGCAGACGCCGTGTCGCAGGTTGTCGCCGTCGAGCCGGTACGCCCAGCGTCCGACGGCGATCAGCTGCTCCTCGACGGCCGAGGCGATCGTGGACTTGCCCGAGCCCGACAGACCCGTGAGCCAGATCGTCGCGCCGCGCTGGCCGAGTCGCGCCCAACGCCGTTCGCGGTCCACGTTGCCCTCATGCCAGCTGACATTGCTCTCGGGCGAGATCGCAGGCCGTGGGTCCCGCAGCGGAGTCTGGCTCATCCTAGAAGTATCCGGCTTTTTTGCGGTCTTCCATGGCGGCTTCTGAGGTTTTGTCGTCGGCGCGGGTTTCGCCGCGTTCGGTGATGCGGGTGGCGGCGATTTCTTTGACGATTTCGGGGATGGTGGTG
>Ga0302320_10003347_pt1 | contig 37392 bp, 30 predicted proteins | sample Bog_T0_3_FD_202130 | JGI IMG/M metagenome (GOLD analysis project Ga0302320, IMG submission 202130) | Peat permafrost microbial communities from Stordalen Mire near Abisko, Sweden - Bog_T0_3 | ecosystem: Environmental > Terrestrial > Soil > Wetlands > Peat | place: Sweden: Abisko, Stordalen Mire... | reverse complement strand
CCGCTTCGCGGGGGAAGCTCTTTTACCGCCTCCTTCAACAGGCCGTCGCGACGCCGCCGGCTACGTTCGACAAAATCAGCAGCCACAAGCCCTAGTGGTTGGTTGAGTCATGTGCATACCCAGTAATGTTTATGCGGATGTTGGGTTGGGCGGCACCCTCCACATGTTCCAGCGGAATCTCTATGTCGTAGGCGGCGCCGTCCCACGGAGCAAAGGAGAAGAAGATGGTCGCCTGATCGAGTGGCCCGACGGTCTGGGCGTCCGCGACCCTGACCGGTGATCCAGTAGGGCATAGAAGGAGCCACGCCACCAGGGCGACGGTGAGCCGCGAACGCTCGGGAATCGGGCGGTTGTTAACGGGGTCGTCGCCTTGCTGGGGTTGCCGCATCTTGGATCCGCAAATTGCCTGGAAGCCGGGGGTTGAAGTCAAACGCGAAGGGCGTTTCGCGGCTATGGCGCCCGGCGCTACACCGCGAGGGCGCCATTGGGGAGGAGCCGGAGCGGAAACCCGGGCGGGACATCCTCAAGAGGTCCGTCAGTTGCGTCGATAAGCAGAAATACGGAGAGGCCGTATTTACAATAAGTTGATAGAATATCGTGCTACAATCTGCATTAGAAAATGAATGCATCACTATTGGATCTCCCGCAGGAGGAATACGACCTGACGAGCACCCAGCGTATCGTGGCGGCGATGATTGCCCTGGGTCAGGACGATCCATGGGGCGCCGGGGGGACGACCGTGCTGAGCGCGGTCGAGCAGGAGATCGCGAAGTACCGGCTGCACGATAAGGACCCGCTGATGGATGAATGGAGGGCGAGCGAGTGCCGGGCGAAGCTGATCGCCGCGGAAAGGCAGATGCGGTCGGACGAGTTTCGCGAGGAGTCGGGATTGCGTCCGTGGGGCCTTCTCGTTGCCACCGCTGGCGCGGCCGCGCTGACGGACGACGAGGGAAACTCGCCGTTGCACTGGGCGGCCGAGAACAATGCGTGGTACGCGATTCCTGCGAGGGCCCTGACGGTCGAGGCCATGCTTCAGGCGAATCCGGCGCACGAGACACCGTTCGCAATGGCGGCCAAGAGGCACGCGCTCCAGAACATCGCCGAGGATGCGCTCATTAGCCTCGCGAGCTCAAGGAGCCGGACGGGCGACACCCCTCTACACCGGGCGGCCCGGGGCGGCTACCTGATGGGCCTTCCGCAATGCCTCAAGACCGAGGAGCTTCTGGTCCTCGAGGACGCCGAGGGGTACTCGGTGCTTGACCGGCATCGTGCAACCCTTCGCCCGACGGGCTAGGGGATAGGGTCGGAGCGCGACGGCCCGGCGGCGTCCATGGAGGCTTCCTGCACACGGCTCCTGTGCAGATCCAGCCCATTGGATGTCACACTTAGGGACCCAACTGCACAGCAGGCATTCGGATCCAAAAGACAAGGCGTTGGCACATGGCGCGTTATGCCGTGGTCATTGCAGGCACCGGATGTGCAAGGAAGGAGTCACTATGCGTTTCATCAAATACAACAACCCCGATGCCCCCTGTGTCGTGCCGTCTGCCCGTCTGGGCGGTCGTTTCGGCAGGACGGACATCGAAAACGAGATCGACTGGCTGTTCGGAGCGGCGCTGAGCGGCATTGCCGGATCAGCCCAGGGCGGACAGTTCCCCGTCGATCTCTACGAGGACAAGGACAATTCGTACGTCCGGGCGGAGCTGCCCGGCGTTACCCGCGACGCGATCAGCGTCGAGATCGTTGACGGCTCCCTTTCAATCCAGGCATCCCGCAAGGACAAGTCTGGAGATGCGGAGAACACCGTGTCGTTCAACCGGCTGGTCAGCATCCCGGACGACGTGCAGGCGGACAAGGTCTCTGCCGCGTACGAGAACGGAATCCTCACCGTGACGCTTCCGCGCACGGAGAAATCCAAGCCGAAGAAGATCAGCGTGTCGGTCAACTAAGGCCGCGCGAATCCAACCAAAGGAAACAACTACCATGTCATTTTTTAACGCACTCATCCCGGCCTTCAACGGCGCCTCCACAGAAGGCGAGGCCATCCCGACCCGCAGACCGCAGTATCACGTCGTGGAGACCGACGCGGCCTACAACCTCACCGTCAACCTGCCTGGCGTCGCCAAGGAGGGGCTCGAGGTCACGGACGAGGGGGGCGAACTGAGGATCACCGGCAGGCGGGCTCTCACACTGCCCGAAAACGCCGCCGTGCTCCACCGCGAGTCGTCCGACGCCGCATTTGAGCTCGTGCTCACGCACGACAACACGATCGACTCCGAGAAGATCGGGGCGGAGCTCAAGGACGGCGTCCTCCACCTGACGCTTGCGAAGGCGGAATCGGCCAAGCCGCGGAAGATCGCCATCGGCTGACGGCCCGGGCGAAAGACACTATTGCCACAAAGGCCGGGCGCCCCGACGGGTTGCCCGGCCTTTTTCATGCGCCGCCGGCCTTCCTCGCGGCGAGCGACGCCCCGATCGAGAGGGCCAGGATGCCCGCGATCGCGGCAAGCGACGCGCCCGTCGGGATCCGGTACCAGAGCTCGGCGAGCATCTTCACGCCGACGAACGAGAGGACGGCCGCCAAGCCGGCGTGCAGGTAGCGCAGGTCGCGCATGGCGCCGCTGACGACAAAGAAGAGCGAGCGCAGGCCGAGAATGGCGAAGAGGTTTGAGGCGACCGCGACAAAGGCGTCGTGGGTCACGGCGATCACGGCCGGCAGCGAATCCAGCGCGAAGACCAGGTCGGCTGTCTCCAGCACGAGGAGGGCCGCGAGCCCGGCCGGTGCGTGGCGGGTAATGAACCGGAAGGCGCGCCCCGACGGGTCGACGGGCAGGCGGCCGGGGCGCGCGGCGGCGAGCCTTATCCCGGTGGCCAGGATCAGGGCTCCGAACACGGGGACCAGCCAGGCGAAGTGCGCGATGGCCTTGAGCCCCGAAATAAGGAGCGCCGATCGGAAAACGATGGCGCCCGCTATTCCCCATAGGAGAAGGCGCCGCTGGTCGCCCGGACTCACGTCGAACTGCCGGAACACGAGAGCGAACACGAAGACGTTGTCGACGCTCAGGCTGAGTTCGATCAGGTAGCCGGCCATGTACTGCTGCGCGGGCTCTGAGCCCCGCCTCAGGAGCACCAGCGCCCCGAACGCGAGCCCGAGGCCCACGCAGGCGAACGTGACGGCGACGTCCCGTGCCATTGAGGGCCGGACCTCTCGGACGGTCTCAGGCGGGGCGTTGTTGGGCATCGGTGGCGGCGGCTTTGCCGCGGCTTGACCTTGAGCCCCGGTGCGGGTTTGGCAATGTCCTCCCATGGACATTGCCATCCCAGTCGAGGTGCTCGCCGAGCCGCCGGGGCTCCTGCGCCGCTTCGTCGAGTGGCTGCAGGCGAGGTTCTTCCCCGGGGCGATGGACACCGCGACCGCGCGCTGGCTCGCCTTCCTGCTCATCCTCCTGCTGGCGATCGTCCTGGGGCGGTTCGGTGTCGGTATCCTGTTCAAGAAGATCAAGAAACTCGCCGCGAGGGCCAACAACCAGCTCATGGTCCCGGCGCTGGAGACGCCGACCGCGACGTTCGTGATGCTGTGCGGGATCGTCGCGGCGCTTTCGGTCGTGCCGATCTGGGAGGCGGTTCCTACCTGGGTCAGGCTGGGCGAGCAGGGGGCGCTGACCGCCGTGGTGCTCTGGGGAATCGGCTGCGCCGGCGGGGCCGCGATTGACCACCTGGCGGAGGGCGCGCGGGCCAGCAGGCGCCAGATGGCAGCCTTCATCCCGCTCATCAAGAAGACCTTTGCGGCCTTCTTCACCGTCTTCAGCATCCTGGTGGTCTTCGAGAGCCTCGGGTTCCAGGTGAAGACCTTCCTCACCGGCCTCGGGATCGGCGGCCTCGCATTCGCCCTCGCCGCGCAGGACACGATCGCGAACATGTTCGGCTCGTTCGTGGTCGTGATGGACCAGCCGTTCTACGTCGGCGAGTACATCCGCGTGGGTGGCTTCGAGGGGACGGTGGAGGAGATCGGCCTGCGCTCGACGAGGCTGAGGACCGCCCAGCGCACTCAGGTCGTGATCCCGAACAAGACCGTCGCCACCGAGGTGATCACCAACTTCACGCGCATGCCCCAGCGCCGCGTGGACGCGACGCTGGGGGTGACCTACGACAGCCCCCCCGACAGAATCGAGCTTGTGCTGGCGGACATCCGCGCGCTGCTCCGGTCGGATCCTGGTGTCCACCAGGGCGAGATCGTCGTCAGCCTGGCGGACTTCAGCGACGCCTCGATTCGGCTCCAGATCCTGTATTACACGGCCGATCCGGACTGGGGCTCGCACATGGCGGTGCGCGAGCGTGTGAACCTCGCGATCCTGCGCGCCTTCGCCGCGCGGGGCGTGACGCTGGCCTATCCGAACCCGGTGATCCGCATGGACCCGGCGGTCGTGCAGCAGATCAAGCAGAAGACCTGAACGCACGCCGCCGGGGCTAGTACAGGCGCCTGCGGAAGAGGAACCCCGCGATGGTCAGGTTGACCAGCCCTATCGCGGCCATCGGCCAAAACTGGCTGGCGAGCATGTGGAAGGGGGTTCCCTGCAGGAAGACGCCGCGGATGATCACGAGGAAATAGCGCAGGGGGTTGATGAGGGTCACATGCTGCATCCACAGGGGCATGTTGGCTATGGGGGTCGCGAAGCCCGACAGCATCACGGAAGGCACCATGAACAGAAACGCGCCGAGGAGCCCCTGTTGCTGGGTCACGGCGAGCGAGGAGATCATGAGCCCCACCCCCAGCGACGAGAACAGGAACAGGAAGAGCCCCGCGTAAAGCGTCGAAAGCTCGCCGCGGAGCGGAACCTGGAACCAAAGCGTTGCGATGATCACGATCGCCGTCAGCTCGCCAAAGCCGATGATGAAGCCGGGCAGTGCCTTGCCGATGAGGATCTCCACGGGTCGGAAAGGCGTCACCAGCAGCTGGTCGAACGTGCCCTGCTCCCGCTCGCGGGCGACGGAAAGCGAGGTCACGAGGGTCGTCACGAGAAGCGTGAGAAGCCCCACAATCCCCGGCACGAGAAACCACCGGCTCTCAAGGTTTGGGTTGAACCAGGCCCGGACCTCCAGGCGGGCGGTCACCGCGCCTCCGGTCTGCCGCATCCAGTCGGCGTTGAAGCCGTCCGCGATCGTCGTCACGTAGCCGAGCAGGATCGCGGCCGTGTTCGAGTTGCGCCCGTCGACGATGACCTGCACCGCGCCCGGCCGACCGGCCGCGAGATCACGGCTAAACTCCGGACCGATGTGCAGCACCATCAAGGCGCGCTGGCTGTCGACCAGCGGGGCGATCTCCGCGTCGCTGGACGGAGTTGCGACCTGGTGAAAATTGGGCGCGCCCGCGAAGCGGGCCACCAGCTCGCGCGAAGCGAGACCGGGGTCTTCGTTGTAGACGGCGAACGGGATCCGGTTCAGGTCGAACGTTGCCGCGTAGCCGAAGATGAGAAGCTGGACCAAGGGGGGCACAATGACGACCACGCGGCTTCGCTTGTCCTTGAGGAGGGCAAGGAACTCCTTGATCATAAGGGCATTGATGCGGCGCCACATGTTGGGGTTCCTATTCGAGGCGCTTGTGCATCAGGCACCTGCTCGTGCCGAGGAAGAGCAGCGCGAACACGGTGAGCGCCGCGATGTTTGGCAGGATCACCGACCAGACATTGCCGGCTAGGAAGAGGGTCTGCAGCGACGCCACAAAGTAGCGCGCCGGCAGGAACCGGGTGATCACCTGGACCACGGTGGGCATGCTGCCGATGTCAAAGATGAACCCCGACAGAAGGAACGCCGGCAGGAACGTCGTGATGATGGCGACCATGCCCGCCACGAACTGGTTCTTGGCTACGGTTGAAATGAGGAGCCCCATTCCGAGGGCTGCCAGGAGATACAGCGCGGAGACCCCGAAGAGGAGCCAGGGGGAGCCCAACAGCGGGACTTTGAAGAGCCACAGTCCCATGGCGACCGAAAGGGCCATGCTGCCGAGTCCGAGCAGGAAATAGGGCACGAGCTTTCCGAGGAGCACCTCGCCCATCGTGACCGGCGTCACCATAAGGGCCTCCATCGTGCCTCGCTCCCACTCCCTCGCCATCACAAGCGCCGTCAGCAGGGCGCCGATCAGGGTCATGATGATCGCGATCAGGCCGGGCACGAGATAGTTGCGGCTGCGCAGCTCGCTGTTGAACCACACCCGCTGGTCGATCCGCAGGGGCGTGCCCGGTGTCACGCCGCTCTCGGCCGCCCGCTGCTCGAGCCACGTCTGCCACGCGCCCTGGACGTAGCCGATCACCAGGCGTGCCGTGTTGGCGTCCGTCCCGTTCACGATCAGCTGGATCGGGGCGCCGTCTGTCCGCCGCAGGCGGCGCGAGAAGTCCTGCTGAAGGTGCACGATGGCGTTCACGCGGCGCTCCCTGAGCGCGTTCTCGGCCTCGCCGAGGTCGCTCAGGAAAACTGGGGCAAAGTAACTCGAGCCGGAGAACCGCGCAGCGAGGCTCGCCGTCTCGACGTCGGGCTGCTCCACGACGACGGCCACGGGCACGTGCTCGGCATCCAGCGAGATGCCATAGCCGAAGATCAGGAGCAGGAACACGGGCAGGAGGAACGCGATCGCGATGCTGCTTGGATCCCGGAGGATCTGGTAGAACTCCTTGCGGACGAGTCCGCGAAGCCGCATTCGGGAAAGTGCGCTCATGTTGCGGCAGCGCCCCTTGCGCGGTTCTCGATTAGCGCGATGAAGGCGTCCTCCATTGTCGGGTCGGGGTGGCCCTCCGAGCGCTGGCCCCTCTTGATCTCCGCCGGCGAACCGATGGCCAGCACCTCGCCGTCCGCCATGATGGCGAGCCTGTCGCAGTACTCAGCCTCCTCCATGAAATGCGTCGTGACGAGGATGGTGACGCCACGCTCCGCGAGCGCGTTTATCCGGCTCCAGAATTCCCGCCGCGCCATCGGGTCCACGCCCGAGGTCGGCTCGTCGAGGAAGAGGATCTCCGGCTCGTGCATCAGGGCGCAGGCCATGGCGAGGCGCTGCTTGTGCCCGAGCGACAGGTCCTGGCTAGCCATCTCGGCCATGGCGGCCAGCTCGAATTGCTCCATCGCCCACTCGATCCGCTCTCCCTGCCGCGCCCCCGACATGTTGTAGGCGCTGCTGAAGAAGCGCAGGTTCTCTCGCACGCTCAGGTTGCCGTAGAGCGAGAACTTCTGAGACATGTAGCCGATCCGCGCCCGCGCGGCGGCGGCGGCGTGCCGGAGGTCCAGGGCCGCCACCCTCAGGACTCCCGCGGAGGCCGGGAGAAGCCCGCACAGCATTCGGAACGTGGTGGATTTTCCCGCGCCGTTGGGTCCGAGGAGCCCGAACACCTCGCCTGCGGCCACGTCAAAGGTCGCGTTCCGGACGGCGTAGAACTGCCCGAACTGGCGGCTGACGTTGCGCACCTCGATCACGGGGCCGCGTCTGGGCGCCGGTCCGGCATCCCGGGGGGAGGCGCCGCCTGGGGAGGGGGGCGCGCGTTCGCGGCCTTCGCCGGCCCCCGCTCGCTCGCGCAGCATGGCAACGAACGCGTCCTCGAGCCGCGGCTCGACGGCTTCGATCGTCGCTCCCTCGATTCCCCCGAGGAGGCGGTCGGGGGCGAGCTGCGCCCCGGAGCGCGCGACGATTCGCACCCGGTCCGCCTGGATCACGGCGTCCAGTACCCCCGGCACGGCGGCGAGGGCCTTCTGGAAAGCGCGGTTGCTGCGGCCCGGCGACGAGGCGGAAAAGGTCCGTCCGCGCAGCGGCTCGCGGAGCTCGGCGGGCCGGCCCTGGCCGAGGATCTCGCCCTCGTGCAAAAGGACGATCTCGTCGCAGCGCTCCGCCTCGTCCAGATAGGCCGTGCTGAGGAGGACCGTCATCCTTTCCTCGCGCACGAGCCGGTAGACGATCTGCCAGAGCTCCCGGCGGGAGACCGGATCGACCCCGACGGTCGGTTCGTCGAGAAGGAGAAGCTCGGGCGCGCGCACGAGCGTGCAGGCGAGGCCAAGCTTCTGCTTCATGCCGCCGGACAGCCGGCCCGCGAGGCGCCCGGTAAAGCGGGCGAGCCCGGTCATGTGCATCAGTTGGCCGTTGCGCGACGCCCGGCTGGACGGAGGCACGCCCTGCAGGTCCGCGTAAAGGTCGAGGTTCTCCTGGACCGAAAGGTCCTCATAGAGGCCGAAGCGCTGCGGCATGTAGCCCACGCTCGCCTGCACGGCCTGAGCCTCCCGGGTGACGTCACGCCCGAGGACGGTGATCTGTCCCTTGTCGGGCTCAAGCAGCCCGACAGCGAGGCGCATCAGGGACGTCTTTCCGGCTCCATCCGGCCCGATGAGCCCAGTCACGCAGCCGCGCCGGACGGAAAGGCTCACGCTGCGCAGGGCGGTCAGCGTCCGCGCGCCGGCGACGAACTGCTTGCGCACATCGCGCAACTCAAGGACGACCTGCGCCGCGGCATCCGGACTCACGGCTGCGCCGGCTGGTCGAGGGGCACGGTGACTACGGCCGGCATGCCGAGGCGCAGTTCACCCCGCGGGTTTTGGACAAAGACGCGCACCTGGTAAACGAGTTTGGTCCTGACCTCCCGGGTCTCGACCGACTTCGGCGTGAATTCCGCGGTCGGGGATATGTAGCCGACCCATCCCTCGTACCGGCGGCCGGGGAATCCGTCCGTCGTCACCGAGGCCTTCATGCCGGGCCGGATTCTGGGCAGGTCGGTCTCCGCCACGTACACGCGGACCCAGAGGGGGTCGTCGAGCGCCAGGGTCAGCACCGGCTTCTGCGGCGACGCCATGTCGCCCGGCTCCAGAATGCGGTCCTCGACCACGCCGTCGGCCGGGGCCGCGACGTCAGCATCGGCCAGGTCCCGGCGGGCCAGCTCGAGCTGGGCCTCGCACGCCTGCAGGGTCGCCCTTGCGGCGGCAATATCCTCCTTGCGGGGCCCGAGCACCATGAGCGCATGGGCCTCGACGGCGGCGGCCTTGCGCGCCCTTGCGACATCGAGGGCGGCGTGCGCGTCGTCCGAGGCCTGCGGCGTGTCGGCGCCCTGGGTGACGAGCTTGAAGACGCGGTCGGCGGTAAGCTCCGCGTTGCGCAGGTCGGCCGACGAGGCCTCCAGGTCCGCCTCGGCCTTGCGGATCTCCTCCGGCCTGTTTCCGGCCTCCAGCCGGCGGACGACCTCCTCCTGAGCCGCCTTCAGGGCCTCCCGGTCGGTGACGTTGGCCTGCAGGCGCGCCTTTTCCAGCGAGGCGAGCACCTGCCCCTTTCGGACGTGATCCCCCTCCTTTACCTGAACCGCGGCGATGCGCTCGCTTCCGAAGAAGGCGAGCTGCACCTGCCTGATGTCGACGTTTCCGGTCAGGACCAGCTCTCCGGTCGCCGCGCCCTTGTTGCGTCCCAGCAGGAGCCAGATCACGGCGACCACCGCCACCAATGCGACGCCAACGGCCAAACGTAAGCGCTTCATTTGGCCAGTCTGTTCTCCCGGCTTGGCCTGTCAACGGACCCGGGGGGCGACGGCGGAGTTGAATCGGCGACCTACGGGGCTTTCTTCGTCGGCATGTCCCTTGCTGGGATCTTCATCTACCGCAGGAAGAAAGACCTAGAATAAGGAACCTTTGGTCGTCACTTGACGACACACCGTGCGTCAATCTACTGCACTGTGGGGACTTAAATGGGCATGCGGCGTCCAACTCGCTCGATCTTGGCGAAAACGGCGGCCTTCGCGGCTTTCGCGTGGGCCGGTTCCCTGCGGGCGGACCTGGCGCCGGCGTCTCCCTTCCTTCCCGCGGGCGCGGCCGAGGCCGCGTCCGCAAAGGGCGGTCCGTCGGGGCCGATCGAGCTGCGCGGCGTGATGGCGTCGGCGGACGGGGCGACCTTCTGCATCTACGACACGGCCAAGAAGAAGAACTTCTGGGTCGGCTTGAACGAGGCCGGCCACGACTTCGTCGTCAAGTCGGCGGACCCGGACGGCGACAGCGTCACGGTCGACTACCAGGGGCGCAGCATGCACCTTGCGTTTCACACCTCGAAGGTGGAGTCATCGGGCCCGGCGACGGCCGTGACGACCGGTCCGCGCGGGGGGCCATCCGGCAATCCGCTGTCCACGTCCGTGGTCGTCAATCCCACGCCGGCCGACGAGCAGCGGCGGCTGGAGGCGGTCGCCCAGGAGGTGCGCCGGCGCAGGATGGAGCGCGAAAAGGCCCTCGAGACGCAGAACGGCCAGGCCCCGGGCGGCGTGCTGCCCCTCGTCCCCAATCACTAGGCGTTCCGTCCCGAAGGCAGAAATCGCGTGCACCCGCCCTGGGTCCGCGTAGCGTGAGCGCCGAATGGGTTCTCCGCAGACACGCGCAGCCACGGGGCCGTCCAATCCGGAGCTGATCCGCCGGCTGTTCGGTCTGGCCTGGCGCTACCGCCTGCGGTGCCTGCAGGTCCTCGGGATCCAGCTCGTCCTGCTGACGATGGGCCTGTTCGGACTGAGCTTCACCGGCATCGGGATCGACTACATTCGCCAGGTCGTCGCCCGCGGCCGGTCGGATCCGTCGCCGATCCGGCCGGTGCATTTCCTGCACATGAGCCTTCCGCAGGACATGCCCCCGATGGAGGTCCTCTGCGTCCTCGGCGGCCTCATCCTCCTGCTCTCCTGTTTCAGGGCGGTCCTCAACTACGTCTACGCCGTCCGGGTGAACATCCTCGTGCAGCAGAATCTGGTCGTGGACCTGCGCGCGGAGATCTACGACAAGCTCCAGCGGCTGAGCTTCCGCTTCTTTGACGCCAACACGACCGGGTCGATCATCACCCGGGTGACCGGCGACGTGCAGTCGGTGAGGATGTTCGTCGACCAGGTGCTGATCCAGAGCGTCATCATGGTGATCTCGCTCACGGTCTACGCGGTCTACATGGCGAGCCTGAGCCCGGGCCTCACGATCGCCTGCCTGGCGACGACGCCGGTCCTGTGGACCCTGTCCGCGCTCTTCTCCCGCAGGATCCAGCCGGAATACGCCGAGAACCGCAACTTGGTCGAGCGGATGGTGCAGTACCTGGCCGAGAGCGTCCAGGGGATCGCGGTGGTGAAGGGGTTCGGCCGCGAGGACGAGAACCGCGAGAGGTTCGAGGGCCTCAACCGCGCCGTCCTCACGCAGCAGTACCACATCTTCTGGTGGGTGAGCCTCTTCTCCCCCGCGGCGGGATTCCTCACGCGGATCAACACGACGGTGCTGCTTGGCTACGGGGGATGGCTCGTCGTCCAGGGCCGCCTGCCGCTCGGCGCGGGGCTTGTCGTCTTCGCCGGCCTCCTCGACCAGTTCGCCGGTCAGGTCAACAACGTCGCCACGATCGTCAACTCGGTCCAGCAGTCGCTGATAGGCGCCAGGAGGGTCTTCGAGATCCTCGACGCCCCGATCGACGTGCGGACGCCGCCCGACCCGGTGCGCAGGCCCCGCCTCGACGGCGCGGTGCGCTTCGACCGCGTCTCCTTCGATTACGGACACCTCGAACCCGTGCTCCACGACATCGACCTGGAGGTGAAGCCGGGCGAGTGCGTGGCCATCCTCGGCGCCACCGGCTCGGGCAAGAGCGTCCTGATGAGCCTCATCCCAAGGTTCTATGACGTCTCCGGCGGCAGGCTATTGGTCGACGGCATCGACGTGCGCCGCCTGCACCTGGACGACCTGCGCCGGAACATCGGGACCGTCTTCCAGGAGAGCTTCCTGTTCTCGAACACGGTAGCGGCCAACATCGCCTTCGGGCACCCCGGCGCGACGCAGGCCCAGATCGAGCGGGCCGCCCGCATCGCAGCCGCGCACGAGTTCATCCTGGGCCTGCCGAAGGGCTACGAGACGGTGCTCGGCGAGGGCGGCAACAGCCTGTCGGGCGGGCAGCGGCAGCGCCTGGCGATCGCCCGGGCGGTCCTGCTGGAGCCCGCGATCCTGCTCCTCGACGACCCGACGGCGGCGATCGACAGCGAGACGGAGCACGAGATCTTCGAGGCGCTCGACCGCGCGATCGCGGGCAGGACGACCTTCATCGTCGCCCACAGGCTGAGCACGCTGCGCCGGGCGGACCTGATCGTCGTGCTTGAGAACGGCCGCATCGTGCAGCGGGGCACGCACGCCGAGCTGATCCGCGTCCCCGGCCCCTACCTGCACGTGGCGAACCTCCAGCTCGTCGACGGCAGGGAGCTGCAGGAACCCATGGGGAGGGCGGGGTCATGAAGGACGCGGCGCGCGCGCGCGACCTCATCCTCGTCCACCGGATGCGCGACGAGGACGACGACGAGGAGCAGTTCAAGCCGCTCGACTGGCGGCTCATCCGCAGGCTCCTCGCCTACGCCCGGCCGGTCTGGCGCAAGCTCCTCGTCATGGTGGCCCTGACCGTGATCCGGTCGGCCCAGCTTCCGGCGCTCGTCCTCATCACCGCGCTCGTGATCAAGGGGCCGATCGCGCGCGGCGACCTCCACGGCATCTTCCTCGGCACGGTGGGGTATGTCGCGCTCGCGGTCCTGACGGACGCGATGTTCCACTTCCGGCAGCGCTACGCGCTAGAGATCGGGGAGACGGTCGTGAACGGGCTGCGGTCCGAGATCTTCGCCAGGACCCAGCGTCAGCCCATGAGCTTCTTCCACCGGATGAAGCTTGGCCGGATCATCAGCCGCGTGACGAGCGACGTGGAGGCGGTGCGGGTGGGCATCCAGGACGTCGGGTTCGTGAGCGCGATCCAGTTCGGGCAGATGGCCTTCACCGGCATGGTGCTGGCCTACAGCGACTGGAAGATGTTCCTCGTGATCGTGTGCATGGCCCCGTTCCTCTGGGTCGTGAACAAACACTTCAGGATGAAGTTCAGCCGGCTCACGAGGGCCTCCCAGGAGAGCTTCAGCCGCGTGACGGCGACCCTTGCTGAGTCGGTGAACGGGATCCGCGTGACCCAGGGCTTCGTGAGGCAGGACATGAACGCCGGGCTCTTCAGGAGCCTCCTCTCCGACCACTCCAGGTACAACGTCGCGATCGCGAGGACGTCCGCCGTCCTGGCGCCCATCCTCGAGCTGAACAGCCAGTTCTTCGTCGCGACGCTCCTCGTCGTGGGGGGGTGGCGCGTCTTCCACGGCACGCTCCAGGCGGACGACCTGATCATGTTCTTCCTCTTGGCCAACATCTTCTTCTCGCCGATCACGGTCATAGGGAACCAGTACAACCAGGGGCTGCTGGCCATGGCGGGCGCGGAGCGGATCTTCCGGCTGATTGACACGCCGCCCGACTGGGAGGACGCGCCCGGGGCCGAGGCCCTTGCGGATCCGAGGGCGGCGCGGGGCGCGGCCGGGGTGGCCGGCGCCCGGATCGAGTTTCGCGCGGTCTCCTTCGGCTACGATCCGGCGCGGCTCGTGCTGCGCGACATCAACTTCATCGCGGAGCCGGGCAGGACGGTGGCGCTGGTGGGGCACACCGGCAGCGGGAAGACCTCGGTCATCAACCTCGTCTCGAAGTTCTACCTGCCGACCGCGGGCGAGATCCTCGTCGACGGCAGGGACATCCGGTCGATCACCGGGCGCTCCCTCCACCGGCAGATGGGGATGGTGCACCAGCAGAACTACCTGTTCACCGGCTCCGTGCTGGAGAACATCCGCCTGGGAAGACCGGACGCCACCGAGGGGGACGTGCGCGTGGCCGCCGAGCAGCTCGGCTGCCAGGACGTGCTCGCGGAGCTGCAGGACGGGCTCCAGACCCAGGTCGGCGAGCGCGGGGCGGGACTCTCGGTGGGCCAGCGCCAGCTCGTCTGCTTCATGCGGGCCCTCCTCGCCAACCCGCGGATCGTGATCCTCGACGAGGCGACCAGCTCCATCGACGCGGTGACCGAGGCCCGGCTGCAGCGGGCCCTGGCGACCCTCCTGCGCGAGCGCACAAGCTTTGTCGTGGCGCACCGCCTGAGCACGATACGCGGCGCGGACCTCGTGCTCGTGCTGGACCAGGGCAGGATCGTCGAGCGCGGGACGCACCCGGCACTCCTTGAAAAGGGCGGCCATTACGCCGCGCTCTACCGGCAGTTCGTGCAGGTCGACGACAGGCGCTGACCGACCGGCCTTCGGAAGTCGAAAGATTTTTCTCGGAAAACAGGCGGTTTTCGCTCTAGAAAGGCATTGCTATCCCAGCAAAGAACCCTAAAACAAAATTCAATATGGCCAAAAAATCAGCTCGTAAACCAAACGCCGCGTTCATGAAACCGGTCACTCCCGATGTCGCGCTTTCCGCCGTTGTCGGATCCAAGCCACTGCCCCGCACGGAGCTCACCAAGAAGCTCTGGGACTACATCAAGAAGAACGGGCTCCAGGACAAGAAGGACCGCAAGACGATCAATGCCGACGCCTCCCTCAAGGTCGTGTTCGGTGGCAAGTCGAAGGTCAGCATGTTCGAGATGACCAAGCTCGTCTCGGGCCACGTCTCCTGAGCATCGGGAAGCGCTTCGCGTATTTCACGCCGCGGATGACCTCCGCGGCGTTTTTGTTTTCACGCTCCGGCGCTAGAGGCCCAGCGCGGTCTCGATCTGGCGGCACGAGACCTTGATGATCTCCAGGCGTGCGTGCCGCTTGTTGTTCGCGGCGACCAGGTGCCAGGGGGCGTGGCGGGTGCTCGTGAGCGCGATCATGTCGCCGACGGCGATCTCGTAGGACGCCCACTTGCGCCGGTTGCGCCAGTCCTCGGCGTTCATCTTGTGCCGCTTGTAGAGCGTGGCCTCGCGGTCGCGGAAGCGGCGCAGCTGCTCGTCCTTGCTGACGTGGAGCCAGAACTTGAGGACGATGACCCCGTGCTCCGCCAGCTCCAGCTCGAACTCGTTCAACTCGCGGTAGGCCCGCTTCCACTCGGCCTCGGCGGCGAACCCCTCCAGGCGCTCGACGAGCACCCGGCCGTACCATGAACGGTCGTAGATCGTGATCAGCCCAGCCCTGGGCACGTGCCTCCAGAACCGCCACAGGTAATGGTGGGCCTTCTCCTCGTCGGTGGGCTTCGCGACCGGTATCACCCGGAAGTCGCGGGCGTCGATCGCGTCGGCGATCCTGCGGATGGCCCCCCCCTTGCCGGCCGCGTCCCAGCCCTCGAAGACCCAGACAACCGAGCGGCGCTCCTGGCCGGCCGCGCGCACGACCTTGTTCAGCCGGCCGAGCCACTTGTCCCTCTTCTTCTCGTACGAGGCCTGCGACAGCTTGCTGTCGAGCGACAGGGACAGCAGGCGGCGAAGGCCCGCGGGACGCAGCGGGACGACCCGCTTATGGGCGCCGCCGAGCGCCGCCGCCGCGCGGCCCTTCGCCCGCATGTGGATCCGGAAGCGCGAGAGGAGCACGTCCGCGACCGCCAGGTTGCGGGAGCGGGGGTCCTCGGCGTCGATCAAGTACCACGGCGCCCCGGGCTGGTGGGTCGCGCGGCGCATCCGCTCCGCGAGCCGCGCCAGCCGGTCGTAGTCGCGCTGGCTCTTCCAGTCCTCGGGGCTGATGCGCCAGGCCGTGCGCGGATCCGACTCGATCTCCTGCAGGCGGGCCCTCTGGGCCGACTTGGACAGGCGGAGCCAAACCTTTACGATAAGCGCGCCGCTTGCGGCGAGCTGGCCCTCGAACCACGAGATCCTGCGGAGCATGGCGTCAAACTGCGCCAGTTCGCGCGAGGTGCGCGGATCCTGCCCCATCGCGTCGGCGTGCCAGCCCCCCGCATAGATCGCCATGCGGCCGTTCGGCGGAAGCGTGCGCCAGTAGCGCCACATGGCGGGCCGCTCCCGCTCCTCATCCGTGGGCTCGTGGAATGCAAACGTCTCGAAACCGCGGGGGTCAAGCCAGCCGTTCAGGATGTTGACGACGTCACCCTTGCCCGAGGCCTCGACCCCGCCGATCACAAGGATCACCGGGAATTTCGCGGACTTGAGCTCGATTTGCATCCGCACCAGCGCGGCGCGGACGTCCGGGAGCCGGGCCTCGTAGGCCTTCTTGGACATCCTCCGTTCATCTCCCGATTTTGGCATTTGTCTGGGGTGGGCTCCTGGGGGTTGGCTTTTTTGAGAAGTGGCCGCGGCCGCGGCCGATGTCGAGATGTCTCGGCGCGGCGCGTGTTAAATCCGGCGCCGTTCATTCTTGGCTGGCCGGCGCGCGTCGGACACGCTTCTGCGGCTCACCCCACACCCGACGCCGACATGACCGACGAAGCCAGATCCCTTCGCGGGCGCGCCATCCTGATGCTCTTGCTGGCGAACCTTTACTGGGGCCTCAGCTTTCCGCTCATCAAGACGGTGACGGCGCTCAACCGGGCGCTCCTTCCCGGCGCCGGGACCTGGTACCTCGCCGCCGCGGCGCTGGCGCCCCGGTTCCTCCTGGCGGCCGCTCTGATGCTCCTCTTCCGCCGGCGCGGCGGGGCGTTCGCCACGCCCCGGGAGATCAGGCAGGGACTCGGAATCGGCGTCTTCGCCACGGCGGGGACGCTGTTCCAGACCGACGGCATGCAGTTCACGGACGCCTCAATATCCGCCTTCCTCACCCAGTTCTCCGCAATACTGATACCGGCATGGCTCGCGCTGCGTCACCGGCGCAGCCCCGGCGTGATCGTCTGGCTGGGCTGCATCCTCGTGCTCGCGGGCGTCGGGATCCTCGGCCACTTCGACTGGCGCTCGCTCAGGTTCGGCCGCGGCGAGTGGGAGACGCTCCTGTGCTCCATCTTCTTCATGGGGCAGATCCTCTGGGTGGGGAAGAGGGAGTTCTCCGACAACCGCCCGGGCCCGGTCACGCTCATCCTGTTCTCGTTCCAGGGGGCCGCGTTCCTCGCTCTTGCCGTCGCGACCGCGCCGGGCGCCCACGCGCTGCTCGCGCCGTGGCAATCGCCCGCGTGGCTGGGCCTCACCCTTGCGCTCACGCTTTTCTGCACGATCGGCGCGTTCTCGATCATGAACCGTTGGCAGCCCAAGATCACGTCAACCGAGGCGGGGCTGATCTATTGCGTGGAGCCGCTGTTCGCGGCGGTCTTCGTCCTCTTCCTGCCGGCGATCTTTTCAGGTTGGGCCGGGATAGATTATCCCAACGAGCACGCGACCTGGTCGCTTGTCATTGGTGGCGGCCTGATAACGCTCGCCAACGGGATCATCCAGATGAGCCCGGAGGCTCACGAGCAACCCACGCAAGAGCTATCTAATTAGACATAGTAAAAACTGCATATTTTATGTTATGACAGGATAAACCTTGCTTATTGAATATTTAGGCAGTTTAAAGACTGAATTAACTCGGAAATCAGGGAGATCATCCTCAATGGGCTCCAGGAGCGGTTTGAGGTATTGAGTGCGGGCCGCCGGGCCGCCTCCAGACCGGCCCGGGGTTGGCTGCGCGCGGTTCGCGAGGCGGTCGGCCTCACCCAGAGCGGGCTCGCCACCCGGATCGGCGTGAAGCGCCAGTCTTACGCCCAGCTCGAGGAGGCCGAGGAACGCGGCTCGATCAGCTTCGCATCGATGCACCGCGCCGCGGAGGCAATGGGTTGCGAGCTCGTGTACTTCGTCGTCCCGCGCGATTCCGTCGCGGGGTCGTACGCCGAGCTGGCTCGGATCAATGACCCTGGTGCTGCGCATCTGAAGGCGACGGACCAATCGATGGCGCTGCAGGAAAGGGAAGGCCGAAAAGATGGCGATTGAGGCATCCGTTGCGGACGCCCCGATCTCGGCGGACGAGCGGGCCCGGCTCCTCCCGAGCCTTTCGACGCGCGCGCAGTTAACCGAGATCGAGCGCCGCCACACCAACGCCGCTCGCGTGTGGGCCATGCGTGGCGCGGTGCTGCGCCGCAGCGACCTCATGACGGAGGCCTTCGCCCGCGAGCTTCACCGCAGGATGTTCGGAGGAATCTGGCGCGGGGCCGGACGGTACAGGACGACCGGGTGCACTTCCGGCTGGGAGCCCGGGCAGATCGCCGAGGGCGTCAGGATGTTTTTCGACGACGCGGAGGCCTGGCTGCGGTACGCGACGTACCCGGTCCACGAGACCGCGGTCCGCCTTCACCTCCGGTTGGCGTCCGTCCGTCCCTGGTTCAACGGCAACGGGCGCCATGCGCGGCTGGTCGCGGACATCGTGGTGGCGGCAAGCGAGGAGGAGCCGCTGACGTGGGGGTCCCACTCCCCGTGGGGCGACCCGGGCGAGGCGCGTGCGCGCTACCTTCGGGCGATGAGGATCGCCGAATCGGGTGATTTCAAGCCGCTCGTCGACTTTGCGCTAAGTTAGTGCTGTGAGCCTAGAAGGAATACGAGGTGCTGCCGAATATCCCCCGCCGCATACCGTACTGGGCGGCATTGACGCCCACACCCGACCCGTTGCGAAGCTCATAGGACTTGTCGGTGAGGTTGAGAATGTCGAGGCGAGCCTTCCAGAGGCGGTGCCAGCCAGCCTTGAAGCTCTGCTCGGCGCCGACGCTTAGCGAGTAGTATGCCGGCACGGTCCCACCGTTGGGGATCACGGTCCCGTCGGGGGCGGTCGCATCGGTCCGCAGGCCCGTGCCGTAGAGCGAATCCACGTAGACCCGTGTGTCGCCCGCAAGCTCCTTCCAGACATAGGAGGCGCCGAAGGAACCGGTCAACTGTTGGTCGTGGTCCAGGAATATCCAGTGATTCTTCACATAGGCCAGGTCGCCGGGGTCGAAGAGGAACTCGGCCGAGTTCCAGTCCTCGCCCCTTGCCACCGAGTGGGCCAGGTTGAGGTAGGTTGTGAATCCGCCGTGCGAGTACGAGCCCGTGAGCTCGAGGCCGTAGACCTCGCCCCTCGCGTAATTGAAGGCAGAGAGGATAAGCGTCTGCCCGAACAGCCCGTCGTCGAGCTGGTTGCTGGCCCGCTTGTAGTAGCCGTCGAGGCCGAACTGCAGCTCGGGCCCGATCTTCTGGGTGATGCCGGCGTCGAGGTAGTTCGCGCGCTCGGCCCTGACCGGGTCGTCCAGGGTGACGGCCGAGGCGTTTGAGGTGCCGCCGAACCCGGCCACGGTGCTCCCGGACACGTTCTCGACCGGCGGCGGGGTGAAGTAGCGCGCATACCCGGCGTGCAGTGTCGTCGAATCCGTGGGCTCGTAGATCAGGTTCAGCCGCGGGCTCAGCTGGTCCTCGTTGTCGAAGGATGAGTCGAATTCGTCCAGCCGTGCGCCGTAATTGAGCGTCAGGCCGGGCGCCAGCCTCCATTCGTCCTGCAGGTAGGCTCCCGCGAAGAGGCCGTGAAGCCCCTCGTCATTTGTGATCGAGAAGGCGGGGCCGTCCGGGTTCCCGTTTGCGTTCACCGGGAACACGGCCGTGGTCGAATCGGCGGCGACCGACTCGTCCAGGAGGGAGAAGCCCGTCCTCAGCGTGTGGCTGTCGCCAAGCTTGTAGCTGCCGTCGCCCTGGACGCCGCCGGAATAGAGCGTGCGCTTCACGTCGCTCGCCACGCCGTTGAAGTATAGGTCACCGACCGGATCCGGGGTGAAGTGGACGCTGCTCTCCCGGCCAAAGGCGGAGACCTGGAAGTTCAGGTCGCCAGACGATTTCTGATACGTGACTACACCGAAGTAGTTCTGCTCGTTTTGGTTCTCGTTCAGCTTGGCGGAGTCAAACGATATGGGGAGCCATGGGCTGCCGCCGGGAGACGTGCCCGCGAGCAGCCCCGGGGTGTCAGGCACCTGGAAGTTGCTGTAGGAGGCGCTGCCCATGAACGTCAGCCGGCTCGTGCGGTCCAGGATGTAGGACAGGTACGTGAACTCCTTGTACTGGGAGGATACGTCATGGACCGCCGTCACGCTCGGTGTCGGATTCTCGGTCCCGAGCGAATTGCGGTCGTAGCTTCCGTCGGTGAAATAGCTCAGGTTTCCCGAGGAACCTCCGAGCTCGAAGCTCGGGCGCACCGTGTCGTAGCTCCCGCCGTAGAGCGACACCTCGCCCCCCTGCTCGAAGGCGCCGGTCTTCGTCTGGATGTCCACGATTCCGGCTGTGCGGAACCCGTATTGTGCGGGCAGCGAGCCCGTGATGAGCTGCATGCTCTGGACGAAGCGGGGGTCGAGCTCCAGCCCGAAGCCCGTGATGCCCTCGGGCAGGAGCACGTCGTTGATGCGGTACTGAAGGTTTCCGTGCTCGCCCCGGACGTGCATGTCTCCGTTTGCCGCAGAGTCCTCGGCCACTCCGGGCGCACGCAGGAGGACCTGGTTGAACGGGGCATCGGCACCCTGTGGCAGGTTCAGGATCTGCTGCTGGTCCATGATGAAGGACGTCGCGCCAAGGCTCGGCTGGATGAGACCGCGGGTCTTGTCGAGCGCGTCCGTCACGATGTACGGGTCAAGCTGGGTGGCTTTGGTGTCGGGTGCCTGTGCCGGCGCGGTCTGGCTGCGCATCGGCGAGGCGGCCAGCAGGATGATGAGTGGTATGAGCAGTCTCTGAAAATTCATTGAGCAAGAAGATGTTGCGATTGAACGGTCGCGCCATGCGACGCGTGGCAGCCGTTGTCAGGCCGCCATGAATGGCGGCGTGGATGCCCGGCGGGCTGAGGGCCCATGGCCGGCGCCTCCAACCCGCGATTGGCTCAGTCTAGTCCCAGGGGAGGGGCCTGTGTGGGCAGGAGCAGGTAACGCGGGGCTTCCGGGAAAATCCGCTCGAACGGCCTGACGTTGGCGATGCGCAGCGTCTGGCCCGTGAAGAACAGGGCCACGCTCGCGAGCGCAAGGACGAGACCCTGGGCAAACAGGGTCACGACGCACCCGCTGTCATTATCATCGGCGTCCGGCGGGTGGCGCGCGGGGCTTCCGCCATCGTGCCCAGCGCTCACGGCGCCGAGGTCGTGGCCGTGCAGCCAGCCATGGAGCTGCGGGCTGGCTGCGAAGACCGAAAGCGCGAGGACAAGGCCGATCGCCAGCGCTGCGGTTGCCCGCGAAAGCAACGAGGGGCGAAGGTGTCCGGGTTGGGCCATCGGGCAGAAAGGTTGCCAGTTTGCAGGGTTCGTCAACCGGAGAAATCCGGGGCCGGGCCGGAGCGGTGGCGCACCGCCGCTGCGTCCGCCGCCAGCGGTTTCCTCCAGCCAACTGCAGGGCGTTCGCTTCATAAAGCATTGATCCCTAGTCAGGAGCGCACCTAATTTCCGGGGTTTTACGACTTCGCGGTTGCCCCGGTGCAGGCCTGACCTAAATTGCCTGTGTCATGCGCATTGAGAAGACACGGTCCGCTGAGAGCCGCTCGCTGGTAGACCAGCTGAAGCGCTCCCAGATTTACCGCGATTACGAGAGCGCGTTTCGCGAGACTACCGGGCTCCCGATAAGCCTGCGCCCCGTGGAGGCGTTCGACCTTCCCCATCACGGCGATCCGAACGAGAGCCCCTTCTGCGTTCTCATGGCGCAAAGCAACCACTCCTGCGCCGCCTGCCTCCAGCTTCAGCGCAAGATCGAGGATCAGGCCAAGCTGGAGCCGAAGACGCTCAAGTGCTTCGCCGGACTCTGCGACTCCGCGGTTCCCGTGCGCGTGGGCGAGAACCTGATCGCGTTCCTGAACACGGGCCAGATCATGCTCCACAAGCCCACCAAGGAGATGTTCGCGAAGACGACGCGCTCCCTCCTGAAGTGGGGCACGGACGTGGACCTGAAGCGCCTCGAGGAGGCCTACTTCCAGACGCGGGTCGTCACGAAGAAGCAGCTCGAGTCGGTGCTCAGGCTCCTGTCCGTGTTCGCGCAGCATCTCTCCGGCCTCGGCAACCAGCTGATGGTCAGCAACGACGCCGCCGAGTCTCCTGCGGTCGCGCGGGCGCGCGTCTTCATCGCCGAGCACCACTCGGACGAGGTCGCCCTGGGCGACGTGGCGCGGGCGGTAAACATGAGCGCCTTCTATTTCTGCAAGACGTTCAAGCGGGCGACCGGCATGACGTTCACCGACTACCTGGCCCGCGTGCGCGTGGAAAAGGTCAAGAACCTGCTGCTGAACCCGCACAAGCGGGTGAGCGAGGCGGCCTTCGAGGCCGGCTTCCAGTCGCTGTCGCAGTTCAACCGGGTGTTCCGGCGCGTCGCCGGCGAGGCGCCGTCAGCCTACCGGGAGCGGGTGCATCCGGCCGCGTAGGGCCGGGGGTTTCAGGTGAGCTCCGTCACGCCGGCCATCGCCGGGCGCGTCTTCGGGCGCGGGCGGTGCTGGCAGAGCGAGCAGAAGGCCTCGACCTCGCAGCGCGCGAGCGCATGCGTGACCACGTAGAGCTCGGTGACCGCCGCGTCGCGCAGGGCAGGGTCGGGCGAGGGTTCCTCGGACTGCGCCATGACGAGGGCCTCGAGGAGCGCCTGTTCTCCGGCCATGAAATGCTTGAAGAACGGGTTGAGGCCGCAGGGGCACTTGGCCTGCAGGGTCGCGATGGTTGGCGGGAGCGCGGCATTGTGGCACGCCTTGTGGCTCCGGAGTTCCGCGAACACCTTGTCGAGCGTCCAGTCGATCATGTGGACGAGGTTGTCGGGGTCCGCGATCGGCGTGTCCGCGCGCTCGAGGCGCAGCAGCGCTTCCCACCGCCTGTGTATCTTGCGGCGGTTGGCGGCTAGCGCGCGGATCCAGCATTCTCGCATGAGGGCGATTTTGCAGCTTGGCGCCCAATCTGGCTCCGCTTGATTTGGCCATATTAACGCATCTTTTGGCGCCTATTTTCCGCATTTTTGCGGACTGGGCGATCCCGTAGGCGGGGCAAAAGGAGTGGGAAAGGCGTTGGGGGTCCGGGCCTGGCGCAGGGTGCCGTCCGGGACCAAATGGCTTGAGCGCCGAGGCTCCGGCCCCACGCTTTTCCCATGCGCCCGCTGCCAGGACTGTCCGAGATCGAGTCGATCGCGGCGGAGCTGTGCTCCGTCGTGCCCCCGACCCCGCAGATCTCCTGGCCCCTCCTGAACGCCCGCGCGGGATGCGAACTCTGGGTGAAGCACGAGAACCACACGGCGATCGGCTCGTTCAAGATCCGGGGCGCACTGAACTACGTGAACCAGCTCATGGCCCGGGAGCCGCGGGTTGCGGGTGTCATCGCCGCGACCCGCGGGAATTTCGGCCAGGCGGTTACCTTCGCCGCGGCGCGCCGCGGCATCCCGGCCACGATTGTCGTGCCGCGCGGCAACAGCGCGGAAAAGAACAGGGCCATGCGCGCCCTCGGGGCGGACCTGCTCGAGCACGGCGAGGATTTCCAGGCGGCCCTGATCAGGTCGCGGGAGCTTGCGGCCGAGCGGCACCTGCATTGGGTGCCCTCCTTCCACCGCGACCTCGTGTGGGGGATCGCGGTGTCGGCGCTCGATTTCCTCAGGCGCACGCCGGAGCTCGACCTCGTCTACGCCCCGATCGGCATGGGCTCGGGCGTCTGCGCGCTCATCGCGGCGCGCGACGCGCTAAGGCTGCCGACGAGGATCGTCGGCGTGGCCTCACTGCAGGCGCCGGCCATCGCGCTGTCCTACGACGCTGGGCGGGTGGTCGCGGCCGCGGCGTCGACGAGAATCGCCGATGGGATGGCGTGCTCCGAGCCCGACGGCGAAGCCCTTGGGCACATCCTTAGCGGCGCCGAGCGGATCGTGCGGGTCTCGGACGACCAGACCGAGGCGGCCATGCGCGCCTATTTCTCCGACACGCACAATGTCGCCGAGGGCGCGGCAGGCGCTGCGCTCGCCGCGATATTGGGCGAGGGCGCTGCCGTGCGGGGCAAGCGCGTCGGGGTCGTCTTCACGGGCGGCAACGTCGACTCCGGCACATTCGCGCGGGTGCTCGCTGCGAGTTGATTCCCTACGGGAGGGTCTGCGGGACCGGGTCCGACGGCCCCGGGGTCGCCGCGGCTGCGCGGCCGAGCTTAGCGTTCTGTTAATCCGCTCAGCCTGACGCCTGAGGACGCATTGCTCCGTGCCGCATTCCGGAGCAATCGTGGTAGTGCGCAACGAGTTCGCCGCGTGGCGGTGCGTCTAAGAGCGATGGATTTTCATTATACAAGTGACTCAAAGGCACCGCTTTGTTAACGGCGTCTTAATGCGAATCGCTCCACAATTAACCATGGAAGGCAAGGATGCTGCTCCGTTGGCGCCGTGCCCGGAATCTTGCCATGACCTTCAACGAAATACTCCAGATCACGCTCTTCTTTGGAATTGGGATAGCCCTCACGCCCGTCCTCGGCCGCTTCATGGCCCGGGTGTTCAACGGTGAGAGGACGTTCCTCCACCCGCTCCTCCTGCCCGTCGAGAGGCTCGTCTACAGGCTGACCGGCGTCGACCCTGCCGAGGAGATGTCGTCGGTGAGGTACCTGTGGTCGGTCGCAGTCATGACCACCGTGGGATTCGCCTCGCTCATGGCGATCCTGATGACCCAGAAATGGCTGCCGCTGAACACGCAGGGCCTGGACAACCTCTCATGGCACCTGGCGTTCAACACCGCGTGGAGCTTCACCTGCAACGCCGACTGGCAGTCGTACTCGGGCGAGGCCGTGATGACGTACCTGTCGCAGACCCTTGGGCTCTCCGTGCACCAGTTCATCAGCGGAGCCTCGGGCCTCGCGGTCCTCGTCGCCGTGGGGCGCGCCCTCGCGCGGGCCTCGGTGAAGAGCATCGGCAACTTCTGGGTCGATCTCACGCGCTGCACGCTCTACATCGTGGTCCCCCTTTCGGTGCTGTGGGCGATCCCGCTCGTGTGGCAGGGCGTCCCGCAGACATGGAAGGCCTACCCGACGGCCAGCCTCGTCGAGCCCTACACCACCCAGGTGCAGAAGGTCGACGACAAGGGCAATCCAGTGACGACCTCCGTGCAGAAGGTCGACGACAAGGGCAAGCCGGTCGTGGGGGCCGACGGCAAGACCGTCATGGTCGATCAGCCTGTCATGGTGGACCAGAGGGTGGAAACCCAGCCGCTGCCGGTCGGGCCGGTGGCCTCGTTCGAGTCCTGCAAGCAGCTTTTCACAAACGGCGGCGGATGGTACGGCGTCAACAGCGCCCATCCCTATGAGAACCCGACGCCGCTCGCGGACTTCCTCGAGATGCTGGCGATCATCGTGGTGCCGATGGCGCAGGTCTACATGTTCGGCCTGCTGATCGGCAACAGGCGCCACGCGTGGACCCTCTTCGCCGTCATGCTCGGGCTCTACGTGCTCTCATTCGCGGTGGCCTGGCACTACGAGGCGCAGCCGAACCCCGTCGTCGACAACATCATGCCGAACATGGAGGGCAAGGAGACGCGGTTCGGCGTGATGAACAGCGTGCTCTGGGGAATCTCGTGCACGGCCATCGACAACGGGTCGGTCAACTCGATGCACGACAGCTGGATGCCGCTCGCCGGCATGATGCCGATGTGGAACATCCTGATCGGGGAGATGCTCTTCGGGGGCATCGGCTGCGGCGTGTATTGCATGCTGTTCCACGTCCTCATCACGGTGTTCATCGCCGGCCTCATGATCGGGCGGACGCCGGAATACCTTGGAAAGAAGCTTGGAGCCTGGGAGGCAACCTGGGCGGTCATCGGCGTCCTTGTCCCGAATGCCGCGTGCCTCATCCCGACCGCGATCTCGGTCGTCCTCCCGGCGGGCGTCGCGAGCATGAACAACGCCGGCCCGCACGGCCTGAGCGAGGTGCTTTACGCCTTCGGCGAGGCAGCCAACAACAACGGCAGCGCCTTCGCGGGGCTCAATGCCAACGTGCCCTGGTACGACGTGACGCTCGGCATCGCGATCATCATCGGCCGGTTTGCGCCGATAGCGGCGGCCCTTGCGATCGTGGGGCGGCTCGCATCCAAGAAGACTGTCGAGGCCTCCGCCGGCACGCTGCCGGTCCACGGGTGGACGTTCGGACTCACACTTGCCGGCGTCATCATCGTCGTCGCCGCCCTCACCTTCTTCCCCGCGCTCTGCCTGGGGCCGCTCCTTGAGCACGGGCTCATGCAGGCCGGCCGGGCGTTCTGACCTTCACCGAAAAGTCCCGACCATGAGCACCTCCTTCACCATCAACTATTCCTCGCTGGTCCGCCAGGCGATGATCGGCTCGTTCAAGAAGCTCCACCCGAAGGACGAGATCAAGAACCTCGTCATGTTCGTCGTGTGGCTCGGCTCGATCCTGACGACGGTCTGGCTGTTCGTCGACTTCTCGAGCTTCAACCTGCAGATCTGCCTCTGGCTGTGGTTCACCTGCCTCTTCGCGAACTTCGCCGAGGCGATGGCCGAGGGCCGGGGCAAGGCGCACGCGGACGAGCTGCGCAAGATGCGGACCAAGACGACCGTCCGCAAGCTGGTCGACGGCCGCGAGGTGCCGGTCTCGAGCAGCGAGCTGAAGATTGGCGACCGAATCGTGTGCACGGCCGGCGACCTGATCGGGGCGGACGGGGAGGTCGTCGAGGGCATCGCCACGGTCGATGAATCGGCGATCACCGGAGAGTCCGCGCCCGTGATCCGGGAGAGCGGCGGGGACCGCAGCGCCGTCACCGGCGGCACGCGCGTCACGAGCGACCGGATCGTCATCCGCGTGACCGCGGAGGAGGGAAACTCCTTCCTGGACAGGATGATCCTGATGATCGAGGGCGCCCGCCGCCAGCTCACGCCAAACGAGATCGCGCTGAACATCGTGCTCATCAGCCTGACGGCGCTCTTCATCGTCGTCGTGCTCGTCCTGCCGTCGATGGCGATCTACGACCAGAAGGCGGCGAACCAGACCGGAGCGGTCCTCACCTCCCTTCCGGTGCTCCTGTCGCTCATCGTCTGCCTGATACCGACGACGATAGGCGGCCTGCTGAGCGCGATCGGGATAGCGGGCATCGACAGGCTGATGCGCCGTAACGTCCTGGCGACGTCCGGTCGCGCCGTTGAGGCGGCGGGCGACGTCGACGTGCTGCTCCTCGACAAGACCGGCACGATCACGCTCGGAAACCGCATGGCGACCGAGTTCATCCCCGCACCCGGCGTCGACATCAAGCAGCTCGCCGACTCGGCGCAGCTCGCCTCGCTCGCCGACGAGACGCCGGAGGGACGCAGCATCGTCACCCTCGCCAAGGACAGCTTTGGCCTCAGGGGTCGCGACGTCGCCGAGCCCCATGCGTCGTTCGTTCCGTTTTCGGCGCAGACGCGCATGAGCGGCGTCGATCTGGGCGACCAGCGCATCCGCAAAGGCGCCTCGGAGAGCGTGAAGGCGTGGGTGGTCGCGCAGGGCGGCGCCTACCCCGACGAGGTCGCGGCCGTGGTGGAGCGGATCTCGAAGGAAGGCGGCACGCCGCTCGTCGTGGCCGAGAACAAGCGCGTCCTCGGCGCCATCCTGCTCAAGGACATCGTCAAGGGGGGCATCAAGGAAAGGTTCGAGCAGCTCCGCGCCATGGGCATCCGCACCGTGATGATCACCGGCGACAACCCGCTCACGGCGGCCGCCATCGCCGCCGAGGCGGGCGTGGACGACTTCATCGCCCAGGCCAGGCCCGAGGACAAGCTTGCGCGGATCCGCAAGGAGCAGGAGGGCGGCAAGCTGATCGCGATGATCGGCGACGGCACGAACGACGCGCCATCCCTCGCGCAGGCCGACGTGGGCGTCGCCATGAACACAGGCACCCAGGCCGCGCGCGAGGCCGGCAACATGGTGGACCTGGACAGCAACCCGACGAAGCTGATCGAAGTCGTCGAGATCGGCAAGCAGCTGCTCATGACCCGGGGGGCGCTCACGACCTTCAGCATCGCGAACGACGTCTCGAAGTACTTCGCGATCCTGCCGGCGATGTTCGGCCTGCTCTACGCGACGGAGAAGGGGGGCTTCGGGCCGCTGCAGGCCTACAACATCATGTTCCTGCACTCGCCGCAGAGCGCGATCCTGAGCGCCGTCATCTTCAACGCGCTGATCATCGTGGCGCTGATCCCGCTGGCGCTGCGCGGCGTAAAGTACGAGCCGCTCGGCGCGAAGGTGATCCTGCGCAAGAACATGCTCATCTACGGCATCGGCGGCATTCTCGTTCCGTTCCTCTTCATCAAGCTGATCGACATCGCGCTCGTCGCGCTCCACCTCGCGCCCTGAACCCGCCAAGCCCGAAAGGAAGCAACTCATGATCAAACTTATCATTCAGGCCATTCGGCAGACGCTCGTGTGGACGCTCATCACGGGCGTCGTATATCCCATAGCGATCACTGCGCTTGCCCAGACGGCGTTTAAGCAGCAGGCGAACGGCAGCCTTGTCGAGCGGGACGGAAAGCTCGTGGGCTCCGAGCTCCTGGCGCAGCAGTTTCAGGGCCCGACATATTTCTGGCCGAGGCCCTCGGCCGCCACCTACGGCACCGGCGCCTCGGGTCTCAACGCGTCGAGCGGCAGCAATCTCGGCCCGACGAGCGCGCAGCTCCAGACCAATGTCCGCACCAACGCCAAGGCGCTGCGCGACGCCCACAAGCTTGCGGCCGACGCCCCGGTCCCGGCGGACCTGGTCTATGCGTCGGCGAGCGGCCTCGACCCGCACATCAGCCCGGAGTCGGCGCGGTTCCAGGTTGCCCGCGTTGCCGCGGCGCGCGCCGTCCCGGAGGACCAAGTGCGGGCGCTTGTGGAAAGGTTTGTCGAGCCGCCTCAGTGGGGATTCCTCGGCGAGGCCCGGGTCAACGTGTTGCTCCTGAATCTGGCGCTGGACGCGGAGGGCGCCAAGAAGTCCTGACGGGGCGTCCTTTTCCCGGCAAGCGTGCCTGGCTGCGCGCTGTGCCGTGAGGTGGGCCGGAACCGGGTGCCCAGGGGAGCCCGGCCTGCGGGCAGTGCATTCGCGGTTTACCTCGGCCGCCGAATGCCAGAGGATGTGCCAAACGGATGCCTGCCGAAACGCGAAAGCCCGAGGTGGTGGTCATTGACGACGAGATCCAGATCCGCCGTCTCCTGCGCGTGACGCTCGAGTCCGGGGGATTCTCGGTGAGGGACTGCGACTGCGGACAGGTTGGCCTGAATGAGATCGCGTTCAGGCGACCGGACGTCGTCGTGCTCGACCTGGGCCTGCCCGACATCTCCGGCGTCGATGTCCTCAGGCGCCTGCGCGAATGGACGCAGGTGCCGATCCTGATCCTCTCCGTCCTGGGCCACGAGGACGTCAAGGTCGCCGCGCTCGACGCGGGCGCCGACGACTACCTGACAAAGCCCTTCAACGCACGGGAACTGCTCGCGCGCCTTCGCGTCATGCTGCGCCATTCAAAGCCCGGCGACGGGATCAGCGTGGTTCGGTTCGGGGCGATCGAGGTGGATCTCGCCCGAAAGACGGTGGCCCGGGGCGGCGCTCAGGTGGCGCTGACCGCCAGGGAATACGCGCTGCTTCGCCTGCTCGTGACCCACCGGGGCAAGGTGCTGACCCACAGGCAGATCCTGAGGGACATCTGGGGGCCGAATGCAGAGGAGCAGACGCATTACCTGCGCGTGTACGTCGACCGGCTGCGCCGCAAGCTCGAGGAGGACCAGAAGCACCCGAAACTCTTCAAGACCGTGCTCGGCGTCGGTTATCGTTTTGAAGGGGAGTGATCGCCGAGCCCGCCCCATTTCGGCGGCCGCCGCCGGCACCTTCCCAACCCCATGCACCCCACACACACCCTGATCGTCCTGCTTCTTCCCCTGGCCCTCATGGGCGCCCCGGCAACCGATGGACCGGGGCAGCCCACGGGACCCGCCCCATCTCCAAGGCAGCGGCTGCTCATGGATGCGAACTGGCGGTTCGCGTTCGGACACCCCTTCGACCCTGCAAAGGACTTCGAGCATGGCACGGGCTATTTCTCGTATTTCGCCAAGGCGGGCTACGGGGACGGGCCGGCGGCAGCGAAGTTCAACGACTCGGCCTGGCGGCTCCTGGACCTTCCTCACGACTGGGCGGTCGAGGCCCCGTTCGCCGCGGGCGCGAGCCCGAGCCACGGCTACAAGGCCGTCGGCCGGAGCTTCCCGGAGCGCAGCATCGGCTGGTACCGGAAGGCCTTCTCCATCCCGGCCTCCGACCTCGGCCGGCGCATCGGCGTGGAATTTGACGGCGTCTTCCGCGACTCGGTCGTCTGGGTCAACGGCTTCTACTTGGGCCGCCAGCCGAGCGGCTACACAAGCTTCCGCTACGATCTCACCGACTACCTGAACTACGGCGGCGAGAACACGATCGCCGTCCGGGTCGACGCCACGATGGAGGAGGGGTGGTTCTACGAGGGGGCGGGCATCTACCGGCACGTATGGATGACCAAGACGCGGCCGGTGCACGTTGCGCACTGGGGGACGTTCGTGACCTCGGCCGCGCAGGGCGACTCCGCGGTGGTCACGGCCCGCACGAATGTCGACAACGAGGGCGGGGCCGATGCGACCCTTGACATCGAGCAAAGGATCGAGGACGCCGCCGGCGGTGCCGTGGCCGAGGGGGCCGTACGCAATGTCGTCGTCGCCGCCGGAGCGACCGGGGAGTTTCCCTGCGCGATCAGCGTCCCGCATCCCAGGCTCTGGTCGCTCGAGTCGCCAACGCTCTACCGCCTCGTCACGACCCTGCGCTCCGCGGGCGCCGTGGTCGACCGGTACGAGACCCCCTTCGGCATCCGCACCGTGAGCTTCGATCCCGACCGCGGGTTCTTCCTCAACGGCAAGCGCGTCGAGATCAAGGGCACGAACAACCACCAGGACATCGCCGGGGTCGGGGTCGCGGTGCCGGACGCCCTGCAGGACTTCCGCATCGCCCGCCTGAAGGAGATGGGCTGCAATGCCCTGCGCTGCTCGCACAACCCCCCCGCGCCCGAGCTCCTCGAGGCGTGCGACCGCCTCGGCCTCCTGGTGCTCGACGAGAACCGCCTGATGGGTCCGAGTCCCGAGCAGATGGGCCAGCTCGAGAGCATGATCCGGCGCGACCGCAACCACCCGAGCGTCATCCTCTGGTCGCTCGGCAACGAGGAGTGGGCCATCGAGGGCAACATCAAGGGCGCGCGCATCGCCGCGTCCATGCAGGCGTTCGCGCAGCGCCTGGACCCAACGCGCAGGACCACGGTGGCCAACAGCGGCGGCTGGGGCGGGATCTCGAGCGTCATCGACGTCGTCGGCTACAACTACATCATGCAGAGCGACACCGACAAGCAGCACGCGGACTATCCCCGCCAGCCCGGCGTCGGCACGGAAGAGTCGACCACCCGGCAGACGCGCGGCGTCTACGTTGACGACCCGAAGGGCGGGCACCTGGCGCCGCTCATGGACGCCTCGTCGGGCGGCAACATGGAGCAGGGCTGGCAGCACTACGCCGCGCGGCCGTTCCTGGCCGGGCTATTCTACTGGACCGGCTTCGACTACCGGGGGGAGCCCAACCCGTATGACTGGCCGCAGGTCAGCTCGCAGTCCGGCATCCTGGACCTCTGCGGCTTTCCCAAGGACGGCAGCTACTACCTCAAGGCCTGGTGGACCGACGAGCCGGTCGTCCACATCTTCCCGCACTGGAACTGGCCGGGCATGGTGGGGCAGAAGATCAGTGTCTGGTGCTACAGCAACTGCGACGAGGTCGAGCTCACCCTGAACGGAAGGTCGCTGGGCGCGAAGCCTATGCCGCGGAACGCGCACCTCGAGTGGCCGGTCGCCTACGAGCCCGGCGTGCTCGAGGCCCGCGGAACCACAGGGGGGCGCGTGGTCGCGACCGTCCGCGTGGAGACGACAGGCGAGCCCGCGGCGATCGCGCTTGCGCCGGACCGCGCGACCATCAGGGCCGATGGCGAGGACGTTGCCGTTTTCACGGTCACCGCCGTCGACGCCAAGGGACGCCTCGTGCCCACCGCGGACAATCTTGTCAGATTCAAGGTCGCGGGCGGCCGGATCATCGGCGTCGGCAACGGCGACCCCAGCAGCCACGAGCCGGACAGGTTCGTGGACGGATACGGCCTCCTCACAATCGGCGACTGGAGGGGGCGCATCGCGCCCCCGGGCACGGCGGCGCCCTCCGCCCCGGAGTCGTTGCCGCCGTTCCCCCGCCTGGGCAACTGGAAGGCCCCCCTTCCAAAACCGGGCGAGGTCTACGACCTTTCGGGGACGTTCGCGGTCGACGCTGTGGCTCCCGGCGTTGAATGGCACTTGTTCCTGCCAGCCCTCGGCATGAGAACGACCCTATGGCTGAACGGCCGCGAGCTGGCCCGCGACTTGGACACCTCGAACGACGGCCCCTCGCTACGCATCGATCCCAGCCTTCTGGTCGCCGGATCCAATCGCATCCAGCTGATCGTGACCCCGTACGGGGACGGCAAGAACCACATGCCCGAACTCACCCGGCTGGGCGCGGTGCAAGTCGTGACCCCCGCGCCCCAATGGCAGCGCCGCCTCTTCAACGGCTTGGCCCAGGTGATCGTGCAGGCCGCGGGGGACCCCGGGACGATCCGACTGACGACGCAGGCGCAGGGCCTGGCCCCAGGCGACTCCGAGGTGGCGATGCAGTCCGCCGCACTGCGCCCGGCCGTCCCGTGACGGCCGCCGGTGCTGATGGCCTAGGGGTGACCTTGCGCGATGATGGTCTTCAGGACCCCGAGCGGCACGTCGCAACCTTGGTATTCGGATCCGTTGAACGACGAGGACACGACCTTGTTCGTGGCGGTATCGATGATCATCAGATTGGGTATCCCGGTGCCCGTGGCGGATCCCCAGCCGCCGGCATCGCCGCGGCGCACCGCCGGGAACTCCATCTTGTGCTGGCGCATGTAGGCCGCCATGGCCGCGTCGGACGGGTCATAGTTGACCATGATGAGCTGGAACCGGGCCTTGCTCTTGTCCGCGTCGCGGTAGAACTTGGAGAGGCGCGGCGAGAACTGCTGGCAGGGCGGGCACCAGCTGGCGCCGTGGTAGACGGCGAGGTAGGGCGCGCGGCGGGGCTGGAACTCCTCGCGGGCGATCTCGCCGCTGAGTTGAAGCCGTTTGACCTGGAGCACGTCCTCGGCCCTGCTGAACCGCACCGCCGGCTCGAACTGCTTGACGGCGGCGTAGACGCCGAATGCGACGACGATGAAGAGGAGAAGCCGTCTCATAAGGCGATGGCCATAGACACCATAGGCCTGCTTAGCGATCGAAACTGCGCGCGGCAGCCCCGGGGCTGTCCGCCGCCTTTGCGTCCTCCAGATAGCCAATCAGGCCGAGCAGCGCGCCCCAGTGGTAGAATCGGTCGCTGCTGCTGACATCATCGCCCGAACCCGTGATGGCGTTGTAGTTCTCGTGCACGTGGCCCTTCTCCGTCCACTCCTTGTTGAACAGGGCGAGCGACTTCTGGGCAAACTGCCTGCGCGCGCCGGGCTGGTCGTAGTTGAGGAGGCCGAGGTACACCAGGTAGTTCATGGGACCCCAGATCCGCCCGCGCCAGTAGTCCTGGTCCTTGAACGCGGGGTCGGACCGGGCGATGGACGGGATCACCCAGTCGCCCCAGAACTCGCCCGGGTTGAGCAGGTGCTCCTTCACCATGCGCTCGGCCTGCCCGGGGGTCGCGACCCCGCCCACCATCGGGTAGAAGTTCGTGGGCGACATCCGCGGGCTAAGGATTCCCGTGTCGAGGTTCCTGTTGAGGAACATCCCCGTCTTCCCATCCCAGAGGGTCTGGAGCCTGGCGGCGAAGCGCTCGCCGCGGGCCCGCAGTTCCCGGGCCTCAGGGTGCCTTCCGAGGACGTCCGCGATCTCGGCCAGCGCCCTGCAGTCGGCGACGTACAGGCCCATGATCCCGACGTCAGCAAGGTGCATCCGGTTCGTGTCGGCATGGAACGGGGCGTCGTCGTACATGGGGCTGTTGTCGAGTCCCTCATACTTCGCGCCTTGCAGGGTCCCGACCGCGGTGTCGTCGGGATTGACGGGCCGGTTGTCCGCGTCGGTGCCGAGGACAAGATACCCGTCGAGCTGGCGATGCTCATTCCACCAGCGGTTCCACCTGAGGAGCGGCTCGAACGTATCCCGCAGGAACCACGCGTCGTGAAACCTCCTGTAGATGTTCAGCACCGTGACGGCGCCCACGGGGGACTCGGAGCGATCGAAGCTCTTCCAGCCGCCGGGGCGGGCGTAGTTGGGGACGAGGCCCGCCGGTGTGGCCTCCCTCAGGATCTCGATGGCGTTGGCGTAGGCCAGGTCGCGGTCGCCGACCGCCGCCAGGGTCGCTGCAAAGAAGGTGTCCCACTCAAAGAGGACGTAGCCGCCCCATCCCGTTGACCAGAGGCGGCTGACCGGCGAGATGACGCGCGCCTGCGACGGGTCGTAGATCGTGTCCCAGCCCATGACGGTCTCGACCGCCCGCGGGACGCCGGTACTCGGCGGCCGTTGGCGGTCGAGGACCGCGCGGATCTGCCCCACCGTCCTCGGGCGGCCGGTGGAGACGCCGATCGGCTTCTGGAACTGCGCCGCGAAGTACGGCGTGGCGAGGGCAATCGAGACGGGAGCCTGCTCGGCCCCGGTCCAGTAGACGGGGATCCGGCGCGAGCCGTTTGTGAATTCGATGTGGTCTCCGGACTTCGCGGCGCCGCCCGGACGGTTCCAAAGGATGCCGGCCGAGATGATCAGGGAGGGGAGGACGGAGGTCTTCGGGGCCCCCGGGGTCGCCAGCATTACGAGGTCCTCTCCGTCGTGGGCCGTCTGCAGGAGAACCTCATGACCGCGCCAGGTGAAGCGCAGCTCCGTGTAGCTTCCGTCCCACGTGTGGGGTCCCGGGACCACATCCTCCTCATCCTTGCCCCTGAGCCCTATCTGGACGTTGGGCAGGAAAGCGTCGGCGTACAGCGTCGAGTTGTGCTTGAGCCCCACGCGCAGGGCGAATCCCTCAGGGAGACGGGCTTGCGCCGCCACGCTGTACACGTCCCACGTGTTCCAGCCCTGCGCCAGGTTCCTCTGGACGGTCTCATACTCGGGCGAACGCGGCGCTTGCGCGGCGACCGCGAGCGGGAACAAGAGGGCGACGAGCCAACAAAGGGGCGCCGTCGGTCTTGCCTTGGGTGAAGGCGCCCTTCCGTGCGGACACCAAGGGATGGACATGAAACAAGGGGGCATGGGGAAGTTGTGGCGATACAGCCTGTGCATCGCAACCTCGCCTGTCCCCCGGGGCCCGAGGGATCCCTGGGCCAAGAGCCTTCCTGATCCCAAGAGGCCGCAACGGTACCGCCGGTTCGCGCGATGGCTCAAGGTGCCCTCCTTCGGACATCGCTCGCGGCTCCCCGGTCGGCGCAGGAATCCGGGCGTCTATGGCAGGGTTGCTCAATTGCGGCGAAGGGGCCATGGATGTTCACGTGCATGACGCCACCGGTTCCTAGGTCGCCCGGGCGAAAGCTCCTTGGCGGGATCGCCATCGCCGTGCTCATGGCGTGCGGCCTCCTGCTCTGGTGGCATGGGCGGACGCCGGTGCGCGCACCGCAGGTTGAGGACTACCTCGATCGAACGCAGGGAGCCGGGCGATTGCGGTTTTCCGCGGTGCGCTTGGTGACGCTGCAAAGGGACGGGGTCGGGGCGCAGTTGGCCGTTGTGGCGACCGCCCGGTCGCTCGCGCCCCTCTACGTCAGGGTGGACACCTCCGACTACCTGCTTCGGGCCTTTCGCGCCGATCCCGCGGCGACATTGGACGCCCGGCGCCTCCTGGAGGAGCGCGCCTCCGCGCGAAGCCCCGAATTCCAGGCGGCGGGACCTTTTCCGGAGGATCCATACCGGGCATCCGTGCTGCAAATGACGTCGCCTGCCGGGTCCGATTTCAACTTCCAAGGCATCATCGACGTGCGTCTTGGCGGCGAACCGAGATTGGCCCTGGTCTCCGGAGGATTCGTGGGCGACGGCCCCCGGGGCGACGTCCAGACCGCCTTCCCGAGCCCCACCTTTTCGGCGGGCGACCCACGGGACGACGCCCGGCTTCGCAGTCTGGTCGGCGACCTCGAGGCCTTCGCGGGCCGGGTTGCCCGCTTGCGCGTCGCACCTGGCTCGGGACACTCTGCCGGGGCTGGGGGTCTAAGCGGCGGGTTCCTTGACCAGATCGCCCCCGGAAGGATCCTTCGCGGCACGGCCACCGAGGAGGGGCTGGAGCAGGGCACGGTGCTTTACCTCGAGATCATGGACGTCTCGCCCGGGAGAGAGGTGCGAGCGCTTCTTCGCAACGAGGGCGGATGGCTTTCGGCGCGTGCCTTCGACGGCGCCTGGAGCCCCGGGGAAGGATCTGAAGGCCCGACCCTGAGCCTCGCGTCCCACCCGGCTCAGGCCGTCCGCGGGGCGGGGCCCTTTCTGGAGGACGCCCAGGCGTGGTCCTTTGCGCTGCATTGGGATCCCGCGCGCGGGCTGTTTGGGAAGAGCCGGCGCTACAGTCTTCAATTCCGCGCCGTGAGCCCGCAGCAGGCGGAGGAAGTGAAGAATCGCCTGAACAGGGAGTTCGCCGGGGCCCTCGACGCCACGAGGCCTGGGTTGGTCCTCATTGGAACCGCCACATCCCGCTCTTCGGGCGCATCCGAGCCCATTCTCATGCGCTTCGTCGCCCGGGCCCAGGACGGTGCGTCTGTCGACGCGCGCATTGAATCCACTTCGAACTCGTGGGGACGGCCCCTTCATGGGGAGATTGCCACCAATGCCAAACGATCCGGAGGCGAGCCCATCCGCCTCCAGGCGGCCTCCAATGACGCGGTGGGGGGCGCCCCGGAGGAATCCGTGTTTGGATGCCGGGATGACCTGGAACTCCGCCTGGGCGCAAACGGCCCGTCGTTGCTCGGGGAGGACGCGAAATTCACCTACCGGCTCGCCGCCGCGTCGGATGCGGATTTTCGCCGACTGGAATCCGAGCGCCTGGAGCGGACGGCGCGCCTCGTGAACGTCTTCAGGCCCGGGATAGCCTATGACGGCGTCCTTCGCGAGGAGCAGGGTTTCAGGAGCAGGGCCCGCCTCGAAATTGACAGCCTGGACCCAAAGACCGGCGCAATGTCCGCACGCATCGTCTCGCTCAGCCGGCCGAACGTCTTCCGGGCGTTCTCAGGGGCCCTGGACCCCTCCGGCAGCTCCGTGGCCCTCAATGCGGCAGCCCGCGAATCCTTCCAACCAGACGAAAACTTCGATGCCCCGTTCCTCAAGACACCGGCGGCAACCGCGCTGCGCTTGTCGCTCTCTGGCAGCGTCATAACGGGCCGGATCGAGGGAGATACGGCCTGGACGATAGAGTTTCCCGCACGCATCTTGCTCGGCGCGCGGATCGAGCCCGTGGGGGGTCCTGCTTCGCCGTCAGGCGTGCCGACCTACCCGCCGTTTCCGACGGAGGGCGGGGCGTATCTGCTTACCAGCGGAGGATGGTCTGCGCTGCCCAGGAACCTGGGTCATCTGGTCGTCGAGACGGTGCGCCCGGAAACCGATGCCCACCTGTCGCTGAATCTCCTGGAGGACGTAAGCCAGGGGATCGGCCTCATTGCCAGGGAAAAGCAGAAGCAGAAGGTTTCGTACTTTGAATTTCCGGGGAAGGACCCACGGCCGGAATCAAAAGGGCCGGCAGTCACGCTTCTC